>Ga0207678_10004085_pt1 | contig 13124 bp, 12 predicted proteins | sample KBSC63metaG_FD_184319 | JGI IMG/M metagenome (GOLD analysis project Ga0207678, IMG submission 184319) | Corn rhizosphere microbial communities from Kellogg Biological Station, Michigan, USA - KBS C6-3 metaG (SPAdes) (version 2) | ecosystem: Host-associated > Plants > Roots > Rhizosphere > Soil ... | reverse complement strand
GGCGCTCGACGGAAGTGGGCTCGCCGATCAGGATCATGTCCGGCCTGATCTGGCGCTCGTTGAGCCAGTCGATGATCCGCGGCGTGCCGAAGGTCGCGTAGCCTTCCTCGTCGCCGGTGATCAGCAGGGAGAGGGTGCCACCCTTCGGATCGATCCGCGAGAGCGCCGCAACATAGGCCGCGATCGCGCTCTTCATGTCATTGGCGCCGCGTCCTATTAGCAATCCGCCATCGATCTGCGCGGCGAATGGGTCATGGTTCCATCCATCGCCATCCGGCACGACGTCGAGATGACCAGCGAACCCGAAGTGCGGGCCGTGCTCCCCACGGATCGCGACCATGTTCTCGGTCGGCCCGTCGGGCGGATCGCCCATCACCCAGCGGTGGACGGTGAAGCCGAGGGGTTTCAGCGCCCCTTCGAGGACGTCGAACACCTCGCCTGTCGCCGGCGTGATGCTGGGGCACCGAATCAGCTCGGCGGCAAGCTCGACGGGATCGATCGGCATGGCCAAGCCCTAGCAAGCATCCGGCGGCAGGCAAGCCGTGCCGCTTCGTCGAATAGGGGCTTGCATAAGCGCTACAAATGTAGCACGCTACAAATGTAGCACGAGCATGCGCGTGCGGAACCGGGGAGTGAATTGATGCTCGTGCTTCGACGTTCGTGGCTGTTGGGCAGCGCTGCGCTTGCGATGCCTGCAGCGGCGCTGGCCCAGACACCGCCACCGCCGAGCGATCCCAACGTCGCGCCCGCGCCGGTCGCGACCGCTGTTGCCGCCAAGCGCGTCTACACCGCCGCCGATTTCGCCCGCTTCGCGCCCAGGACCGCCTACGACATGCTCGTCCAGGTGCCGAGCTTCACGATCCGCAGCAACGACCAGAGCCAGCGCGGGCTCGGCCAGGCGTCGGAGAATGTGCTGATCAACGGCGAGCGAATCGCCAACAAGTCCGGAGGCGCCATCGACCAGCTTCGGCGCACGCCCGCTCCGAACGTGGACCGGATCGAGATCGTCGACGCGGCGAGCCTCGGCATCGCCGGCCTCCAGGGGCAGGTCGCCAACGTCATCCTGAAGACCGTGACCAAGTCGAGCGGCCAGTTCGAATACAACCCGAGCTTCCGCGCCCATTATGCCAAGCCGGAGTTTCTCGCCGGGCTGCTCAGCTATTCGGGCAAGGAGGGGCCGGTCGACTATACTTTGTCGATCCAGAACCAGCCGGGCCGGGGCGCCTTCGGCGGGCCGATCCGGATCTTCGACCGCGACCACGTGCTGACCGAGACCCGAACCGAAATCTACCATTCCGAATATGACCGCGCGAAGATCCAGGGGAAATTCGGGCTCGACGGGCCGGGCTCGTCGGTCGGCAACTTGACACTGGCCTACACGCCTTATTGGAACCCGGGGCTGTACAGGGACACGCGTCATTCCATCCTCACGGGCGAGGACAGCGCCCGGCGGATCACGATCGACCTCGATGGCTATTTCGCCGACATCAACGGCGATTACGAGTTCGCGGCCGGGCCCGGCCGCCTCAAGCTGATCGGCCTGCGCCACTGGGAGCATGCGCCCGAGGTCGACACCAGCATCATGAGATTCGCCAACGGCGATCCCGACACCGGCGAACGCTTCAGCCGCGACGTCCACCTCGGCGAGACGATCGGCCGCGGCGAATATCATTGGAAGAGCGGAGACAACGACTGGCAGCTGACCCTGGAGCGTGCGTTCAATTCGCTCGACCAGAAGGGCGGGCTGTTCGAGCTCAATCCCGAGGGCGAGTTCGAGGAAGTGCCGTTCCCCGAGGGCTCCGGCAAGGTCACCGAAGTCCGCTACGAGAGCATCGCGACGCTCAGCCGTCCGCTCGCCTCCAACCTCGATTTGCAGGTCGCCGCCGGCGGTGAGCTCAGCTGGCTCGACCTCGTCGGCGATGACGAGCCCGCGCGCAAATTCTTCCGGCCGAAGGGCGAGCTCAACCTTGCCTGGCACCCATCGAAAAGCTGGGACATGAGTCTCAAGCTGCGCCGCCGCGTCGGCCAGATCAGCTTTTACGATTTCATTTCGCAGCAGCGGCTCGAGTCGGAGCGCGAGGATACCGGCAACCCGAACCTCGTCCCGCCGCAGAGCTGGGAGGTGGAAACCGAGTTCGCGCACGATCTCGGCAAATGGGGCAAGACGCGGCTCAACCTCCATTATTACCGGGTCGAGGACATCATCGACGTGATCCCGATCGGGGAGGACGGGCAGGGGATCGGCAACCTTCCGCTCGCCAACCGCTTCGGATTCGAGAGCACGAGCACCCTCCTGTTCGATCCGATCGGCTGGAAGGGCGCCAAGCTCGACCTCACCGTCGGCGCCGAACGCACGCGCGTTCGCGATCCGCTGACGGGCGACAAAAGGCCGATCACGGGCATTCTCGACCGGTGGATGAGCGCGCAGGTGCGCCACGACATTGCGGGCACGCAGCTCGCGTGGAGCGCCTATGTCCAATACCAGCACTACACGAACTATTTCTACCTGACGGAGGTCTACAGCTCGCAGGATCTGCCGTGGATCGCCGGCTTCTATGTCGAGGACAAGAATGTGCTCGGGACGACCGTGCGGTTCACCGTCGACAATGTGTTCGACGGCCGTCACCTCGTCGACCGCACGGTGTGGGAGGGCTTCCGCGACCGGACGCCCGTCGCCTTCTTCGAGAAGCGCAATCAGCTCGTCGGTCCCATCTTCACGCTTTCGGTCAAAGGGAACTTCTAAGCCGCGTCGCGGCGGCGTAATAAGCGGGGATGCCCAAGCTCGATCTCGACTCCATCGAACAGGTCAACCGCACCGGTTATCCGGCGCCCTTCGACAGGGACGTTCAGGGCCGCTGGTATCGCCGCCTCGCTCCGCCCAGCGGACTCACCGACTTCGGAGTCAGCCATGTCACCCTGAAGCCCGGCGCCTGGTCGTCGCAGCGGCACTGGCACAGTGGGGAGGACGAGTTCCTGGTGATGCTCGAGGGGGAGGCCGTGCTGGTCGAGGACGACGGCCGCACGATGCTCCGGCCCGGCGACTGCGCGGCCTGGCCCAAGGGCAACACCAACGGACATCATTTGATCAACGAGAGCGGCAGCGATTGCACGTTCATCGTGGTCGGAGGAGGGACCAACACGGGCGGAGGCTATTCCGATATCGACCTGTCGTTCACGCCGGACAGCAAGTACGTCCACAAGGATGGGACGCCTTACTAGCCCCTCTCCCCACAAGGGGAGAGGGTCGACTCGCGCGCAGCGCGAGCGGGGTGAGGGGTGTGTGCAGCTCGTACATCGCTCCCTCACCCTCCCACGCGCTGACGCGCGCGGGCCCCTCCCTCTCCCGCAAGCGGTAGAGGGGCTAGATCACGCCGCCTCGTACTGCTCGATCACCCAGGGTTCGTCCTGGGCCTTGTCGATCCACTCCGCGACATGCGGGTGCGACAGCACGCATTTCATGTATGCGCCGGCGAAGTTGGGCACCTTGATCCCGTAGGTGATGAAGCGCGTGACCACCGGCGCGTACATCATGTCCGCGGCGCACCACTCGCCGAACAGGAAGTCGCCGGTGCCGCCCCAGCGCGCGCGCGCCTGCGCCCACAGCTGGAGGACGCGGTCGACCTCCTCGCGCACCGGCTCGCTCACCTCTTTGGCGCGGAAGCTCTTGCGCACGTTCATCGGCAGCTCGCGCCTTAGGTTCGAGAAGCCCGAGTGCATCTCCGCGGCCATCGAGCGCGCCACCGCCCGCGCGCCTTCGTCCTCGGGCCAGTAGAGCGCCGGCCCGTGACGGTCGGCGAGGAACTCGATGATCGCCATGCTGTCCCACACGACGATGTCGCCGTCCCACAGGATCGGCACCTTGCCGAGCGATGGCGCGAACTCGTCGCCCTCGCGCCGCCGCTCCCATTCGCGGTCGAACATCGGCACGACCAGCTCCTCGAACTCCTCGCCCGATTGCTTGCAGGCCAGCCAGCCGCGCATGGACCAGCTCGAATAAGCGCGGTTGCCGATGATCAGCTTGAGCAAGCGCTTCTCCCTAGGACGTCGCGGCTTCGAGGATTGCCGTCCGTAACTCGGCAATGCCGCTACCCGTTTCGCTCGAGGTCGTGAAGATCAAGGGGTGCGCGGCGGGATGTTTCGAAGCTTCGACCATCGTCGCTTCGTACAGCGCGCCGAGCGCCGACGGCTTCACCTTGTCGCCCTTCGTCAGGACAAGGTGATACCCGACCGCGGCATCGTCGAGCATCCGCATCACCTCGCGGTCGACCTCCTTGAGGCCGTGGCGCGAATCGACCAGCACCAGCGCCCGCTTCAGCACCGGCCGGCCGCGCAGATAGTCGTTCACCAGGAAGCGCCAGCGCTTCACCATGTCCTTCGGAGCGTCCGCGAAGCCGTAGCCCGGCATGTCGACCAGCCTCATCTGCAGGGGCTCGCCGACGTCGAAAAAGTTCAGCTCCTGCGTGCGCCCGGGCGTGTTCGACGTCCGCGCGAGCTTGTTGCGGTTGGTCAGTGCGTTGAGAAGCGAGCTCTTGCCCACGTTCGAGCGGCCCGCGAATGCGATCTCGGGGACGTCCGGATCGGGCAGGAACTTGAGCTCGGGAGCGGACTTCAGGAACTCGATCGGGCCGGCGAACAGCTTTCGCGCCCGCTCCGCAAGTTCCAGGTCCGCCGCCTCGCTCATGTATGCACCGGGTGCGTGTCGCTGAGGTGCAGCCCGTACTTGCGGTACAGCCACCATTGCTGCGCGATCGTCAGCACATTGTTGGTCATCCAGTATAGCTGAAGTCCCGCCGCAAACGGCGCCATGATGAACACCAGGAACCAGGGCATGATCGCGAAAATCTGCGCCTGCGCCGGGTCCATCGGCTGTGGATTGAGCTTCATCGACATCCACTGCGTCGCTCCGACCAGGATCGGAAGCACGCCGATCGCGAGCATCGCTGGCGGGGTGAAGTGGAGCAGCCCGAACAAATTGACCGGGGTCAGCGGGTCGGGCGCGGACAGGTCCTTGATCCACAGCACGAAGGGCTGGTGGCGCATTTCGACGCTGACCAGCAGCGTCTTGTAGAGCGCGTAGAACACGGGAATCTGAAGCACGATCGGGAGGCAGCCCGCGGCCGGGTTCACCTTCTCCGTCTGGTAGAGCTTCAATATTTCCTGCTGCTGCCGCTGCTTGTCGTCCTTGAAGCGCTCCTGGACCGCCTTCATCTTGGGCTGGAGCTTGCGCATCGCCGCCATCGACTGGAACTGCTTCTGGGCAATCGGGAACATGATCCCGCGGACGATGAAGGTCAGCGCGATAATCGCGACGCCGAAATTGCCGAACGTGTGGAACAGGAACATCAGAAGGCTGAAGATCGGCCGCATCGCGAATTCGAACCAGCCCCAGTCGATCGACTTGGACAGCTTGGTGATGCCCGCATCCTCATAGCGGTCGAGCCAGGCCTTCTCCTTCGCTCCGGCGAACAGGCGCGTCCCGGTGGTGACCGTCTGGCCGGGTGCGACGAGAGACGGCGCGAGCGCGTAATCCGCCTGGTATCCGCCGCTCGGGCTCTTCCTGAATTCGGCGGACATCTGGTCCGCGGCAGGAGCGAGTGCAGTCAGCCAATATTTGTCGGTGAATCCGAGCCAGCCCCCGACATTGTTGAACGTCTCCGCGGAGCCTCCATCGAGGTCCTTCCAGTTGACGTCATAATCGGCCTTGCCGCCGAACACGCTGATCGGCCCGACGTGGTTGGTCCAGCTGTCGGGGTCGTGCGACTTGTCGGCGCGGCTGACGAGCCCAATCGGCCGGACCGAGATCGGCTTGCCGGAGCCGTTGAGAACGCTCTGCTGCACGGTGAACAGATAGCCGTCGTCGACCGCGATCTTCATCTGGTAGCGCGTGCCGTCGGGCATTTGCGTGCTGAGCGTGACAGGACGGCCGGGAACTAGCTGCTGGCTGTCCGCGGTCCACATCGTGTCCAGCGTCGGGGTCTGCGCTCCCTGAACGGTCCAGCCGAACTGCGCGATATAGGCGCCAGGCGCTCCGAGCGGCGAAAGCAGGCGGACCGGGGGCGAATTGGCCGCGATCGTCTGCTTCTCGTCGACCAGCAGGAGGTCGTCGATCTGCGCGCCCTTGAGGTTGATCGAGCCGGCGAGCGAGGGCGTGCGGATCGCGACGCGGTCGCTGGACGCCAACGCCGCCGACACGCTCCTCGTCGCTTTCGGAGTCGACGGCGCGCTCGGCTGGACCTGGGCCGAGGGCTGCTCGACCGGCTTCTGCTTGCCGGCCTCGATCTTCGTGCTCGGCGGGTTCGCGGTCGGAAAATACTTGTTCGCGGCCCACGTCCAGCCGAGCAGCACCAGCGCGCTCAGCACCACGGCGAGGATCAGATTCTTGCTGTCGTTCACTCAAATGTCCTCGTCATGGCACAGGGTCGGGTCCCTGGCCGCCCCACGGGTGGCAGCGCAGGATGCGCTTCAGCGCCAGCCAGCCGCCTTTCGCGGCGCCATAGCGTTGGATTGCGGTGATCGCATAGGCCGAGCAGCTCGGCTGATAGCGGCAGCTCGGCGGGAGGATTTGCGAGGGGCCTTTCTGCCAGCCGCGGGCGACCAGGATCATCAGCTTCGCGATCACGACTTGCGGAGCCTGTCGAGCGCGTTGGCCAACTCCGAGCGCATTGCGCCGAAATCGCGCTCGATGCCCCTGGCGCGGCCGATCATCACATGGTCGGCGCCCGAGAAGCCGTTGGTCGGCACGATCTCGCGAGCGAGTGCCCGGAAGCGGCGCTTCATCCGGTTGCGCACCACCGCGCCGCCGATCTTCTTGGTGACGGTGAAGCCGACGCGCATCTGCGGATCGTCGTCCTTGCGGTCGCGGACGAGCAGGACGAAGCCGGGCGTGGTCGTGCGCAGGCCGCCGTTCGCGGCGAGGAAATCCGCGCGCTTGGAGATCGTGACTAGGCGCTGAGCTTCTTGCGGCCGCGCGCGCGGCGGGCGTTCAGCACCTTGCGGCCGCCGACGGTCGCCATCCGGCTGCGGAAGCCGTGACGCCGCTTGCGGACCAGATTGCTCGGCTGGAAGGTGCGCTTCATCGCTCATGCCTTTAAGTTCGAATAGAAAGAAAAAGGGCCGCCCCAGAGGCAGCCGCTGTCGTGCGCGCCGATAGGGGAGGGAAGGCTGCAAGTCAATCGCCGGGCCCCGATTCCGCGGCGCCTTCGAGCTTCTCGCGCTCCTTGCGCAGATGCTCCCTGCGAAGCGCGCTTCGGCGGCGCAGCGCGAGGTCCGTCCAGCGGCCGGGAGTGAGGCGCCGTCCCATGACGGTCGGCCGCCATCGCTTGAACTTCACGTACCGGCGCCGGGCCCACATGCTCGATTTGAGGACGAGGATCAGGCCGGGAACGGCGAAAAGAACGCCGCCCGGCCCCGGTAGCGGACCCACGACTAGAGCCGCGACGAGGAACAGGATGCCGATGACAAACATCGCCCACTCGACAACCGGATGGTCGATGAACCGCCGCCACTGACTCCTCGTGAACATCCGCGCGCATGTGGTGGCAAAGCCGCCGCACGGCAAGCGCTTGCGGAAGGCGGCGCGAACCGTCTAGCTTCGCCCCGCCGAGCTAGGGGGAAGTCTGACCAGCGTTGTTCGTTCGGGGGGCGGGGCCTGATGGCCGCGACCGTCGCCACCGTCGCTTATCTCGGCCTCGAGGCCCGCTCCGTCGAAGTCCAGGTCCAGCTCACTTCCGGCGTACCCCGCTTCACCATCGTCGGCTTGCCCGACAAGGCGGTCGCGGAGAGCCGCGAGCGGGTGCGCGCCGCGCTTGCCGCGATCGGGCTCGCGCTTCCGCCCAAGGTCATCACCGTCAACCTCTCGCCGGCGGACCTGCCCAAGGAAGGCTCGCATTACGATCTTCCGATCGCCTTGTGCCTGCTCGCGGCGATCGGCGCGACCGATGCGGAGAGCCTGTCGCACTATGTCGCGGTCGGCGAGCTGTGCCTCGACGGGCGGATTACCGCCTCGCCGGGCGTGCTGCTCGCCGCGCTCCACGCCTCGGGCAGCGACAAGGGCCTGATCTGCCCCGCAGCGCAGGGCAGCGAGGCGAGCTGGGCGGGCGAGCTGGACGTGATCGCCGCGCCCGACCTTCTGGCGCTGCTCGCCCATCTCAAGGGCACCAGCCTGGTGTCCCCGCCGCCGCCGGTCGAGGCCGAGCCGCCGGAGGGCGGCCCCGATCTCGCGCAAGTGAAAGGCCAGGAGGTCGCCAAGCGCGCGCTCGAGATCGCGGCGGCTGGTGGGCACAATCTCTTGATGAGCGGCCCTCCCGGCGCGGGCAAGTCGCTGCTTGCGGCCTGTCTCCCCGGAATCCTCCCGCCATTGCAGCCGGGCGAGGCGCTCGAAGTGTCGATGGTCGCCTCGGTCGCGGGCGAGCTCGGCGGGGGCAAGATCCGCCGCAAGCGCCCGTTCCGCTCGCCGCACCATAGCGCGTCCATGCCTGCGCTCGTCGGCGGTGGGCTGCGCGTGCGCCCCGGCGAGATCAGCCTCGCGCATCTCGGAGTCCTGTTCCTCGACGAGCTGCCCGAATTCCAGCGGCCGGTTCTCGATTCCCTTCGCCAGCCGCTGGAGACCGGCTCGGTCAGCGTCGCCCGCGCCAACACCCATGTGACCTTCCCGGCGCGGGTCCAGCTGGTCGCGGCGATGAATCCGTGCCGCTGCGGGCACCTGGGCGATCCCGCGCTCGCCTGCAGCCGGGCGCCGCGCTGCGCCGCCGATTACCAGGCGCGGGTATCGGGGCCGCTCCTCGACCGCATCGACCTTCATGTCGAAGTGCCGGGCGTTTCCGCCGCCGACCTGACGCTCCCGCCTCCGGCCGAGGGAAGCGCCGAAGTCGCCAGGCGCGTCGCCGCCGCCCGTCAGGTCCAGGCCGACCGCTACAACGGTCATGGACCGCGAACCAACGCCGAAGCGAACGGCGAAATGCTCGATCGGTTCGCCACTCCCGACGAGCCTGGCCGCAAGTTGCTCGCCGATGCGGCGGCGGCCATGCGCCTTTCCGCACGGGGCTTCCACCGCGTGCTTCGGGTGTCGCGCACCATCGCCGACCTCGCCGGCGCCGACCGGGTCGGCCGGATCCACGTCGCGGAGGCGCTAAGCTACCGCCGGCAGGCGCCGAGGAATTAGTTGCACTGCCGAAATCAGCGGTTAGCATGAACTTTCGTTAAGGAGGGGGGAGAGCTACCATGAATCCAAGCAGCATGACTCCGATCGACTGGGCGAAACGGCCGATCGTCGAAAAATATGCCGACTTCACCGGCCGCGCTCCGCGCGCGGAATATTGGTGGTATATTCTTGGGCTCGTCGTCGTCGCCATCGTACTCAGCATCGTCGAGAGCATCTTCGGCGTGAAAGGAATGATCCTTGGTATTTGGGGGCCGCTCACGGGGCTCTTCATCCTGGCAACGATCGTTCCGTCGCTCGCGGCCGGTGCCCGCCGCCTGCACGACACCAATCGAAGCGGCTGGTGGCAGTTGCTGTTCTACGTGCCCTACGCGCTGATGATCGTCCTCGGTGGCGCGGCCATCGCCGGCGGAGCCGCGGCAGGCGGGACGATGGGCGCGATCGCCGGCGCCGGCATTGCGGGCTTGCTGGGTCTGATCGCGCTGGTCTGCGGCATCATTCTCCTCGTCTTCATGGTCCTACCCGGCCAGCCGGGCCAGAATCGCTATGGGCCAAACCCCTATGGCGAAGCCGGAGACGCGACGGTCGCCGCGGAATAATCGGTCCCCGTTGCCGCATCGGGCACGGGTCGCTAGCTAAGCTTCGCGTGCCCCTGTGGCGGAATGGTAGACGCGCTCGACTCAAAATCGAGTTCCTTAACCGGAGTGTCCGTTCGAGTCGGACCAGGGGCACCAGATTCAGGTCAGGATCGCGCGGATCTTGGTCGCGAGCGCTTCGACTCCGAAGGGCTTGAGCAGAAGCTCGATACCCGAGGCGGGGTCTTGCCTCTCCTCGAGCGCGCTCCTCGCATAGCCGGTCGCGAACAGGACCCTGAGATCCGGCTGCAGCGCGCGCGCTTCCCGCGCGAGGTCCGCGCCGGTGCGGCCGCCGGGAAGCACGATGTCGGTGAAAAGGAGGTCGATCGGGCCGTGACTGCGCATCGCCTCGAGCGCACCGTCGGCGTCCCCAGCCTCGATCACCTCATAGCCAAGCTCGCTCAGCGTCTCCGACGAGAAAAGGCGCACGTCGGCGTCGTCCTCGCACAGCAGGATGCGCTCGCCCTTGCCGGCCGGGAGCTCCGACTGCTCCTGCCGCGCCGACCGCGCTTCGGCTGCTTGGCTCGAACGCGGGACGTAGAGCTCGATGGTCGTGCCTTCTCCCTCGACCGAATTGATGACGAGGTGCCCGCCGGATTGCTTGGCGAACCCGTACACCATCGACAGCCCAAGCCCCGTTCCCTGGCCGACCTCCTTGGTCGAGAAGAACGGCTCGACCGCGCGGCTGAGGATTTCGGCGCTCATGCCTTCGCCGCTGTCGCGAACCGCGATCCGGACATACTGGCCCGGCGTTGCATCCGCCTGCAGCCGGGCGGCCGCAGAGTCGAGATCGGCGAGGGCCGTCGAAATCTCGAGCCGACCGCCGCCGGGCATCGCATCGCGCGCGTTGATGGCGAGGTTGAGGATCGCGTTCTCGAGCTGGTTCCCGTCGACCAGCGCGCTCGGAATGTCTTGGGAGAGGCTTGTTTCGATCAGCACGGTTTCGCCGAGCGTTCGGTGAAGCAGCTCGATCATGTCCTCGATCATCCGGTTGACGTCGAGCGGCTTCGGGTCGAGCGGCTGCCGGCGCGAGAAAGCGAGCAGGCGTTGCGTGAGCGCCGCGGCGCGTTCGGTGCCGGTCAATGCATTAGTGACCGACCGCCTCAGCTTCGGCTCGTCCGGCGGAATCGTACGCTCCAGAAGCGTCAGATTGCCGTGAATGATCTGCAGCAGATTGTTGAAGTCGTGGGCGATCCCGCCTGACAGCTGCCCGACGGTCTCCATTTTCTGGGCGTGGCGAAGCACGTCCTCTGCCTGCGAGCGGCGCGCGATCTCCTCCGCCACCCGGCTCTCGAGCGTCTCGTTGAGCGCGCTGAGCGCCTGCTCGGCCTTCACCCTTTGCTCGATCTCGTGCTGGGCGGCGCGGTAGAGCTGGGCATTGTCGATCGCGATCGCCGCCTGTGCTGCGATCCCCTCCATCAGCCGCTCGTGGCGCTGTTTGAACCGGCCGGTGTCCGGATGACCGAAGAAGAGGCCGCCGATGACCTCGCCGGTGCGGCTGGTCACCGGGACCGCGAGATAGCTGACCACCGGAAGATGGCCCTTCGGCTTTCCGTAATAGGGCGGATTCTTGCCGTAGCGCGGGTCCTTGGTGATGTCGTCGGAACGCACGACGCCTTCGCCGCGGAAGGTCGGCCCAAACACGTGGGTGTTCCGCGGCATCGGGAATTTCTCGAACGCCGAGCGGTCCACGCCGGAGATGGTGTAGAGCGTGTAGCTTTCCCCCTTGGAGTCTACGACGTTGTAAAAGAAGGCTCCGAATTGGGCTCCGGTCAGCTCGACGCCGGCGTCGGTCACCATCTGGACGACGCGCTCGAGGTCGAGCTGGCTCGCGATCGCGGAGCCGACAAGATTCAGCGTCTCGAGCGTGCGGCTTTCTTCACTGAGTTCCTCCGCCGCACGGCGCTTGTCGCTGATGTCGATGACGGTGCCGATGAACCGGATCGCCCGCCTCGATGGGCCTTCGCCCTCGAAGATTGCGCGGCCCTTGGCGGCGATCCAGCGCTCGACTTTGTCCTGGATGCCGATCGTCCGGTACTCGACATCGAATTCGCCGGGTCCGTCTGGCTCGAGCGCTCGCTGAACCGCCAAATCCGTCCGCGACCGGTCTTCCGGGTGCAAGCCTTCGAGGAAGATTTCATAGGTGACTTCCGCCTCCGGCGGGAGACCGAAGAAGCGCTTGCAGCGCTCGTCCCAGCGCAGCTGACCGCTGGCGGGCTTGAGATCCCATGTGCCGACATCGGCAGCTTCGGCGGCCAGGCGGAGCCGATCCTCGCTTTCACGAAGCCGTTCGAAAGCTCGCTGATGCTCGGTGATGTCCGCTTCCAACAAATCTTCGACGCGCGGGTCGTCCTCGGCCATTCGACCTCATCCGAATACAACCCCGCCCGGATCGGGCTTAGCCGATGAGGCCCGGAAAGCGAAGATTTTCCGGGTGTGGAAAAGCCGCCATTTCGCTGGCCGCGTCCGAAGCGGCACATTATGCTGCCGCGCATGGATGCCCGCACCAGGAACCAGCAGCAGGCCGAAGAGCAGCCGGGCGAAACCGCGCGTGTTCTGATCGAGGCGAATGCGAAGCGCGATCGCCTGCTGGCCGGCCTGTCGCTGATCGCGGGCATCGGCATCCTGATCGCGATGCCGTTCGCGCTGCGGGCCGGAGCGGAATTCTTCATGCCGGTCACGGCAGCGCTGGTGGTCGCGATCGCGCTGGTCCCGCTGCTCGAATGGTTCGAGCGGCGCGGAATGTCGTCGAAGCTCGCGGCGGGCCTGTGCGTCCTCATCTTTCTCCTGATCGCGATTTTCGCGATCGGCTCGATCGTCGTCCCGGCGAGCGACTGGGTCGCGCAAATACCGACGAAGATCGACAAGGTGCGGACCGCGCTCGATCCGGTGTTCGACCTCTACAAGAACCTCGACCGCTTCATCGACCGCATCGCGACCCAGATTCAGGTCAGCCGCGGCGGGGGCGCGCGGACGGTGACCATTGAGCAGCCCAATTCGGTGATGGGCCTGCTCGCCACCTCGGCGCCGCACCTGCTCATCCAGCTTTTCTTCGCGCTGCTCGTGATTTTCTTCTTTCTCGCCGGCTGGACGACGATGCGCAAGAAGACGATTGTCAGCCGCGGCAGCTTCGAAGGCGCGCTCACCACGGCCCGCGTGATCCAGCAGGTGGTCGATGCAACCTCGACCTATCTGGGCACCATCACGCTCATCAACGTCGGCCTGGGCGCGCTGACGGCGCTGGCGCTGTGGTGGCTTGGAATGCCCTCGCCGGTGATGTGGGGTGGCATCGTCGCGGTCGCCAATTACATCCCCTATCTCGGGCCGATCGT
>Ga0207678_10004084_pt1 | contig 13126 bp, 6 predicted proteins | sample KBSC63metaG_FD_184319 | JGI IMG/M metagenome (GOLD analysis project Ga0207678, IMG submission 184319) | Corn rhizosphere microbial communities from Kellogg Biological Station, Michigan, USA - KBS C6-3 metaG (SPAdes) (version 2) | ecosystem: Host-associated > Plants > Roots > Rhizosphere > Soil ... | reverse complement strand
TCCATGGCATCGGAACAGTTGTGACAGGGACGCTCACCGGCGGAGCTTTGCACCGTGGTCAGCAAATCATTGTTTACCCCACTAACCTCGAAACACGTATTCGTTCGATTCAGAGCCACGGCAACGATTTCGAAATCGCACAGCCCGGTATGCGCACCGCTATCACTCTACCGGATCTTCGCGTCGATCAGGTTAAGCGTGGCGAGGTAGTGACGCTTCCTGGTCAAGGGGCGCCGTCTTCGACTCTGATTGTTCGTGTACAAAAACCGTCGCGCCTCAACGCCAACAAAGCTGTTGCCCACTCCCTGAAAAATGGATCGTCGATATATGTTCATCATGGTGCGTCGCGTGTCTCCGCGAGGATTAAGTTCGGTAAAACTGGATCCCTGCAGACAGGCAATGAAAGAACTGCTCACTTAAAGCTTGCCTCATCTATCTTTGCGTTCACCGGCGATCGTTTTGTCATTCGCGATTCCTCGGAGCGACACACTATCGCTGGCGGAATTGTCCTCGATCCAGATGGCGAAAAGGAATCGCTGGCCGGCACGGTGGCACTGGACAACGTCGATTCGTTGCTGCGAGCAACCCTCGCGCAACACGGTTTCGCGCGGCGAGAGACTCTTTTAAGCAAATCACGATTCAGCGCCGATGAAATCTCTGACGCCCTGAAAAATTTGGAGAAAAACGGCGGGATTGTTTTGTGCCAGCACATTGCGGCTGATCGTGAATTCTGGGAGAAACTTCGTGCCCAGGCGATTGGCTTGATCGATGCAGCGCACCGAGAGAATCCCGAGCGTGGCGGTCTCGATTTGGGTGAGCTGCGATCAGCCCTGCGAATTCAAGAGCCAGCAGTGTTTGAATCGCTAGCGGCGGATCTTTGCGAGGACGAGTTCGTCCGCAATGGATCTGTGATTGCGCGCAAATCCCATCGTCCAACGCTGCCGCTCCACGTTCAACCGATGGAGAAACGAATTCGTGAATTGCTCACAGCCCAGCCATTCGATCCACCCTCGCGCAAGACGATCGAGTCCGATTCGCAGGCTCGGCAAGTGGTGCGCTTTTTGATCGAGAATGAGGAGATAACCGAACTTGCTGTCGACGTTGTGTTGTTGCGTGAGAGCTTTGAGCGCATGAAGTCGCAGGTGGCCGAATTCATTTCCAAAAAGGGACCCGCAACAGTGAGCGAACTGCGTCAAGCACTGGGGAGTTCGCGACGTATCATGGTGCCGTTGCTCGAACGGCTGGACCGAGACGGTGTCACTCGACGCGTTGGTGACAAAAGGACGCTGTGCAGGATCCGTAACCTGTGAAACGATCCCCGCCGGTTCTGCTCGTTGTCCCATCCCTGCAGGAAGCGTGGGAAGACGTGATCGCTCCATGGTTCGATCAAGTTGTACCCGGAGCGTGGCAACGCGAGTTGCCTTCGATGGTGGTAGTCCCAACGCGGGGACAGGCTGACGATTTTAAGGCGCGTTTAATCGCAAGTGGCCGGTCGCACCTGGGTTTGCAGTTTGTAACGCCCTCCAGTTTACGTGCGGTGTTCGAGCAGGATGATGCGACTCCGAATGCCCGGCCAGAACTGCTGCGTTTGCTCCTCGCAATCGCGGCCACTGAAATCGAAGATCGACCCGACGAATCTGAAGCGCTTGCGGCCAAGGCTGTTGCTCGTGCCCCTGCGCTACTACTGCGGGCATTGGATCGCGTCGAAACTGCCGGTTGGAAATTCGAAGAACTCGGGTTGCCATCGTTTGCGCCAGTAGTTCACCGCTTTAACGCGCTGTTAAAAAAATGCGGTTTTGCACTTCGCGGCGAAAGCGACCGAAGTCGGTTGCAACAGCACACACATGGGAAACAAGAATTTTCCCATGTGCTTATCAGCGGATTCGACGGAGCCCATTGGGCAGAATGGTTTGTCCTGCGCACCGCGGTCGAACTGGCGAAAAGCGCCACGATCGTGCTCGAAGAACCCCGCGGAAACTTTTCCGATATCGATCTTTGCTGGATTGGCTCCTGGGAAGAGGTTTGTGGCGAAGCCCAACGCATCTCGAGACCGACAGCGAGCAGTGTGCTCGGCGATTCGCTTTTCAGCGAAATGGAAATGCGTGGAGGTACAAAAGTCCCAAAGCGTTTCGATTTTTTGATCGGTACAAACTTTTCCGAACAAGCAGAAGCGATCACGCGACAATGCGTGCGTTATTTGGCAGATGAGAAATGCACGCGGTTGGGCGTGATTTTTCCGGGCAGCGGGGCGTTGCCGCGGCTGGTCGCCAGCTCGCTGGAGCGGCTTGAAATTCCGCATAACGATGGACTCGGCCACATTGTGCCCGGCATTTTCGAGTCGGCAGAGTGGCAGGCCTGGATCGAATTGCAACGCGCGCCGCGACTGAATTCTTTTCTACGCTTTCTAAATGCGTTACCCGACCCGACGGTCCTGTCGCCCAGAGTCAGCCGGCAACTTGTCGAAAAGATTCTGCGCGAAAGTTACAAGGAGGTATTGCTGGACGACCTCGAACTGCTGCGCGAATTCTGTGCGGCCTCCGCGAACGAAAAATTTCAAGCAACGGCGGAGGCTCTGCGTGTGTTGCCTTTTCTTCCTGCGCACGCCACTTTCGCGCAGTTTCTCGAACAAACTCATATTGCGTTTTCACATCTTGGCTGGAAACAACACGCGCTCGAACTTTCCAACGCTGTCGATAATTGGTCGCAGCGTCTCGATCTAAAATTTTCACGGGCACTTTTTTTGCGCTGGCTGGAAGAAACTGCTGCGACGTCAGATGCCGAGCGCTCAGCCGCAGGCGATCATCCATATGCGCGCGTGCAATTGCTCACAGTGGCACGTGCGCAAAATCAGGAATGGTCGCACCTGATTCTTGCTGGATGGAACGAAGGAGCGTGGCCGCCCCCGGCAGGTGCAGAGTTCGCGCGCGCTGAAGAGATTCACGCTTTCAATCACAGTGTGCAACGGCTCAACCAGCGCGCAGCGCGCCAAGGAAGCCAGGGCGAGGGCCACACGAGTGTGAGCGAAAATCATTCGCTTTATCTGGGGCCCAGCGAGCAGCGTGCGATCGCGTTGCGCCAATTCGATACGCTACTCGAATCGGCAAGTGAAGGCGTGACCCTGACGGCCAGTCTGGTGCACGAAGATGAGCCGGAACGCTTCTGGAATCCGAGCGAATGTTTCACCGAGCTTTATCTCAAAACGCGGGGTGGGCCGCTCGCCCAAACGACGTTGAAAAATCTTCAGCGCGACACTGCGCTTTTGCCGAGGCCAACTAGTTCGGCGACGGATGTCCAGCAAACCCTGATCGCTTTCGACGCGCGCCGCGACTCTTCTAAACCCGCCGGAGAATATGATTTCGCTTTGCGACCTAACGGATCGTATCGACCCGTGCCGACGCTGAGTGTGACCGATATCGAGCGAATGGTTTCGTCGCCAGCGATTGTCTGGATGAAACGGTACCTCGGCGTGGAAGCACCAGAGGACACCGCGAATCCGTGGACGGCGACGACCGGTAAATGGGTGCATCACTGGCTCGCGAATATTATCGAAACGCGGGAAGGAAAGATTTTCTCTGCGTTTCCGAGCCTGACGAAGATTGACGAGCGTATTTGCGTTACCGCGGACGAAGAGCGTGCCGCAGTTCAGCACCTTTGCGGCTTGCTAAGCAAAGTCGTTCCTGATTGGTGGACCTCAGGTTGGTTGAACGCGCGCTATTTCGCGCGGCACCTCGGCGCTAAGATCGGAGCGGCAAAAGGGTGGAATTGGATGGCAACGGAGCAGGCTGTCGGTCGTGTCGGAGCCGTGAAAATTGCGGTGAGCGTGGAACTTAAGCTGCACGGCCAGGTCGATGTGGTGCTCGCGGAAGATGACGCACCCAGTTTCGTGGGAGGAAAGATCTGGATCGTCGATTACAAAACCGGTTCAACCAAGGAACTGAAGACCTCGGATCTGCACGATAGTCTGGTCAAAGGAACAACGTTGCAGCTCGGCCTTTACGCGCTAGCCATGCGCGAACTCGGTGCGGCCGAAGTGAGCGTGAGCATTATTTCACTGGCGGTTAAAAACGTCGCGCCACAATTGTCGGTTGTCGATCTCGCACCGCACACGGACATCTTTGCCGATCTCGCGAAAATGCAGCGCACTGGGATTTTCGGGATGAAAGGCGAAATCCGCCCGGCATTCGGTTACAGCGCACCCTATCCGCTCGCTACGCTGCCGATCGACAACGACATTTTGGAAGATAAATGGGCGGCAACGCATCCCGCACTTGTCCTTGAGAAAGAGGAGTGGGAAATATGGTGAAACCCCACGACGAATTTGCGCGCGCTCGTTTTGCCAGCGAGTTGGACCGCAATTTCTCTGTAGTTGCATCGGCCGGTTCGGGTAAAACCACTGCGATCACCGAACGCATTTTGTCGATCGCTCGTTCGCCGAACGCGGTCGCAATTTTGCCGCGTCTGGTTGTGGTAACCTTCACCAATCGTGCGGCCGACGAAATGCAACAACGCACCCGGCACGCTCTGCTCCAGGAAAATTTGCGACCCGAAGTGCAGACGGCATTCAACCGCGCCTTCTTTGGCACAATCCATTCGTTTTGCATGAAACTCCTGACCGACTTCGGTCATTATCTTGGCCTGCCTGCTCCGCTTGAGTTAGCCGAAGACGATGAGGATCTGTGGCAGGAGTTTGCGCAGACCCAAACTCGAATCGGCAGGTCGTTAGGCGAGAAGGACCGGGCCATGCTTTTGCGTTTCGTGCAGGCGCGCGACCTCATGGAGCTGGCTCGACGCGCGCGCTCCGCTGTTTTGCAGGTGGCAGAAATGTCGCCATGTCCGCCGCTAAATTTTAGTGAGATCTACCAACAGACAGAAAAAGGGGGCCGCGACAACATCGCCAAATCTCAGGCGGAACTGCGCGAATGGGAAAAGCGTTTTGACGGCGATTGGGAATATCTGCGGTGGCCCGTTTGTTTCACAGCGGGGAACGCCAGGTTTACTCAGCTTTGGCAAGAAAAATTTGCTCCTCTACGTCGCTGGATCTGCGACGCGGCGGCGTGTGTCGCGGCGGAGGTGCAGCGTGATTACCTCAACTTTCGCCTCGATTACGGACTCGTCACTTATGCAGACCAAATCGCGCTCGCAGAAGAGTTGCTGCAACAAACTGTCGCCGCGCAAAGAATTCGGGAAGAAAACTTTCGTGTCATCCTCGATGAGGCACAGGACACTGAGCCATTCCAATTTTCCGTGCTGTTGGAAGCGACCCGGCCACCCGAAGCGAAGGGCCTTTGGTTGCAAAATCGACAATTAGGCCCGCGAGCGGGGCACTTCTGCATGGTCGGTGATTTTCAGCAATCGATTTACTGGCAACGCGCGGACTTGAATTATTACCGAGCAGTTCATGAAGCGCTCATTTCCGACAAGAACGGTGAAGCTCTGGAATTCGCCGTCACGTTTCGGCTGGACCAGAAACAGCTCGATTTCGTGAACGAAACTTTCCGCGACATTTTAAATAACAGGGACGGACAGGTGCGCTTCGTCGAATTGCAACCGCGCCCGAACATTCTTCCCGGGAAAGTCATTCGCGTGCCGCTTGTCGCGAAGGAACTGTTGCCGGACGGAAAAAAACTCAAAGACTACCAAAAGGCACGTATCGAAGCTGATTATCTTGCAGAATGGATCAAGAACGCAGGGCTGAAAAAGCTTTCGGCCGATTTGTGGAATCAGGTAGCGATCCTTTGTCCGCGCAAAGCCTGGCTGCAGACGATGGCCGCAGCGTTACGGCGCGTCGGTTTACCGGTGTCGATCCAATCTGAAAGCGATGTCAAAGGCGACAGCCCGGCTTATGCGTGGCTGACTGCGCTCCTCACGATCATGGCCGACCCGCTCAATGCTTACGAAATCGTCGGCGTGCTCCGCGAGATCTTCGGCGTCTCCGATCATGATCTTGCCGTTTTTTCCGAAGGACAGAAGGCGGGATTTCGCATCGACGAGATCGTATCGGCGAGTGGGAAAGTTTCCTCGACTTTGCACACACTCGCGGAAATTCGTCAACGTACGGACGGTCTCGCGTTATTTGACGCTGTTACTTTGATCATCGAGAAAACGCAATTGCGCGAGCGTTTGCTCCTATTGCCCGCGACGGAGTTTGGCGATCTCGCACGCGAACTTGATGCCTTGGTCGCGCAGGCGGCGGAAGCAGAAGCGAACGGAATGATCCTGGCCGGGTTCGCCGAACAGCTACGCAACGATTTCGCATCGCAACGGGCCGTCCGCTTTTCCGCTGACGACGACGCGATCCAGCTCATTACTTCGCATAAGGCAAAAGGGTCCGAATGGCAGGCAGTGATCGTGCCGTTCCTCGCGCGTGATCTGCGGCCGCCATCGCCGCGTTATCCGGACTTGGTAAAATCGCCCGTGGATGGCGAACTGATTATCGCGTTCCGCAGAGAAGACAAATCAAAGGAGCTGAGAGACGCGATCGAACGCGCGGAACAACAGCAACTTGAGCGTCTTCTGTACGTCGCAACAACACGGGCGCGCCACACGCTCGTAGTTGTGCTCGATCAGGAAATCTTCTCCAGTAGCGAGGGCAAACTGCTGAAGACAGCACAACTTCGGCGACTAATTCGCGACAAGGATTTTTATTCAGACGAATTCAATCGCCACAGCAGCATGATCGATGAAGTCCATGAACCTTCGCCGATCGTAGAGCATGCGTCACAGCAAAACGGCTCGCAAATCGAGCCATTAACCAACCACGAACTCAAGCGCGCTGCGAAACGCGCTTCGGAATTTGTGCGAAAAATCACCCCGAGCGCGCTCGATTCGGAAGTTCCGGTGGATCTGAGGGCACACTCGCGACTCGATACTTTGCCCATCCTCTACGGGCGCTGGTGGCACGGATTCTTCCAACGTCTGGATTGGAAAGGTGGAATCGATTCCGCTCAAAAGTTGTTCGAAAAACGATTGCCGACTTCTCCTGACGCGAAAGCGGCGTTAAAGGACTGGAACGCTACGCGCCGGAATTTGTTCAGCGACCTCACCATCGCTGGTTTTCTTGCGAGTGATGAAACGTTGTATCACGCGGAATTTCCATTTTCCTGGTGCAGGAACGATCGCAGCGTACTTGAAGGCTTGATTGATTCCGTCATGATTGACCGCAAAGCGGGCAAATGTCTTCTGCTTGATTGGAAAACAAATGATGTTTCCCGAAGCGATGTGGAAATCCTTCGCGAAACTTACCGGCCACAGTTGGCTGCCTATTGGAAGGCAGTCACGGAGATTACCGGGCTCAATGCACAAGCCGGCTTGTTCTCGACTGCGCTTGGCCGTGCGCTGCTCTATTCCACCGAGGAACTGCAAATGGAGTGGCGGCGGCTGGAACAACTTCCGCCCGCGCAATTGGAAAATGAAATCCGTCCGGACGAGGCCGACGGGGTTTGACACCCCAAAAGGCAAAAGCCGCCAGGTTATCGTCGTTAGGACGAGCTGATCAGTTCTCCCGGTCCCCCCGGATGAATTGCTCGACGCAGCGAAAGGCTTCGTCGTCGGTCATCTGCACGGGTGGGTGCTTGGAAAAATAGGCGGAAGGAGAATGCAACACGCCGCCGATGCCGCGGTCGAGCGCAACCTTGCAGCAGCGAATTGCGTCAATGGCTACCCCGGCTGAGTTGGGCGAATCTTCGACGGATAGTTTCAAGTCAATTTCCATCGGTACATCGCCAAAGAGGCGCCCTTCCACGCGAATGAAGGCGATTTTGTTGTCGAGTTGCCATGGCACGTAATCGCTCGGGCCGATATGAATGTTTTCGTCGGCCAGGCGATCTCCCATCACGGACTGTACTGCCTCCGTCTTCGAAGTTTTCTTAGACGCCAGCCTGGTGCGATTCAGCATGTTCAGGAAATCGGTGTTGCCGCCTGTGTTCAACTGATAAGTGCGCACAACTTTCACGCCACGTTTGCGAAAGAGATCGACCAATGCCCGATGCACGATGGTGGCGCCTACTTGGGCCTTAATATCGTCTCCAATAAGCGGCAGATTTTTGTCGGCGAATCGTTTCGCCCAAGCCGGGTCGCTCGCGATAAAGACTGGGATGTTATTGACAAAGCCGAGTCCGGCTTCCAGCGCGCAGCCGGCATAAAATCGGGTGGCCTGCTCCGACCCGACGGGAAGATAATTGACCATTAGTTCCGCAGAGGAATTTTTCAATTCGGCGATAATGTCTTCGCGAGTGGTTTCTTTCTCCAGCGGTAGGAATGTCCGCAGCGGATCCTGGTCCTGCATATGTGGCGGGTAGCCATCCATTACGCAGCCCATTTTTACGATCGCGCCGGTGAGCTTGACCTTTTCACAGAACACCTTCGTGCAATTGGGCGGCGAAAAAATTGCCTTGCTCACGTCCAGGCCGACCTTCCGCCGGTCAATATCGAAAGCAGCCACAACTTCTATGTCAGCCGGGCGGTACCCCCCGATTTGACGGTGCATCAGGCCGATACTGGTACCGTTAACAGAGGGACCATCATAAAAATTGATTCCCTGGACCAGCGAGCTGGCGCAGTTCCCAACGCCTACGATTGCGATTCTGATTTTTCTCATTTCTAAAAACTGAAAGCTACCTGACTTAAATGATTCGGAGCAAGCGATAAATTAGGTTGGTTCGCTGCCGCGTCCTGCCTAGTTAGGCTCCCCGAAACCAGGCCGCGAAGCCCTGAATGTGTCTGAAGTCGCGCCAGCTTGCAAGGCCTGATATAAGGGCAAGAGTCAAGTCGTTCCTAAGCCAGGGAGAGCCCCGGCAGGGAGATAAAACCACATGTGTTCGAAATTCGCGGCCATCAGCGTGATTATCGCCTTCGCTTTGGCCGTATCCTCACGATGGTTGGGGGCCCAGCCGGTTTATGGCATAGAAGAGGCCGTTGCCCTGGCCCAGGAACGCAACCCTGAGATCCTCATCGCCCACAAGAGGGTGACGGCGGCGCGGGGTGGTTTCATTGAAGCCCGCTCGGGATATCTTCCGTCGCTGAGCTCCAGCGGGTTGTACGATAAACGACAGACCCAGAGCGAGACAAACCTTCGGCAGGAAGATTACAACGCGATAATAAAGCTCGAACAGAACATTTACACGGGCGGAGCGGTCGGTAGCCAGGTGGCAATCGCGCACCTGAACATCGCCAAGGCAAATTACGACCTTGAGGAGACGATCAGCCGCGTCATCATGGATGTAAGAATTGCCTTTCACGAACTGCTGCTGAACCGGGCAAAAGTCCGGGTCCACGAAGATTCCGTGGGGGTGTTTGAACAGGAACTCAAAGGTGAGCAGGAAAATTTCAGCGCCGGGATTGTCGGCAAACTCAATGTGCAACGAGCCGAAGTAGCACTCGCCAACGAGCGCCCGGAATTATTCAACGCGCAGACGGACTTGAAAAATTCGTATTTGCGAATGGCAGAACTTCTTGGGACCGATCTCGCCCCCGGCGCGCAGGCGCCTCCGTTCGAAATTTCGGGTCAATTGCACTATAGACCGAACAATCCCGACCTTAACGAGTGCCTCGCGCGCGCCGATGCGAATCGTGGGATCATCAAATCCAAAGCGAAAGACATCGAGATCGAAGATCGCCAGTACGTTCTGGACCGCAGCGCGACGCGTCCACACGTGCGCGCTTTCTCAGGCTACGAAGTTTACAGCGAACGCGACCCGGACGTTGGCCCTGAATTTAACTACGGAGGCGTAGTCGGCATAAACGCCACATGGAACATTTTCGATGGGCAGGCGACCAAAGGGCGCATGCAGGCGACGCGTGCCCGGCGTGACGCAGCGATGCAAGCTTTGGCAGCGGCACGTCGCAGCGTCGCCTCGGAGGTGCGCAGCGCATTTTTCGATCTTCAACAAGCGAACCGCGTGCTTGAGAGTGAAACCAAGAACCTTCAGTCGGCTGATGAAGGGCTCGACATGGCCAGAGGGAATTTTGCTGCCGGATTGGGAACACAACTTGACGTGCTGCAAGCAGCCGCAGACGTCACCCGGACTCGCACAACCCGATTGAGCGCGATCTATCTGCATAACGTGGCGCTCGCTCGCCTCGCGCACGCCTGCGCCAGTACCGCCGAAGAGCTGAATTTCGGATCCGACTTCAAAGATGTAAAAAACGAGACTCGCAACGCAGCGCATGCGGCTGATGTGGCTAAGCCGCCGCAAAAAATGAGTCAGCGATGAAAAAACCATTACGATCGGCGCAATCTGAAGCCGTCACCCTGGGGGCGACGGGCCGCGGACGTGCGCTTTCCACAGGAAAGCTGCTGCAGCCAGCCACGAGCATTCTCATTCTCGTTCTGGGTCTGGTCGCGTCGTGGGCTCACCCGACCAGTGCGGTGACTCTGCGAGAGGTGCTTCGCACAACGCTCGACAACAATCCCGCCATACTCGAGGCCAAAGCAGGCCTCGACCAGGCCGCGGGGCAGCGCCTGGTCTTTCGTTCTATTGTATGGCCTGACATCGACGTGCTCGTCCCCGCAGGTCTTCAGTATGGCCACCGGTCCGGTGAGAGCGGGGTGAAAGGATTTGCCGTGGGTCGCGGCAATTTGCAACAGACGTTATTCAACATGGCTGTGCCGCCTTCGCTTCGACGCGGAGACACTGGAGTTCTAATCGCCCAACAGCAACTAAATGTCGCGGTGGTGGAACAGTTGCACGCCGCGCGCCTCGCATTTTACGCGGCGCTTTACAACCGGTCGCTGCAATCGATTCGAGATGAACAACTACAAAAATTAGAGGAAAATGTTGCTACTCAGAAAAACCGGTTCGACGCCGGACTAGCCGATCGAAGCGCGTTCACGAGCGCAACTCTTCAAACTGACGAATTGATTCCGCAAGTAGAAGGCGCTCACCGGGCTTATAGGGAAGCGCAGTTGAATTTGGCGCAAGCGATGGGGATCGATCCTGCAAAATCTTCTCTGCCTGAACCGGATGGCGAATTGCAGTTTAACCCGGCAGAACTCGACGTCGCTGGCGAAACAGCAGCGGCTTTGGAGCGCAGGGCCGATCTCAAACTCGCCCGATTGCTTGTGCGCTCTGCAAATGAAGATCAACGTATTATTGCAGCCGATTATTATCCTCGTGTTGATGGAAGTTTCCATGGGGAATGGGTCCCAGTCTCAGGAATTCACCGGCAGGAGTCGACAAGCAAGACGCAGGATTTCATCGGTTCAGAAATTCGTGAAAAGGCGGCATACACGTGGCGAGTGATTGATAACGGAAAAGTCGGAGGTGCAGTGCTGAGGGCACGAGCAGCGCGGGAGGAAAACGAACTGACATGCAAGAAATTGGAATCGAACGTGAGCCGCGAGCTTGCGCGGATCGCCAACGACATTCAGGGAATTGCCGCCCGCGAAAAATCGCTGGCATCTGCGTCGGCGGCTGCGGAGGAGAGTGCTCGCGCTGTTCGGGAAAATGTTGCAACTGGTCTGATCTCACCGCTTGAGTACCGCGTCAGTCAAACCGCTTTTTTGAGGACCAAAAGCGGGCAGCTAGACGCTGTTTATCAATACAACGTCGCAGTCGCAGAATGGGACCGTGCAACGGGGCGGTATTTTCAATTTTCGTACGAAGCGGGCAAACCCAGTTCGGGAGTGGATAAGTAGTAGTATCCCCAAGGACTTCGCAAGGAATCGACAGCTTCAGCAACCGAAAAGCTGCCGCTCCTTGAAGCTTGCTGATCGAACGGATATCTCGGCCGCAGTGTCTTGGCAATAATGGTCTCGAAGGTCTACGAACAAGCCGGTACAAGAACGGATACTGCGGGGCACGAGCGTGTTGCAAACAACCGCCGTGAACATCACACTAGCTCTCCAAGATTGAGATTCCCGGTATCAAAAACCATTTTGTGGATCGGCGCAGGGGCGATCGTTGTCCTTTTTGCGCTGACGTATTTCTTTCTGATGCCGGTGGCTGAAGTGGCGCCAGTTCTGCGGGGAACAGCCATATCGGCTGTTTATGGCACCGTGCGGATCGAACCCGCGTTTGTGGTGCGCGTGCGGGCGCAAAACGACGGGTTTATCCGGCTGGCTGAGCCTTTCTCTGCCGGCCGCGGAGCAATCGGCAAAGACGTACAAAGAAACGAATTGCTCGCGACGATCGCTGACGAAGAAACCTCCCGACAACTGAAACAGGCACGCACCGATTTGCAGGCAGCCGTTGACCGCGCAGCTGTCCCTCTCGCATCCTCGGAGTTGCTCAAGGCAGCGGAGGACAATCTCCAACGGCTCGAAAAAGTCGTTTCCGCGGGAAACGTGCCAGCTGTCGAATATCAGAAATCCAAGAGCGAGGTAAACCGTTTACGCGGCGTGGTGGAGACAGAACGCATCGAGAGGGATCGCAGTCTCAAGTCTCTCGAAGAAACTGCGAAGAAGCTAGAAGCGGAAATGAAGAATGCCGAAGTCCGCGCACCGATTGATGGGATTTTGACCAACGTTCAGACAATCGATGGCGAACTGGTTTCAGACGGGAATGAACTTTTCACCGTCTCTTCGCGAAAGACTTATGTACGTGGCGAAGTCAACGAGGAGGACGTAGGCGAAGTAAAACCTGGAATGAAAGCAAAAGTGCAGTTGTACGCTTACCGCACGCGTACGTTCACAGGCCGCGTTACGTCAATCCAGCCAGCAGCCGATCCAACCACTCAGCGTTATACCGTTGTGCTGGAGATGGAAAATCCACCAGACAACATGATGGTCGGGATGACTGGGGAAATGAACATCATTACCGGTGTGCATGAAAATGCATTGCTGGTGCCGACGCGCGCGCTGCTTGTCGATCAAGCGCTGGTGGCAAATGGGGGAATGGTGCAGCGACGAACCGTCAACGTCGGATTTCGCACACTGGATTTCTCCGAAGCGCTCAACGGCCTGGCGGAAGGCGATCGGGTAATCGTTTCCGACCAGGACAAGTTCCATTCCGGTCAGCCGGTGCGCGAGCGCACGATCAACGCGCCTGCTCCGCCGAAAGCGCCGTGACCCCCCCGCTTTACATTGCCTTGCGTTTTTTGACGCATCGCAAGCGGGCATTGCTTTTGAGTTTGAGCGGTGTCGTTTTCGGTGTCGCAATCTTCATCTGCACACAGGCGCAAACGCAGG
>Ga0207678_10004083_pt1 | contig 13128 bp, 10 predicted proteins | sample KBSC63metaG_FD_184319 | JGI IMG/M metagenome (GOLD analysis project Ga0207678, IMG submission 184319) | Corn rhizosphere microbial communities from Kellogg Biological Station, Michigan, USA - KBS C6-3 metaG (SPAdes) (version 2) | ecosystem: Host-associated > Plants > Roots > Rhizosphere > Soil ... | reverse complement strand
GCACGGCGACCGGTGCCTGTCCCTTGGAGACGAACAGCGTTACCAGGGTGTTCGCCGGTACGTTATTCCCTTCCTGAGGGCTGGAGTTGATGACGACGTTCGCCTTGACGGTGCTGGAATTCTGGTAGGTCACCGTCGAGCGCAGGTGCTGGGCCTTGATCTGCGCCTGCGCCGTGGCGACCTGCTCGCCGTTCACCAGCGGCACCGCGTACGTCTTGCCCGCGCCGGCCAGCAGGTAGTAGGCCACGCCGCCCACGACGGCGATCACCAGCACCACGCCCAGGACCCACGGGATCCAGCGCCGGTTCGTGCCACCTGCGCCGCCGCCGCGGCCCCCAGAGCCCGCGTAGTCATAGTCCCGGCCCGCGTAGTCGTAGTCCTCGACCGGCGGGATCTGCGAGGTCGCCCCGGCCATCATCGTGCCCGTGCCCATCCGCTGGGTCTGCGGGTACATGTCGAACCGGGTCGGCGGGGCCGCGGCCACCGGCATGCCGGAGGCGGCGCGCTGCAGGTCGGCGCGCATGTCCGCGGCGGTCTGGTACCGGTCGGCCGGGGATTTGGCCATCGCCTTCAGCACGATCCCGTCCGCCCACGGCGGGACGTCCGGGTCCACCCGGGACGGCGGCACCGGGTTCTCCCGCACATGCTGGTAGGCGATGGCGACCGGCGAGTCGCCGGTGAACGGCGGCCGCCCGGTCAGCAGTTCGTACAGCAGGCACCCAGTTGAGTACAGGTCGCTGCGCGAGTCGACCCGCTCGCCCCGGGCCTGCTCGGGCGACAGGTACTGCGCGGTGCCGATCACCTGGGCCGTCTGGGTCATCGTGGCCTGGGCGTCACTCATCGCCCGGGCGATGCCGAAGTCCATGACCTTGATGTCGCCGTTACGGGTCACCATCACGTTGCCCGGCTTGATGTCGCGGTGCACGATGCCGGCCTGATGGCTGTAGTCCAGCGCGCGCAGCACCCCGTCGATGATCTCCAGCGACCGTTCCGGCAGCAGCCGGTGCCCCTCCTGCAGCAGATCCCGCACCGTGCGACCGTCCACGTACTCCATCACGATGTACGGCACCGGAACGCCCGAGGTCATGTCCTCGCCGGTGTCGTAGACCGCCACGATGGACGGATGGTTGAGCGAAGCCGCCGACTGCGCCTCGCGGCGGAACCTCGCCTGGAATATCTGGTCCCTGGCCAGGTCGGTGCGCAGCGTCTTGATCGCGACGATCCGGTCGAGCCTGATGTCACGGGCCCGGTACACCTCGGCCATGCCGCCACGGCCCACCACGCCATCAAGCTCGTAGCGGCCACCGAGTAGACGGGGCTGTGTCATATCTCGCACTGTGCCAAACCACCCTGCGTTTTTTCTAGTGTCTCACTACGATGTCGGCGTCCCAGTCGCGGACGATGTCGCCGTCGAGGTTGACGATCCGGTGCCTGTCGGGCTCGATGAGCTACTCGCCGAGGAGGACGGACTGGCCGGCGATGAGCTCCCGGAGGACTTTGTCGGTTTAACGGACCTGACCGGCTTCGGGTTGCCGCTGGGATTCGGCACCGGGACCGAAACCCTCGCGGTCTGGCTGGGCGTCGGCGTCAGCGTACTCGACGAGGGCGGGCTGGCCTGCTGGGCCGGCGGAGCGGCCGACGAGCTCAGGTGCTGCGCCGAGTTGAGGTCGACGTTCCCGCTGTTCCGGCCGGAGATGTGACCGGTGAGGTACAACCCGGCCGCGACCGCGGCCGCACACAGGGCCGCGGTCGAGCCGGCCACGACCAACCGGCGGCGCCGGCTGGCGCGGCCCGGAATCCTGATACCCCATGGGCCGGGGAACGACCCGGTGCCGGGATCTCCCGGGCCGGACAGCGCGCCGGTGGCCGCGGCCGGCAGGTCGGAGCGGGTCGCGCCGGGGTACCCGGGCTCCGCGGACCCACCCAGGGCCAGCGCGTCGCGCAGCATGTCGGCACGGTCGGCCACCAGCCGGACGCTGCCCGGCCGCTCCTGCGGCGTCTTGGCCAGCATGTGGTAAACCAGGTCGCTGACCGGTTCCGGCACGTCCGGCGGCAGATCGGGCACCGGCTCGTGCTTGTGCGCGAACGCGATCGCCAGCGGCTCGCTGGCCGTGAACGGCGGGCGCCCGGCCAGGCACTCGTACGCGACCACGCCGAGCGAGTAGATGTCGGAGGCCTCGGTCACCTGGGCGCCGGTAGCCTGCTCGGGCGACACGTACATCGCCGTGCCCATCACCATGCCGGTCTCGGTCAGGTGCGATGCCTGGGCCGCGGCCACCGCGGTGGCGATGCCGAAGTCGGTGATCTTCGTGGTGCCGCCGGCGGCGACCAGGAGGTTACCCGGCTTGATGTCGCGGTGCACGATGCCGGCCTGGTGGGCGGCGTCGAGCGCGCGGGCGGCCTGGCTGACGATGTCCAGCGTGGCGTCCGGCGAGAGCCGGCCCGCCCGGGCCAGGATCGCCGACAGCGGTTCGCCGTTGACCAGCTCCATCACCAGGTACGCGCCGCCGAACTCGGAGGATTCGCCGTAGTCGTAGACCCGGGCGATGCCCGGATGGGACAAGCTGGCCGCGTACCGTGCCTCGGCCCTGAACCTGGCCAGGAACGCCTCGTCGCCGGCCCGCCCGGTCGGCAGCAGCTTGACCGCGACGGCGCGGTTGAGCAGGTCATCCTCGCCACGCCAGACCTCGCCCATGCCGCCGGCCGCGATGCGGTCGGTCAGCCGGTAGCGGCCGGCCAGCAGATAATCGCTCACTGATTCCCCACGGCTCGCTGATATGCCTTGATGACCTGTACAGCGATGGGTGCGGCCGCCGAGGCACCGTAACCGCCTCCCTGAATTATGACGCCGACGGCGATATTCGGGTTGGCGAACGGAGCAAAGCTGGTGAAGGCGGCGTCGTTCAGGCTGACCGCACCGGTCTCGGCTGTTCCGGTCTTGCCGGCGATCTCCACGCCGGTGACGTCCTGCCGGAAGGCGTAGGCCGTACCCTCGGGCTGCTGGACCACGGCGAGCATCATCTGCTTCATGCTGTCGGACACGGAGGATGAGATCGAGTGGCTGAGCACCGACGGCGACATGCCCTGCACCGTGCTCAGGTCGCTCGCGGTGACCTGCTGCACCAGGTCGGGCTTCATCAGCGTGCCGCCGTTGGCGACGGCCGCGGCGAACATGGCCTCCTGCAGCGGGGTGACGGTGTCGTTCTGCTGGCCGATCGCCGTGTAGGCGGTCAGCGCCTGGCTGGCCGGTATCACGTAGTTGCTCTGCGCCACGGGCAGCGGGATGGTCAGGTCGGGGTTGTTCATGCCGAATTGCCCCGCCATTTCGTTCAGGGCGTTCGCGCCGACCTGGATGCCGATCTTGGCGAAGGTCGTGTCGCAAGACTGGGCGAACGCCGTGATCAGCGGGGCCTGACCGCTCCCGTCGCCGCACGCCTCACCCTGGTCGTTGTGCAGGATGTGCTGAGTCTGCGGCAGGCTGAGGGTGGTCGGCGAAGCGACGTTGGTGTTGATCGTGGTACTGGGGCTCTGGGTCAGCAGCGCCGAGCTCGTCACGATCTTGAACGTCGAACCGGGCGGGTACGTCCCCTGCAGGGCCCGGTTCAGCAGCGGCTGCGCCGGGTCCTTGAGCAGCTTGTTGTCGATCTTGTTGAGCTTGGCGCCGTCGTGTATGGCCAGCACGTTGGGGTCGAAGCTGGGGTAGGAGGCCATGGCCAGGACCGCGCCGGTCTTCGGGTTGAGCGCCACCACCGCGCCCGGCTTGCCGAGGGCCTTGAGCGCGTTCCAGGCCGCGTCCTGCGCCTTGGAGTTGATCGTGACCTGAACGGTGGCGCCCTTGGTCGTCTTGCCCGTGATCAGGTCGATGATCTTCCTGACATCGAGCGAGGAGTCGTTGCCGGACAGCAGCGAGTTCTTCGCCGCCTCGATGCCGGTCGCGCCGAAGATCGTGTAGTAGCCGGTCACCGGGGCGTACTCCGGGCCCGAAGGGTAATACCGCTGGTACTTGATGGAGTCGTTGCCGCTGCTCAGCCTGGAGGCCGCGATGACCTTGCCGTCCGAGGTGACGATGCTGCCGCGCTGGTACTGGTTCTGGGCCGCGTAGAAAGCGCGGGAGTTGCCCGGCTTGCTCGCGAGGCTGGCGGTGTCGAAGCCCTGCAGGTAGCTGACGTTGACGAGGAGCAGCACAAACATCACGAGGACCGCGATCGAGATCCGGCGCAGCGCACGGTTCAATTCAGCGTCACCACCTGAGTCAGTCCCTCCTCCTGTATCGGCCGCGGCGGCGGGCGCCGGGCGGTATCGCTCACCCGGACCAGCAGCGCGATGAGGATCCAGCTGCCCACCAGCGAGGACCCGCCTTGCGACAGGAAGGGAGTGGTGATGCCGGTCAGCGGGATGAGCCTGGTGACGCCGCCGACGATGACGAACACCTGCAGGGCCAGCATGAAGGAGAGGCCGCCGGCCAGCAGCTTGGAGAACGGGTCCTTGACCGATATCGCGGTGCGCAGCCCGCGCTGCACGATCAGCCCGTAGATCAGCAGGATGGCCATCACCCCGGCCAGCCCGATCTCCTCGCCGAACGCGCTGAACACCAGGTCGCTCTGCACCAGCGGGGTGATGTACGGCTGGCCGCCGCCCAGGCCCTTGCCCAGCAGGCCGCCGCTGCCCATGCCGTACAGGCCCTGGACTAGCTGATACGAGTTGCCCTGCACGTTGGCGGGGGTGAACGGGTGCAGCCAGATGTCGAACCGCTCGCCGACGTGGCCGACGAGCTTGCTCGCGGCGAACGCTCCGACCACGAACATAATAAAGCCGATCAGCAGCCAGGAGGTCCGGGAGGTCGCGATGTACAGCATCGCGACGAACAGGCCCATGAACACCGCGCTGGTACCGATGTCGCTCTCGAAGATGAGCAGCAGCAGGCTGGCCACCCAGGCCAGCAGGATCGGGCCGAGGTCGCGGGCCCGCGGCAGGTCGAGGCCGAGCACCCTGCGCCCGGCCAGCGCCAGCACGTCGCGCTTGGCCACCAGGTAGCCGGCGAACGCGGCGGCCAGCGCCAGCTTGGCGAACTCCTCCGGCTGGATGGTGGTGAACGAGCCGAACCGGATCTGGATCCTGGCCCCGTTCACCTCGCTGATCGACGCCGGGAGCAGCGCGGGCAACGCGAACAGCAGGATCCCGACGGCACCGAGGGTGTAGGTGTAGCGCTGCAGCACCCGCGGCTCGCGGATCAGGACGAGCACGGCGACGAAGCAGCCGATGCCGATGGCCGAGAACGCGATCTGCAGGTTGGCCTGCGAGGCGCTGATCGCGGGCACCCCCCTGGCCGGGTTCGCCTGGGCCGACAGACGGTCCATCATCACGATGCCAAGTCCGTTGAGCAACGCCGCGAGCGGGAGCAGCAGCGGGTCAGCCCACGGGGCGAACTTCCGCACCGCCAGGTGGGCCAGCAGGACGATGGCCAGGTAGACGGCTAGGTAGAGGGCCGCGCCCGCGGGCAGGCCGCCCTTGAGCGTGAAGCCGACGTTCGCCAGCGCGAACGCGACCAGGGCGAAGGCGAACACGAGCATGATCAGCTCGGTGCGCCGCCTGCTGCGGGACGCCGGGGGCAGCGGACCCGTCGGGTCAACGGCCGGCGACGGGGCGGTGATGCTGCTCACGAGGCCCCAGGAGACGGGACGAGGGCATCAGGCGCGATGCCGAAAGCGGTCGAAGGCTGGCACATCGGCGGCCTGGTCGGCTGCTGGCCCGGCCCCGGGATGGCCTTGATGTCCTTGGCGATGTCCTTGGCCGGCTTGTGCTGCTTCCTGGCCCGCGCCAGCGCGGCCTGATAGGCGTTGTCCTTGATCACCCACTGCTGGAGCGCGGTGTACCCCGCCTGGCACGTGGCGACCGCGGAGCGGATGTTGGCGACGATCGCCTGGGCGCCGCTCAGGTTGCTGGCCGCGTCGGTGGCCTTGACCGTCTGCTGGTAGGACGGGGGCACCTGGGTGAGCTTGATCCCGGTCCCCTGGAAGCGATGGGACAGGCCGATCCCGACGATGTGCTGGTTGACACCGCGGTAGATGAGCACCTCCTGGCCCTTGCTGTCGGCGCCGACGTAGTACTGGTTCTGGCTCCACCGCCAGGCGGCATAACCGCCGCCGATGACGACGGCCAGCAGCACCACCAGCGAGGTGGTCACGATCGGCCAGTGGCGCCGCCGCCGGGCCCGTCTGGGCTGGGCCCGGTGGCTGCGCCGGGCCCGGACGGCGGTCATGTCCGTGCCGTTCTCGCTCGCCAGCGCGAGCGCCAGCTCGTCGGGGTCCAGGTCGTCCAGTGCCACCATGGGCCGCGCGACCGTCATCGACGGGTGCCCGTCCTCGTCGTAGGAACCGGCGTAGTGATTCCCCTGGTGGTCTCCGTCCGTGCCGAACGGCCCGGTGCCGTCGGTGCTCAGCCGCGAATCGTGGACGTTAGCGGCCGCGCCGGCCATCACCGGCGTCCCGGTCGGGGATACCCGGGAGGCGGCCGTGTCCACGACATCCGCCACGATGCAGGTGATGTTGTCCGGGCCGCCGCCGTGCAGCGCGAGGTCGATGAGCTGCCGGGTGACGGCCTCGGGATCCTCGATGGTCGCCAGCGTCTCGCGCAGCGTCTCGTCGCTGACTACCCCCGATAGCCCGTCCGAGCAGAGCAGGTACCGGTCGCCCGGCTGGGCGTCGTGCACGGACAGGTCCGGCTCGGCGACCGACCGGCCGTCCAGGGCCCGGAGCAGGAGCGAGCGCTGCGGGTGGGTCGAGACGTCGTCGGCGCTGATCCGGCCCTCGTCGACCAGCGACTGCACCAGCGTGTGATCGTGGGTGATCTGGTAGAGCTCGCCCTCCCGGAGCAGGTAGCCGCGCGAGTCGCCGATGTGGCACACGGCCGCGTGCCCGTCCGACCAGAACAGCGCGGTCAGCGTGGTGCCCATGCCCTCGACCGCCGGGTTGGCGATGATCATCTCTTGCAGCCTGGTGTTGGCCGCGGCGACCGCAGCGGCCAGCTCGGCCATCATGTCGCCGCCCGGCGGCTCGGAGTCGAGTTTCGCCATCGAGGAGATGGTCAGCGAGCTGGCCACCTCACCCGCGGCATGCCCGCCCATCCCGTCCGCGACCGCGAGCAGGCGAGGTCCCGCATACGCCGAGTCCTCGTTACCTTCACGGAGGAGCCCGACGTCGGAACGTACCGCGTAGCGGAGTACAAGTGTCATCTGCGCAGTTCCAGAACGGTCTTACCGATGCGGATCGGCACGCCCACGGGCACGGGCATCGGCCGTGTCACCTTCTGCCGGTCCAGATAGGTGCCATTGGTCGAACCGAGATCCTCGACGATCCACTGACCGTCCTGCGGGAAAATCCGGGCATGTCGGCTTGAAGCGTAGTCGTCGTTGAGTACCAGCGTGGCATCATTGGCCCGGCCGAGCGTGATCTGCTGCTGGGCGAGATCCAGGCTGGTGCCCTTCAGCGCGCCCGCCGTCACCACCAGGATCCGCGGTGACCCGCGGCCAGGCCGCGGGGGCCGGGCCGGGCGGCCCTGGCGCGGGGCCTGGGCCTGGCGCGCCTTGCTCCGCCTAGCCGTGGTCGACGGGCCGCCGAGCAGATCAGTGCGGACGACTCCGATGGCCGCTATGACGAAAAGCCACAGCACGGCCAGGAACGCCACCCTGATGATAGTGAGAGACAGCTCGTTCATGTACGGCCACGCCCTTGGACCCTAGTAAGTGGTGCGCGAGTAAGCGGTGCCCTGGCCTTCGTCCTGGCCGTCCTGGTGGAAGACCAGCGTGGTCCGGCCCAGCGAGACGTGCGTCCCGTCGGTGAGCGCCACCCGGCGGACGGGCTGGCCGTTGACGAAGGTGCCGTTGGTGGAACTCAGGTCCACAAGCACGACCTGGCCGTTTTCCACCCTTAGCTCCGCATGGTGTCTGGACACGCCCGGATCCACCAGCCGCAGGTCACAGTCCGTGCCCCGGCCGAGCAGCGTCACCGGGGTCTGCAGCTCGTACGTGTGCTGGTCGCCGCCTGCCGGGCCGCCGGGAGCCCCGGGGCCGGAGACCAGCAGCCGCGGGTGGCCGGGGAAGCCGCGCCCGGAGGTCCGGGGCAGGTCGCTGGCCGGCATCCGGATCTCGCCGCCCTCGATGGTGGAGCCCCGGATGACGCCGGACCGGATCCGGAACGTGCCCGTGGTCATGTCGGGCACCCCCTCGAACCGCATCCGCACCGGGCCCACGAACGAGTAGCCCTGCTCCTTGGCGTAGTCCCTGGCCAGGTTGGCAAGCTCGACGCCGAGGCTCTCGGCGTACACGTCGAGGCGCTCGTGGTCGGTCTCGGACAGCTCGACGACGAAATCGTTCGGCACCAGCGTGCGCCCCTTGGCCACGATGGCGGCCCGGTCGTCCATCTCACGCTGGACCGCGCTGGCCACCTCGACCGGCTGCAGCTCGGACCTGAAGGCGCGCGCGAAGGCACCCTCTACCATGCCTTCAAGACGACGCTCGAAGCGCTGCAGAACTCCCAACGTGCCACCTCCCTTCACGTCCCTCGCCCCCGATGGTATCCGGGGCGCGGGAGCGCTCGCGGTCGTGCTAACCTACTCGTTGCCCAGGGCGGGTGGCGGAACGGCAGACGCGCACGGTTCAGGTCCGTGTGTCCGAAAGGACGTGAGGGTTCAAATCCCTCCTCGCCCACGTATTGATTATGGAACGACGATGACGGGGCAGCGGGCGTGCCGGGCCAGCCATCCGGAGACGGAGCCCGCGACACGATGCCAGATATGCTTCGGCGCCCCGATCACGAGCGCGTCCGCGTTGAATTCCTCGGCGGCCGCGGCGAGTTCCCTGGCCGGGCTGCCCCGCCTGGTGCGGACGTGTACCTCTACATCGCAGGGCCCGGTGACCTGGTCCAGCTCGGCCAGCAGCCACCGCTCCAGTGCCTCGGCGTCGCGGGGCACCCCCACGACCTGGCCGGTCAGCGGCTCGCAGTAAACCCCTGACGAGCACACGTACACGACCAGCAGCGGCCGGCCGAGCCGCTGGGACACGCCGGCCGCGTAGGCGAGGGCGTTACGGCTGGAGGCCGAACCGTCGTAGCCCGCGATCACCGGATGCTCGAGCCGGAGGGCGGATGACTGCGGTTCGGCCTGCGGAGCCGGGCCAGGAACGCTGGCGCCGGTTCCGGCCGCCACCTCGGGAGGTGGCGTGCGGGAAGACTGGCCCTCGCGGTCCGGCTGGCCCGGTCTCTTCTGATCCGGTCCGGGCCGGTCCGGGCCGGGTTGGCCCGGTGACGGGCGTGACTCTGCCTGGTCCATAATCCGCGTCCTAGCGGAAGACCGTTTCCTCGACAGTCATACCCTGATGATTGCCCCGGATGGACGGCCTTACTCGTTATTTGAAAAGCACTATAGATCAGCGCGCGGCCATATGTGAGTACTCACCGGCGGTCACATGGCACGATGTTGAGGTGACCGAAGGGCAAGCGGGGACGATTGGCAGCCGGACGGATGCCACGGCCCGCGCCGTGATCGAGTGTGCGGCCGATGCGATCGTCGCTTTCAGCACCGATCGCACCGTGATGCTCTGGAATCCCGCGGCGGAGCGGATGTTCGGCTGGGCCGCGGCCGAGGTCGTCGGCCTGGAGCCGCAGATCATCCCGGAGGAGCTGAAGGCCGAGCACAACGCGGTGCTGGAGCGGGTCAGGGGCGGCGGCCAGATCTCCTTCGCGACCCGCAGGATCCGCAAGGACAGCACGGTCATCGACGTACGGATCGACACCAGCGCGCTGACCGACGGGGCGGGCGAGGTGACCGGCTGGGTCAACGTCTGCCACCAGACCGGAGAAGACGACGTGGCCAGGCACTATATGGCCGAACGGGCCCGGGTGGTACGCCGTCTCGGCGATGTCGTCGCCGACATGAACGCGCAGCGCGACCTGGAGTCGGTGCTCGACCGCATCGCGGCCAGCCTGCGCGAGCTGACCAGCGCCGACGCGGGCGGCTTCGTGCTCATCGAGGACGACACGCTCCGGCTGGTCAGCACGGCCGGCCTGCCGGCCCGGCTGCGCGGGAGAACCGCGACGCTGTCCACCAGCCTGGTCGGCGAGCTGATGGGTTCGGGCAAGACGGTCATGATGGCGACCGGTGAATCGGGCGGTTTCGACGACCTGATCTGGTCGGCGCTGCCCGGCCTGCACACGATCGCGCTCGGCCTCTCGCACGTGGCGGGCAAGCCCTACGGTGCGCTGTACGCGCTGTACAGCCGGCGCACGCTCAGCCACGTCGAGCTGGAGTTGCTCGAGTTGCTGGCCGGCCACGCCGGGGTGGCCCTCACCAACGCCATGGCCTTCGAGGAAGTGGTCAGGCAGCGCGCGCATGAACGGGCGGTCATCGACGGCAGCGCGGACGGCATCGCCGTGCTCGACGAGGCCGGCCTGGTCCGGCAGTGGAATCCCGCCGCGCACCGTATCACCGGAACAGCCGCCGCGGACGCGATCGGGAGGCCGCCGTCGTTCCCGCTGCCCGAGCCGGGCTCCACGCTGAACTGCAAGCTGCCCAACGGGCGCTGGCTCGACGTCCTGTGCACCTCGCTCGCCGACGGCGGCGGGGAGCTGGTCATCGACTTCCGCGACGTCACCGCGGCCAAGGAGCTCGAGGAGGCCAAGGACTTGTTCCTGGCTACCACCAGCCACGAGCTGCGCACGCCCATCACCGTGGTGCAGGGCTTCGCCAGCACGCTGGCCAGCCGCTGGGATCAGCTGCCCGATCCCGAACGGCGGGCCGCGGTGCGGATCATCGCCGAACGGGCCGGGTCGCTCGGCCGCCTGGTCGAGCAGCTGCTGCTGGGCTCGCGGGCCGGGGCGGACCAGCTGCCGGTCAGCAACGGCCCGTTCGACCTGGCCGCCGTCCTGCACGGGGCGGCCGCCGCGTTCCAGGCGCTGTCGGACAAGCATGCGGTGGTGACCGACGTCCCGGCCGGCCTGCCCCGGGCCAGCGGCGACACGATGGCCACCGACATCATCGTCGGCCAGCTCCTCGAGAACGCCTTCAAGTACTCGCCGGACGGCGGCACGGTGCGCGTCCGGGCGCGGGTGACCGGGGAGTGGATCGAGGTCACGGTGGAGGACGAGGGCATCGGCATCGCCGACGGCGACCACGAGCGGATCTTCGACCGGTTCTTCCAGGGCGAGGCCGGCGACCGGCGCAGGTTCGGCGGGGTGGGCATCGGGCTGTTCATCGTCCGGCGCCTGGCCGAGGCGCAGCACGGTGAGGTCACCGCGAGCACGCGCCCCCAGGGCGGTACGTCGATGTGCCTGCGGCTGCGCCCCGCGGAGGACCCCGAGCCCCCGGCCTGACCCGCTGCCGAACTCAGGCGGTGGCGCTGTGCTCGTTCTGGTGGGGCTTGTCCCGCTTGCGCGGCTCGCCGCCGGTGGCTTCCAGGTAGGCGTCGATGATCGCGGGCACGTCGTAGCCCTGCCGCATGATCTGGCCCTTCTCCAGCCAGATCACCCGGTTGCAGCTCGCCTCGATCTCGGCCAGGTTGTGCGCGACCAGGAACACGGTGCCGGCTTCCCCGCGCAACTCGACGATCCGCTCGTGGCTCTTCGCCCGGAAGTTCGCGTCGCCGGTCGCCAGCGCCTCGTCGATCATCAGGATCTCGTGGTTCTTGGCGGACGCGATGGAGAACCGCAGCCGCTGGGCCATGCCGGTCGAGTAGGTGCGCATCGGGTAGTCGATGAAGTTGCCCACTCCGGAGAAGTCCACGATGGACTGGTACCGGTCCTTGGTCTCCTGCGGGGTCATGCCCATGGCCAGGCAGCCGAGCACCACGTTCCGCTCCCCGGTCAGGTCGTCGAGCAGCGCGGCGTTGACCCCGAGCAGGGCGGCCTGCCCGCTGCTGTAGACGCAGCCCTGCTCGGGCGGGAGCAGGCCGGCGATGGCCTGCAGCAGCGTCGACTTGCCCGAGCCGTTCCTGCCGATGATGCCCACCGCGTCGCCGTGGTTGATCACGAACGAGATGCCCCTGATCGCGTGCACCTCGCGCACTGACGGGCGGCGCTGGCGCTTGATCACCCGCATCAGCGCGGTCGCGGCGGTGCCCTTGTCGCCGCCCGCGCCGTACACGCGGTAGACCACGTGCAGGTCATCGACGATGACGGTGGGCTCAGCACCGTCAGCGGGCCCGCTAGCCACGGCCGTACCTCGTTTCCGCCTGCCAGAAGAACACGAACCCTACCACCAGCGCCACGATCGCCCAGCCGATGCCCCACAGCCACAGCGCGTTCATCGGCACCGCCCCGTGGCAGTAGGCACTGTATTCCAGGTAAGGCTTTTTCCCGGTGTGGTAGAGGGCGCAATTCGCGACGTTGTACGGCTTGCTGCCTGGCCAGCCGATTCGCTGCGACTGCAGTATCGAGTTCCGGATCAGGCCGATGTAGACCGCGACCGGGTTGATGTCGAGCAGGATGCGGACGAAGTGCGGCGCGGACGCGGTCAGCTTGTCGATGCTGTACATGACGCCGGAGACATACATCCAGGTGCGCAGGATGAACGGCATGAGCTGCGCGAGGTCGGTCATCTTGCTGCCGAGCCGGGCCATGATCATCGCCAGGCCGGTGTTGAAGATCCACTGGGTGAAGAGCGCCGGGGCCATCAGCACCCAGGACCCGTCCGGCACCTCGCCGGTCATCAGGACGATCGCGATGAGCACGAACATCGACATCATCAGCTGCTGGAGCTGCATGAGCGCAGTCTCGCAGTCCGAGGGGCGTCGGCGCCCCTGAGATTCCGCGCGCTCAGCCGCCCAGCGCGTCGAGGGCCGACATGTCGTCGTCGGTGAGGCTGAAGTCGGCGACGTCGGCGTTGGAGCGGATGCGGTCGGCGTTGACCGACTTCGGGATGACGACGGTCTCGTGCTGGAGGTGCCAGCGGATGATCACCTGCGCCGTCGTGCGGCCGAGTCGTTCGGCGATCTCGACGATCGTGGGGTGGTCCAGCGTGCCGCCGCGCAGGGCGCTGTAGCCCTCCAGGACGATCCCGCGCTCGCGGTGGCCGTCGAGGACGGCGCGGTCGAACAGCAGCGGGCTCCACTCGACCTGGTTGACGGCGGGGGTCACGCCG
>Ga0207678_10004082_pt1 | contig 13134 bp, 9 predicted proteins | sample KBSC63metaG_FD_184319 | JGI IMG/M metagenome (GOLD analysis project Ga0207678, IMG submission 184319) | Corn rhizosphere microbial communities from Kellogg Biological Station, Michigan, USA - KBS C6-3 metaG (SPAdes) (version 2) | ecosystem: Host-associated > Plants > Roots > Rhizosphere > Soil ... | reverse complement strand
GCAGCAGCGAGTTGCGTGTCGCTTACACAGGCAGCGTGCTGGAGCATATCGCGTTGGTGCGGGCCGCGATGGAGGCTGCGCTCAAGGCCTCGGCGCCGGAGCTTACCGTGATGGAGGGTGCCGTGGATGCGCTTGCAGGAGCGCTCTGGCGAGCTCGCACCGGTCTATAAGGCATTCGCTTCCAGAGCGCGCAAGGCGAGGCCGCGGGCGACCGAGGTGAACTCATTGCCGGTCACGACGCGCGCCGCGGTAAAGCGCTCTTCGAAGATGCGGCGGACGGCGGGGACGAAGCTCGTTCCTCCCGTGAGAAAGACGCGGCCTACCTGTTGCGGAGCGACGTGACTGCTTGCGAGCAGCGCGTCCACGCAGTGTTCGATGGACTCCAGGTCGGCGGCGATCCACGATTCGAAGTCGCTGCGTGTGACAGAAGCTGCGATGTCCATACTTCCGTCGTGGAAGTTGAACTCAGCAGACTCGTCGTGAGAGAGCGCAATCTTCAGACGCTGCACAGCCTGGTGAAGCCGGTAGCCGAGGTCTTCGTCGATGAGGTGAATCAGGCTTTCGATCTTCTCCGGTTCCTGGGCGCGGGCGCGGGCGGTACGCAGAATCTCAGCGACGTTGCGCGTCTTCAAAAAAGAAAGATAATGCCACCGTTCGAGGTTGGCATAGATCCAGGCGGGCGCGGCGGGGATGAGGTTCGGCGCGCGGTCGGAGGCCAGCGCATAGGAGCGCTCGAAGCTGTCGGAGCCGAGTGCGGGCGAGACGAGCTTGCGCACGATGCGCGCATCGAACGTATCACCGGCGAGGCCGAGGCCTGCGTTGCCGAGCAGCCCGTTAGAGTTGCGGCGGCGGCTGCGAACGCCGGGGCCCACGTGAAGCAGGGAGAAGTCGCTGGTGCCTCCGCCGAAGTCGCCGATGAGGATGAGTTCGTCGTCGGCCAGCGTCGCCTCGTAGGCGTACGCAGCGGCGATCGGCTCCATCTCGAACTCGACGGACTCGAAGCCGGCGTGAAGGAACGCGGCGGTGAGGCGCTCGGTCGCGAAGGCATCGTCTTCGTCGCTCTCGGCTCCGACGAAGCGGACGGGGCGGCCTACGGTCGCACGGCGGATGGGCTGGTTGAACTGCTTTTCCGCTTGCAGACGCAGGTCGGTGAGGATGCGCGAGATGAGGTCTTCGAGCGTGTAGCGTCGGCCGAAGACCTCCGTGCCGGTAAGCGTGCGACTGGTGAGGTAGGACTTGAGCGACTGAATCAGGCGGCCTTTATGTTCGGCGTCGAGGTAGTGCTCGATGCCGGAAGGCCCGGTGTAGCTTTTGATCTGCGTGCGACCGGCATGTTTGTGCTGTTCGAGGTAGAGAATCGAGCGGAAGGATTCAGTCGCTGCCGCCGCCATCGGGAACGAGACGAGTTCGACCGCGCCGCCGGGATGCGCGAGCGCGACCGAACTATTCGTTGTGCCGAAGTCGATTCCGATTGCAGGCAGACTGGAGTTCGCGGGAGGCATGGTCTTTTAGAATGCCAGACTCCTGCCTGTGAAATCCATCGGGCTATGCACCGGCTGGCGCTAGGACTCCCCGGAGGATCGTCGATTCCAACTGTCCAGCCGCGTTGAAGACGTTGAAGCTCGCAGGCTGACCGGGGGTGATATTTGCATCGAGTCCGAGCAGAGTCGCGGGATTGTGCGTGACGAGTCGCACAGCCGTGGCCAGCGTAGCGCCGGTAAAGCGTTGCAGATTGGCGACGGCGCGGTCCAGCGTCAGGACCGAGCCGGCGAGTGTATGTTTCCCCTTGGCCTCATCGTCGGCAGCGTAGGCGCGGCCATTGGAGACCGCCACCTTCATCGTGCCGAGCGTGTAGATCCCATCCGGCATGCCCGTGGCTGACATGCTGTCGGTGACGAGGATGGCGCGGTCGGTGCCCTTCGCCTTGAGCCAGAGCCGCACCAGCTCCGGCGCTACGTGAACGCCATCGCAGATCAACTCGGCGAAGAGGCGGTCGTCGTCGAGCACTGTGGCGAGGACGCCAGGGTCGCGGTGGTCGAGCGGACGCATTGCGTTGTAGGTATGCGTAGCGCTGGTGGCTCCAGCAGCGATTGCGGCGAGCGCTTCGGGAGAGGTCGCGTTGGTGTGCCCGATGCTCAGCCTGACGCCCTGTTTCGCTGCGTGCTCGATAAGGTCCAGCGCTCCGGGAATCTCCGGTGCAATCGTCATCAGGCGAATGTGCCCGCGAGCCGCCTGCAGGAAGCGGTCGAAGAGCGCGATGTCCGGCGGCAGGATGTCGGCTGGAGGATGAACGCCTCGCTTGGCGTGCGAGATGAACGGTCCTTCGAGATGGATGCCAATCGGAATCGCCGCGTCGCGCACCGGCGATTCGATGGCGTTCGCGATGCCTTCCAGCGAGCGCAGCGTCTTGTCGATGGGAGCGGTCACGGTCGTCGCTAGATAGCGGCCCACGCCTCGCGTCGCGAGAAAGCGGCTGACAGCGGTGAGTGCCTTGGGAGTCCCTTCCATCACATCGTGGTTCGCCGCACCGTGTGTGTGAATGTCGAGAAAGGATGGGGTGAGGGTGCTGTCCTCCTTGCTGGAAGAGGCACAGTCGATGGAACGGATCAATCCGTCACCATCTACACGGACAACGGGGTAGTCGACAGCCCCTTGCGGGGTGAGGAGGCGGCGTGCGGTTATGGTTTCGAGCATCGAAGATAGTGTAGTGCAGCCGAGCTAGCGGGTGACTCCGGGAGGCGGAGCAGGGATGCCCAGGGTGTTGGCGGGTGGGATCGTCTGCGTATTTGCCCACTGGCGCTGCACGGCCCGGACCTGGTCGATGCGCCCAAGCCACATCTGGATGGTGAAGTCGTAGTGCTCCAGATTATTGCGCAGGAAGTAAGGACGGTTCGTCTTGAGCCACGCCTGTTCGTACAGATCACGGATCAGCGAGTAGCTGTTGCGCATGTCCTGCAGCTTGCCGTTGACGCCGTTGATCTCGCCCAACAGCCGTGACGCCTCGATGCGATCGTCTCGGTTCTTGGAGGTCTGCAAAGCATAAGCGGCGGCGTAGGCGGCGGCGATCTCGTCGGAGACCTGGAACTTGAGGCCGATCAGATCCATCCGGCGAGCGCCGAGGTCGAGCGCGTCGAGCGCGTCCTGCTCGCGCAGATTGGGATTGGCGTTTCGCGCCTGAGCGATCAACGTGATGGCCCGCTCGGCGTGCAGGCGCACATCGGAGAGGATAGGCCGAATCTGCTCAGCCTCGCGCTGTCCATCGACCGACCACGGATCGATCCAGAAGACGAGATCGGCGCCGTCGGCCTTCAGCGGCGAGTCTTTCAGGATCTGATGGGCTGCCATCAACTCCTTCTGGGCCTGATCGATATTGCCCGTCAGGTCGCCGTGGAAGTTCGCGCCAAAGCTGGACTGAAAGGCTGGGATCGAGGCTTCGCCCTTGTGCCAGGCGGCCTCGGCACCGAAGAGGATGCCGTACCAGTTGTTGTCGGCAAGGGCTTCGCCATCATCGTCCCAGATGGTGTTGAGCTGGCCGGTAACACCGTACTTCTGCCCCTGAACCGTGAACTGCTGGATATTTTCGAGAGCGTTGTTCCAGTTGGGATAGACACGCGACCAGTTGTTGATGCCGGGCGCAACCCAAGTCTCCATCTTGGCGTCGGTGAAGGGCGTAATCCAGCGGTCATAGCCCTTGGGCTGCGGGTTGTACTCCCACGCTACGGCGATGGTCGCCTTCTTGAAGCTGTCGGGCATCTGCTTGACGAGGTCGGGATCGTGCATCGCAATATCTCCCCAGAAGAGCAGCTTCCGGTTCAGCGGTTGCAGGTCCGCTACGATGCGCTGCAGGTAGCCCAGGTAGACCGCACCAAGACCCTGTGCAGCCACCTGTGTCTTGGATTGCCCACGCCCAAGGTCCACAGTCTCGTCGGCTCCGATGTGCAGGAAGGGGCCGGGATAAACCTGCGCCAGCTCGGCGAACATATCGCGCGTGACTTTCTCTGAGTTGGGTTGCCCCGGAGCCAGCAGATAGCCATGCGGTGTCTCCGCGAGCGGTGCATACTGCTCCCAGTTGAGCAGGTAGTGCAGGTGGCCGAACGCTTCCTGCTCGGGAATGATCGTGACGTGATACTTGGCGGCGTAAGCCACCAGTTCGCGTGCCTGCGCCTGCGTGAAGGTGCCGCCCGGAGGTCCCATCAGCGGATGGCTGAGGTACTGCATCGTGTGCTCGAAGTAGGGCGAATAAATGTTGATCTTGTATGCTGCGATGATGCGAATCTGCTTCTTTTGGAATTCCAGTGTAGGTACGGGACCGCGCGAAAGGTCGTCGTCGAGGCCGCGATATTTCAGGGCGGGCCAGTCGCGGATGGTGGCGGTGTGGAGGATAGCGCTGGAGCCATTGCCTTCAATGAGTTGCTTGATGGTCTGGAGCGCGTAGAAGACCCCAGAGGAGGTGAAGGCGGTGAGGGCGAGGCCCTTCTTGTCGGGGACGATGGCGTAGCCTTCAGCTTTGATCTCGGGCGCGGGCTCGGCCTGTGCGGGCGAGGCTGTTCGCGGAAGCGAGTCGGCGTAGATGGACTTTGAGAGGGACGAGCCGTAGCGAGTGACCAGAATGTGAACCGGAGCTGAGTTGCTGACGGTGATGTTGCGCGCGGCGAGGAAGGCTTTGAAGTCTTCCACGGCGAAGGCGTCGTCAGGGGCGCAGGTTGCGGCGCAATCGATCTCGATACCGGAGGCGAGGGATTGGTCGGCGGCAGCGCGGACCTCACGTGGGATGGGGATCAGGTGAAGAGACGACTGGGCCGAGGCGAAGGTGGTAAGGGCAAGGAGGAGTGCGCCGATCCGGTAAGAGTGCATGGGGATAACGGTAAATGAAATGAGGCGAATCGGGGAGTGGACAGAGGAATTCGGCAGGCTTCCGCCGGGTGGGAAATGTGATTTTTCCGTGAATACTCCGCAAATTATTTTTCTGTTCACAGTTGGTTGGCAGGATGGACGAAAGAGCAAAAGGAAGAGGGAGCTCAGGCCTTACAAGCCTCGATATTCACTCGTTTGCCTTTGGCATCTTCAAAAATCCTGTGAGGTTTCATGACGAAGCAACTACGAGCGGCTCTAGCAACGATACTGGTTCTGAGTGCGGTATCGATGCAGGCGCAGATCAGCACCGCGCATAAAAAAACGACTACGAAGACAGTCAAAAAGAAAACACCGGTGGAGAGCGAGACCGCGCGGCAGATCCGGGAACTGCGTGAGTCCCTGCAGAGCCAGCAGGCCCAGATCGATGCGCTGAAGCAGGAAAACGCCGACAAGGATGCCCGGCTGGCAGCGACGCAGCAGTCGGCTCAGGGAGCGGAGGCAGCCGCGGCAACGGCCTCCGCAAAGGCGGACACCGTCAGTTCAAGCCTCTCGGCGAACACCGAGGCAGTATCCGCACTCAGCAACTCGGTGACGGACCTGAAGACGACCAACGTCGGGCTCGTGAAGACGATCAGCGACACGAAGAAGGACCTGACCGCCGCCATCGAGTCTCCGGCAGCACTGCACTACAAAGGCGTGAAGATTACGCCGGTCGCGTTCTTCGCCTTTGAATCGGTCTGGCGGCAGCGCGCAATCAACTCCGACATCAACACACCGTTCACCAGCACGCCCTTCCCCAACGCGGGAAACGCGCACGTGAGCGAACTGAACTTCTCCGGACGCCAGAGCCGCATCGGTGGCCTCTTTGAAGGCGACGCCGGCCCATTCAAGCTCTCCGGCTACATCGAAGCCGACTTCCTCTCCTCCGGCACGACGAGCAACAATAACCAGAGCAATAGCTACACGCTGCGGCAGAGACAGTTCTGGGGGCAGGCTGCGACGAAGAGCGGCTTTGCAGTCACCGGCGGACAGATGTGGTCACTCGTAACGGAGACCAAGAAGTCTACGGACAACCGCACCGAAAACCTTCCCATGAACATCGACGCGCAGTATCAGGTCGGCTTTAGTTGGATGCGCGTTCCAGCGATCCGCTTCCAGCAGAAGCTGGGCTCTGTGACCACTGTAGCCATGTCGCTGGAGAACGCGCAGATCACCGGCTTCAACAACGGCGGAGCGAACGGCCCAACCAACTACTTCTTCGGCGGAACCGGCAATAACGGCGGCCTCTACAACACCACCACAACCTACACGAACAACGCAGCTCCGGACGTAGTCGTCAAGGCGGCGTTCGACCCGAAGATCGGTCACTTTGAAGTGGGCGGCGCGGCGCGCTTCTTCCGGGATCGCTACTATCCCAACGCAACGGCGACACCAGCCTCGGCTGCAGGCGCGGTCAACGACACCAAGGTCGGCGGCGGTTTCTTCGCCAATGGTCGCGTCAAGGCGACGAAGTTCGCCGACGTAGGCGTCCACTTTCTCGGTGGCACTGGCGTAGGCCGTTACGGCACGTCGGGCCTCTCCGACGTAACGGTTCACCCGGACGGCACGCTGGAGCCGCTGCGCGCCTACCAGGGCCTCTTCTCACTAGAACTGCATCCCACCCCGAAGCTGGACCTCTTCGGCTACGCTGGCGGCGAGTACGTCCAGCGCACGCTCTACATCAACGCCAAGGGGCAGCAGGTCGGCTACGCTCCCCTCTCGCAGAACAACACAAGCTGCTTCACCGAAGCGCTTCCGTCATCGGGAGGAACGTCACCGGCTGGCTCCTGCTCGGCTCTCACGCGCGATATCTTTGAAGGCACGGCAGGTCTCACCTATCGCGTCTACAACAGCCCGAAGTTCGGCCGCCTCCAGTACCAGGTACAGTACAGCTATCTGAGCAAGGGGACGTGGACCGGCATTGGCGGTGCGCCCAAGGCGACCAACAACATGGTGTTTACGGGGATGCGCTACTACATTCCGTAAGCGCATTTCGCATGATGAAATGGGCGTCCTTCGGGGCGCCCTTTTTTGCGTCCCAAAATAGATATTGCTCGCGGTACGAACAAATTTGATACGCTTCATGGGTTAGCTTTTAGGAACGGAATACTGAAACGAAAGAGGTGAAGAAGATGTTGGATGAGAACAGGCTATTTCCTGCGGACAGTGCGTCGCGCTCAATGGCAGTGAAGTTGTATGAGACGGTGCGCGATCTACCGATCATCTCTCCGCACGGTCACTGCGATCCCCGCTGGTTTGCGGATAACGAGGCGTTCCCCAACCCCGCAGCTCTGTTCATTCAGCCCGATCATTACATCTTCCGCATGCTCTATTCGCAGGGCATCTCGCTCGAATCTCTCGGTATCCCTCTGGCCGACGGCAGCAGTTCCGCGGACCCACGCGAGGTCTGGCGCATCTTTGCGAAGAACTATTACCTCTTTCGCGGAACGCCGACGCGCCTCTGGATCGACTACGCCTTCGAGAAGCAGTTCGGCCTGACCGAACGGCTTAGCCCGAAGAACGCTGATGCCTATTACGACGTGATCGCGAAGAAGCTGGAGACGCCGGAGTTCCGCCCCCGTGCACTGTTCGAGCAATTCAGGGTCGAAGTTCTTTCAACCACCGACACGCCCATCGACCCGCTCGATGCACACAAGGCAATCAAGGCCTCGGGATGGAAGGGCAGAATTCTGCCGACCTTCCGCCCCGACTCGGTGATCGATGCCGAGTACGCCGGATTCGTCGAGAACCTCCAGAAGCTCGGCGAGATTACCGGCGAGGATATCGGCACCTACAAGGGCTATCTGAACGCTCTCCGCAACCGCCGCGCCTTCTTCAAGTCGATGGGAGCAACTGCGACTGACCACGGCCACCTCACGGCGATGACCGCCGATCTCGACGCGGCGACGGCCGAGTCGCTCTACGGACGCATCCTCTCCGGACGCTCGGTGCCCGAAGAGCAGAAGATCTTCCAGGCACAAATGCTTACCGAGATGGCCGGCATGAGCGTCGAAGACGGCCTGACCATGCAGATTCATCCCGGCTCCGTCCGCAACCACAACCAGAAGGTGTACGAGAAGTTCGGCCGCGACAAGGGGGCGGACATGCCCTCGCCCACCGAGTACGTGCGCTCGATGCGTCCCCTGTTGAACAAGTACGGCAACGATCCCCGCCTCACGCTGATCCTCTTCACGCTCGACGAGACCTCCTACTCCCGCGAACTCGCTCCGCTGGCCGGACACTATCCCGCTCTGCGCCTCGGGCCGCCCTGGTGGTTCCACGACTCGCCCGAAGGCATGATGCGCTTCCGCGAGCAGGCTACCGAAACCGCAGGCTTCTACAACACGGTCGGCTTCAACGACGACACCCGCGCATTCCTCTCCATCCCGGCGCGGCACGATGTAGCCCGCCGCATCGACTGCGCCTTCCTGGGCCGCCTCGTGGCGCAGCGTCGGCTCGACGAAGACGAAGCGTTTGAGATCGCGCAAGACCTGACCGTGAACCTGGTGCGGAAGGCCTACAAACTGTAGCGCGCGAGTACGTGAAAACGATGAAACGAAGCAGAGCTGGCGTTCCGTGCCGGCTCTTTTTCGTAGGTGACGTGTTATGGATCGCTCTGCGTACGCGGTAACATGGTGAGCTATGAGTTTATTTTTTGGTGCTGGATCGCCGACCACCGAGATGTCCCTTGCCGAGGTGAGGTCGAACCTGTTTGCCGCCCTGGAAAAGCTTGGCCCGCGCAAAAAAGTGCTGGTCGTCCCTCCCGACTTTACCCGGATGCACTCGCAGAGCGGCACGCTCACCGAGATGGCGTGGCAGTTTTACGGCGACCGCCTCGCCGACGTTCTCCCCGCGCTGGGAACGCATAAAGCGATGTCCGACGTCGAGATCTCGACTATGTTCGGCGCCACTCCGCGCAGCCTCTTCCGCGTCCACGACTGGCGCAAGGACGTCGTCACCCTCGGCGAAGTCCCCGGCAGCTTCATGTACGAGGTCAGCGAGGGCAAGCTCGACTACACCTGGCCCGCTCAGGTCAACAAGCTGCTCCGCGACGGCGGCCACGACCTCATCCTCTCCATCGGTCAGGTCGTCCCGCACGAAGTCGTCGGCATGGCCAACTACAACAAGAACATCTTTGTCGGAACGGGTGGCTCCATCGGCATCCATCGCAGCCACTTCCTCGGCGCGGTCTACGGCATGGAGCGCATGATGGGACGCGCCGACACGCCTGTTCGCCGCGTGCTGAACTACGCCAGCGAGCACTTCGCCAAAGACATGCCCATCGTCTACGTCCAGACGGTCGTGGGGAAGAACGCCGCGGGCCAGTTGGTGATTCGCGGCATGTACATCGGCGACGATGCCGAGTGCTTTGAGCTCGCAGCCGCGCTCAGCCTCAAGGTCAACTTCATGATGATGGACCGCGAGATCAAAAAGGCCGTCGTCTTTCTCGACCCGCACGAATTCCGCAGCACCTGGCTTGGCAACAAGAGCGTCTATCGCACCCGCATGGCGCTCGCCGACAACGCAGAACTGATCGTGCTCGCACCCGGTGTCCACGAATTCGGCGAGGACGCCGCCATCGACGTCCTCATCCGCAAGTACGGCTACTGTGGCACCCCGCGCACGCTGGAGCTGGTCAAGGAAGACCCAGCTCTTGCAGGCAATCTCAGCGCCGCCGCGCACCTCATCCACGGCTCCAGCGAGGGCCGCTTCACCATCCGCTACTGCCCCGGACACCTCACCCGCGAGGAGATCGAGAGTGTCCACTTTGCCTACGGCGATCTGGCCGAGATGACGGCAAAGTACAACCCCGACAAGCTCCACGATGGCTGGAACACGGTCGACGGCGAAGAAATCTTCTACATCTCGAACCCTGGCCTCGGCCTCTGGGCCTACGAAGGACGCTTCAAGGACTAACCCATTTGCCGTCAGGATGGTTTTGCCGGTATGCTGGGACGGTCGGAAAGTGGTTAGACCAATTGCGTTTACGACAGAAAAGGTATCCAAAATGAGTGAGGGATTGAAGCTTCCTAAATTTTCCCTGGGTGTGGGGGACCGGTTTGCGCATCAGGCAAAGGCGCAGCTAGCGGCGTGCATTTTGGCAGCCGATGCCGGGGTTGAAGTTATTCCGGTCTGGAACAAGTCCAACCGCGAGCACATGATTATCGGCTCGGAGCCAAGCCAGACCCGCGCTGAAGCAGACGCAGCCGTGAAGGCGCTCGGCTGGACCAGGCCGTACTTCCTTGATGCGGATCACATCAATTTGAAGACAGTGGCGCGGTATCTCGATCCCTGCGACTTCTTCACCCTCGACGTCGCCGACCTGATCGGTCAGCCAGCCGACCCCAAGGACGTCGCCGCCTTTGTAGCGCGTCACCCGGAGCTGATCGGCACAGTCACCATCCCGAACATCGATCAGCCGTTCAAGACGGACGCAGCCTTCGTCACCGGAGTAGCGAATAAGTTTCTCGCCGCCGTGCAGGACGCTGGCAGCATTTACCGCTACCTCGTCGAAAGCAAGGGCGTAGGCCGCTTCATCGCCGAGGTTTCAATGGACGAGACCGACTCGCCCCAGACCCCCGTCGAGCTATTGATCATTCTCGCCGCCATTGCCGACGAGAAGATCCCCATCCAGACCATCGCGCCGAAGTTCACTGGCCGCTTCAACAAGGGTGTGGACTACGTAGGCGATGTCCCCCAGTTCACCAAGGAGTTCAACGAAGACCTGGCGACCATCGCGTTTGCGGTGAAGACCTACGGCCTGCCGGACAACCTCAAGCTCAGCATCCACTCCGGCTCGGACAAGTTCTCTATCTACAAAGCGGTCTACGACGCGGTGAAGAAGTTCGACGCCGGCGTCCACATGAAGACTGCCGGAACGACCTGGCTCGAAGAGCTGATCGGCCTCGCCGAGGCAGGCGGCACAGGACTCGAAATCGCCAAAGAGGTCTACGCTGAGGCGTATGCACACAGCGAAGAGCTTTGCGCACCGTATGCCAGCGTGATCGACATCGATCCCGCTCAATTGCCGAAGCCCGAAGAGGTCAATGGCTGGACCAGCGCACAGTACACCTCGGCGCTGCGTCACGACCAGTCGAACAAGGCGTATAACCAGAGCTTCCGCCAGTTATTGCACGTCGGCTTCAAGGTTGCCGCGAAGATGGGCGACCGCTACCTGAAGGCGTTGGAGGCGAACGAAGAGGTTGTAGCGCGCAACGTAACGACCAATCTCTTCGAGCGACATATCAAGCCGGTCTTTCTCGGCAAATAGGCCACGCGGTAGAGTATTGTTGCAAGCAAAGACAAACCGCACCCTCGCGGGTAAACTTGATTCCCGCGTGGCGCGAAGCATCGGCACTGAGATTTTAGGAGGATTAACGTCGTGAATCTTGGCTTCAAAATCCCTGAACAGGGATCACTCGATCTACTCTCCCTCGGAGCGATGGTGCATCGTCTCGATCCGGGCATCATCCCGTTCCGCAAAGCGACGCAGTTCGCGGTCCACGTCAGCGGCGGCGAATTCAACGTAGCCGCCAACCTCGCCGACTGCTTCGGCCTCCGCACCGGCATCGCCACCGCCATGGTGGCCTACCCCATCGGCGACCTCATCGCCGAGCGCGTCCGCGGCATGGGCGTACGCCCCTTCTACAAGCGCTTTGCGCACGACGGCACCCGCGGCCCCAACATCGCCACGGTCTACAGTGACCAGGGTCTCGGTGTCCGTGCCCCGGTCGTCTTCTACAACCGTAGCAACGAAGCGGCCGCGCTCATGAAGCCCGGCGACTTCGACTGGAAGGCCATCTTCGGCGAGGGTGTGCGCTGGTTCCACAGCGGAGGCATCTTCGCCTCGCTCTCTGAAACCACGGCGGAGCTCGTCATCGAAGCTATGAAGGCGGCCAAGGCAGCCGGAGCCATCTGCTCCTTCGACCTCAACTACCGCGAGAAGCTCTGGAAGACGGTAGGTGGCATGGAGCGCGCCCACAAGGTCCTTGGAGCCATCGTCGATAACGTCGACGTCCTCGTCGGCAACGAAGAAGATCTGCAGAAGGGCCTCGGATTCGCCGGCCCCGAAGTCGCCGCCAGTTCCAAGCTGGACACCAGCGCCTTCCTCTCGATGATCGAGCAGGTCGTCGCCCGCCATCCCAACGTCAAGGTCGTCGCCACGACGCTCCGCGAGGTCCACACCACCAACCATCACAGTTGGAGCGCGGTGGCCTGGGTCAACGGAGAAGCGGTCTACGCCCCCACCTGCGAGCTTAACGTCCTCGACCGCGTCGGCGGCGGAGACGGCTTTGCCGCCGGCTTTATCTACGGCCTCCTCAGCGGCGAGACGCCTCAGGAGGCGATCAAGCTCGGATGGGCTCACGGCGCACTCATGACCACCTTCCCCGGAGACACCACCATGGCGAACCTGGAGCAGGTCAAGGCCTATGCCTGTGGCGGATCGGCACGCATTCAGCGGTAGTTCGGCGGTAGTCCCATGGATCGCAGGCGCGTCGGCAATATCGGCGCGCCTACCCAGTCTCTCTGGAAATTTCAGGAGCGGCAATGATTGTGGTTCTGATGGGCGTAAGCGGCTCCGGAAAGACGACCATCGGCAAGCTTCTCGCCGAGCGCACAGGCTGGACCTTCGCCGACGCCGACGACTACTTTCCCCGCTCCTGCAAGCAGAAGATGGCCGCAGGCTATCCCTTGACCGACGGAGATCGTGTCCCCTGGCTCAGGCTTCTCAATCGCCTCCTGCGAAAATGGCAAAGGGAAGGGACCAACGGCGTCCTCGCTTGTTCCGCACTGAAGGAGAGATACCACGAGGTCCTTGAGGTTGGAATACCGAAGGAGCACATCAGGTTTATATTTCTTGATGGACCCAAAGAATTGATTGCCGAGCGGTTGGCGAAGCGGAAGCATGAGTACATGAATCCGAAGCTGCTCGACAGCCAACTAGCTACGCTGGAGATACCGACAGACGCCATACGCATTGTGAATGACCGTTTGCCGCAGGAGATTGTCAGCCAGATACTGGCCCAACTCCTCCCGGCACAAGATACGACTGCATAGCACTTTCAAAGGAAAAGAGAAGGAGTATTCATGGGGCACCCGTTGTTTGATCTGAGCGGCAAATCGGCCGTAGTGGTTGGTGGTACGTCGGGCATTGGACTGGCGATGGCGATTGGATTGGCGGAGGCGGGTGCGGATGTTGTAGCCACCTCGCGCCGAGCCGAGCAGGTCGATGAAGCCGCT
>Ga0207678_10004081_pt1 | contig 13135 bp, 8 predicted proteins | sample KBSC63metaG_FD_184319 | JGI IMG/M metagenome (GOLD analysis project Ga0207678, IMG submission 184319) | Corn rhizosphere microbial communities from Kellogg Biological Station, Michigan, USA - KBS C6-3 metaG (SPAdes) (version 2) | ecosystem: Host-associated > Plants > Roots > Rhizosphere > Soil ... | reverse complement strand
CATGAAGGCCATCATGGGTCTGATGGCGCAGTCCACCGGCAAGATCCGGTTCGATGGCCACGATATCTCCGGCCGGCAGCCTTATGAGATCGCGCGGCTCGGCCTCGGCTTCACGCCGGAAGACCGTCGTATTTTCTCCGATCTGACGGTGCTGGAAAATCTCGATATCGGCCGCCAGCCGCCACGCAAGTTTAGCGACGGCGTGCCGGCGCCGGTCTGGACCGAGGAGAAGTTGTTGGCGCTGTTCCCAAACTTGGGCGAAATGCCGAACCGTCCGGGCGGCCGGATGAGCGGCGGCGAACAGCAGATGCTCACCGTGGCGCGGACGCTGATGGGCAATCCGCTGCTGATCCTGCTCGATGAACCGTCCGAAGGGGTCGCTCCGCTGATCGTCGAGTTGATGGCCAATACCATTCTCGAACTGAAAAAGGCTGGAGTGTCGATCCTGCTGTCGGAGCAGAACGTGCATTTCGCCGAACTGGTCTCGGATAGGGCCTATGTCCTCGAAAAGGGCCAGATCCAGTGGGATGGCACCATGGCCGAGCTTGCGGAGAATATTGATATTCAACGGGCCTATTTGACGGTGTAACGATCAAAACTTCATCTGTCGCAGCAACCGAAGATCGTCCATAACTAGCGAGAGATCATCGGGGATGACATGGCGCAGAAACCGAGCAAGCTGAAGGCCCTTCCGGCCGCGGAGCCGTCGCCGGACTATGTCCTCGACGCCCAGGTCGGCTTCCTGATGCGCGTGGCGATGCAGCGCCATACCTCCATCTTCATGACCAACATGATCGAGGATCTGACCCAGACGCAATTCGCCGTGCTGGCGAAGCTGCATGAGGTCGGCCCGAGTTCACAGAACCATCTGGGGCGGCTGGTCTATCTCGATGCCGCGACCATCAAGGGGGTTGTGGATCGGCTGGGTCTGCGCGGCTTCATCACCACCGGTAGTGACCCTACGGATCGCCGTCGCCGTGCGGTGTCGCTGACCGAGAAGGGCGCCCGTGTGGTCGATGCGGCAATCCGCGTTGCAGCGGAGGTCAGCGCCAAGACGCTGCGACCGTTGACGGCCGAAGAGCAGCGCACGCTGACGCGGTTGCTGAAGAAGATTACCTGATCAGACTTTGGCGTTGAGCAGCGCCTTCACGCGCTGCGGCGAGACCGGCAGCTGCGTGATAGCCCCGGGCTGGCCGAGCGCGTCGTCGATGGCCGCTGCAATCGCCGCGCCGACGGCATTGGTGCCGCCTTCACCGGCGCCCTTGAGCCCCATCGGGTTGAGCGGACTCGGCGCATCCTCGGAAATGATCACTTCGACATCAGGTACTTCGCGGGCCGTCGGCATCAAATAGTCCGCGAAGGTTACCGCCAGCGGTTCGCCGCGGTCGTCATAGGTGAACTCTTCATAAAGCGCACCACCGATGCCTTGGGCCACGCCGCCAACGATTTGGCCATCGACCAGCATCGGGTTGATCGCTTTGCCGATGTCATAGGCGACAAGATACCGCTCGACGCTGATGCCGCCAGTGTCGCGGGCGAGCGACACGACCGCGACATGGACGCCGTATGGGTAGGTCATATGCTTGGATTCGAACGACGCTTCGGCGAACAGGCCAGGTTCGCTATCACCAACCAGATTGCCTCCCGGTTCCAGCGCCTTTGCGATCTCGGCGAGCGTCATCGATGGACCGGTACCGCCATCGAGGCGGACAATCTCGCCATCGACGATATCGAGTTGATCGGCCGTCAATTGCATCAATTCAGCTGCGGCCGCGAGAGCCTTGTCACGCAGCTTCAGCGCGGCTTGCCGCGTCGCTTCGCCCGTCATCACGGAGACGCGCGAGGCGAAGGCGCCGAGGCCTCTGGCGATACGGTTGGTCTGGCCGTGGATCACGCTGACATTGTCATAGCTGGCGCCGAGTTTCTCTGCGCAAATCTGAGCGATGACAGTTTCGACGCCCTGGCCGACCGAAGCGGCGCCTGTGATGACTTCCACGAGCCCGTCGGTCCCGACATTGATCCGCACATCGTCGAATGGGCCAAGACCGCTTTTCTCGACGAACATGGCGACACCGGAGCCGACCAGTTCGCCCGCCTTGCGACGCGATGTAATCTGCGTCTGCAGGTCGTCCCAGCGGATGCCATTCAGCGCCTTGTCTAGCAACTTTGGATAGTCGCCTGAATCCAGCACGATGTCGGTGCCGAGCGTTTCCAATGCACGCGTGACCGGCATCTCGCTGGTCGCGATGAGGTTGCGGCGGCGGACCTCGACGCCGCTGATCCCCACTTTGGCCGCGACCGCATCCAGCAAGCGTTCGCGCACGAAAGTGCTCTCATAGCGGCCAGGCGCGCGATAGGTGCCGCCAGGCGTCTTGTTGGTCAGGCGGATATGGCCGAGCACGCGATAGGCGGGAATGCGATAGGGGCCGGGCAGCATCGCAGCGGCGAGGTCGGGCACGGTGGCGGCATGCGTGCGCATATAGCCGCCCTGATCGTGGAAGAACTCGTTGTCGATCGCCAGAATATTGCCGTCGCGATCGATCGCCGCGCGGATGTGATGGGTCTGCTGCCGCGAGTGATTGGCCGCGATCAGATGCTCGCGGCGATCCTCGATCCATTTTACCGGGCGGCCGAGGCGCAGCGCGGCCAGACACACCAGTACGTCCTCGGGATACATCTCGCCGCGAATGCCGAAGCCGCCGCCGACATGGCCTTCGAACAGATTGGTGTTGGCAGCGGTGCGGCCAAACATTTTCGCAAGCTGGTCGCGATTCCAGTGCGGCACTTTCGCAGCGCCGTACATTTCCAGCATGTCTGTCTCGGCGATGTAACGGCCAATGGCCCCGCGCGTCTCCAGGGGAACGCCGGAATGACGGCCGATGGAGAGCGAAAGGCTGACTACGGCATGCGCTTTGGCGAACGCTCCATCGACGTCGCCATAACCTTTCTCGATCAGCGCGGTCTCGGTCGGTAGTCCGTCGCGGAACTCACCGATCTCGCCATCGGCCTGCAGGATCACCGGCAGTTCTTCTATCTCGACCTCGACATGCTCGGCGGCATCTTCGGCAAGATAGGGGTCTTCGGCGAACACGACGGCGACGGGATCGCCGACATAGCGCACCTTGTCCTTGGCCAGAATGGTCTGGCGATAGGCTGCGAGTTGCTCCAGCCGCGTCAGACGGAAATCAATCGGTGGAATCTCGGAGACATCGGCAAAGCTCCAGGCGGCGACCACGCCCGGAATCGCCAGAGCCGGCGCGAGATCGACCGAGACGATATTGCCGTGCGCGTAGTTCGAGCGCACCACACGCATATAGAGTTGGTTCGGGAAGTTGATATCGGCGGCAAACTTGCCCTGGCCGCGCAGCAGCGGGCCGTCTTCCTTGCGAGTGACGGATTGGCCAACCAGTCCCGGTTTGGCGGCAGCAGTCACGACTGGCGCATCTCCACCGCGGCGGCGCGGACCGCCTTGATGATGTTCTGATAGCCGGTGCAGCGGCACAGGTTCGACGACAGCACGTCGACCAGATCATGGTCGGAAATATCCGGCTCGCGCTCCAGCACGCCGACGGCGAGCATCAGGAAGCCGGGTGTGCAGAAACCGCATTGCAGCCCGTGGTTCTCCATGAAGGCGCGCTGCATCGGGTGCATCTCGTCGCCATCGGCGAGGCCTTCGACGGTGCGGATCTGCTTGCCGTCCGCCTGCTGCGCGAACATCAGGCACGAGCGCACCGGTTCGCCATTCACGAGCACGGTGCACGCGCCGCAGACGCCGTGCTCGCAACCGATATGCGTGCCGGTCTGGCCACAGTCCTCGCGGATCGCGTCGGCGAGGGTCCGGCGCGACTCCACGCGAATGGCGTGGGACTGGCCGTTGATTGTGAGGGTGATGTCGGTCTTGTCGCTCATGCAAGTTTTCCGTTGCTTGGCAATTTCCCGCTTGCGCGCAGGGCCGCACGAATACGCTGTGGCGTTGCCGGCATTTCATCGATGGAGATTCCGAATGGCGACAGCGCATCGTTGATTGCGGAGATCACCGCTGCCGGCGCGCCGATGGCGCCGCCTTCGCCGAGGCCCTTGGCCTTGGTGATGGAGTTACCGGTCAGGGTCTCGATGTGATGCAACTCGATCTCGGGAATTTCGTGCGTCGTCGGCGGCAGGAAATCCGCCAGCGTGCTGGTCAGGATATTGCCGGTCTCGTCATAGATGATCTCTTCCAGCAGCGCGTTGCCGATGCCCTGCGCGACGCCGCCATGGACTTGGCCGTCGGCGATCATCGGATTGATGATCAGCCCGGCATCCTCCGCGACCAGAAATTTCTCCATCTCGACGCGGCCAGTCTCGATATCGACCTCGACGATGGCGACATGGCAGGCATTGGAGAAGGTTCCGGATGGATCGTAAGTGCCGGTTTCGGTGAGACCCGGTTCGATCTCGCCCTTGAAGATGTGGGTCTGGTGATAGGCCGCACGCGCCATCGACGCGATGGTGACGGAGCGGTCGGTGCCGATCACATGCGCCGAGCCGGACTGCAGCGTGATGTCTTCGGGCGCGGCTTCAAGGAAATGGCTCGCCATCTTCAGCAGTTTGGCGCGGATCTTTTGCGCGGCCAGCAGGCTGGCGCCGCCCGACAGCACCAACGAACGGCTGGCAAACGTGCCCCAACCATAGGGCGAGCGATCGGTGTCGCCGTGAACCACCTTGATGAATTCCGGATCGATGCCGATCTCGTCGGCGATGATCTGCGCCAGTGATGTGCGCAGTCCCTGGCCATGCGGCGACGAGCCGATCCGCGCTTCGACGAAGCCCGAGGGATCGATGGTCAGATACACGGTCTCGAAGCCCGGCGTGATCTCCATCCCGCGTGCCGCGAAAGCCGGGCTGCCATAGCCAGTACGCTCGGAGAAGGTGGCAAGGCCGATCCCGAGATAGCGGCCGGCATCGCGCGCGATCTTCTGGCGCTTGCGGAATGCGTCGAGGTCGATGGCCTTGATGGCCATCTCCATGGTTTCCTTGTAGCTGCCGTCGTCGAAGACGAGACCGGTCGCTGATGTATAGGGAAATTTGTCGATGAGGTTTCGGCGACGCAATTCAGTCGGTTCAATGCCGAAGGCTGCGGCAGCCTTGTCCATCAGCCGTTCGAGCACGAAGGTGATGACCGGCCGCGAGACGCCGCGATAGGGCGCCATCGGACAGGTATTGGTCATCACGCCGCGCGACCGACAATCATAGGCGCGCACATCGTAAGGGCCGGGGAGTTCGGCCAGCGCCATCAAGGGTTCGACGCCGCAGGTCGTGGGAAAGCAGGAATAGGCGCCGATATTGGCGACGATATCGCCGCGCAAAGCGAGCAGCTTGCCGCTCTTGTCGAACGCGCCTTCGAGCTGCACATGCTGATCGCGGCTGTGGAAGCTTGCGATCAGGTTCTCGCGGCGATCCTCGGTCCATGCCACCGAGCTGCGCAGTTTGCGCGCCAGCCAGACCAGCAGCACATATTCCGGCGCCAGCGACATCTTCTGGCCGAAGCCGCCACCGACATCGGGGGCGACGACGCGCAGATCGGATTCCGGAATGCCGAGAATGTCGCACACCGCCGTGCGCGTCAGATGCGGCATCTGCGTGGTGCAGGTCAGCGTCACGCGGCCGGTCGATGCGTCATAGGAGGCATGACCCGCGCGGGCCTCCAGAGGCGTCGCATTCTGACGGTGCGAGCGCGCTTCAACATGCAGCACCTTGTGTGCGGTCTTCCAAACATCCTCGAAGCCGGGTGTCGCGATGCGACCCTCGACGATTACGTTGTGCTTGGTGTCGGCGTGAACCAGCGGAGCGCCTTCGGCAAGCGCATCCATCGCATCGATCAGCGGTGCGCCTTCGGATATCTCGACCTCGACCTGATCGGCAATGTCCTCCGCCTGATCCTTGCTCGGCGCGTAGACAGCCGCGATGGACTCACCTGTGAACCGCACGACTCCATCAGCAAGGATCGGCTGACCGACCGCGACATAATTGAACTTGCTCAGCATCGGCCGGATCGGCTTCAGCTTTGCGAGGTCCTTGGCCGTGACGGTGCCTGCGCCCCCTGGTGCCGTAATATTCTCGATCGTTCCGGCGGCCACGCTGCTGCGGACGAAGCGCACCCAGTGTGTGGCCGGCATATCCGCGGTGAAGCGGCCGCGGCCGGTGACGAGGGCGGGATCCTCGAGCCGGCGGATCGAGCGCCCAACCCAGGTCGTGCCGGTGCCCTTGGTGTGGATCGTCATTGCGTCGACCGCTCCAGCGCGCGGCGCGTCACGGCGCGGACCAGATCGCAGCGATATTCGGCCGTGGTCTGAATATCCTCCAGCGGTTCGATTGCATTCGCTGCGGCTTCACCGGCGGCGACGAACAGGTCCGGCGAGGGAACCTGACCGTTCAACACGTCTTCGGCCTCAGTGATCCGTCGCGCACGATCCTCGGCACCGCCAATGCCGACATGTGCATCGGCGATCAGGCCATCGACGAGACGATAGGTAACGAGTGCGGCAGACATCGCAAAATCGCCCGCACGGCGGCTGAATTCATAGAAGCCGAACTTGGTATCGTCGGGCAGCAGCGGCAAGCGCGCTTCGGCGAGGAACTCATCCTCGGCCAGCGATGTCGACATGATGCCTTCGAGGAAATCGGTGACGGGCACGATGCGTTCGCCGCGCACACTTTTCACCACCAGATTGGCGTCCAGCGTTGCCGCGACGAGGCACCATTCCGATGCAGGGTCGGCATGGGCGAGGCTGCCGCAAAACGTGCCGCGCATCCGGATCGGATAATGCGCGATGTGGCTGACGACGAAAGCGAGGAGCTTACCAAGCGGACCGTCGATGACAGGCTTGTGGAATGCGCCGTGGCGCACCCGCGCGCCAATCGAGAGATAGTCGCCGTCGACAGCGAGGCGGTCGAGCCCTTCGACCTCATTGATATCGATCAAGTGTGCTGGCCGCGCCATGCGGAACGCCATGATCGGCACCAGGCTCTGGCCGCCCGCCAGAATGCGGCCATCGAGCGGCGCAAACTCGGCCAATGCACTCACAACTTCATCCACGGTGCGTGGGACGTGTCGCGTGAACGGCGCCGGCTTCATATGGAAAAACCCCGGGCAGGAGGGCCAAAATTCACTTGTATGCTAACAATCGTCTTTTGGAAGTCAATCAGTGTCGCTGACGCAAAACGGGGCGTTCGCCGCCTGCGTTTTGATCACACGGGGATAGCTGAATTCGCCGAGTCGAGCGCGCTAAGTTTCAGGCGATATCGCGCTGCAGCGCGAAGTCATCCAGCAATGGCGAGCGTTTGCCCGCGATCATCCCGCCGATCAGTTGCGCTGCGAGATAACTGAAGGTGATGCCGTTCCCGCCATAACCATAGGCGGCATAGAGATGCGGATGGCCGGGCACGGGTCCGATCAGCGGCAGCCCATCGCGCGTGGTGTCGAAAGTGCCGGCCCAGCGATAGTCGATGGCAAGTTCGGCGCGTGGCCAGAGTGATGCGAGCTTCTCCTTCAGCGCTCGTGCCTTGGCAGGGATCAGGGCATCGCGTGCATCGGGATCGATGATCTCGTCGCTGTCTTCGCCGCCGATGATGATGCGGCCGGATGCGGTGGTTCGGGCGTAGAGATAATCCTTGCTGTCTTCCCAGATCAGTACGCCGTCGCGCCAGAGTCTGTCCGGCTGCGGCTTCGTCGCGATCGCCCAGCTTGAAGAGGGTTTCTGTACCGTTGTGTGCACGATATCGGGCATAACATAGCCGGTGGCCAGCACGACGTGGCGGGCCTCGACGGTATGGCCGTCAGTCAATTGAACGCCGACGGCGTGGCCTGCGGAGTCGAACGCGGCCGTCTCCGCCTCGAATAATCGCGCGCCGCGCGCCGTCGCGACATTCATCAGCCCCAGTGCCAGTTGCAACGGATCGGAATCTGCCGAGTCCGGCGAGATGATGGCACCCGCCCGGGCAATGTCGTATTCGGACAGGAGGGTCTTGTGATCGAGGAGTGTGCCGGGCAGGCCGGCGCGCGCGCGAAGCGCGTGCTCGTCGATCAGCCCTTTGGCACTCTCGCCTGCGGCAAGATAGAGCGAGTCCTTCGCACGCATGTCGCATCGCAGGTTGAGCGTCCGGACCAGCGCCTTCAATCCATGGACGGCGTCATAGCTGGCGCGATAGGCACGCGCGGCGCGCTCATAGCCATAGAGATGTGTCAGCTCTTGCAGCGAACGATCGATCTCCCACAGCAGCATCGACGTGCTCGCTACTGTACTGCCGCGCCCAGGCAATTCGCGATCGACGATCACCACATCCAGTCCCTGCCGCGTCAGTTGCTCGGCCATCAGGGCGCCGGTGATGCCGCCGCCGACGATCAGGGCATCGCATGTGATGTCTTCGGTAAGGGGCCGACGGGGGGCATGCTGCAGGCCGGCAAACCACGGCGAATGTCCGCCGCGCAAATCAGCGTGCTCGGTGGTATCGGGATTGAGATCGGAAATGGGGCACCATGAGGCTGGGGAAGGAAGGCGCTGTCCGCGCCTCGTACCGAAGTCACGTGACAATTTCCCGGGCCCCGTTCCGTTCCCTGGGGGAGCGCGCTGGTGCGCAGGCTGCTCCAGATTCTCGCAGGCCACAGCGCGGTCCCGAGCCGGCTTCTCTATGACCTTGGATCAGAGATAAGTGATTTCAATGGGTTAGATACCCGTAGCAAGATCGGCGCGGTGACGTTAAACAGGCGCCAAACCAAACCAGACGATGTGAGCCGGACCAACCGGGGCTTTACCGCTCCAGCGTGGTTTCTATCTCATTCATTGCTCAAAGGACGCCGCGACCGTGACCATGAACAGCCTGCCTTTGCCGCAGCTTTCCCTCCCGAAAGACAAGATCAAAATCCTTCTGCTCGAAGGCGTGAACGACAGCGCGGTCGAGCTGATCGAGGCGGCGGGCTATTCGAGCGTGACGCGGCTCTCCAAGGCGCTCGGTGGCAATGAGCTGAAGGAAGCACTCAAGGGCGTACACATTCTCGGTATCCGGTCGCGCACGCAGATCACCCAGGACGTGCTCGATGCCGCGGACCGGCTGATCGCGATCGGTTGCTTCAGCGTCGGCACCAATCAGGTGGATATCGACGCGGCGCGCCGTAGTGGCATTCCGGTGTTCAATGCGCCGTTCTCGAATACGCGCTCGGTTGCCGAACTGGTGATCGGCGAGATCGTCATGCTGTTCCGCCGGATCATCTCGCGCTCCAATCTGGCGCATGAAGGCGGTTGGGAGAAATCGGCCAATAACAGCTATGAGGTGCGCGGCAAGACGCTTGGTATCGTTGGCTACGGCAGCATTGGCTCGCAGCTCTCGAACCTGGCGGAAGCGCTGGGCATGCGCGTAATCTTCTACGATCACACCGATCGATTGCGTCACGGCAACACCGAACCTGTCGGAAGCCTGCAGGAACTGCTGGCGCAGAGCGATGTGGTCAGCATGCATGTGCCGGAGACACCGGCCACGCAGGGGATGATCGGTCGCGACGAGTTCGCCGCCATGAAGGACGGCGCCTATTTCATCAACAACAGCCGCGGCACCGTGGTCGATCTCGATGCGCTGGCCGATGCACTGCGCCAGGGCAAATTGCGCGGTGCGGCCGTCGACGTATTCCCCGTCGAGCCCAGCTCCAATCAGGAGCGCTTCGTGACCCCGCTGCAGGGTCTGGAGAACGTCATCCTGACGCCGCATGTCGGCGGCTCCACCGAAGAGGCTCAGGAGCGCATCGGCGCCGAAGTCGCACGCAAACTGATCGATTACAGCGACAGCGGGTCGACTATGGGCACGGTGAACTTCCCGCAGGTGCAACTGCCGGCGCGTCCGTCAGGCACCCGGTTCATTCAGGTTCAGCGCAACGTTCCGGGCATGCTGGGGCGGCTGAACGAAGTGCTGGCGCGCCATGCGGTCAACATCGCCGCGCAATATTACGAGACCAACAACGACATCGGCTATGTCGTCCTTGACGCCGATGCATCGGCGGCGGATAGCGAGCGGGTGCTGGCAGATATTCGGGCACTCGAAGGTACCATCCGCGCGCGCTTGTTGTATGAATACAAGGACTGAGCTGTAGTTCGGCTCCACGAACGACATCGAAAGTCGATTTCTCTGCACGGGCCGCGGCGCCAGTCAGGCTGCTCGCCGCTATGAAAACAGGGCGACCATATTAGTAGACGACGGCGGCCCATCGAACCATCGCCAGAGCTCTTCACGTTCCCTTTGATTTGCGCATCTTGAGCTGCTGCAGATTGTCGTCGTAATGACAGCGACAGGAACGAAATGGTTGCGCGCAACAGTCGGCCGTGACGATGTCTGGAGCGTTCCAGAAAAGCGCAGCCTATTACGTTGCCGCGTTCAGGAAAAGCATGGCTCGCTGACGAGAGCGCTGCGTCTATCTTCCTGCCAAATTTCAACGGCACTGATTTTGAGTCTTTCAAAGCACCTTTGGAATCTTTCCAGACACGATTTCAACTGACTCGATTCGTCGATGATCGAGGCATTCTAAATCGCAGCGCGTGCATTAGCGTTGCGGTGACGATGGCGTCTCTCTAGTGAAGCGCTGCAGATCACGAGCAATCGGACGTTGCCGATGAGGCACAGGCGGCTAACGCGGAATGCGATTCTGCGGAGAAAATGATTCACGTTGAGTGTCGGCCCTGCTCGGACGCGGAGAGCGGATCTCGGAGCTATGGTCGTTGCAGGCCACGTGCGGAACCATTTCGCGTCGGCCGACGTGCTGTTGATGAAGGACTTTCTGGGAATGCGACTTGCAGGTGGGGTTCGGACGGTGGCTCGCTTTGGCGTGACACTACTAGGTGGCGTGGCGTTTGTGGCGTGGTTTGAATCGCCTGCTCAATCCCAAACACTGCAAGGCGCCACCGCTCTTCCTCCTGTGACCGTCGATGCTCCGACGCAGCGGTTGGTCCGCCGCGCACCAATCAAACGAAATGTCGCCGGGGTCCGATCAACTTCGCGGCGCGCCACGGTGTCTGACGCCCCGCAAACGCAAATCGTCGCGGCGCAATCGCGGCCGTCGCAGCCGGGTGTCGTGCCCGCCTTTGCAGGCGGCCAGGTCGCTCAAGGCGGACGGCTGGGACTGCTCGGAAACACCGATACGATGAAGTCGCCGTTCAATATGACGAGTTACACGGACAAGTTCATCCGGGATCAGCAGGCGGCGACGGCTGCGGATGCCTTGATCTTGGATCCTTCCGTGCGCAGTTCCCACCCAACGGGCGGTGTGCTCGATTCCTTCAACATTCGCGGCTTCCCGGTCAACGAAGGCAACAGCGGTGAGTTCGCCTTCGAGGGCCTTTATGGGATCGCGCCGACATACCGCATCTTCACGGATTACGTCGAGCGCATCGAAGTGCTCAAGGGCCCCTCAGCCGCGCTCTCGGGCATTGCGCCCAATGGCGGCGTCGGCGGCGTCATCAATGTCGTGCCCAAGCGCGCGGGAGAGGACTTGACTCGCTTCACCGCAAGTTACGGTTCTGCCGCACAGTTCGGTGGCCACTGGGATATTGCGAGGCGTTACGGTGACAGCAAGGAATGGGGCGTGCGCGTCAACGGCAGCCTGCGCGACGGCGATACGCCCATTGACCGCCAGTCCGAAACGACAGGTGTCGGATCGCTGGCCCTTGACTATCAGGGCGAACGGTTCAGGTCCTGGCTCTACCTCATCGCCCAGACCGATCGGTTCGACGCTCCGTCACGTCCCTTTCTCATGGCTCCCGGCCTGCAAGTATCAAAGGCGCCGGATGGTCGGTTGAACATGACGCAACCATGGGAATGGTCGCACATCAACGATCAATCTGCCTTGCTGCGGACCGAATACGATGTAAGCGATCAGGTTACGCTGTTCGCCGACGTGGGCGGATCTCGGACTAACGTCGAGCGATTCTTCGGTCTTCCGACGATCATCAATACGAGCGGTGACACGACCGCAACGCCTCAATTTTTCGGGCTTAGCATCGATCGAACCACATATGATGGTGGCGTCCGCGCCCGCTTCGATACCGGCGTCGTCCACCACGCGGTCGCCTTCCAGGCTTCGGTCTATCATGACGCGCTGTACCGGCGACTCACCAATGGCAGTCTGGTCACGTCGAACATCTATAATCCGACGGTGGCGCCGACCCAGTTCGCGAACGAGATCAGCGAGCGCCCTCGGCTCTCGGACAGTGAACTCACGGGGCTCTCGATTGCTGACACCTTGTCCGTGCTCGATGAGCGTGTCTTGTTGACTTTGGGTGTCCGGCGCCAGGGCATCGAGGCGAACAACTATCTCTCCAATGTCGGAACGCTCACGTCGTCCTACGACAGGAGCGCGACTACCCCAGTGGTTGGTCTCGTCATCCGGCCCCGGGACAACGTCTCTCTGTACGCGAACTATATCGAAGGTCTAAGCCGAGGCGACGTCGCGCCCCAGACCGCTTCCAATTTCGGCGAAGTACTCTCGCCCTACATCGCCAAGCAGTACGAGGCCGGCATCAAGCTGGACTTCGGTCGGTTCGCCACCACCTTCAGCGCCTTCGAGATATCGAAGGCGAGCGGCGAGCTGTCCGGCGGACGCTTCGCGGCGACCGCCGAACAGCAAGTCCGTGGGCTCGAATTCAACGTCTATGGCGAACTCATGCCCGATATCCGTGTCCTCGGAGGCTTGTCGCTGCTGGATGGCACCCTGACGAAGACCGCTGTCGCGGCTAACGTGGGTAACACGCCAATCGGCGTTCCGAACGTACAGGCCAATATTGGCGCCGAGTGGGATCTCCCGTGGGTGAGGGGGCTCACTTTGAATGGGGCAGTCATCTACACGGGCAAGCAGTTCGTCGATACAGCGAACAAGCAACCCATTCCGGACTGGACGCGACTCGATCTCGGTACCCGTTACACGACGGCAATCAACGGCAGGAAGACGGTTTTCCGCGCGAACGTTCAGAATGTGACCGGTGCGAATTACTGGTCCAGCGTGGCCTCATTCGGAACGTTCTTCCTGGGAGCACCGCGCACATATCTCCTGTCGATGACCGTGGACATGTAATCGCTTCATGTTCTGTCGGGCCTAAACCCTTGGCGCATCCTGCGGGAA
>Ga0207678_10004080_pt1 | contig 13136 bp, 11 predicted proteins | sample KBSC63metaG_FD_184319 | JGI IMG/M metagenome (GOLD analysis project Ga0207678, IMG submission 184319) | Corn rhizosphere microbial communities from Kellogg Biological Station, Michigan, USA - KBS C6-3 metaG (SPAdes) (version 2) | ecosystem: Host-associated > Plants > Roots > Rhizosphere > Soil ... | reverse complement strand
ACGCCAAACGGCACCAGCGGAAGCGTCGCGACTTCCGTGCCGTCGCCCGTGGCGGCGGTGTTGTCCGAGCGCGGAAGCAAGCGCGTAACCGGAAGCACAACCCCGACAAAGACGACCACGCCCATTGCCGCACCGATGAAGATCGTGAGCAGTGCGCGTTGCGGGCCGAGCGCCGCACCGACGACAGCCATCAGAGTGACGTCGCCGAATCCCATCGCCTCGCGCTTGAGCGCGGCCTCGCCGAGCCAGCCCGCGATCGCGATCGCACCCGCGCCGGCAAGTGCGCCCATCATTGCATCATAGGGCGTTGCAAAGGCCGATTGCGAGCGCATGAACACGGCCGCGAACGCTGTGACGAGCACCCATATCAGGCCGAAGATCGTGAAGCCGTCAGGGATTACGTAGTGCTTCGCATCAGTGATCGCGATGCCGGTCATGAGTGTCACGAACACTGCGACTCGCAACGCGAGCAGCGTCGGACCGAACAGGAGAACAGCGCCGAGCCAGACGAGCGCGATGAGCAGCTCGACCAGCGGGTACTGCGCGGAAATCGCCGACTTGCATCCAGCGCAGCGTCCACGCAGCGCGATCCATCCGAAGATGGGCACGTTCTCGTAGGCGCGAATCGGGCGCTCGCAAGTCGGGCAGCGCGACGGCGGTCTTACTATCGACATTCCGGCGGGCCAGCGCGCAATGCAGACATTGAGAAACGAGCCGATGCACGCGCCGATCAGAAACGCGAAGACCGCGCCGAGCAGCACGTCACTCATACTCTTGTAACGGCATAGAGGAGAATCCCTGTGGCGACTGCAACGTTGAGTGATTCCACGGCGCGAATCGGGATCGCGACGATGCGACTCGCAGCGTCGGCCAGCTCGCTCGACACTCCGCTTCCTTCGTTTCCAACGACGATTGCAACATCGCTGTCGCCACCCGGCGCACCGACTGGCTCGCCGGCGACGCTCGTGGCCCAGATCGGGATCGCCCTGTCCCTGAGAAACTCCAATGTACCGCTTACCGTCGCGTGAAAGGCGACGTGCGAGAAGAGCGCCCCCATCGCGGCGCGCACGACTTTCGGATTGAAAAGGTCCACAGTTCCCGGCAACGCGATCGTCGCGGAGACGCCGAATGCCTGGGCGGTCCGGAGAATCGTTCCGACATTGCCAGGATCCTGAATTCCGTCCAGAAGGAGGATCAAATGCGGTCTTTCGATGCTTTCGAACGGTCGTTCGGGCTGTTCGGCGATCACGATGACGCCCTGTGGTGTATCTGTACCCGACGCAGCAGCCAACTCGGTGTCAGTCGTTTCGTCGACGTCGAATCCGTGACTGGCGGCTGCCGAGCGCAGGGCGGCTTCCAGCGCGGCGCCGCGATCGGTTTCGCGGAGGCCAGGGGCAATGAGTGCCGAGCGGATGCGCAGCGGAGACGCCAGCAATTCCTCCACGCAACGAACGCCTTCGGCGGTGAACAGGCTCGTGCGCTCACGCGCGCGCCGGCGTTGCAGATCGCGGGCGACGGTGAGCGACTTCACGAGTGCGGGCTTGGGGGTTGTTGGTGTGTATGCATGGAATAGCTTTTGCCAGTGGCAGCGGAAATCTACAGTGAGATCCTGAATGAAACGAATAGTGACTTTGATTGCGGCCGTCACGCTGTGCGGGTGTGCCGTCAGTCAACAGCAGGAAGTCCAGATGGGCCAGCAGTATTCCGCGCAGATAGCGCAGCAACTGCCGCTCATAAATGATCCCGAGATAGTGCGCTACATCAACGTGCTGGGCGATTCTATCGCGCACGTGACGAGTCGCCGCGATCTCGACTGGCATTTCTTTGTCGTCAACAGCTCGGAGGTCAATGCGTTCGCCGTGCCGGGCGGATACGTGTACGTCAACCGTGGCCTGATCGAGCGCGCCAGGACCATGGATGAACTGGCGGGTGTGGTGGGCCACGAGATCGGACACGTGGTGAAGCGTCACACGGTGAAGCAGATGCAACAGGAGCAGGGCGCGAACATCGGCATCACGCTCGCGTGCGTGCTCACGGGTGTCTGCAACAACCAGGCGACAGGAACGGCGATTAACGTCGGCGCGACTGCGCTGTTCGCGAAATTCAGCCGCGGCGACGAGGCCGAGGCGGACGAGGAAGGATTCAGGAACGTGGTCCGGGCGGGAATATCACCGGAAGGACTGGTGACGATGTTCCAGACGTTGATCGATGAACGTCAGAGGAGCCCGGGCACGGTCGACGCATGGTTCGCGACGCATCCACTCGAAGAAGATCGCATCGCAGACGTCCAGAAGCTGATCAATACGCTCACGCCGCAGCAACTGGCGTCGCTTACCAAGGACTCGAAGAACTTTCACACCTTCAAGGACCGCCTGGCGACGCTGCCGCCTGCACCGATCTCCAAGTAGCGACGGTCGCGCATGACAGCGCGGGCGCTGTGCGCCCGCGCTAAGTCAGAGCGTATGCAAAAAGACGCGCACGAGCGCCTGAAATTGCGCTGCCACTCGCGCGGTGGTCTCGAGAACTTCGGCGTGAGCCAGCGGAGCCTGCTCGATGCCGGCTGCAGCATTCGTGATACAGCTCACGCCTGCCACGCGCAGGCCCAACGTACGCGCCATCGTGACTTCCGGCACGGTGGACATGCCCACCGCGTCGGCGCCGAGCGTGCGAAGCATCCGTACTTCCGCGGGCGTTTCGTACGCTGGGCCTGGCAGCATCGCATAGACACCGTCGCGCAGCTCCATCCCGAGATGCGATCCCGCCGCGTGCAATTGTGCACGCAGGGCCGGATCATACGCATTCGACATGTCGGGGAATCGTGTCTCACCCGGCTCCGCAGAGCCTGTAAGTGGTGACGTGAAGGTAAGGTTGAGATGGTCTTCGATGACCATCAGATCGCCCGCGGCGAAGCTCTTGTTGACGCCGCCGGCCGCGTTCGAGACTAATAGTGTACGTGCACCGAGCGCGTGAGCGATACGAACCGGAAAGGCCGTGAGCTGTGGCGGATGCCCCTCGTAGACGTGAAACCGTCCCGCAAACACCGCCACCTTTCTGCCTTCGATGTCGCCGATCACGAGCTTGCCGGCATGTCCTTCCACGCCCACCCCAGGCAGTCCCGGAATCTCTCCATACGATATTGTGACGGGATCGCGAACATCGTGGACGAGACCGCCCAGCCCCGACCCAAGTATTATCGCAACCGTTGGGGCAAGGTCTCCAGTGAGCGGCAGGATGGTCGCTGCCGCCTCGCGCGCTGCCTCGCCGCCGTATGGTCTCACGATTGATATCCCCAGTCGCGCGCGAGATCCGTCCGCACTGACGCAACTAGCTGTGCGCGTTCGGCGAACGGCAGAAACGACGCCTCGCACGCGTTGAGAACGCAGCGGCAGAGATCGGCGATCGTCATGCCAAGCTCGTTCACCGCTCTGGCGTATTCTTCGCTGAGCGTGATGTCGCTTATCAGGCGGCTGTCGGTGTTGATCGTGACTCGCACTCCGGAATCGAGATAGCGCTTGATCGGATGCTGCCTGTAGCTCGGCACCGCGTGCGTCTGCTCGTTGCTCGTGGGACACATCTCGAGTGTGATGCCCCGATCCCGGATATAGTCCAGCAACGCAGGGTCTTCGCCTGCGCGTACGCCGTGTCCCAGACGCGACACGTTGCAGTCGAAGAGCGCGCTCTCGATCGAGGCCGGGCCGGCAGCCTCGCCCGCGTGGCACGTTACCCGAAGGAAGTGCCTGCGTGCATAGGCAAATGCAGCAGCATGGTCGGCCGCAGAGAACTCCGCTTCAGCGCCGGCGAGATCGAAACCAACGACGCCGGCTCTCATGTGCCGCACAGCAGCCTGCGCGGCTTCGAGCGAGCGAGCAGGATCCCAGTGACGCAGCGAACAGGTGATGAAACGCGCGACGGTACCGAAATCGCGCTCACCGCGTCGCAGGCCGCGCAGAGTCGCTTCGATTACTTCGTCGACCGTGAGGCCGCCGCCAATGTTGAGATGCGGTGCGTTCCGGATCTCGATGTAGCGCAGACCATCCTTGCTTGCATCTTCCACCAGTTCGTACGCGACGCGCTCCAGTGCCGGCGCAGTCTGGAGAATCGAGATCGTCGTATCGAAGCGATGAAGGTAGTCGCCCAGGTCGGTGACGTTGTCCGCGCACATGTATCTGCGCAACGCTTCAGCGTCGTCTCTGGGAAGCGTGATGCCGTGATCACGCGCGAGATCCAGCATCGTCTCGGGCCGAAGCGAGCCGTCCAGGTGGCAGTGGAGCTCGGCTTTTGGCATGCGACGCAGGTCGTCCGCTGTAACTGTGTCCACGAAATGCTGCTTGCTGTTTGCCCTCGTCACTCTGGCGACACCTCATCCGGGACACCGGACTGCCGAGCGCTTACGACCCGAAAGATTGCACCAGCGTATGCGGGCAGTCCCGGATCGGCGGGAAGGCCGCGGCTATCGGCAAGATTGCGCGTATTGCCGAGCAATCCTGCCACCTCCGGCCTCCATGCCGTAATGGCGTCGAGCGTGGTCTGGCCCGGGGTGGCGGGGACAGGTGTGCCGTCCACGAAGATAAGGAAGGGAGAAGTCAATGTGTCGTTCCGGGTTTCACGAATGACCAGTTGTGTTCGTTGTAATCTGACTCATGAAGCGTGTGCTTGCGTCGCACCTCATCGATGAGGAGTTGACGGATGTCCTGCTGTCTGTCATAGACGACTGGCGCACCTCGAAGCATCGAGTAGCCTCCGCCGCCGGTCTGGCGATAATTGCTCAATGCAAGGGTGAACGAGTCGGTCGCAGCAACTGGCTTGCCGCGGAACGTGAGCACCGTGACGCGCTCGCCGACCGGGCGACTGACGTCGATCGCGTACTTCACGCCACTGACGACGTCGAAGTTGTATCCCGCGACGGACGTGTCGACAACCAGTGACCGGCTTGCGTCGGTCCGGTAGTAGCGGCTGCTGAACTCGATGTACTGTTTCAACTGTGCACCGCTGATGCGGATGGCGCGGAGCGTATTGTCGTATGGATACAACTGTGCCAGCTGCGCGACGGTGATGCGACCCGGGCCGAGCTTCGAGTGAAGGTCGAACGCAGCGGTGGACGCGATGTCGGCGTTGGCGGCGCGTCGCTCCACATCCAGAATGAAGCCAGTGATGCCGGTCGAGACTACGCGGGCGGAATCAGCGCGCCAGGCATCTGGCGTCGAGCCAATTGCGGAGTTCACATACCGCACAGTCGCCCGGTGCGCCTGTCGTACCGCGGCGACGACGCGCGCGTTCTCCGGATGATCATTGCTCTGAATCACGGCGCCAGTTGCGGCAGCGCTCGTCCACGTGCGACCCAAGCTACAGGTCATCGGCAGAGTCACCACCGCGACGCTCGTGGCCCAGTTCCTGGGTTGAATCACGAGCGTGTTCCCGATCATCCGACCGGGATCCTCACGGTGCGAATGTCCGTAGACCACCGCCGCAATTCCCGGTATTTCAGCGGCGACGCGTGCTGCGACGTTCTCGCTCGCGACTCCGGTGCTCACGGTGTCGTAACTGGACGGTTCGTCGAGCCCGGAATGCAGCACGACGACGATGACGTCTGCGCCCGCCTTGCGCGCTTCCGCAACCGCAGCGCGAACGGCTGGCACAATATCTCCGACGTGCATCCTCGCTTTTGCGAGGTTGCTCGAATCCCACAGATTGGATCCTGGCGTCGTCGCACCCACGATTCCGACTCGCACGCCCGCGCGCTCGACGATGGCGAACGATCTGTACGCATGCGGCTGGCCCGCGCGACTCACGTTCGCCGCAAGCATCGGAAACCGTGCATGGGCAACCGCGCTGTCGAGATACGGAACGCCGTAGTTGAACTCATGATTCCCGATAGTCGCGGCGTCGTAGCGCATCGAATTCATTGCCGCCACGATTGGATTGTGCCCCGTCGTCGACATCCTTGCAGCGACATATGCGAGCGGCGTACCCTGGAGCATGTCGCCGGCGTCGACGAGGATGACCCTGCCCCGGTTGGCGCCGCGTACGGAATCGACTATGGTCGCGGCCCGGGCGAGTCCCCTCTGGGGATCTGCGCGGTTCTCGTAGTAGTCCCAGCCGCGAATGTGCCCATGCACATCCGTTGTCGCTGCAATGCGCAGAGTGACCTCGGCACCGGGCTGGCATCCCGTACCAGCCGGCCGGCCGCCCAGCAGGGCGACTGGCGCCAGCAGTGCGGCGCCAGTGCAAAGCAGCAGGCCTCGACAGGAAGGTCCGAACATCAGGATAAGTTATCGGGGACGGCAATGGCCCGAAACCGCGGGCTGACCGGGGTTGATACACCTTCGTGACAGATCCACGCTCCCATCGGCGCCTCCGGGAAGCGAACTTTCGTGACGATCATGATGTCTGGAAACGACGACAACGGCGCAGTAACGGAGCGAATACTGGTCGTCGACGACGAGCCGGATATAGTCGCTCTTGTCGCCTACCATCTCGCCCGCGCGGGCTACGGTGTGTCGACAGCCAGCACGGGACCCGAGGCACTGGCGAAGGCCCGCGCCGAGTCGCCTGCGCTGATCGTGCTCGACCTCATGCTCCCCGGAATGTCGGGATTCGACGTCATCGAGAAACTGCGCGCGGATCCGGCCACTGCGAACATCGCGGTTCTGATGCTTACCGCGCGACGCGACGAACCCGATCGGGTGCGCGGCCTGGTCCTCGGTGCCGACGACTATCTCACCAAGCCGTTCTCACCACAGGAGCTCACGCTCCGCGTTGGTGCGATCCTCAGGCGGATTCGCGCACCAGCCGCGGTACAGAGCGATGTGGTCAGGGTGGGAGCAGTGCGGATCGATCGCGCTGCTCACGAGGTGAGAGTCGATGGCGATCTGATCGATCTCACTCCCACCGAATACAAGCTCCTGCTGACACTGGCAGAGCGTCGTGGCCGCGTGCTTGCGCGCACGTTGCTGCTCGAAACAGTGTGGGAGGCCGCTCCGGACATACAGACACGTACAGTCGACATGCACGTACAGCGACTTCGCACCAAGCTCGGCGCATCCGGTGACATGATCGAAACCGTACGCGGCTTTGGCTATCGAATCAATGCGGCGCCGCCGAGGAGCTTGTGAGGCTCGCCAATCGCATACTGCTTTCGTCACTCGCAATAATCATCGCGCTGACGTTGACGGTCGCGTTCATCATGGATGGGGAGCTGCACAGGCGTCTCACCACCGAGCGTACCGACGAGCTCGCGCGCGAGGCTCAGTTCGTGGCGTCGCAATGGACAGCCGGCGTCAACGCACCCGATCTGGCTCACGATGCGGGAAGAACGCTGGGCCATCGGGTTACGCTGATCCGTCGCGATGGGGTCGTGCTCGGAGATTCGCAGTTCGACTCGGCGGGTGTCGCCGGGTTGCAGAATCACTCGGGAAGACCGGAGGTGATCGCCGCCTTTGCGGGCCGGGTCGGTACATCACGCCGGCTAAGTCCTTCGGAAGGCGACGACGAGGTGTACGTCGCGGTACCGGCGCAGCTCGGTGTAGCGCGCGTCTCACAGAGCACTGCGTCGTTCGACGCGATATTCAACACTGCGCTGGGCGATGTAGCATTCGCCGGTGCGGCTGCTGCGGCCATCGCGCTGTTGCTCGCGATCGTATTCGCCCGAACCGTGTCGCGTCCCGTAGTGGAACTGCGCGACGTTGCGCGCGCCATCGCCGACGGCGACCTGTCGCGGCGGCCATCGATGTCGGCGCCCGGCGAGGTTGGAGATCTGGCGCGAGCACTGTACAGTTTGTCAGAGCAGCTGGGTGCGCGTCTCAAGGCGTTGCAGGATGACGAAGCTCTGGTGTCGGCGGTCGTGGAGTCGCTCAGTGAAGGCGTACTAGCGGTCAGCGCTCGGCGTTCAGTGTTACGCATCAATACGGCCGCGCGCGGAATGCTCGGCATTCATGAACAGGTACCATTCTCTGTGGATCACATACCCCGTGAGCGGGAGCTGCACGCAGCACTCGAAAGCGCACTGAACGGCATGCCATCCGACGCTGAACCGATGGAGGTATCGGGACGCATGGTGGCGGTGGCGGCACGCCCGTTACCGGATGGTGGCGCGGTTCTCGCCCTCACAGACCTTACCAGGACGCGGCGACTGGAAGCAATGCGGCGGGATTTCGTCGCAAATGTGTCGCACGAGCTGCGCACGCCGCTAACCGTGATCGGCGGATTCGCCGAAACACTCAGCGAGCCCGGCGTGGAAGAGGATGATCGCATCAGGTTCGCATCGTTGATACAATCGAACACCGCGCGCATGCAGCGCATCGTGGACGAACTGCTGGATCTGTCCCGCATCGAGTCGGGCGGATGGGTACCGCGGCCGGTGAACGTGGATGTCGCTGCCGTCGCTGCGGAAGCGATCGCTTCCAGCGCCGAAGTCGCCGCGGCTAATGACGTCATAACCGAAGCACAGGTGTCGAACGATGCGCGCTGGGTGTACGCGGATCGCACGGCGTTGCGTCAGGTAATCTCCAACCTCGTGGAGAATGCCGTCCGCCACACATCACATGGGACCGTCACGGTATTCGCGCATCGCGACGAAGGCGGATACACCGTAGTCGGCGTGAGAGATTCCGGAGTCGGGATTGCGCCCGCGCATCTGCCGCGCATCTTCGAACGGTTCTACCGCGCCGACCAGGCGCGTTCGCGCGACAAGGGCGGGACCGGGCTCGGGCTGGCGATCGTGAAGCATCTCGTGGAGGCACACGGAGGAACGGTGCGTGCCGAGAGTGTGCTCGGACGGGGTACAACCGTGAGCGCCTCGTTTCCGGCCGCCGTGTCCACACCGCGGTAGACATGATGGATCAGCCGTGACATAGCCGTTACGGAACCGCGGTGAATTCCGTGATGTGCGAGAGTGACTATTAGACGTTGTTCAAACCCTCTCACGGAGTACCCTGTGATTCGACCTGTTCGTATTGCGGCACTGACTGCGGTGATGTCAGGCGCATGCATCTCGATGGCGTGCGCGCAAGCAACCAACCTCACTGGCGCCGGATCGAGCTTCGCGTACCCGATCTACTCCAAGTGGGCCGCCATGTACGCGGCGAAGACTGGAGTGAAGATCAACTACCAGTCGATCGGCTCGAGCGGCGGTATCCGTCAGCTGTCCGACGAGATCGTCGATTTCGGCGCAACCGACGGGCCGATGACCAACGAGCAGCTCGCGAAGGCGAAGGGTGGCGCGATCCTGCACTTCCCGACGGTTCTGGGTGGTGTCGCGGTAACGTACAATCTTCCGGGCGTGACGCAGCCGCTCAAGCTCACCGGACCGGTACTGGCCGACATCTTCATGGGCGGCATCACGAAGTGGAACGACTCCCGCGTCGCGGCGCTCAATCCCGGTGTGAAGCTTCCATCGACTGACGTGATCGTCGTACACCGCGCCGATGGCAGCGGCACGACGTTCATCTTCAGCGATTATCTCGCAACCGTCAGCACGCCATGGGCGGCCAAGGTGGGTCGAGGACAGAGCCTCAACTGGCCAGTGGGACTTGGCGGCAAGGGCAGCGAAGGCGTTACGGGTCAGGTCAAACAGCTTCCAGGCGCAGTCGGTTACGTCGAGCTGTCGTACGCAAAGCAAAACAAGCTTCCGGTTGCGTTGATCAGGAATGCAGCTGGTGAGTGGGTTGCCCCGACGCTGCAATCGGTTACCGCAGCCGCGGCTGGAGCGGCGGCAAAGATTCCCGCGAATACCGATTACCGCATCTCGATCGTGAACGCGCCAGGCAAGGGTGCGTATCCGATCTCTTCGTTCACATGGATCCTCGTTTACGAGCACCCCAAGGATGCCGCAAAGGGAAAGGCCCTAGCCAACTTCCTGCGTTGGGCATACACGAACGGCGAGGCAGTTGCAGGATCGCTCGACTACGCACCACTGCCGGCAACGATGGTTCGTCGGCTTGACGCACGTCTAACCGCGCTCGGAGCGGGCAAGTAACCATGCGGATATCCGCCTTGCTACTCGCAGTCGGCGTGTTGCTCCCGCCGACGCTGAAGGCTCAGGACTCGACTCGGACCGATACCACCAAAACCGTTACGAAGGTAACAATTCCGATCGACTTCTCCGGTGTCGTATTCGGGAACTACCAGTATCAGGCCGCTGCCGGCCCGAACAAGAACCAGAACAAGTTCGACGTCGAGCGCGCCTATCTCACGTTCAAGATGCCGGCCGGCGATCGTGCCAGCATCCGCGTAACGGGCGATCTGTACCAGCAGACCGCCTCCGGCAGCGATTCGTACTACAAGGGCTGGGTGCTGCGCGCCAAGTACGCATACCTGCAGTACGATTTTCTCAAGCCGAAGAAAAGCGGCGACTGGGGTTTCACCAGCAGGATCGGTCTCCTTCACACGATGTTCATCGACCACGAGGAAAACTTCTGGCCGCGCTGGCTGTCGCTGACTCCGGTCGATCGCGCTGGCTACTTCTCGTCCGCAGATGCGGGAATCGCCGGAATCGTTACGCTACCGAGCAAATTGGGCGAAGCATATCTCGCCGTGACCAACGGATCCGGATACGCATCGCGCGAGACTGACAGGTTCAAGGACTATCAGGCGCGCCTCACGATCACGCCTCTCGGCAACAGCGACATGTCGTATCTCCGTACACTCGCGATCGACGGCTGGGTGTATCGCGGCGATCTCGCCAGCAAGTTCGTGAATGGCGGGAGCGGTCAGCTCGGTCCGATAGGTACCGGACTGGAACGCAACCGATACGGCGGCTTCGTCGGAATTCGCGATCCGCGTCTCGTGCTCGGTGTCGACTACGCGCAACGGCAGGACGGACTGGACACTGGTGCGAACACCGCTGCCTCTCCCGCCGGCATCGCCGACAGCACAGGACGTCTCGTCGCGGGCTACGTCGTCGCCAAGCCATTCAGGATGATCGACGCGAAATCGACGATACCTCTCGGCATCGTGTTGAGATACGACCAGGTAACGCCAAACACGTCCACCAGTCCCAAGATCAACACGTTCATCGGCGGGCTGAGCTGGGATCTGACTTCCAAGACTTCGATATCGCTCGATTATCAGGAAGCGACACCGGCAAACGGCGCGCCTGTCGCTCCTACCAAGACCTACTACATGCACTGGGTTGCGAACTTCTGACGACGAACGTCATGACGCACCGTTCCTTACGTTCCTTACGCTCCTTGCGATAAGTTGACAGACTGAACCATACCGGCGGCGCGGCATCGCGCTGCCGGTATTTTTTTACTGCGCGCCAGCGACGGAGTTCTTCGACCTCCCCGCCTGCCGGCAGCCGGACATCGGTCGTTTGCTGGCCGCCGAGGCGCGCGGTGGCGCTGTCCGATGTCGGTCTCGCCTCTGCGGTGGTATGATTCGTGACTCCAACCATCCACACGCATGAACCCAACCAGCTCAACCGGCAGAGCGCTCGGCGTCTGCCTCGCAGTCCTGTCAGCCACGGGCGTGCTCAATGCACAGGAGCCCCGGGTGCGCGCGCGAGCGCTTGGCGTCGCACCTGGCATATTCGCGCCGGGAAAGCTGAACGCGATCACCGACGTCGCGGGTGTGCTTGTCGGACAGTCGACAGTGATCGCGGGCGATTCGGTACACACAGGCGTGACCGCGATCCTTCCGCACAGCGGCAACATGTTTTTCGATCGCGTTCCGGCAGCCGTATTCGTCGGGAACGCATTCGGCAAGCTGGTTGGCGCCACGCAACTCAAGGAGCTGGGCGAGCTCGAGACACCGATCCTGCTGACGTGCACGCTGTGTGTGTGGCGCGCGGCAGATGCACTCACGGCGGAACTGTTGAGCATGCCCGGAATGGAGAACGTGAAATCGATCAATCCTGTCGTGGGCGAGACGAACGACGGAACGTTGAACGCAATCCGATCGCGGCCGATCTCTCCCGCAGACGTTCACCATGCGCTTGCATCCGCGAGTAGCGGACCTGTCGCTGAAGGGAGCGTCGGTGCGGGTGCGGGGACGATCGTATTCCAGTGGAAGGGCGGTATCGGCACGTCGTCACGCGTACTTCCGGCGTCGCTCGGCGGCTGGACCGTGGGCGTGCTCGTTCAGACCAACTTCGGCGGAGTGCTCCAGGTAATGGGCGCGCCGGTTGGACGCGAGCTCGGGAAGTACGCGTACAAGAACGACGTCGAGCACCAGCGCGGCGATGGATCCGTGATGATAGTTGTCGCAACCGACGCACCGCTTTCGGACCGAAACCTCGAGCGCCTCGCGGCGCGCGCAATGATGGGCATCGCCCGCACGGGGTCGAGCGCCTCGAACGGATCAGGCGACTACGTGATCGCCTTCTCCACCGCGGAAGGAGTGCGTCGCCGGATCAACCAGTCGAGCGGACGCGTGCCCGACGGGAGGCCAGTGTTGCGAAGCACCCAGGACGTATCGAACGACGACATGTCGCCACTGTTCGAGGCGGTGATAGAATCGACGGAAGAAGCGGTTTACAACTCGCTGTTCATGGCGACGTCGGTGACAAGCGAAGGCCGAACCGTCGACGCGATACCGCTGGATCGCGTGCGCGAGATACTGGCGAAATACAACGTCGGAAAGAGATAGCACGCTGCGCCGCGGTTAACTTTGCGTATGGTCTTTGGCTTTGGCACCAAGCGGCGGCGCGAGCGTCTTCGGAGGCAGCAGTTCCCGCAAGCATGGCGCGCCATCGTAGAGCGAAATCTTCCGGTATTCCGCCGCCTTCCGGCCGCGGATCAGGCCGAGCTGCTCGGCCACGTGCAGGTATTTCTCGCCGAGAAGCACTTCGAGGCGAGCGGCGGACTCGAGATGACGGACGAGATCCGCGTGACGATCGCCGCGCAGGCGTGCATGCTGCTGCTGCATCGCGAGACCGACTACTATCCCGAGCTCACCTCGATAATCGTGTATCCGTCGGGATACACTGCGTACGAGCAACGCCCGATCGGCGGCTGGATCTGGGAGGAAGGCGGACAGGAACGACTGGGACATACCGCGCGTGAGCTGCGTGCGATGGTGCTGGCGTGGGACGCCGCGAAGCAGGGCGCAGCCGATCCAGCCGACGGAAGGAACCTCGTCCTCCACGAATTCGCGCATCAGCTGGATTTCGAGAATCTCGTCGCCGATGGAACTCCGGA
>Ga0207678_10004076_pt1 | contig 13146 bp, 9 predicted proteins | sample KBSC63metaG_FD_184319 | JGI IMG/M metagenome (GOLD analysis project Ga0207678, IMG submission 184319) | Corn rhizosphere microbial communities from Kellogg Biological Station, Michigan, USA - KBS C6-3 metaG (SPAdes) (version 2) | ecosystem: Host-associated > Plants > Roots > Rhizosphere > Soil ... | reverse complement strand
CCCTGAATAATGTCGTTGCCCAGTTCGCCGAAGATGACGTCATCGCCCGCGCCGCCGGCAATGTTGTCATTGCCGGAAGTGCCCGGCGTCGGCACGACCGAGTGATCCAAGAGCGTGATGTCGCGTTCCGGCGCACCGTTGGGATTGACCTGCCGCGCGGCCGAGACATTCGCATTGCCCAGGGCGTCGTAAAGCGTGCCGCCGTTAAGCGCCCGAATGCGGAGGCTCGCAGAATCGCCGCGCCGCAGGATCGACGCATTATCGCCCGCGATCACATCAAAGCCCGCGCCGCCATCCAAATTATCGACACCACCAAAGCCGTAAAGCAAATCATTTCCCTCGCCGCCGTTCAGGACGTCGTTGCCCCAGGGGCCGAGCTCGCCACCAAAGACGTCGCCGAAAAGGCTGTCACTGTCATTGCCGCCGTCGAGAATGTCAGCGGCGAAATCGGTCGGAACCGGGAAGTTGGGGTCAAAGGTAAAACCGATCAGCGTGTCGTCGCCCTCGCCGCCGTTGAGCGTGTCCTGGCCGATGCCGCCGTCGAGCGTATCGTTGCCGCCGAAGCCGTTGATGGTGTCGTCGCTGGTCGTTCCGTTCAGCGTGTCCGGGCCCTCGGTTCCATTGATCGTCGGCATTCGCTTTTCCCCACTCTTTCCCAGGCGCGCAGCTTGGCTGCGGCCTGTTACAGTTTCACGGCTCTTGGGATGTTCCGCCAGCGACACCGCCTTGGCGCGAGCCAGCGGGCACCACGCACGGACGAGCTGATCTGATCGTTCCCCGAAGCACTCTCGGCGCTCGCTTGCGCGAGCCCGTCTAGGCTAACGGCCAAAATTGCGTTGGCAACGGCAAAATGCGTTAAATTTCCCTACATTTCACGGTGTTGTCGAGCCTAGGGTCGGCTCCCGCCGTTCCCCAGGGCGCGGCCGCCGAGCTTCGGGAGCACGGGCGAATCGAGCGCCACGTCGCCCAGCCGGACGCGCGAATCGCTCCAGATCCCGCCGCCGCCGACCGAGGCCGGTGGGTGCAGGCCAACCCGCTCCAAATGGGCGCGCCGAAGCGTCACTGCATCGTCCAGCCCCGCCCCAATATAGACACCGCCGAAGCGCGAGCCGCGGCCGACCACGTCGAGGTCGATCCCGCGCATCTCGCCCCGGCGCGGGTTGGTTTTCTCGATCCGGACGATGTGATCGACGGGATAGCCGGGCGCTGCGGCACTGTGCTCGGCTCCGTCGTACGGATCGGTGAACGTCATTTGCAGGTCGATGTTCTCAAACCGGGCGTCGGCGCCGTCGAGCATCGACAGGTCGATCGCCGCGGTCGGCTGGACGCCCTGATTCTTCGCCCGGGCGCGGATGTCGAGGTTGCGGCCAACGACGTCGCGGATGATCGCGCCGCGGCCGGCGATCATCCGCACGCCCGAGACGAAACGCTCGCCGCGCTCGTCGGTGAGCCGCAGCTGCTCGAGCCGGACGCCCTCGACCAGGCCGTTGCGCCAGTCGTAGATCAGCGCCCCGGGCTTGAAGAAAGCGAGCGCGCCGCAGCGATCGGCCGTGACTCCGCTGACCAGGACGTCGCGGACCGCGGCCTCATAGTTCGACGCCCGCCCCTCCGTCCCGATCTCCGAGCCGAAGGAGGCGATCGCGAAATAGCCGCGCACGATCCCGTCGCGGATGGTGAGGTTGGAGGTCGAGGCGCCGAGCGCCTTGATGGCGAAGGCATCGTCGCCGCCGACCCGGTTCGACATGGTCGATTCGAGCTCGAACTTCTCGAACAGATGGTCGTTGCCGGCGACCATGATGCCGTTCGAGCCCTTGAGCTTCAGCCCGGTGAAGCTGCAATGGGCCGAGGGCTGGCGCAGGAACATCTGATAGCCGCCGGCGATCGGGTCTTTGACCAGCGTGACGTTCTCGAACGTGCAATTGCGCCCGGCGACGTCGAGCGCGAAGCTGTTCGCGTCGCTGCGCCGGTTGACGATCCCGAGGTTCTCGATCCGGCATCCCTGGCGGCCTTCGGGAATGATGATCCGGCCGTTGACCAGCCAGCCGGAGCCGCGCAGGGTCACGCCGTCCCTCGAAACGGTCACGACCCCGCATTCGTACAGGCCGGGTATCTCGACCGTGCCGCCGCCGCGCGAGCCGACCTCGTCGATCGCGCGCTGGATCGCCAGCGTATTGTCGCGACCGGGCGCGGCAACGGCACCGAACTCGCGCACCGAAACCGCCAGCCCGGATTGGGCGGCGGTCCGCGCGCTGCAGGCGCTGCCGGCCGCGGCCAGGCCGATTTGCAGCAGCTCGCGCCGACCGATGGTCAGAGCATGCGACATTGCGGTCACTCGTACGCCCTCCAGCTGAGGCTCAGCTGAACCCAAGCGCAGAGCTAGCGGGCCCGTTCCACGGCGGCGCGCAGTTCGGCGAGGAAGGTGGCGCGGATCGCCGCGAGGCGGTCGGGCTGGAAGTCGCGCGCGGTCTCGAAATCGCGCCGGCTCGCTTCGGCGAGCGCCGCCGGATCGCTCGCCAGCGCGCGGATTCGCTGCGCGAGGCCGGCGACGTCGCCCGGCTCGTGCAACCGCTCGGGGGGAAGCAGCTCGGGGATGCCGCCGCAGGTCGAGCCGATGCACGCCGCGCCGCGGCTCATCGCCTCGACCGTCGCCCGCGGCAAGCCCTCCTGGAAGCTCGGCTGGAGATGCACGTCGATCGAGTCGAGCCACTGCGCAACGCCCGCGCCGGCGGGCCGAATGCCGTCGAACGAAACGAGGTCGCCAACGCCGTGCCGTTCGGCCAGCGCCACCCACGGCGCCGAGTCGCCGCCGCCCAGCACGCGATAACGGAGCGCGACCCCGTCCTTGCGCAGCGCTTCGAGCGCGGCGAGCGCGGTCTGAATGCCCTTGGACCGGATGCGCAGGCTGGCGACCGTCCCGAGCACCGGCAGCTCCCCGCTGGCGATCCGTTCGAGCCGCGCGTGGCGCGCTGCGCGATCCTCAGCGCTGATCGGCGCGATCTCCACGTCCGAAGCGCCATAAGCCGTGCCGTTGGTCGGATAGCGCTGCTGGAGCCAGCGGCGCGTCACGTATAGCGTCAACGGCGCTCGGCGGAGCGCTCTGCGGGTGCGCCGGAAGAACAAGGGTGCGTAGAGCCGGGCCGAGCGCGAGCCATGGTTGCGCATCGCGTCCCAGGCGCAGCCGACCATCTCCACGGCGTACGGCTTGCCCGCCTTGCGGCATTCGGCGGCGGCGAGGAAGCCAAGCTCGCTGGGCAGCCGGACGACCGCTGCGTCGCACTCGGCGACGGCGGACCGGATCCGCTCGCGGACCCCCTCGGCGCCGACGATCAGCTGGCTGTAGGAAACGCCCGAAACGAGGTCGAAGTCGACGCCCGGACGGCTCGACTGGGCAAACCTGGCCGCGGCGGGCGGCGGTCCGCCATCCCGCCCGACGACACGGACCGTCTCAAAATGCTCGAGATAGCGCCCCCAGATCGCGGCCGGGAGCGAGCCCGACGTGAACACGGCTCCGTCGTCGCCGCGATAGAAGCGATGGTCGTGGACGAACAACAGGCGCATCACGAGACCCGCGCGGTGGCATTGCGTTGTGGCATGGCGCGGGGTGTGTAGCTATCGCACCGGCGGGAAGCGAGAGGAGCCCTGAAGGATGCTGAACACCTCGGTTGCGCCGTGGCCCAGCTACAGCGAGGAGGAACAGCAGGCCGTCGCCCGGGTGCTCGCTTCGGGCCGGGTCAATTACTGGACCGGCGAGGAGACGCGCGCGTTCGAGCGCGAATTCGCCCACTGGGCGGGCGCGGCCCATGCCGTGGCGCTATTCAACGGCACCGTCGCCCTCGACCTCGCGCTGAAGGCGCTGGGCATCGGCGTCGGCGACGAGGTCATCGTGACCCCGCGCACCTTCATCGCTTCGGTGTCCTCGGTGGTGAATGCCGGCGCCACGCCCGTGTTCGCCGACGTCGACCGGGACAGCGGCAACATCTCCCCCGACAGCGTCGAACGGATCGTCGGCGAACGGACCCGGGCGATCCTTCCGGTGCACCTCGGCGGCTGGCCGTGCGAGATGATCGCGCTGCGTGACCTCGCGGACCGGCGCGGCCTCGCGATCATCGAGGATTGCGCCCAGGCCCATGGCGCGCGGGTCGACGGCGCGAGCGTCGGCACGTTCGGCGAGATCGGCACCTGGTCGTTCTGCCAGGACAAGATCATCACCACCGGCGGCGAAGGCGGAATGGTGACCACCGACGATGCCGAGCTGTGGTCGCGGATGTGGTCGTACAAGGACCATGGCAAGAGCTGGGCGGCGGTCCACGAGCGCGCGCACCCGCCCGGCTACCGCTGGCTGCACGAGAGCTTCGGCACCAATTGGCGAATGCTCGAGATCCAGGCGGTGCTCGGCCGGATCCAGCTGCGCCGGCTGGCCGACATGACGGCCCGCCGGACCGCCCATGCGCTGGCTTATGCGGACGCCCTCGGCGCCTTCGGCCATGCGGTTCGCGTCCCTCGGCCGCGCGAGGGCCTGATCCATGCTTATTATCGCCTCTACGCTTACGTCCGGTCGGACGGCCTGCGCGAGGGCTGGAGCCGGGACCGGATCGTCGCCGAGATCAACGCGCTCGGGGTCCCGGCCTATCAGGGCAGCTGTTCGGAGGTCTATCTCGAGAAAGCGTTCGACGGCACGAGCTTGCGGCCGGCCGAGCGGCTGCCGGTTGCCCGCGAGCTCGGTGAGACAAGCCTGATGTTCCTGACCCACCCGACCCTGACGCCACAGGACGTGGAGCGCACCTGTGCCGCGATCCGCCAGGTCTTTTCCGAAGCCTCCGCCTAGCGTTCCAGCGGACGCGCCGGGTTGCCGACGACGGTGGCGCCCGGAGAGACGTCGCGGGTCACCACCGCACCCATGCCGATCACTGCCCCGGCGCCGATGCGCAAGGGCTCGCCCGGCGTGCCCTGGCGGATGATTGCGCCCGCGCCGATGTAGGCATGGTCGCCGATATGCACGTTGCCGTTGCAGCGGACGCCGGGCGCGAAGGTCACATAGTCGCCGATCACGCAGTCATGCTCGACACAGGAATAGAGGTTGGCGTGGAAATGATCGCCGATCCGGATGTTGCTGGTGAAGGTGACGAACGGCGAAATCAGCGCACCTTCGCCGATCTCGACCGCGTCCATCCGCACCGCGCTCGCGGCGCGCACCTCGAAGAAGGACAGGCCGGCGGCCCGGCACCGCTCGACCACCGCCTGCCTAGCGCGAGACGAGGCGATGGCCACCGCAACCTTCTTCTCCTCGGCCGCCGCGCTGGTGAACTGGTCGAGCGTCAGCACCTCGTGACCGTTGACGCTGCTCCTGTCGGACTGATCGTCGATGAACACCAGCCGGACGTCGGGCCGGTCGCCGAGCTGCTCGCGCGCGACCGGCAGGATCCCCCGGCCGCAGCCGCCGACGCCGTAAATTCCGAACAGGCTGGTCATCGCTCGCTCCGGTTGCCCTCGAACCTGGGGGCCGTCGGATGGTCCTCATGGCTGATGCCGCGCCGAGTCACCACCTGCCACGCGGTCGCAGCGAGGATTTTCCAGTCGAGCATCAGCGACCAGTGATCGACATAGCGAATGTCGAGCGCGAATTTCGCGTCCCAGTCGAGGGCGTTGCGCCCGCCGACCTGCGCCAGGCCGGTCAGCCCGGGCCGGACGTCGTGCCGCCGCCGCTGCTCGGCCGAGTAGAGCGGCAAATATTCCATCAGCAGCGGCCGCGGGCCGACCAGGCTCATGTCGCCGCGCAGCACGTTGACCAGCTCCGGCAGCTCGTCGAGGCTGGTTGAGCGCAGCAGGCGCCCGACCGTTCCCAGCCGTTCGGCATCGGGCAGCGGCGCGCCATCGGCGCCGCAACGGTTCGACATCGATCGGAACTTGATCAAACGAAACGGCCGGCCGCCGAGCCCCGGGCGCTGCTGCGTGAACAGGACCGGCCAGCCCAGGACCGCAAGCACCAGCAGCGCCGTCACCAGCAGCAGCGGCGACAGCACGAGCAGGAGGATGAGGCTCACCGTCACGTCCGTCGCACGCTTGGCGGCGCCAAGCGCGGGGTGGCTGCGGCCGGCTGCAAAAGCGTCATTCTCGGGCAAAGGGAATGTTTCGGGCGCGATACGTTTTAGGCTTGGCAGGACGGATAGCATGGGCCAGTGGCGATGGGAATCGCGGACCGCGGCGTGCGAGCGATTGTCACCCCGGCGATCTTGATGTTGCGCAAATAAGGGCACTAAACCGCGCGTCCTTTGTTTTGGTTCGATCTGACCGCCGCCGGAACGGTTGGTCAGGAGGGGATTTTCGGTGCGTATTCTGGTCCTGCTATTGCTCGTGACGTTCGGTGCGGCCCTCGGCGGCTGCGCCTCCAATCCTACCCTGGGACAGGGCAGCAGCGCGGTGCGGGTCGCCCAGTCGCTTCCGCCGCCGGATCCGACCGCGATGGCGGTCGACCTTAGCAACTACCGCATCGGCCCGCTCGACGTGATTCGGGTCGAGGTGTTCGGAGCGCCGGAGCTGACCCGCGAGGCGGAAGTCGACGCCGCCGGCAATTTCTCGGTGCCGCTGGCCGGCGCGATCCAGGCCGCGGGCCGGACCCCGGCCGAGCTCAGCAGCGCGATCGCTGCGCAACTGCAGGGCCGTTACCTCAGGAATCCGCAGATTTCGGTCAATATCGTCAAGGCGAAGGCGAAGACCTTCACGGTCGACGGAGCGGTCAAGGCGCCCGGCAATTATCCGATCGTCGGCAAGATGACCCTGCAGCAGGCGATCGCCACCGCCCAGGGCGCCGACCAGGTCGCCAACCTCAACAACGTCGTCGTCTTCCGCACGGTCAACAGCCAGAAGACGGCGGCGCTGTTCAGCGTCAAGGATATCCGGGCGGGCCGGCTCGAGGATCCGCAAATCTACGGCAACGACATCGTGATCGTCGGCGAGAGCGCGGCGCGCCGCTTCTTCCGCGACTTCGGCAACATGTTCCCGATCCTCGGTACTTTCGTCCCAGTCTTGTAGGGCATCACTCTTGAACGAATATCTGCCTCCGCAATCGATGCCCGCACTGCCCCGCGGCGGTGGCGAGCTGGCCGTTCCCTCTTATGAAGGGGTCGGGTTCCCGACCTTCGAGGAAGACGAATCCGCCCTCCGCCGCTATTGGCGGACCCTCTACAAGCGGCGCTACATCATCTTCGCGATCACCGTCCTCGGAGTCGCCGCGGCGATCCTGATCTCGATGCTGACCCGGCCCGAATATGCCGGAACGGTGATGGTCCAGGTCGCCCGGGAAGAGTCCAAGGTGCTCAACATCGAGGGGGTCGAGCAGGGGGGCGGCGAAGCTCGCGCCGGCGCGGAATTCTACCAGACTCAGTACGCCTTGCTGAAGAGCCGGACGCTGTCGGAACGCGTGGTACGCGACCTCGGTCTCGACGAGAATTATTTGTTCCTGGCGAACTTCGACCAGGGCGAAGTGGCGCGCTTCAAGGCGCTGCCGCGCGAGCGGCGCTTCGCGCTGGCGACCAAGATCGTCAACGAGAATACGGTGGTCACGCCGATCCGCCTGTCGAGCATCATCAACGTCACCTTCAATTCGCCCAACCCGCAGCTGTCGGCGACCGTCGCCAACGCCGTCGCCGAGAATTTCGTCCAGTCGAACCTGATGCGCCGCTACGAAGCGGCCGCTTATGCCCGCGAGTTCCTCCAGAATCGCCTCAATCATGTGCGCGCCAAGCTCGAGGAGTCGGAACGCAAGGCGGTCCAATATGCGCAGGCGCAGGGCCTGATCAAAATCCGCACCGGCGAAGGCCAGGCCGCGTCGGAGCAGTCGATCCTCGCCACCGACCTCTCCAGCCTCAGCGAGCAACTGACCCTCGCCCGCGCCCAGCGGGCCGCGGCCGAGGCGCAATATCGCGCCGGCACCGGCGGCAGTATCGCCGCCCAGTCGCTGAGCAACACGACCATCAACGAGCTGCACCAGCAGCGCGCCGAGCTGCTCGGCCAGCTGAGCAAGCTGGAGAGCGATTTCGGACCCGAATATCCGACGGTGATCGCGCTCAAATCGCAAATCGCCGAGCTCGACAAGCAGATCGGCCGCGAGCAGGGCCGGGTCAGCTCATCCGTTTCGCAGGACCTCGGCGGCCGCTACCGTCAGGCGCTCGCGACCGAGCGCTCGCTCCAGGCCCGGGTCGACAGCCTGAAGTCGCAGCTGCTCGGCGAGCAGGGCCGCTCGATCCAGTTCAACATCATCCAGCGCGACGTCGACACCAACCGCGCGCTTTATGATGCGCTGCTGCAGCGCTTCAAGGAAGTCGGAGTCGCCGGCGGCATCGGCACCAACAATATTTCGATCGTCGATCGCGCGCTGCCGCCCGCCCATGCCTTCAAGCCGAACCTGGTCCTCAACATCCTGATCGGTCTGGTCCTCGGCCTGCTGTGCGGGGCCGGACTGGCGGTCATGCTCGAGCATCTCGAGGATTCCGAGCTGCTGCCGCGCGGCTTCCAGCGCAAGCTCGGCATCCCGCTGCTCGGCGTCACTCCCAAGCTGCCGGCCCCGACCGACGTGCGCGAGGCGCTGGTCGAGCCGCGATCGCCGCTGTCAGAGGCCTATTTCTCGATCCTGACGTCGCTCAAATTCTCGACTCCGCACGGCACTCCGCGGACGCTGATGCTGACCAGCGCCCAGGCCAAGGAGGGCAAGTCGACGACCTCGCTCGCGCTCGCGCTGGGGCTGGTGCGGACCGGCTCACGGGTCCTGCTGGTCGATGCCGACATGCGCAACCCGTCGCTGCACAAGTCGTTCGGCCGGGCGCTCGGCTCCGGGCTTAGCAACCTGCTGACCGGCAACGGTCAGCTCCGGAGCTTCATCCAGGACACCGGCGAGGCCAACCTCTCGCTGCTCGCCGCCGGGCAGATTCCGCCCAATCCGGCCGAGCTGCTGTCCGGCGACCGGATCAGCCGACTGATCGACGAAGCTTCGGGACTCTACGATCATGTGATCGTCGACGGCCCGCCCGTGCTCGGGCTGGCCGACGCGCCCCTGCTGACCCGCTCCGTCGAGGCGACCGTGCTGGTGATCGAGTCGGGCCGTACCTCGTCGGCTCAGGCCAAGCACGCCCTCGAGCGGCTGTTCGCGGTGCGCGCGCACATCATCGGCGCGATCCTGAGCAAGTTCGACGTCCGCAGCGCCGGTTACGGCTACGGCTACGGCTACGATTATCACTACGGCCAGCGGTCCGAACGCCCGGCGCTGGCGAAGTCGCTGCGCAAGCTCCTGCCCGGCTGACGCCGAAGCCGCGCCGGCGGCTAGATGATCCCGTGAGAGTCGAAGTGCGGCGCGGCCGGATCGAGGCTGAAGGATTCGTGGAACGCGCCATCGCCGAGTCCGTGCGGAGCGTCGGGCAGGGCGGCGGCATGCGCATCGACCGGCTCCGCCGTCGCCGAGAGCTTGGCCGCGGACGCCGGCTCCTGACTCGCCGAGCGCGCGACGCTGACGTCGGCGAGGTTGCCGCCCGCGATATAGCGAAGCGCGACCGCGCCCGAGCCGCTGACATTGGCGATCGTCACGAAATTGTCCGCGCCGCCGTTGGCGTCGACCTGGAGCTGGGCGCCGAGGATCTTCACATAGCCGCCGGCGACGAGGTCGGTGCCGCCCGCGACGTCGAGATATTGGGTGACGTCGACGACATCACCGGCCGAATAATCGGCGATCGTGCTGACCCCCGCCGCATTGGTTAGGACGAAAACATCGTTGCCGGCGCCGCCGGCCATGTAATCGGCGCCGCCGCCGCTGGTCAGGACATTGTCGCTGGAATTGCCGTAAATGCTCTGGCCGAGCGCGTTGCCGGTGAGGTTGATCGCGCCCGACCCCTCGTTCGCCGATAGGGTTTCGACGCTCTGGCCGGAGCCGAGTACAAAACTGGTGAAACAGACCGCGAGATCGTCGCCCTCGCCGGCGTTCTCGATGATCTGATCGCCCGCGTCTTCGACATAATAAAGGTCGTTGCCGGCGCCGCCCTGCATATTGTCGTTGCCAGGCCCGCCGATCAGGAAATCGTTGCCGCCAAGCCCGACCAGATAGTCGTTGCCGGCCCCGCCATTAAGATTGTTGACCCCCGCGCTGCCGTACAGGCTCTGCCCGAACTCGTTCCCGGTGAAGTCGACCTGGGCGAGGCTCGCTTGGTTCAAAGCCACCAGAGCCTCGATCTCATTCCCTTCGCGCAGGATGTAGCTGGTGGCGATGACGATCGTGTCGTCGCCGCCGCCGACGTCCTCGCCGATGAAGTCGGACGGATCGACGTAATAAGTGTCGTTGCCGGCGCCGCCGACCAGGAAATCGGCGCCGCCCATGCCGGTGATGATGTTGTTGCCGGCGTTGCCGTAGATGCTCTGCGCGAATTCGTTGCCGGTGAGGTTGATGTTGCCGGCGTTGGGGTCGGCCGACATGGTCTCGACCTCGGCCCCGTCGGTCAGCGTGTAGCTCGCCGTCGCGACCACCAGGTCGCTGCCCTGACCGGCATTCTCGAAGATGCGGTCGCCCGCCTGGTCGGAATAATAAACATCGTTGCCGGTCCCGCCCTGCATGTCGTCGGCGCCGGTGCCGCCGAGCAGATTGTCGTTGCCGTCGAGCCCGACCAGGAAGTCGTTGCCCTGGCCGCCGTTGAGATAGTTATCGCCGAGATTGCCGTAGAGGCTCTGGCCGAACTCGTTCCCGGTCAGCACCAGCGGATCGGTCGAGGCTTGGTTCAAGGCGACCAACGTCTCGACGCTGACCCCCTGGGCGATCGTGTAGGTGCCGAGCACGAACATCAGGTCGTCGCCTTGGTTGGCGGCCTCGACCACCAGGTCGCCCGGATCGGCGACATAATATTTGTCGTCGCCAAGCCCGCCGATCATCGTGTCCGCGCCGGCGCCGCCGTCGAGCGTGTCGTTCCCGGCATTGCCGGTCAGAACGTTGGTCGCGGCGTTGCCGTAGAGCGTGTCGTTGCCGCTGCCGCCGATCGCATTTTCTATAATCACGCCGCGTGCGATCGAGACGTTGCCGACCCCCGGACCGACGCTCGAGAAGGTCTCGGGATTAAGGTTGATGACCTGGTTCGTGCCGAACCCTGAATAATCGAGCGTGTCGATCCCGCCGCTGTCGAAAATCGCGTAAGCTACACCCGGATTCTGGACCGCATTGTAAATTGCGTTGCCGGCGTTCGAATTGAAGCCGTAGGTCGTGTTGCCGGTCCGGGTCGTGGTCGACAGGCCGTACATTTCGGACATTGCGACGATGTCCGCCATCATCGGCGTGACTGTGAAATTGTAGGTGAAGCCCTGGCCCGCGAAATAGGTGTTCTCGGTCGGGCTGAAGTAGGACATGATGCTGGTCACCCAGGCATCGTTCTGGAACAGGGCGTCGTTCGGATAGGAGGCGGTGCCGTTGTAATAGCCGGCATGGCCGAGGCCGAGCGCATGGCCGATCTCATGGATGTAGGTCTGAAACGAATAGCTGTTGAGGCCGGTGCCATATTGCGCCAGCCACCCCGTCGAGACGTTGACGTGCGCCGACGTCGCGATCCCGTTCGACCAGGTCCCGTCGGTGGCGGCGCCGGGCTGATTGTCGTCGAACACGATCTGGCCACCGCTGGTGACCTGCGTGAAGGTCACGCCGATGATGTCAGTCCACTCCGCGAGGGCCGCCAGGGCGAGGGTCTTCCCGGCCGGCGTCAGGGCGGTGATGTTGACGGTGATCGACCCGCCCTGGGTGACGTCGAAATGGTGCTCCTGCCCGGCGCCCCAATAATCGACCTCGAGCTGGTGAGCGATCGTGTCGTAGCTGGCGAGTGGTGGCGGCGTGTAGACGCTTACCGAAACCGTATAATCGCCGATGTAGCTGTCCTCGAACGACCCGACGTCGATATAATAAGTGCCGGTGGTCGTGGCGGTGAACGAAACCTTCGAATCGCGGATGACGCCCGGATTGATATCGTCATTCTCATACAGGACGGTACCGGCGGCATTGCGGATGTAGACGTAGGAATCTTCGAGCGTGGTGCCGTCGACGAAGACGGTGATATTCTGGCCGGCGACGAGGTCGATCCGGATCCAGTCGTGATCGCCCAGGAAGTCGAGCGTGCTGCTGACGCTGGGGCCGCCAACGGTGATCGACGTCGTCGTGCTGCTGTCACCCGGAATGTCCGGCAATGTCTAACTCCCCGCCTTCTCTAGTGCCCGTGTCGCAATCGTTCGTTCAAGCCGCCTGCCGCCCGTCTTCGCAGGACGACCGTTATTAGCCCCATTTGAGCCTGCAAAACCTTAACTGAAGGTGAGGCTGTTTCTCACTTCGCCGCCCCGACCTTCGCCACCTGCTCGGCGAGCGCCTCGGCAAAGCGCTCGAACGCCGGGCGATCGAGCTCGCGGTCCATCCGCGCGAAATTCTGCTCAGGCAGGGCCCGGCCGTTCACCGTCAGGGTCGCGGACAGCCGCGACGAGGACAGGGCGCGGACCTCGGCGCGATACGCCACGCCTGGCGCCCGCGCCGACACCGCCTGCTCGATCGCCGCGCAGAGGGCGGCCGCTCCGCCGGATCCGGCGGGGAGCTTTCCGCCGTCGACTACGCGGCACTGCGGCGAGTGGCTGGCGGGCGCATTCATGGCGCAGGCATTCCCGCAGAAAATCGCGCCCGCCACAAGCGCAATCGCCGCCAATTGTCTCCGCACCCTGCTTCCTCACGTCATGCTTGGGCGGTCGCCTACACAGTATTGGCCAGAAATACAAATATTTCAGTGGCTTATTGACCCCCGCACATTGCGAGGATGTTTCCCGGTCGGTTGGGGTGCCCGGACGGTCAGCGTTATTAACCTTGAAAAGCGGTTGTCAGCGAAGATTTTCCCGTTAGCCTCGACACTTGCCTGTCGGCGGGTTCGGGGCGGTTTCGCTGCGTTCGTTGGGCGGCCCCGAGCCGCTCCATCGCGCGATCATCGCCGGTCTGAACATGCCGGGGTCGCGAAACTGTGACGCCACGCGGCGATGCGTTGGCCAGTAGTGGGTGGGGAACGCAATGCCGACTTTCGACACGGTTGCCGACGGTTCGCTGATTCGGACGGACGACTTCCTGGTCAGCGACGACACGACCGGGCCGCAGGGAGGCGTCCA
>Ga0207678_10004075_pt1 | contig 13147 bp, 15 predicted proteins | sample KBSC63metaG_FD_184319 | JGI IMG/M metagenome (GOLD analysis project Ga0207678, IMG submission 184319) | Corn rhizosphere microbial communities from Kellogg Biological Station, Michigan, USA - KBS C6-3 metaG (SPAdes) (version 2) | ecosystem: Host-associated > Plants > Roots > Rhizosphere > Soil ... | reverse complement strand
TATTTCATCCAGCGGCTGCGCGACGAGGCGCATCGCTTCGTGATCGGATCTCACCGCAAGCTGCGGAAAAAAGACATCAGGGAAGCCGGCTTGCAGGAAATTCCGGGCATCGGCCCGTCACGCAAACGTGCCTTGCTGCATCACTTCGGAACGCTGAAGGAGATCGAGCGGGCCTCGATTGCGGACCTTGGCAAGGTTCCGGGGGTAAGTGCCGAAAGCGCCCGCAAGATTTTTGAGTTTTTCCATGCACAGCCTGGTTAACGGACTTGGACTTGGGAGACATGTCATTTGGGCGTCGCCTGCGACGGATGATCTAGGCACGCACGGTTGACCTTCACGCTCCAGCGGTATTGGTAAGACGGATGAACATCGCAACAACCAGGGGGCAGACCAAAACCCTGTCCCTGCCGAATATCCTGACCTACGCCCGTATTGCCGCCATTCCGGTGGTCGTCGGCTGTGTTTTCGCCCAGTCGATCCTGGACGGCCCGTTGTGGCTGCGCTGGGTAGCGCTGGCCGTCTTCATCGCCGCCGCGGTGACCGACTACCTCGATGGCTATTATGCACGCATCTGGGACCAGCAGTCCGCCTTCGGCCGGATGCTCGATCCGATCGCCGACAAGCTGCTGGTGGCGTCCTGCCTGCTGATGCTGGCGGCCGATAGCAGCATCCACGGCTGGACGCTGTGGGCGGCCATCGTGATCCTGTGCCGCGAAATCCTGGTCTCGGGCTTGCGGGAATATCTGGCCGCGCTGCGGGTCAGCGTGCCCGTGACCAAGCTGGCGAAATGGAAGACCACGATTCAGCTGGTCGCCATCGGCTTCCTGATCGCCGGCGAAGCCGGCGAGCAGCTCCTGCCCGCGACCACCCTGATCGGGATCGTCCTGTTGTGGATGTCGGCACTCTTCACGATCTACACCGGCTGGGATTATTTCCGCGCCGGCATCCATCACCTCATCAAGGAGGATGAGGGATGAAAGTGAAATATTTCGCCTGGGTGCGCGAACGGGTCGGCGTCGCCGAGGAAACCGTCGAGCCGCCGGCCGACGTGCGAACGGTAAATGATTTGATCGGCTGGCTGTCCAGCCGTAGCGAGGCCTATGCCTATGCCTTCGAGAAGCCGAAGGTGATCCGCGCCGCGATCGACCACGCCCATGTCAAGCCTGATGCGATGATATCAGGCGCGCGCGAGATTGCGTTCTTCCCGCCGATGACCGGCGGTTGAGCTCACCCATGTCTGTCACGGCGACCATTCGTATCCAGGAAGCGGATTTCGACGTCGCGCAGGAAATCGCGGCCCTCACCAAAGCGCGCACCGACATCGGCGCCGTCGTCACCTTCAGCGGCATCTGCCGCGGCAGCGAGAAAGGCGAGCCGATCGCCGCGCTGACGCTTGAGCATTATCCAGGGATGGCGGAGGCCGAGATCGCGCGCCACGCCGACGAGGCGCTTTCGCGCTGGCCGTTGCAGGGGCTCACCATCATTCATCGCTTCGGCCGCATTCCACCGGGCGAGAATATCGTGCTGGTGGTGACCGCGTCGGCGCATCGCGAGGCGGCCTTCGAAGCGGCCGAATTCCTGATGGACTATCTGAAGACCAGTGCGCCGTTCTGGAAGCGCGAGGAAAGCAAAAAGGGCACGAGCTGGGTCGAGGCGCGCGACCATGACGATGCCGCCGCCGCGCGCTGGACCAAGCCCTGATGGCCAAACGCGCAAAACCGGCGGCCAAGCGCGGCGCGAGTCCGTCGAAACCTGCCAAGGTCGGCGCCGGTGAACTGCTGACGCTGCTCGATTTCGTCCGCTATGCCGTCAGCCGCTTCACCGAGGCCGAGTTGGTGTTTGCGCACGGCACCACCGATCCGGTTGCGGAAGCCGCCTTCCTCGTCTGCGAGGCACTGCATCTTCGCCCCGATCAGTTCGAGGCATTCGCGACGGCGCGCGTGACCGCTGCCGAAGGCAAGAAGATCCTTGATCTGATTGGACGCCGTGTCACGACGCGAAAGCCCACGGCCTACCTCGTCAACAAGATCTATATGCGCGGCCTGCCCTTCTACGTCGACGAGCGCACCATCGTGCCACGCTCGTTCATCGGCGAATTGCTGGAACATCATTTCGGCGGCGACGGCGATGACGAGGCGGGCTCGCTGATCTCGGACCCGGGAGCGGTCGAGAGCGTGCTCGACCTCTGTACCGGCTCGGGCTGCCTTGCCATTCTGGCCAGCCGGAATTTTCCCAATGCCGAAATCGATGCGGTCGACATTTCCAAGGATGCGCTCGACGTCGCTGCGCGCAATGTCCGGGATTACGGGCTGAGGGATCGCGTCACGCTGTATCGCGGCGACCTGTTCAAGCCGCTCAACGGCAAACGCTACGACCTCATCATTTCGAATCCGCCCTATGTCGACGCGCAGGGCATGGCCGACCTGCCGCGCGAATGCCGCGCCGAGCCCAAACTCGCCTTCGACGGCGGCGCCGACGGGATCGACATCGTCCGCCGTATCCTGGACGAAGCCCAAGCATACCTGACCCCGCAGGGCGGGCTGCTATGCGAGGTCGGCCGCTGCCGTCCGCAACTCGAAGCCGCCTATCCGCAACTGCCGCTGCTCTGGCTCGATACCGAGGATTCCGAGGGCGAAGTATTCTGGATCGCCGCCGCCGATCTCTAAATCGCGAAGTTGCGCGGAAATAACACGGGCCGCTGGCGTTCCCGTTTGACGGCGAAGCTGATACTTTGGGGCCAACTCGACGTTCAAACCCCAAAGAGGCCGCCCATGCTGGACAAGAGCCCCCGCCCCAACTCGGTCAATGTGCCGAACGATCTCGCCGCGCACTGGATGCCGTTCACCGCGAACCGGGCGTTCAAGAAAAATCCGCGGTTGCTCGCCGGCGCCAAGGACATGCATTACTTCACCGTCGACGGCCGCAAGATCATCGATGGCGCCTCGGGCATGTGGTGCACCAATGCCGGCCACGGCCGCACGCAGATTTCGGCGGCGATCGCCAAGCAGGCCGAGGCGCTGGACTATGCGCCGCCGTTCCAGTTCGGCATCCCGCAGGCGTTCGAACTGGCGAGCCGCATCGCGGAACTGGCGCCCGCTGGCCTCGACCACGTGTTCTTCTGCAATTCCGGCTCGGAGGCGGCCGACACCGCGCTCAAGATCGCGCTGGCCTATCACCAGATCAATGGCCAGGGCAGCCGCATCCGCCTGATCGGCCGCGAGCGCGGCTATCACGGCGTCGGTTTCGGCGGCACCTCCGTGGGTGGCATCGTCGGCAACCGAAAGATGTTCGGCTCGCTCCTGACCGGCGTCGATCATTTGCCGGCGACCTATGACCGCGACAAGCAGGCCTTCAGCAAGGGCGAGCCCGAATACGGCGCGCATTTCGCGGACGAACTCGAACGCATCGTCAATCTGCACGGCGCCAACACTGTCGCTGCCGTGATCGTCGAGCCGATGGCGGGATCGACCGGCGTACTGCCGGCGCCGAAGGGCTATCTCAAGCGGTTGCGCGAGATCACAGAGAAGCACGGCATCCTTCTGATCTTCGACGAGGTCATTACCGGCTATGGTCGGCTCGGCTTCGCGTTTGCCGCCGAGCGCTACGGTGTCACGCCCGACATGCTGACCTTCGCCAAGGGCATCACCAATGGCGCCGCACCGATGGGTGGCGTGCTGGTACGCGACACCATCCATGACGCTTTCATGAGCGGCCCGGAACATGTGGCCGAACTGGCCCATGGCTACACGTACTCGGCCCATCCGCTGGCCTGCGCGGCGGGTCTCGCCACGCTCGATATCTACCGTGATGAAAAGCTGTTCGAGCGCGCCAACAAGCTCGAGCCGAAATTCGCCGAGGCGGTCATGTCGCTGCGCAAGGAGCCCGGCGTCGTCGATATCCGCACCGTTGGCCTGACCGCCGGCATCGATCTGGCGCCGACCGCCGACGCGCCGGGCAAGCGCGGCTTCGCCGGGCTCAACAGCGCCTTCCACGACAATGATCTGATGCTGCGGGTTGCCGGCGACACGCTGGTGCTGACCCCGCCATTGATCATGACCGAAGACGAGATCGGCGAGATCGTCGAAAAGGTCGCCAAGGTGATCCGCGCGACGGCGTAGTCCTTGGTTGTGACGCGTTGTCTGAACGCGAAGCGGTAACCGCTTCGCTCGACAACGCTACGGCCGCTACAGGAACATTCAAAACCAACCGGCGTTCATCCACCGGCGGAAACGATCGTGTCGCCGCCGGTGGAGGTACCGCAGAGATGCTCGCGCCTTCGAGCGACCTGTTGCGCGCCGGAATCGGACTGAAGCTCAGCCAGATCAAGCTGGCGACACGGTCATATCTGCGCGACCGGACCAACCAGGCGACCGGGACCGTGGCATCCTATGCCATCGCCGCAGGGTTGTTTGCCGCCGCTGGCATTTTCCTGATCGCAGCGTGCTTCGTCGGCACTATGGCGCTGTATCGCTGGGTCGCCATCAACTACGGCCAGTTCTGGGCATTCGGCGCGATCGGCGCGCTGCTGCTCGCGATCGCCGCGATCTGCGCCGCAGTAGCTGCCACTAAACTGAAACAACCCTCGCCACATTTTCCCTCGCTCACCAGCCGTCTTCGCGTGGCGATCAAGGCCAATCCACTCCAACCGGATCAGCTTGAAGCCGCAAGGGACACCGCGGCGTCGGTCTTGCTGGCGTCCTCGGGGCCGCCAGCAGGGTCCAATCGCGGGCGGCGGCGCAGGACGGGGCACAACAACAGGAACATGCAGGCCGGCGTGATCTTGATGGCGACGCTGCTGGGTTGGGCCGCAATGCGGCGGCGGACAAATGCGCGACCACCGGGCGTCTGATGCCCCGCACGCGATCAGACCCCAGGGATAATTTGCGCCTGGTGGCCGCGACAGCCATTCTGGTCCTGAGCGTGCAGCATTTTTTCCAGGCAGATGCAAAGGTAAGCTCCTCCGGAAAATCGATCGCGCCACCAGCCGCGCATGAACATGCCTGGGAACCCGGCGCCCAAACCACTGGCCCTCGCAAGATCAATTGGGTCTCGCTTCCGTGGGCGGCTTGGAAGCATATCCTGTGGCGCGTCTACGAACGCGCCAATGACGACCGTTTGCTCGCTACCGCGGCGGGCGTGGTGTTCTTCGGACTGCTCGCGATATTCCCGGCCGTGACGGCGCTCGTCTCGTCCTACGGATTGTTCACTGATCCCGGAACCATCAGCGACAATCTGCAATCGCTGGCACTGATGCTGCCGGAGGGATCGTTCCAGATCGTGCAGGACCAGATTGCGCGCGTGCTCGCCAAGGGCAACGCGGCACTTGGCGGGACATTTCTGTTTGGCCTTGCCCTCGCTCTCTGGAGCGCCAACGCCGGCGTCAAGGCGATCATCGACGCGCTCAATGTCGTCTACGAGGTGCGGGAAACGCGCAGCTTCCTCAAACTAAATCTGCTTTCGCTCGCCTTCACGACCGGCGGGATCGTCGCCCTGCTGTTGATGGTCGGCGCGGTCGTGGCGTTTCCGCTGCTGTTTGATCATCTCGGCCTGCCATCCGGGATCGGATTCATTGTCGGCCTCGCGCGATGGCCGTTGCTGATCGTGGTCCTGCTCGTGGCGTTGAGCCTGCTCTACCGGTTCGGGCCCAGCCGGCGTGCGACACGATGGGAATGGCTGGGCGCAGGAACTCTAGCCGCCGCCCTGCTCTGGATGGGCGGCTCGGCCGCGCTGTCCTGGTACCTCTCGAACTTCGGCAACTATAACGCGACGTACGGCTCGCTTGGCGCCGCGATCGGCCTGATGATGTGGATGTGGGTGTCGACCACCATCGTGCTGTTCGGGGCCGCGCTCAACTCGGAGATCGAGCGCCATACGACCGCTGCCCCGGTCGCCAAAACCGGCGGGTAGCAGCGGCGGGTGATGGCCGGCACGCCACAGTTCCTGGCCAAATCAAAGAACACTAGCTCTGCGAATCAACATTGATGCTAAGGTTGCCGCGCTTGGGGAAAGCGCAAACCGGACCGCGGCTGAAACTTCCGTGTTTTCCCGGATGAATACAGTTCCGACCTGAGGGCGTGGCGCGCGACATGATTCGCATTTCGACGATTTTCATCGCCATCTGCATGGTGCTGGTCGCAGCCTCCCTCGGCCTCGTCCTGCATGCGGTCGCCGGTTTCAACGGCACCGAATCCGCGCTCGTGGCGCTCACCGCGCTGACCTTCCTGGTGCTCTACAACGCCGTGTCGATGCGGCTGCGCGATCGCTCCGATGTCGGCGGCCAGATCGCCGACCTTTCCCGCGGCACTGCCGACCTCGCCCGCCAGGTCGCCGAATTCGGCCGCCGCCTCGCCGCCGTCGAAGGCCGCGTGGTGTCGGCGAACTCGACAAGTTCCGACCGCATCCAGGCCGTCCTCGGCGAGATCAACGAACTGGGCGTGCTGGTGAAGCAGCTGGCCGTCTCGGTGGCGAGCCATGAGGATCTGCTGGCTTCGGGCGCGGCGGCAGTTCCCGCGCCGTCGGACAGGCTGGCTTCCGAACCGCAGGGCGAACCGGCGATCGCCGCGGAGCCGGTGGCGCCGGCCCTCGCAAGGTCCGCACCGGTTGCTGCCAAGCCAGCGCCGGCAGAAGCCGCCTCACCTTCGCGCAACCAGCCGCAACTGCTTGCCGCGGTAAAGAACGCCGTCGAGGAAAGCCGGCTCGATATCTACCTGCAGCCGATGGTGACGCTGCCGCAGCGCAAGGTGCGCTTCTACGAGGCGGTGACGCGACTGCGCGACGACAAGGATCAGGTACTCGCCGCTGACGATTTCATCCCCACCGCCGAAGCCGGCGGACTGATCGGCAAGATCGATCACATGGTGATGCTGCGCTGTATCCAGGTGCTGCGCCGCCTGATGGTGCGCAACAAGGACGTCGGCGTGTTCTGCAACGTTTCCGCGGCAACGCTCGCCAATCCCGTCAGTTTCGCGCAATGCCTCGACTTCCTCGAGGCCAACCGGGCGCTGGCGCCTTCCTTTGTGCTTGAATTCAAGCAGGCGACGTTCCGCCGCCTCGGCCCCACCGAAACCGAAAATCTCGCCGCGCTGTCGCAGCGCGGTTATCGCTTCTCGATCGATCATGTCACCGATCTGCGAATCGAGCCGCGCGACCTTGCCGACCGCGGCGTCCGTTTCATCAAGGTACCGGCGGCGCTGTTGCTGGATCCCAAGCAGAGCTCTAACTCCGACATCCACCCTTCCGACCTTTCCGACCTGCTCGGCCGCTTCGGCATCGACCTGATCGCGGAAAGGATCGAGGGCGAGCGTGCGGTTGTCGACCTGCTCGACTACGACGTACGGTTTGGTCAGGGCTTCCTGTTCGCGCCGCCGCGGCCGTTGCGGCCCGAAGGGGCATCTGCTACCGGCGGGGTCACGGCAAACAAGGAATCCGGCACCCCCAATGGCTCCAGCAACCCCGTTCCCGTCGCCGGCCCGGCCGCCGACGCCCCGATGCGGGCGTCCGGCAATGCCGCACTGGCGCGCCGTGCCGCGGGACCAGGTTAACAGGCTTCCGCTATCATGACCTCATTGCGGTTCGTCGAGCGGCTGCGCGACCTCGTGGACGGCGTGGAGGTCATCCTCTCCGACATCTGGGGCGTGGTGCATAACGGGCTCGAATCGTTTCCCGAAGCCTGCGAGGCGCTGCACACCTATCGCCAGCGCGGCGGCACCGTCATCCTGATCACCAACGCGCCGCGGCCGGCCGATTCCGTACAGCGTCAGTTGCGCAAGCTCGGCGTCGCCGATGAAACCTACGACGCGATCGTCTCTTCCGGCGACCTGACCCGGCATTTCGTCGCCGACCATCCCGGAAAGAAAATGTTCTGGCTCGGTCCGGATCGCGACTCCTCGATCTATCGCGGTCTGGATGCGACAACGGCGCCGCTGGAACAGGCCGACTACATCGTCTGCACCGGCCTGTTCGACGATGAGACCGAATCCGCGGAAGATTATCGCGCCATGATGATGCAGGCGCGCGAGCACAAGCTCACGCTGGTCTGCGCCAACCCCGACATCGTCGTCGAACGCGGCGACCGGTTGATCTATTGCGCAGGCGCGGTCGCCGAGCTCTATCGCGAACTTGGCGGCGAGGTGATCTTCTACGGCAAGCCGCACCGGCCGATCTATGAACGCGCGATGGCGCTCGCCGCCGAACGTCGCGGCCGGACGACCTCGCTCGACCGTGTGCTGGCGATCGGAGATTCGGTGCGGACCGATCTCACCGGTGCGCTCGGTTTCGGAATCGATTGCCTCTTCCTCACACGCGGCATCCATTCGGAAGAGTTCGAGGGTATCGACCAGCTCGATCCGGCCTCGGTGAAAGAGCTGTTCGGCCACCCGCCCCGCGCGCTAATGCGGGAGCTGCGGTGGTAGCCCAAACGAGAAATGCCCGGGCTTGACCCGGGCATTTTCAAATTCACGAACGGCTGGAAAATTACGCCGTCGCCATGTCCGGGAAGACCGCTTCGATCTTGGTCTTCAGCGTCGCCGCGTTGAACGGCTTGACGATGTAATTGTTCACGCCGGCCTTCTTGGCGGCGATCACGTTCTCGGTCTTGGATTCGGCCGTGATCATGATGAAGGGCGTGGTGGCCAGGTTGGGGTCGGCACGGACTTCCTTGAGCAAGTCGTAGCCGGTCATCGGCTCCATGTTCCAGTCGGAAATCACGAGCCCGTATTTCTTGCCGCGCATCTTGTCGAGCGCCATCGAGCCGTCGCTGGCATCGTCGATATTGTCGAAGCCGAGCTGCTTCAAAAGATTTCGGATGATGCGGATCATGGTGCTGTAGTCATCGACCACCAGAACCGGCATGGACAAATCAACCGCCATCTCTTCCCCCACTCAACGCTTACGCCACAAAAAATCGACAGGCCTGCGCGACCCGCATTCCTCCCCCCACGTCTAGCATCGGCCGTTAAACAGCGCGTTAATCGGGAACAGGTGGATTGTAACCGTTCCAGGCCGAACCGCCCCGGCTTGACTTCGAGGGGGGCACCGCGCCACGGTCCGGTCGCGCTCCCCGACCTAGATTCCCAGAGAATCCTGCAGATTTCTGAAATGACACCTGGTTTTAACGTTATCCGAGACAACACCCCAGCCACCGCGATCCCCCGCGGCGCCGTGGTCGCCATGGGCAATTTCGACGGCGTCCATCTGGGGCACCGCGCCGTGATCGAGGCGGCCTTGCGGATGGGTCGCGCCCACGGCAAGCCGGCCTTCGCGGTCACCTTCGAGCCGCATCCGCGCAGCTTCTTCAGCCCGAACAGCCCGCAATTCCGTCTTTCCGACGAGACCAACAAGCTGCGGCTACTGGCCGGGACCGGACTGAACGGCGCGGTCGTAATGACTTTCGACAAGAGCCGAGCCGGAACCTCTGCGCAAGATTTCATTCACCATGACCTCATCCAGCGCCTCGGCATCAGCGGCATTGCGGTCGGCTACGACTTTCATTTCGGCAAGGGCCGTGCCGGATCACCGAGCCTGCTGGTCAGCGAGGCGCCGCGGCTCGGCATCGAGGTCGACGTCCAGGCCCACGTCGACATCGAGGAGCGGCCGGTCTCTTCCAGCGCGATCCGCATGGCGCTGGCGGAGGGGCAGATCGCCGAAGCGACTGCCATGCTGGGCGGACCATGGTTCGTGAGCGGCGAGGTGATCCACGGCGAGAAGCGCGGCCGCGATCTCGGCTACCCCACCGCCAATATCCGCCTCGACAAGAATTGCAGCCTCAAGCACGGCATCTATGCAGTGCGGGTCGGCCGCGGAGCCGAGCGGTTCGACGCGGTCGCCAGCTTCGGCCGCCGCCCGACCTTCGACAACGGTGCGCCGCTGCTTGAAGTGTTCCTGTTCGACTTCAAGGGCGATCTCTACAGCACCGTGCTCGACGTCGCCTTTATCAGTTTCATTCGTGACGAGCTGAAATTCGACAACATCGAAGCGTTGGTACGCCAGATGGATGACGACAGCGCCAGGGCGCGCGCGGCGCTGGCCGCGGCGCCGGACGCCTTTCCCAGGCTCGGAGCGATTGGTTGAAGACAGAAAAACAGAAAATGCTGGCGGGCGAACTCTATCGCCCTGACGAGGAACTCGGCGCAGAGCAGGCCGCCGCCAAGGCGTGGATGGTGCGTTACAACGCGGCGCTGGCCGCGCCGGTTTCCGAACGGCACGCCCTGCTCTGTGAACGGCTCGGCCACGTCGGCAAGGGCGCCGTCATCCGCCCGCCCTTCCACTGCGACTATGGCTACAACATCAGTCTTGGCGACGGCGTGTTTCTCAACTTCAACTGCGTCATTCTCGATGTGGTCGAAGTCGTGATCGGCGACGGCACCCAGATCGGACCTGCTGTGCAAATCTACGCCGCTGATCATCCGCGCGATGCCGAAACGCGGAAGACCGGCCTCGAATTCGGCCGACCGGTTCGGATTGGCAGCGACGTCTGGATCGGCGGCGGCGCCATCATCCTGCCCGGCGTCACCATCGGCGACGGTGCGGTGATCGGCGCCGGCAGCGTGGTCACGCGCAATGTCGGTCCCGGAGTCATCGCTGCCGGCAACCCTGCCCGGCCGCGACGCACCGGCTAAACCGCATTCTCATTGAGCAGGCTTTCAGCACAGTCGACAATCGTCGTCGTTGCCGGACGTGGCGCAAAACCGAGCATGCGGCGCGCCTTTGCTGCCGTGAGATCGTTCCTGCGGCCGAGACTCGATACGAACGACCGCAGCACCGGAACGAACAACGACAGCAGCCGGAACACGAAGTTCGGCATTCGGCGGGTCGGCACCTTGCCTGCCCGGCTGCCGAGCTTCAGTCGCAGCGTCGTCGCGATGTCCTCCATCCATCTGAAATCACCGGCCGCGATGAAGCGGTTTGCTGCGGCCTCAGGCGCCGTCATGGCCCGGACGTGCAGTTCGGCAAGGTCGCGCACGTCCACAATCCAGAATCCGAGGCGCGGAATGGCAGCCGGGCGGCCTTCAAGCAGACCCTGAAAGATCTGGACCGAACCGAGGTTCGCCTTCGTCAGCACCGGTCCAAACACCGCGCCTGGAAGGATGGTCGTGAAGCCGGTCCGATCGGCATGCCCGGCCATGAAATCCCACGCCGCGCGTTCCGCCAGTATCTTGGATCGCCGATAGGCATCGAACTGCCGGTCGGCCGGATCCGCCCACACGGTTTCGTCACTGATGCGATCCGCACTGTGCGGCGGCCGGGCGGCAGCCGCGGCCGACGTCATCACCACGCGCCTGACGCCCGCGTTCACCGCGGCGCGCAGCACCCGCAACGTCCCGTCACGTGCCGGAACGATCAGGGCATCGGGACCAGATGTGTCGCCGCTAAGCGGAGATGCAACATGAAGTACGTAGTCGCAACCTGCCATCGCATCGTCCCAACCATCGTCTCTGGTCAGATCAGCGGTGAAGAAAGTCAGCCGGTCGGTAGCTTGGGCCATGGATGCGACCGCCGTCCGCACCGCCGATTCCTGGGCGAGATTTCGCACGGTGGTGCGCACTTGATAGCCACGCTGCAGCAGCGCAACGATACACCAGCCGGCAACGAATCCGGTACCGCCGGTCACCAGCACGACTTCCATACGACTGGATAAGGTCATGCCGTCGGCCCATCGAGATTTGGCGCGCGGCGAGAGATCCCGAGCGGCTGCCGCTGGGTGATCCGATAGACGCTGGCCGGAGGAATGTTGCGGACGGTTCCTCCAATGCGGACAGCCTTGAGCCCGAGCCGGTCGAGGATGGGGCGCGGCACCGGGCAACGCGGTCCATAGGTGAACTGGTAGAAGCTTGCCGTGGGCCGCATGTGACTGAAGGCGCCGGAAAGAATCGACATGACCTTGCGCGGCGACATCGACAGCAGCGGCAGGCCGCTGACCACGGCGCCCACCTTCACTCCGGGAAACAGATCGTAATTGCCGAGCTGCGAGGCGTCCATCCACAGCACCCTCGCCTGCGGGAAGCGATGCTGCAGCACCCGCATGAAGTCCGATCCATATTCGACCAGCGTCAGATCGCATTCGCGGACGCCGCGCGCGACGAGCGCTCTGGTGAACACGCCGGTGCCCGCGCCCAGTTCAAGAACCGGTCCACCAGAGGGAACGATGTGTTTTGTCATCAGGCGGGCGAGCGAATCACCCGAGGGTGCGACCGCGGCGACCCGGCGCGGATCCGATATCCACGACCGGAAGAACTGGACGAAGTCGGAATATGCGCAAACAGCCGTCACCACCTGGACCTCCGTTGATTGCGGTCGGGTAACCGACCCCGCCGACAATTGCCGAATTATGTCTACAGATGTATACTTCAGCTAGAATCGAATGTCTACACCTGTAGATTAATGGAACCCGAATGCCCGACACCCCAACGCGACGGCGCAATGCGGCTGCAACCCGCGAAGCGATCCTCACCTCGGCACGGCGGGCCTTTGCGCAGGCCGGATATGACGGTGCGGGGGTGCGGGAGATCGCAACAGGCGCCGGTGTCACGGCGATGCTGGTCAATCGCTATTTCGGATCAAAGGAGCAGCTGTTCGCCGAAGTTCTCGCCGCCACAGCGGCCGCGCCAACGATCCTGACCCGGGAAAATCTCAAATCCTCCAACCTTCCAGAAACCATCGCCGCCACGCTGGTCGACATCACAGAGGCGGCGAACACCCCGCTGGAAGGCTTCCTGATCATGCTTCACTCCGCTTCCAGCAAACGCGCCGCCGAGATCGGACGTGAGCAGATCGAAAAAGGCCATCAGAAGACGCTGACGGATGCACTCGCGGGTGACCTCGCACCCCAACGTGCCGCACTGGTGCTCTCATTGGTCGCGGGTTTCCAGGTCATGCGGCAGATGATCGGCCTCTCGGCGCTCGCCGAGGCCGAGCGATCCGATCTGATCAAGGTCCTCGCCCCGCTGTTCAAGCAACTCATCGAGGGCACAGACAAGCAATGACACCTAGATCAGGGGGACCTGACCCCGCCGGGGCTTTGCGCTTCTGCCCTCTGGCTGCTATGGAAAGCCCCCATGTTTTCGCGGCGCACCATCAGCATTAGCGGCCCGGCTTCCGCCTGAGCGTTCAGTTCGGCGCAAGACCGGGATTTTCGTGTCCACCCGCTATT
>Ga0207678_10004074_pt1 | contig 13148 bp, 15 predicted proteins | sample KBSC63metaG_FD_184319 | JGI IMG/M metagenome (GOLD analysis project Ga0207678, IMG submission 184319) | Corn rhizosphere microbial communities from Kellogg Biological Station, Michigan, USA - KBS C6-3 metaG (SPAdes) (version 2) | ecosystem: Host-associated > Plants > Roots > Rhizosphere > Soil ... | reverse complement strand
GCGGGTCTCGATCGGTCCGGGCGGTTCGGGCGCCGCGGCCACCAGCGAGGTGCTGTTCGAGGCGGCTGGCCTTGTTGGTCGAGTCGACATGCTGCGATACCGCCTGCACGAGGGACTCGCCACACTCTCCGACGGTGGAGTGGACGCACTGGTGTGGTCGGGCGGCGTGCCGACACCGGCCATCTCCGAGCTCGACGCCAAGGTTCCACTCCGGATGCTCGACATCGGTAGTCTGGCGGCTCCGATGGCGCAAATATCCGGCTACCCGTTCCTCGTCCGCCAAGTGCCGACCGGCGACTACGTGCCACCGGGCCTGCACTCCATCGGCGTGCCGAATCTGCTGCTGTGCCGCCACGACCTCGGCGCAGACGTGGTCGCCGCCGTCGTAGACGTACTCGCCACCGACGCACCGCAATTGGTGCCCCCGTACGTCCGCGGGCTGCAGTACCTCGACCCACCATCGATGGTCCAGACCGGCCTGGTACCCCTGCATCCTGGCGCCGTGAGTGCCTACCAGAGGCTCCACGGCTGAAAGCCGCGCGCGAATCTGTGAATCGTGCGAGGAATCCCTGCGCGAAGGGCTTTCGCCATTCCATATGGGCGGTGGCTGCGGTGACCATGGACACATCACGGGAAAAGGGGGCCAGCCATGTTCTTCCACCTCATACCACTCGATGACCTGAAGAAGTACAGCGTCACGTACTGGCGGCCGGGCCGCGACCATGACTCGTCGGCGGACACCTGGGTGGTACTTGCTGAAGTCGAATCAGGTTACTTTGCAACGGTTCTTGACCTGCCCGCCGAGGACGACACCTGCGGCCGCAACGCCGTCACCCGCGGTCAAGCGGAGACGACGCGGTCTCGGCGAGCAGAGGACGCGTTGGCGCTCTTCCTCCGCGGCAGGCGAGAACGGTTGTGAACAAGGGCGGTTTGACTGCCGCCCTCGCGGGATTTGCACCCGTCGTCATGGGTGTGCTCCCGCCTCTTGTCCTCGAAGACACCTATGGCGACGTCGTGGTCCCCGGCTCGGCACACCTCCACTTGCCTACCGGCGAGGTGGATGTGACCCTGCGATCCGTTGCCCCGACCGATGAGCCATCGGTACCGCCATTGTCGATACGCATTTCCCGAGCCGATTGGATCCCCAGGGCCGAAGTGGTCGAAAGCCCCCGCACGACATCCCTAGTCGCAGGCGATCACCGGGTGCGGGTATGGGTGGTGCGGATAGCGCAGGAGGCCGACTACCGCGTCGACATCGACGGCGAGGTCTATCGGCCGTACAAGCCGACGCTCACCTTCGGGCACGTCATGCGTAATGACAGTTTGCATTGGTTGCTTACCATCGGGACCAGGGTCAGTTGGGTGTTCTTCATCTGTGTGGTCGGCGTCGTGCTCAGCGCCGTTTTCGGCACCGTGTTGGGTCTCTTGTTTGCGGTCGGCCCCTTCCTGCTCGCATCGGCCGTGCGGAAGTTGCTGTCCGTACCGCCGGTGAATCTGTGAATCGTGCAAGGAAATTCGGACCAGTGACCTTTCCCATTCCCTGCGTTGCTGAGCGCTCCGATCATTACATCAGCGGCACGACGGCGTCCGCAGACGCGAACGAGGGTGCCTACCTGAAAGGGGGCTCGTCGTGGGCGGTAACGGTAAGGCATTGGTGGCCACGGCAATTACGGGACTCATGGTCGTCGGCACCGTTTATTGGTGGAAACGATCGGACGACAATCCCGAAACCCCGCGAGCGGGCTGCGCCACCGTCGTAGTCGCGGCGTCGGTCGAGAAATCCGACTTGATGGACGCGGTCGCCAAGAGATACAACTCCTCCGACCGCCAGGTGGACGGAAGCTGCTACGGAATCTCCGTCACCGCAATCGCGTCCGGCGTCGCGGAGTCCCGGTTTACCGAGGCCGACTGGGACCCCGCATGGGGACCGGCACCCGATGCGTGGTCGCCCGCGGCGTCGACGTGGCTGCAACTGCTGCGCCACGACCGCGCGTCGCACGACCGGCCGGACATCCTGGCCGCGGACAACGAGTCGGTGGTCTGCACGCCGATCGTGCTCGCGATGCCCGAGCCGAAGGCGAAGGCGTTGGGCTGGCCGCAGGCGCCGATCGGATGGTCGGATCTGCTCAACCTCGCCAACGAACCACGCGGCTGGGCGTCCAAGGGCCATCCCGAATGGGGTGCGTTCAAGTTGGGCAAGACCAACCCCAACGTGTCCACGTCCGGCCTTTCGGCGACCATCGGCGCGTTCGTGGCCGCCACGGGGACGTCCAGCGACCTCACGGTGGACGTGCTCAAGGAACCGCGCGTGCGCGATTTCGTTGCCGGAGTGGAGAAGTCGGTGGCGCACTACGGCGACACAGCGCTCACCTTCTTGACAAACCTGCAACGAGCCGATGATGCCGGAGCGGCACTCGGCTATGTCAGCGCGGTAGCCGTCGAGGAGAAGTCCATCGTGGACTACAACGAGGGCAATCCCACCGGCGACCTCGAGACGAAGGGACAGCACGGCAAGCCGCGGGTGCCGCTGGTGGCGATCTATCCGAAGGAGGGGACGCTCGACAGCGATAGTCCCTTCGCGATTCTTGAGGCTCCCTGGTCCCAGGCGGGCAAACAGACCGGCGCCAAGGACTTCCTGGCCTACCTTCATGAGCCGGCCCAGCAGGAGTTGTTCACCGACGCGGGTTTCCGCACGTACGACGGTAGGCCAGGAAAGGCGGTACGCGACAGCGACTACCTGGTCGAAGACGTCGGCGTCACGCTGTCCCCGCCGAGTCCGCCGGTGCTGGCCGCGGTCCGCGCCGCGTGGTCGGATCTCCGCAAGCCCGCACGCGTATTGCTGGTGCTGGACGTATCCGGGTCTATGGGGCAGTCGGCAGGCGGAGGTAAGTCGAGGCTAGAACTAGCGCAGGCCGCGGCGGTGAACGGCCTGTCCCAGCTGTCCGACGCCGACCAGGTCGGCTTGTGGACGTTTCCCTCGCAAGGCCAGGTCTACTGGCAACAGATGGCACTCGAGCCGCTCGGCCCGCAGCGGAAGCAGATGATCGCCCGCATTCAGCAGTTGATCCCGGCGGGCGGCACGCCGCTCTATGCCGCGACCAGGAAGGCGTCGGAGGCCGTTCGCGCAGGCGCCGGTGACGACACCATCAACGCGGTCGTGGTGATGACCGACGGCAAGAATGAGTACCCGGAAGACAACGACGTCGACGGACTGATCCGACAACTCAGTGACCAGGCTCTCGAGGGAGGCGTCCGGGTGTTCACCATCGCGTACGGCGAAGACGCCGACCTCGATGCCGTCAAGCGCATCTCGGAGGCGTCCAGAGCCGCGGCGTACGACGCGTCCGACCCGCAGACGATCGACGCGGTGTTCACCAACGTCCTATCGAACTTCTGATGGCACGCAACGGTATTGGGACGATATTGTTGGCAGGCGCGCGCGACCCGTGGGCGTTGCTGTTGTCGGTGTTCGGCGGCGGTCTTACGTGGGCGTTCGGCGCGTCCGCCCAACTGTCGGTCGGCACCACCGCGGTGATGCTCGGTACTGCGGTCACCGTCGGTGCGTTCACGCGGCCGCGGGCCGACGCGCCGCAGCAGCTGCGATCGGGCACCCGGCAGCAGGGGTTGGTCATCCTGCTCGACGGCCACGTGCGCTCACTGCGGACGCTGCAGACGACGGCACTGCCCGAGGTCGTGCAGACCAAGGCCGAAGACGCACTCGCGGCCGCCGATGCCGCTCGCCCGTCGGTCTTGCAGATGGCGGCCGCGGTGGACGCGCTGGACGACGCGATCGCGGCCGCCCGCGAGGTATCCGGACAGGGCGACAATGCCGTCGAGTCGATCAAGAAGACGATCGCCCGGCTGCGGTCGCGGCGCGCCGCGCTCTTCGAAAGGCTCACCGCTGCAGTGGACGAGGTGGCCACTGTCTACGCCGGGCTCCTAGAAGTCTCGGCGACCGCACGCACCATGGGTGTCTCGCTGGACGACACCGAGGTCGGCGCGGTCAATGACGCGGTGACTCTGCTGCAGATGACCTTCGCCGAATTGGAGGCGGACGCCGCGAACCTACCGAGCGAAGACCTTTACCACTAAGCGATGAGTTCTCGCGTGCGACATGGTCTACATGGGTATGAACGTCACACGGACAAAGAATCTGGCTGGGTACGACCTGCCTGCAATCGATTGGGAACCGGTACGCGACACGCTGGCCTCCGACATCACGCAGGCGCCGGACTCCGGCGGACCCAACCGGCACACGGCGTGGCTGACGACGATCAACCCCGACGGCTCACCGCACCCGACCCCGGTCGGCTTCGTCCAACTCGACGGCGTCTGGTACTTCACCTCCGGGCCAGGAACCCGCAAGTCCCGCAACATCGCGGCGGACCCGCGTTGCGTCGTCAGCGTCGCAACGCACCCGTTTGACCTGGTGATCGAGGGCGGCGTGGCGCGCATCACCGGCGCCGACGAACTGCGTTCTGTCGCTGATCAATACGTCAGGCAGGGTTGGCCCGCGAAGGTGGACGGAGACGCCTTCACCGCCGAATACAGCGCGCCGTCGGCCGGTCCGCCGCCGTGGCACGTCTATCGAGTCACGCCGACCACCGTGTACGCGTTCGGCACCACCGAGCCGGGCGGTGCGACGAGATTCGACCTCACGCAATGAGGTTTGAACCTCGCACTGGGCTACACCGTAGAAGACAGTAGACAACAAATGACGCAGCTGAGAGGGGTGACACGATGACCGCGATATACGGAATGATGGCGATGATGCCCGTCCTGTTCGCAAGCGCAGGGTACGTCCTCGTGTCAAGCGGTGGCACCGCAGAGTGCAAGGGTTGCAAGGCCGATGAGTGACGAGGACGCCATCCGCGAACTCGTCATCCGCTGGGCCGACGCCGTGCATACCGGCGACCTGGAAACCGTTCTCGCCGACCATGATCGCGACATCGTGATGTTCGACGTGCCACCGCCGTACGACGGTATTCGCGGCATCGACGCCTATCGCGAGTCCTGGCCGCCATTCTTCGAGTGGCAGCGGCAAGGTGCCACCTTCGAAATCGTCGAGCTCGACGTCACGGCGGGCGCCGACGTGGCGTTCGCCTACGCGCTCGTGCGCTGCGGCACGCCCGAGGAGTTCGCGGCCAACCCCGATAACCGGCTACGCATGACGATTGCCTTGCGCAAGCGCGACGGCCGCTGGGTCGTCACCCACGAACACCATTCGTTCTGCGCGACCGACTAGTGCCTGCGCTCCGCCAGCGCCCGCAGGAAGAACGTCAGGTTCGCCGGGCGCTCGGCGAGTCGGCGCACGAAATAGCCGTACCACTGCGTGCCGAACGGTACGTACACCCGGACGTTATTGTCCTCCTCGGCCAGCCGCCGTTGCTCGGCATCGCGGATGCCATAGAGCATCTGATACTCGAAATCGTCTACCCCGCGGCCAGTCTCACGGGCCAGCGCAGGCACCGCCTCGATGATCTGCGGATCGTGCGAGGCCACCATCGGATAACCGGACCCAGCCATCAACACCTGCAGGCAGCGCAGGTAGGACTCGGTGACGTCGTCGCCGGTCCGGTAGGCCACCGACCCGGGTTCGTCGTACGCACCCTTGCACAACCGTATCCGCGCCCCCGACCCCGCGAACTCGCGGCAGTCGCCCTCAGTGCGCTTCAGGTAGGCCTGCAAAACCGTGCCCAGCCACTCGAATTCGGTGCGCAGATCCCGCACGATCGAAAGCGTCGAGTCCGTGGTGGTGTGGTCCTCGGCGTCGACCGTCACCCACACCCCCAGCCGTTGCGCCCGCTCACAGATTGTGTGCGCGTTCTCCAGCGCGATCTTCTCGCCGTCGCGCGGCAACGCCTGACCCAGCGCCGACAGCTTCACCGACACCTCCAGCGGTCGCACTTTCGATACAGGCTCGTCGTGGGTGCCGAGCGCATCGAGCAACTCGAGGTACGCGTCGACCGTCGCGGTCGCGGTATCGACGTCGGTGACGTCCTCGCCGAGGTAGTCGATGCTGATCAGACGCCCCGAATACCGCAGCTGCTCAACGGAGTTCATCGCGTCGGCAACGGTCTCGCCGGGCACGAAGCGGTGCACGACGTCGCGAGTGACGGGCAGCCGTTCGGCCGTCCGCCGCAACCCCTCCCGTCGGCTGGCGGCCAGGATCGCCGGGCGCGCGACCCGGTGGAACAGCTCGTTCATCATTCGGTCTCCATGTGCGGGTAGTTGTGGTCGATCGGCGGGACGAAGGTCTCCTTGATCGACCGGGCCGAGGTCCAGCGCAGCAGGTTCAGTGCCGAACCGGCCTTGTCGTTGGTGCCCGACGCCCGCGAGCCGCCGAAGGGCTGCTGCCCCACCACCGCCCCTGTCGGCTTGTCGTTGACGTAGAAGTTGCCCGCCGCGTGGCGTAGCCGCTGCTCGGCGGCCAGCACCGCCGACCGGTCGTCGGCGATCACTGCACCGGTCAACGCGTATTTCGCGCCCTTGTCGACGACGTCGAGAACGCGGTCGTACTCGCCGTCGGCATATACATGCACTGAAAGGATCGGCCCGAAGTACTCCGTGCAGAACGCCTCGTCCGTCGGGTCGTCGGACAGCAGCACGGTCGGACGAACGAAATACCCTTCGCTGTCGTCGTATTCGCCGCCGACGGCGATGGTCACGCTGGCCGCACTCTTGGCCCGCTCGATCGCCTTGACGTTCTTTGCGAATGCGCGCTCGTCGATCAGGGCGCCGCCGTAATTGGTCAGGTCGGTGACGTCGCCGTAGCGCAACGACTCGGTGGCCGAAAGGAAGTCGTCGCCCATCTGCTGCCAGACCGAGCGCGGGATGAACGCGCGCGACGCCGCCGAGCACTTTTGGCCCTGGTAGTCGAACGCGCCGCGAATCAGTGCCGTGCGCAGCACATCCGGGCGCGCCGACGCGTGCGCGACCACGAAGTCCTTGCCGCCGGTCTCACCGACAAGCCGCGGATAGGTGTGATAGCGGTCGATGTTGGCGCCAACCTCGCGCCACAGGTGCTGGAACGTCCCCGTCGATCCGGTGAAGTGAATCCCGGCCAGGCGCGGATCCGCAAGGGCCACATCGGAAACCGCGATGCCGTCGCCGGTAAGCAGGTTGATCACACCCGGCGGCAGACCCGCGGCTTCGAGCAGCTGCATCGTCAGATAGGCGGCGAGGGTCTGTGTCGGAGACGGCTTCCACACCACCGTGTTGCCCATCAGCGCGGGCGCGGTCGGCAGGTTGCCAGCGATCGCGGTGAAGTTGAACGGCGTGATCGCGTAGACGAAGCCCTCCAGCGGACGGTAGTCGGTGCGGTTCCACACGCCGCGGCTGCTGATGGGCTGCTGCGCCAGGATCTGGCGGGCGAACGCGACATTGAACCGCCAGAAGTCGATGAGCTCGCACGGCGAGTCGATCTCTGCCTGGTAGGCGGTCTTCGACTGACCCAGCATGGTGGCCGCGGCGATCTTCTCACGCCACGGTCCGGCCATCAGGTCGGCGGCGCGCAGGAACACGGCGGCTCGCTCGTCGAAGGGGGTGGCCTCCCAGCCGGCCTTGGCGGCGATCGCCGCATCGATCGCGGCCGTCGCGTCGGAGTGCTCGGCGTTGGTGAAGGTGCCGAGCCGCGCGGAGTGCCGGTGCGGTTGGACCACGTCGAAGCGCTCGCCGCCGCCCATGCGGTGGTTGCCACCGATGACGTGCGGCAGGTCGATCGGATCAGCGGAAAGGAAGCCGAGCGCTTCCTTCAGCCGGGTGCGTTCACCCGAACCAGGTGCGTATTCATGGATCGGCTCGTTGGCCGGGAAGGGCACGTCGGTGATGGCGTCCATGCAGCAAGGATGCCCGTTCCGCGACACCGAAACCGATGGCTGATCCGACAACACACTGCGGCATCTATAGTCGAATCGGACAAAGGAGCGCGGTATGGCGGTGCAGACATCCGGGCTGGGTCTCGGGCAGCTTCTGCTCGCCCTCGATCGCACGATGGTGACGCTGGTCGAGGCGCCCCGCGGGCTGGACATGCCGGTGGGTTCGGTGGCGCTCGTAGACGCGGACGACGTGCGGCTCGGGCTCGCGGGCGGCCCCGGTTCGGCGGATCTGTTCTTTCTGCTCGGCGTATCGGACGCCGAGGCGGTGCGCTGGATCGGGCAGCACATCGGGCGCGTCCCCGCTGCCATTTTCGTCAAGGAGCCGTCCACCGCCGCGATCAAGCGTGCGGCCGCACTCGGCATCGCGGTTGTGGCGGTCGAACCGCGGGCGCGGTGGGAGCTGCTCTACAAGCTGGTCAACCATGCCTTCGAACACCATGGCGACCGCGGCGACCCGCTGTATGACTCCGGCACCGACTTGTTCGGTCTCGCGCAATCGATCGCCGACCGCACGCGCGGAATGATCAGCATCGAGGACGCGGACTCGCACATGCTGGCCTACTCCGCGTCCAGCGACGAAGCCGACGAGTTGCGGCGACTGACGATCCTGGGTCGGGCAGGCCCGTCAGAACACCTCGAATGGATCGGGCAGTGGGGCATTTTCGACGCGTTGCGCGCCAGCGGCGATGTGGTCCGGGTCGCCGAGCGTCCTGAGTTGGGGCTGCGACCCCGCCTCGCGGTCGGCATCCATCTGCCGCCGACCGATTCACGTCGCAGGCCCGGTTACGCCGGAACCATCTGGCTGCAGCAGGGCTCGGCGCCGCTGGCCGACGACGTCGAGGACATTCTGCGGGGCGGTGCGGTGCTCGCGGCGCGCATCATGTCGCGGCTGGCGGCCACGCCCTCGACGCACACGTTGCGAGTGCAGGAACTCCTCGGTCTGGTTGGAGAAGACACGGACGTCGGCGCGATCGCGCGCGAGCTGGGCATCACGGTCGACGGGCGCGCCGCATTGATAGGCTTCGTCGGCGTTGAGGGTTCCGTCCCTGCCGATGTGATTGCTTTGAGTGCCAGCGCATTTCGAGCCGACGCCCAGATCGCGTCGACGGGCGAGCGGGTGTACGTGCTGCTGCCCAAAACCGGCGGGGCGTCATCGGTGACGTCGTGGGTGCGCGGCGTGGTCGCTGCGTTGCGTCGCGAACTCGGCCTGACCCTGCGCGCTGTGATCGCCACTCCGCTGGCGGGGCTGGCGGGCGTCGCAGTGGCCCGCGCCGAAGTGGACCGGGTGTTCGACAGCGCGCAGCGCCATCCCGGCGCCATCGGACAGGTCAGCTCGCTTGACGAGGCCCGCACCACCGTGCTGCTCGATGAGATCGTCTCGCAGGTGGCCGGCCAACCCCGGCTGGTCGACCCGCGGGTGCGGCAGCTGCGTGTTCAGGAGCCGATGCTGGCCGACACGTTGCAGGCGTATCTCGACGGGTTCGGCGACATCGCAGCGGTGGCGCGACAACTGCATGTGCATCCGAACACCGTGCGCTATCGCGTCCGCCGGATCGAGAAGCTGCTGTCGACGTCGCTGGACGACCCCGACGACCGACTGGTGCTCGCCCTGGGATTGCGGGCGACCGAGCGCTGATCGCGAGCTGGGCTGCTTACCTAGCGGGTCGAATGTGGGATTGATGCACACCGATTGCGATTGTGCGTGACTTGACCCCACACTCGCCGTCAACTAAGCCGTTGCACCGCAGCCGATATCCGCTCGTCGGTCGCCGTCAACGCCACCCGGACGTGTTGTGACCCGCGTGGACCGTAAAACTCGCCGGGCGCCACCAGGATTCCACTCTGCGCCAGCCACGCGACGGTGTCGCGGCACGGCTCGCCGCGGGTGCCCCAGATGTAGAGCCCGGCCTCGGAATTGTCGACCGTCAGCCCCGCCGATTGCAGCGCAGGCAAAAGCATTGCCCGTCGTCGCGCATACCGCTCGCGCTGCTCGCGTTCGTGCGCGTCGTCATCCAGTGCCGCGACCATGGCGGCCTGCACCGGCGTCGGCACCATCATGCCCGCATGCTTGCGTACCGCCAGCAGTTCGGCGACGACCGCAGGGTCGCCGGCGACGAATCCCGCGCGGTAGCCGGCCAGCGACGAGGTCTTCGACAGCGAATGCACGGCCAACAACCCGGTGTGGTCGCCGTCGCAGACCGACGGGTGCAGCACCGAAACCGGCTCCGCGTCCCACCCGAGCCCCAGATAGCACTCGTCCGACGCGATCAGCGCGCCGCGCTCGCGGGCCCAGCCCACCATCTTGCGGAGATGCTCGACACCGAGCACTTTTCCGGTGGGGTTACTCGGTGAGTTCACATACACCAGCGCCGGCGACCGAGGGCCGAGCTGCATCAGCGAATCCGCGCGCACTACCTGCGCGCCGGCCAGTTGAGCGCCGACTTCGTAAGTGGGGTAAGCCAGTTCGGGCACCACGATGAGGTCGCCGGAGGCGAGACCGAGCAGCGTCGGAAGCCACGCGATCAGTTCTTTGGTCCCGATTACCGGAAGCACGGCGTCGTCGGCCAGCTCTGTGATGCCGTATCGGCGGCTCAAGGCCGCGGCGGCCGACGCCCGCAGCGCCGGCGTACCCGCGGTGGTCGGGTAGCCGGGCGCCGAACTGGCGGCGGCGAGCGCTTCCCGGATAAGGGGCGCCACCGGATCCACCGGGGTGCCCACCGATAGGTCGACGATGCCGTCGGGGTGCGAACGCGCGAGCGCAGTGACGTCGGCGAGGGTGTCCCAGGGGAACACCGGAAGAGACGCCGAGACGGGCCGGCGGCGAGCCACGTCAGGGGTGACCGTTAGGAATCCTCACCCTGCGGCGGGAGATCCATGACCGACTGCGGATCGTTCTCCGTCAGCCCCACCTTCGAGGCGCCACCGGGCGATCCGAGTTCGGCAAAGAAGTCGGCGTTGATCTGGGTGTATCCGCTCCACTGATCGGGCACGTCATCTTCGTAGTAGATGGCCTCGACGGGGCAGACCGGCTCGCAGGCGCCGCAGTCGACGCACTCGTCCGGGTGGATGTACAGCATGCGTGCGCCCTCGTAGATGCAGTCGACAGGGCACTCCTCGATGCATGCCTTGTCCTTGATGTCGACGCAGGGTTCGGCAATCGTGTACGTCACTGAGGTCTCCTCGATCTCCTGTCAGTGGGGCTGCCGGTCTTGGTCGGGCCCGCCGAAAAGTCGCTGCCAAGTATCCGTTGCCGGTTCCTGGACAGGTGTCTCAGTGTGCCCTAACTTCGCGTCCCCCGGTTAAGGGTTCCGCGTGGTTACTGATACTAGACGTTGCACATACAGCACGACTAGGGACATACCCCCTTTTTGGCGTAGTGGCGACCCATGACGAGCCGCTTTCCCACGACACCCGAATGTGACGTTCAACGCACCGAGCGTAAACCGGCGTCGGCGGGGAAGAGCTGGCGCCTCGTAGCGCGTTTAAACACTTATCAAGTACTTAGGTGGACCTAAGTCTCAGCAAGGAGTCAGGAAATGAGGAAATTCGCCCTCGGCCTGGCCAGCGTTGGCGCCTTCGCGGCGATCACCATCGGTTTGGCCGGGCCCGCCATGGCGTCGCCAAATTATGTCGTTCCCAGCGGGGATGACGTCTACTCGACGCATACCCACCCCGGCGCCACCGTCCGGCCCGTCGATTGTGCGGTGCACGTCAACTACCAGGGCACACCCGTCGACGTGACCTGGTGCTGACCTGGCTGTACTGACCACGGACGGTTTGGCAATGGCGGCCGAACTCGACGCCAACCGGGCGATCCGGCAAGGACCGAGTTGGCAGCCAAGCTCTAGCTGCTTGACGGTGTCGAGCTGCTCGGGTTCCCCGGGCAGGACAGGTCGACGTAAACCGTTTGGAACTCACCGGATTTAAGCGGTTCACTCACCACCGGGTGAATCCCGAGCACCTGACAATGGCGTTTTTGGGTTTCATCCATGTAGGCGACGTCCCGATCGAGGCCGTTGAGCATGACGTTGTATCCCCAGTCCTGCAACTGCCAAATAACGTCACCGGCGTAGGTGCCGAGATTCATGATGTTGTCGGCGTGTGCCTCTCCTGGGCCGAGCATCCCGCCGACGGCGATGGGTACCGCTAACAAGGTCTTTCCAACCATCTGAGTTCTCCTTTGAACTCAAGTTGAACTCCCGGTGAATACAAGATTAACGGATGGGTCGATTTTCGGTGCTTCCGGCATGACCGGAATGAATTCGGACTACGGTCCGTTTCGACTTATCGAAGGCGTCGGGCAGGCCGACACCCCTAGGTGAAAGAGACACACATGACTTCAACCTCCGAAGCCACCGGAACCACCCAGATCAGTGCGGGTACCTGGGCCATCGACCCCGTTCACTCGTCTATCGGCTTTTCGGTACGCCATCTGATGGTGAGCAAGGTGCGAGGCAACTTCGAGAACTTCAGCGGCGAGATCGTCGTCGCAGAGGACGGCACCCCTTCGGTGACGGCCGAGATCGCAGTCGACTCGATCCACACCAACAACGAGCAACGCGACGCACACATCAAGTCGGCTGATTTCTTCGAGGTTGACAAGTACCCCACTGCGACGTTCCGGTCGACCGGCGTGCGGGGTAACGGTGAGAACTATGTGCTCGACGGTGAGTTCACCCTCAAGGGAGTCACCAAGCCGGTCAGCCTGGATCTCGAGTTCAACGGCGTCAACCCGGGCATGGGCCACGGCGAGGTGGCCGGTTTCGAGGCCTCAGTCGTTCTGAACCGCAAGGACTTCGGCATCGACATCGACATGCCGCTGGAGACCGGTGGAACGGTCGTCGGCGACAAGGTCACCATCACGCTGGCGATCGAGGCGCTCAAGCAGGCCTGACACCGTGGGGCCGGCGGGCTTAGTCAGCCTTGTCGGCCCCACACCGCCTCGGCACCGGCGTCGCCGATCCGCACTACGCTGACGATCGAGGAAACACCCACCGCTAGTGCGACGATCGCGAGTATGACCGTCGCGGCGGTTCGCCGCTTGTCCGATCTGCCTTCAAGCCATTGCATGACGGCGAGCGCGATGGCCACCAGCAGCAGGCCGATCGAGAAGTAGATCATCCACGCGCCGCGCTCAGCATGCGTTCGCAGGATGTCGCTGGGCCGCGTCTGCTGGTTGTACAGCCACTCACCCGCCGCGGTCGTCAACGGTGTGAGCACCAGGGTGGCCGCGGCGAGGGCCAATACCAGCCATACCAGCCGTCGACGGGC
>Ga0207678_10004072_pt1 | contig 13151 bp, 18 predicted proteins | sample KBSC63metaG_FD_184319 | JGI IMG/M metagenome (GOLD analysis project Ga0207678, IMG submission 184319) | Corn rhizosphere microbial communities from Kellogg Biological Station, Michigan, USA - KBS C6-3 metaG (SPAdes) (version 2) | ecosystem: Host-associated > Plants > Roots > Rhizosphere > Soil ... | reverse complement strand
GGCTGAGGTGCTCTTCGGCTTTGGGGCAAGAGCCGACGTTAGCGAGCGCGTCGTCGACAGGCGGCGAAAAAAACACAGGGAGCAAGGGCGCCGACCAGAATTGATCTGGATCAAGTGTCGCGGGAATACAGCGGCCAATTTGACGCAGATTGTTGGAGGGCCTTCGTTATGAGCACGGTGAGATGGGTCATCTCAGCCGCACCGGAAATTTTCCTGCTGCTGTCGATCGCGCTCGGCACCATTCTTGGCCGCGTCCGGATCCGCGGCTTTTCGATCGGCACCACGGCGTGCACGCTCATCGTTGCCGTCCTGATCGGGCAGCTCGGCACCTTCACGTTTCCATCCCTGTTGAGGGTCATCCTCTTCAGCCTGTTCGTCTTCACGATCGGCTACCGGTCCGGACCCGAGTTCTTTGCCTCGCTGAGCATCCGGACCCTGGCTCAGGTCGCGCTCGCGCTGGTGCTTGGTGGTACCGGCCTCATCATTGTTCTCGCATTTGCCCATGTGTTCGCGCTCGGTCCCGGCACCGCTTCGGGCCTTGCTGCGGGAGCCCTGACGCAATCCTCAGTCATCGGCACCGCGTCCGGCGCACTATCCCAGCTCGGCCTAGCCAAAGAGGTGCTGCAGCAGCAGGACGCCAATATCGCCGCCGGCTACGCCGTCACCTACGTGCTCGGCTACATCCTCACCCTCCTGTACGTGCCGTTCGTCGCGCCGAAATTGATGGGGATCGATCTGAAAACGGAAGCTGCAAAGCTCGAGGCGGAGCTTGCGGGCGGCAACCCGCCACAAACTGAAAATCTGCACTATCGCAAATTCCAGGCCCGCGCCTATCGAGTGTCGGCCGCAGCCGGTCGGACCGTCGGCGCCGTCGAAGACGAGATCGGCAGCCGCAGCGTGATCGAGCGGATCGTGCGCCAGGGCGCCGATGTCGAGCCGCATCGCGACACAGTGCTTGAAGCGAGCGACGACATCGTCATCGCGGGTCGCACGGCGGCGATTGTCGCCGCAAAGCCGATTGTTGGCACCGAAATCGACGCCGACGAGATCCTGAAGGCTCTTCCCGGCAATGTGGTCGACGTCCTCGTTGACAATCGCAAGCTCCACGGCCGCTCTGTCAAGGACGTGGCCGATCGCGTCGGCGATGCCGCACGAGGCGTGTTTCTTCGAACCTTGACGCGAATGGGACGTGAAGTCCCCTTGAGCGCGGACACCCGCGTCTATGTCGGCGACGTCATGACGCTGGTCGGCAGCACCCGCAACATCGAGCGCGCCGCCTCGCATGTAGGACAGATTCTGCGCTCCGAAGACCGCACCGACATTGCATTCCTTGCCACAGGCATCGCCGTGGGTCTGCTCGCCGGTCTCGCAAGCGTCAAGATCGGGTCGGTGCCCCTGACGTTGGGAGGTGGCGGCGGCGCCCTGATTGCGGGGCTCTTCTGCGGCTGGCTGCGCTCGCGGCGGCCGACAATGGGCGCAATGCCGCCCGCGGCGCAGCAGACGCTGAGCGATCTTGGCCTCGGCGGCTTCATCGCGGCCATCGGGCTCGGCAACGGCCACGCAGCCTGGGTCGCGATCCAGTCGCACGGCATGCTGCTGGTCGGCATGGGCCTGGTGGTCACGCTGGTGCCGCTGATCGTGACGACCCTGGTTGCCCATCGCGTGCTCCGCATGAACCCGGTCATCATCTGCGGCGCGCTGGCCGGCGCCATGACCGTCGACGCCGCCGTTACCGGGGCCTGCGAAGTTGCAGAAAGCCAGACGCCCGTGCTCGGGGTCGCCGTGCCTTACGCTGTCGGCAATGTTGTGCTGACCGTGCTTGGACCGATCATCGTGGCCAGCACTTTCGCCGGTTGAAGGAGGCCCGCGTGACTCTGCGGCATGCCTCAACAGTGACCTACCTGGCGGCGGCATCGCGACGTGGTCACCACTGGTCGAACAGTTCGTCGACCCGCAAAATTAGCCGCAGACGCCGACGCCTGGAGGCGCAACATGATCAACCCAGCTCTCAAACCGCGGCGTAAGCCTACGCGAGCCCATCTGTTGCTTTTGTTTACAACGGCTATCGCCGCACCCGCTTCATTCCAGAACGCGGCAGCGCAGGAGCATGCGCGCGAGGCAAGGCCCGCCGAAATCGCGTCTCGCGGGCAGCGCGACGCCAAGGACATCACCTATGACGACTGGCGGAAGCTTTGCGTCAAGCCGGGCGGTGCACCGATGCTGTGCCGGACCTCGATCACCGGCAAATTTGCAACGGGCCAGATAGCGGTGCGCGTGGACCTGATCGAACGCGACGGCGACCGCACTGCCCGGCTGCAAGTGTTTGTCCCCGTCGGGATGTATCTGCAGCGGCCTGCCAAGCTGACCGTCGATCAAGGGTATTCGCGGTCGTTGCCCTACACCTGGTGCCTGAACAATGCCTGTATCGCAGCCGACGCAACCGATTCCAGGTTCATCGAGGACATGGAGGCCGGCAAGGCTCTGGTGCTCGAGGTCACCGATTCCAACCTTCTGTCTCTGACGACATCGTTGCCGCTGGCACAATTCGCCTCCGCTCACAACGGCGCGCCCGCTCAGACGCTGGAGCAGGACATCGAGGAGTGAGCAACGGCCGGGTCAGCCATGATCGGCGCAGGCGCGTTCGATGGAATCGATGAGTGCGCTTGCTGCGAAGGGCTTGGCCAGATAGGCGGCGCACCCGGACTGAATCGCGGCCACTTGATTCGCCTGGCAGTCGTTGCCGGTAATGTAGATGATGGGGGTGGTGGCACCCTCGCTAGCGAGCCTGCGGCGGAGTGAGATACCCGACTCTCCGTTCAGATTGATATCCAGAACGATGCAGCACGCCTCTTCGATGCAGCCATAACGGAGCAGCGCAGCGGCGGAATCAAAAGCAACCGCGTCAAAGCCATGCTTTCGAAGCAGCCGCTCCAAGCTTCGGCGCATCGATAAATCATCATCCACGACGTAAATCGGCTTACGTGCAAACAATGGGCCCGTCTTTCTCATTCGAAACCTGGCACTCGCGTCGCAACGACGCTACGCGGCAAAGGTTCCTGCGCTAATCCGACGGCTGGCGATGTCGGTATGTAGGCAGTCGGGGTCGAATTATGTCAATAACATTTCATATTGTCCCATCGTACAGGTCTGATCACAGATCTGACGCGGCGCACGAAAAGCGGCCTGCATCACACCTTTGCCGAATCGAGAAGGCCGAGCCGCTCGGCAGCTGACACCAGTTCGGCAAACGACGGTACCTGCATCTTTGTCATCACTTGGTGGCGGTGCGCCTTCACCGTGCGTTCGGTCGTTCCGAGCTCGTGGGCGATCTGCTTGTTGATTTTACCGCGCACGATCAGGTCGAACACCTGTCGTTCGCGCCGGGACAGAGACGTCAAGCGAGAACGAAGCGAATCGAGCTTGCTCCGCTGACCGCGCACCACCTCATGTTGAGCCATCGCCCGCTCGATCGCATCGATCAACTGCTCAGACGATACCGGTTTGGTAAGAACATCCTCCGCGCCGGCCTTGATTGCACGGACCGTCGTCGCCGTATCGGCATGTCCGGTCAGGAAGACGATCGGCAGCGGCGAATGGCGTTGGACGAGCGAGCTTTGCAACTCCGGCCCGCTTAGGCCCGGAAGCTGCACGTCAAGCAAGATACATCCCGGATGTTCGGACCCTGGCGGATCATCCAGTAGCTGCTGCGCGGACGCGTAGGTCACAACTTCATATCCGGCCAGTTTGAGCCGACGCTGGATCGCCACCCGAAAGGATGCGTCGTCGTCTACGACGTATACGAAGCCGGACAATGTTTCCCTCGACAATTTCTTTAAACTTGGAAAGTCCAAGTTATCGCGCGGGTCCGACAAAGCAACTCAAGGGCAGTTGCCGCGCTGTCAGTGCCCCCAAGAAAGCAGCCTTGCCGGAATGGCACAATGCAAAACGGAACATCCGCCGCTGACCAATTGCCGCATAGTGCGACAGAATCTCTGACAGGATCTTGATCCAGCTCATGCGCCTCCCTGTACCTTGGTACAATGCACCTACAGACAATGGTTGAAAACCCCAATTATGGCCTAAACAACCTTCGCGGGAAGCGGATTTTCGGCGGCCTCCTTCTTCCCGACGATGGAAATACCGCGTCACCATCAGTTCGGGAGTTGGCCATGTTCGTTCGCACCGCTGCCGACGCCTCCTCGCGGCTTCATTCGCTCCGCGAGCTAGGGTTAAACACCGATTCAAATCCGATCATCAGTCTAAACGAGTTTACCTATAAAAAGGGCTCCGAAGTCTACGGCGAAAAGGAGCCCGCAGAGTACGTCTATCAGGTGAAGAAAGGCGCTGTGCGGAGCTACAAGCTGCTGTCGGACGGCCGACGCCAGATCGGCGCATTTCATCTTGCGGGCGACATCTTCGGGCTGGAAAACGGCAGCGCGCACAGGTTCACGACGGAAGCGATCGTCGACACCACGGTTCGCCTGGTGAGGCGCCAAAGTCTCGAGCTGGTTGCGCAGGACGACCCCGTGGTCGCTCGTAACCTGCTGAGCATGACCACGACCAACCTTCAGCATGCGGAAGACCATATGCTGCTGCTCGGCCGCAAGACGTCGCTGGAGCGGGTCGCAGCCTTCCTGATCGAGATGGACAAGCGGCTGACGGCCGCCGGGATCATGGCGCTGCCGATGTCGCGGCGTGATATCGCCGATTATCTCGGATTAACGCTGGAAACCGTCTCCCGCGCACTATCGCGATTGCATGAGCTCGGTATCCTCGGCTTCATCGGAAACACCCAGCGCCAGATCGTGCTCCTGGACAGGCTGAAGCTCGCTAGCCTCGATCTCCAGAACTAGACTTAGGCGCCGCAATGGCCGCGAGATGTTCAACCGTCTTGCGCAGCACCTCGAAAAGAACCGCGGTTGACCAACCAAACATCAGGATGCCGTTCATGGCTGTCATGGGTCCCGTCAGCCGCCAGCCCGCCACGGGCGTGATGTCCCCATAGCCGAGCGTGGTGTAGTTTACGAAGGTGAAATATAGCAGATCGCTTCCCGGAGGTGCCGCGCCGACTGTCGCATAGGCGAGCGCCCAAATGAGAACCTCGACAGTGTGCGCGACCATCAAAATGACGGCGGTGGTGACCATCACGGCCATCAGGTGCGACCGGGGCCGCGCCGTATGCTTCAATCCGGCGGTACGGGCGATGTCGATGGCCGCAACGGTCACTAGCGCGTGAATCATGATGTTGATCACGCTGATCAAGGTACCGAGCAGGAATTGAACCGCCATTGCGCACTCCTTAGCGCGGACATCGAAGAAGTCGTCCGATGATCCGGCAAGCGCCGACCACGAAACAACGTTTGACTGCAACCCCGATCAAGGAGAACCGATCACGATGCCCCCTTTGATGCTGTCGAGCTGCTGTTCATCAGCAGCGCCAACGTGTGTCTCGCGATCATGAGATCCACGTCGGACGGCACGACGTAGACCGGAATGCGGCTGGCGGTAGACGATATCAGCTGCGATTGCCGCGCATTCTGCGCCACGTCAAGCTTGACACCGAGCCATGCGAGCCGCTCGGCCACGCGCAAACGGATCGACGCGGAGCTTTCGCCGATCCCGGCGGTGAAGACGAACGCATCGAGCCCCTGCAACGCGGCTGAGAGCATACCGGCGTTGAGGCCGACCCAGTGAATGAAGTAGTCGATCGCAAATTTCGCGTTGACATCTTCACTTGCCTCGAGCTGACGGATATCGCTGCTGAGGCCCGAGAGGCCGTTCAGCCCGCAATCTCCGTGGAGAAACTCCTGCACCCTGGACGCTGCCATTCCCTTTTCCGAGATGAGATAAAGCACAACTCCCGCATCGACCTGCCCTGGTCGCACTTCCATCGGCAGTCCGTCAATCGCGGTGAAGCCCATGGTGCTCTCGACGCTCCGTCCTTCATGGAGCGCGCACATTGATGCCCCGCTGCCGAGATGCGCGACAATCACGCGTCCCATTGCGATTTCCGGCGCAACCCTCAGCAAGGCCTTCGCGATGTATTCGTAGGAGAGGCCATGAAATCCATAGCGCCGTACACCCTCGGCATGAAGCCCACGAGGGATCGCGTAATGGTCGACCACCGCAGCATGGGTTCGATGAAATGCGGTCTCGAAGCAGGCGACCTGCGGAAGCGTTGGAAAGTCAGCCAGGATCAAACGTATTGGAGCGAGATTGTGCGGCAGATGAAGCGGCGCGAACGCCGTCAGTCCATCCAGACGAGCCAGAACTCCCTGATCAATCAGGACCGGCCGGTCATGCTCCGCACCGCCGTGGACGACGCGGTGCCCGACAGCAATGGGGCTGATATGAAGCTCATCCCGCATCCAGGCACCTGCAATGTTCAGTGCGGCTGAAATATCCGGCACTGCTTCGATCGGATAGGCGCGATTGGCAAGCGGATCGCCGCCGGCACTGCTCGCTTGTAGTCGCGGGCAACGCCCGATGCCGTCGATCCGCCCCTTGACCTGCTGCCGTAGGCTTCCTTCTCCTTCGACCGAATAGATCCGGAACCTGAGCTGGGAAGAGCCGGCATCGATGACAAGGATGGTATCCATGGCACTCACGTCGCACTCGTTGAAGCATGCCGAAGCCCTGCATCAACACCGGCGGTCATAGCAACAGCACCAGCGGGCCAGACATTCCCACCACCACGTTCCGACTTCGTTGTCGTGTCGCCTTACCTGAAAGGCTCGGTCGAATTGATTGGTCAACGCTCGATCGCCAGCTTCACCGGCACAGCACGTTCGGTCCGAATCCAGGCCACCGTCAGCTCCCAGACCACCGCCAGAATGATCGGTCCGATGAAGAGGCCGATGATCCCATGGAAGAGAGTTCCACCGATCACCCCGATCAGGATGACGAGCGCTGGCGTGGTCAGGCCGCGGCCCATGACGAGCGGTTTCAGGATGTTGTCGAGAACCGATACGATCACGAAAAACACCGTCAGCACGAGCGCGATCGGAAATTCCTTGTCGGTCCAGATCCAGATGATGACCGGCAGGATGACGATGGCCCCGCCGATCTGCACGATCGACAGCAACAACACCACGAATGCCAGCAGCCCCGCGCTGGCGATGCCGGCCAGTTTGAAGCCGATACCCGCCAGCAAGGCCTGGATGATGGCGACGCCGATCACGCCTTGGGCCACCGCGCGGATCGTGGCACCTGCCAGGTCGAGAAAGTGCTCGCTCTGGTCCGGCACGACGCGCGAAAGAAAGCTGCGCCCCGCAGCCACGAGCTGAGGTCCATAAGGAAACAGCACCCCGGCCACCGCCACCGACAGCAGAAACTTGACGGTTCCCACCCCGGCATTGCCGGCGAATCCGAGCAAGGTCGCCGCGAATGGCTTCAGGTAAGGCACGACTGCGCGCAAGAGCGACCGAAGATTGGTCGTCGCCTGGTCCCAGAGATCGAAGAGCTGAGGGCCGATGACAGGCCAATCCTTGAGCGACTGCGGCGGCGAAGGCACGTGCAGTTCGCCAGCCGTCACCTGGGCGGCAAGATCGGTGATCCCGTCGACCGCCCCCATGCCCAGCCAGGTCGCGGGTCCGATCACAACAGCAAGATTGACGAGAGTAAGGATCGTCGCTGCAAGCTTCGGTCGGCCACCGAGAATGTCACTGAGGCGCCGAAACACCGGATTGAGCGCAGCGGCAAGCACGACACTCCAGGCCAATATGGGCACGAATGGGCGGACCAGGAGGAGCGCCCAGATGAGCAACAGCCCCAGCAACCCCAGCCGGATGAGAAGCTGGATGATCTCGTCTCCGGAGAATATCTGGCGGAGTGTTTTCACGGACTCGCCTTCAGCTCATGCCGCGCATGCTGAGGCGAACTAGCTCCTGCTCTCGCTCAGCTGGCTTGATCCAGATCAAGCGTCGCGGGTCTCCTGCGGTTGAGGTCCGGACGGGTTCAGCTTACGCTCGGCCTGAAACACTGTATCGATCGCAACATTCATGTGCACGGTGATGTCGCCGGCGCGACGGGGCCTTTCCCTCGCCGGCCATTCGAGATTTCAACCAGGTGGAGGACATTATGAGGTTCATCAAAGGGGCATTTGCAGCAAGTCTTACTGTCGCGAGCGCCATGATCTCTGTACCCGGAAGCCAAGCAGCGCCTTTGCCCACCAACGTCGGCGCGATGAGAGCCACGCTTGATAACGACGTGGTGAAAGTGCGCTACGGAGGCTGGGGTTATCGCGGCGGATGGGGCGGAGGCTACCGCGGAGCGGGATTGGGCTATCGTGGTTTGGGGTATCGCGGTGTCGGATATGGCTACAGGGGTTACGGATATCGGGGCTACCGTGGCTGGGGCGCCGGCGCGGTGGTCGCGGGCGCTGTCGTCGGTGGCGCGATCGCAAGCTCCGGCTACTATGGTGCATATCCCTCATACGGCGGCGGATACTCCTCTTACGGCGGAGGATACGGCTATGATTATTGTCCGCCCGGTGCCTACAGCGCCTACGGAAGCTATGGCGGCTATGGCGGCTACTACGCGAGGCGGAGCTACTATTCCGGCTGGTAGGTCTTCCTCGGATTCTCTCGAGCACACGCGCTCTTGTTGTCGCCGTGGCGCACACCCGCGCAATGGCGACGCGAGCGCGATATTTCCATCGATCTGGATCAACTCGCAGGCAGGACGCTGACATCGACTGCGGCTCCAAACAGAGGAGGCGCAAATGAAGTCACCCATCGGACTAGCCGCTGCACTGATGACGACCGGGCTCGTCTTCGGGAGTCCCGAAAGCGCCAACGCGGTCGTATATTGCCAATATGTGGACTATCCTGCGCATTGCGTCGTGAGACCGAGCGTCGTCCTCGGAGCGCGTCCCGTCGCGCGCGCTGCCGCACGCGAAGCGGTGCGGCCTGGCACTCCGACCAACCGCGGCGGTCCAGTCGATCGCGCCGGCCGACGCTGACTGGCTTGCGCGATAAGACCAAAAAAATGAGGGCCGACATGACTGCCGGCCCCCTGAAGACGTCAGACCCTGGAGAGATCAGTACCTCGCGACGACCGGGCTGCCGTAATTGCCGAAGCGGTAGTTCACGCGCACCGTGAGCATGTCCACGTCCTGCGTGATGCGGTCGTTCACAAATCCCGCAAGAGCGGGAGGGGCCGTGAACGAATTATTGCGGTGCCCCATGAACAGATGGTCGTACTCAATACCGGCTGACCAATTCGGCGCGAAGCCATACTCCCAACCAACACCCACGGTGCCACCCCAGCGGGTCGCGCTTTGCGCCACGAGTTCAGTGCCGAAAGCGTTTTCGAGGACGCTGAAGCGGTTGTCCGTCACCGCCGCGCCGCCCTTCACGTAAAACAGTGACGCATTCCAAGCGTAACCGATCTGACCGGTGAAGAGGCCGATGGCACTAGTTTTGGTCCGAGTTGAGAGCGCTGGATTGATGAGGCTGACGCGCTGGTTGCTGAGATCCGCCCAATCACCCTGCGCTTCCAGACCAAACACCCACTGGCTGGATTGCCAGCGATAACCGAGCTGGCCACCAATGACGCCACCGGACCGATCGCGGCAGCCGGAAGCGAAGGCGACGCCAGCCGCGTCAAGGAAATCCACGCAGTTGTGGTTCTGCGCCCAGCCACCATTGCCACCGATATAGAACCCCGTCCAATTGTAGATTGGAATGATCGGTGCCGGAGGCGGCGCCTTCACGGCCATATCGGCAGCCATGGCGGGTCCTATGGCCAACGCCACCAGGCCAATTGTTGTCAGCAGAAGTCTTTTCATCATGCTCTCTCCTTGCCGGCCGCTTTTTGATTGCTCGAACGGCGGCTTGTTGCACTGCAATCATCCCCCAACTTCCAGCTGAAACTCTACGGGCGAGGACACAAACTCCACGTGCCATAATGGCAACACTCAAGACATTTCGAACCAGGCTTCGGTTTGCCTCGCCCGCGGAGTCGAACGACCGGCGCCAGTATCCGAAATGACCAAGAGGCAGCCGCCCACTCCGAGTCGCCCCGTCATCGGCATCAATCATCATGATGGACCGCCTATTTCTCCGGGTCGCGCTTGGCATCGTGGCCGGCAACCTCGTCGCCTCGGCCTTGCTCGATCCAGGAGGAAATGTAGCTCGAGGGAATCAGCCGTCGCGGCAAAAAGGGATTGAGCGTGCCTGCGAACACGATCAATCCCTCATTGAATTTCTCTCGCGCGAAGGTCCGTGCCTCGGCTTCGCTTTCGAATGTACGCGTTTCCCGGGGACTTCGCCGCTTCGGCAAGGTCCCTCGCTTTTGCACCTCGAACGTGACGTACCAGGTCTGCGGCATCCGCCAGCTTTCGGATCGTGATCAAGCGGACATCTGTCGGCGAACAATGATCGGTGAGATCATGTCGGCGTCCTAGTTGCGCCGCTCTTCACGGCGCTCCGTGCGCCCTGTACGCCTTTCCTGGCGGCGTTCAGTCCGGCCCGTGCGCCGTTCCTGACGCCGCTCGTGGCGGGCTCCGCGCCTCTCCTGGCGTCGCTCCATGCCGATCGTCTGCGCGGGCGCCTGTGTTCCAAACAGGAACGTGCCGGATGCCGCCAGTCCGAGAGCAGCGGCCCATCCCAGCAACGAAAGAGCCTCACGGCGATCGACTCGTTCCGACCTTAACGTTGCACTCATGTCAGTTACTCCCGATCTTGAGGACGTTTGATTAGGTAAAGCCTCGACGTGCATTCGTTGACTAGTATCAACGGCGGGCGCCTCACTCCGAAGATGCGACCATCGGAGACGCTCACCAAACCTGGTTGCCAAACCAGCCGTACTGCGGCGGCCGCGCGACGAGCCGGATATTTTTTTCGATGTGCCTCCTCACAATTTTGTTTGGACGTTGCGGCTTCGCATCAACCTTTGCCGACGAACGCGCTGGCGGTCGTTCAGCATCGGGTGCTCCAAGCCGAGCAAGCGCCTCCCTGACGCGCGTCTGCGGGAAGTCGGCGCCCGGCGGGGCGCCGTGCTCGACCTCGGCGACGTCGGCCGCCACGATCGTGGGCCGGCTAGTGTCGAGAACGACCCGCTCGGGCAATTTCCAATCGGAATGGATGCGGATGGTGGCAGAGCGCGCAGCTTCACCGTGTATGGCAGGCCGATCCGGCACCAGGGCGTCCGCAACGAAGAGCATCGCGAGCAACGTACCGCCGACATAGAACAGATATCGTGAGATGGGCATTGTCGGCGCCATTGCCGCCGCAGATCTTCGTCTGGCAAGCAACGGGCCACGGCGGCAGAATTGGCGAAGCAACGCAACCTGCATGGGCATGGCTGCCTAAATCGAGCCGCCGTTGCTTCCGCCGCGGCGCGCCCCTGGTGAAGCACTTGCTGAGGCACGGGCGGCGCTTCGAGAGTAAGCACACACACGCTGCAGCAGGCTAATGTTCACCGCGTCCGAACGCGGCTTCGCTTGAGCCAGATCAACGAATTGAATTATCGCAACACGGCCTCGCGTAGTGTCGCACGGCCTGGTCAGTGTCAGTGACATGCCCCTTGGTACAATGGCCGGAAGGGCAATTGCAGAGATGTGGAACGCAAAGCAAAATTCTCACCGCGTACATCGAGCTTCTGGCAGGGAGGGCCGATGATGAGCCAATTCGAGCTGAGTTCGCGCGCGGCACTTTGCCGGCAGCTTGCAAGCCAGGATCCGGCGAACCAAACGGTCTGGATGGCCGAGGCAAGAAGCTGGTCACGGCTGGCCGCCGAGATGCTTCCTGAAGAGCACCGATTGAAAGGCGGCATCACCGCCCGGTTATTCTTCGCCTTCAACAAATTGGTCGCGGCGCAACACGAGCCTACACCAACCGGCAGAAATGATGAAGAGCAGATCCAAACGCGTCATGCCGTCTCGGAGCTTGTCACCGACGGCCTGACGCATTCAAGCGAGAAGCGTTCGCACGAGTGCACACTTGGCTCAAGTGTGGAGAGAGCCGGTGCACCACCTGACAGCATGCTTTCCGATGCGGCCCGGCGGGCTGCACTCGACGTCAAAGCGTCGTCATCCAGATTCCCTTAACTCGATCCGAAGTTGACCCGGTAAAATCGAAGACGAAGCAGACGCGATTTGTTGAATCCCTTGATCTAGAGCAAGCCACCGGCCCGGTGCTGCGTTGGTGTTACGACGTTGAAGTTCATTTTTGGAGAAGGTCCATGAAGTCAACGAGCGCAAGGAAGATTGCCGCTGCCGTCGCCGTCCTCGTGTGCGGCACGACGTTGTCCATCGGCTGGAGCGACCAAGGCGGAATTTCGCTGCAGGTCGACAAGGCGCAAGCAGCGACGCGATTGTACGTCACCCCCTATTATCGCGGTCACTACTACACGAATGAGGGTCTGCCCTGGTACGCGGTGCGAGCCTATTATTTCGGCGGACCGTGGAGCTACGGCTACAGCGGCTGGACCGACTATGCGGCGCGCAACGGCATCGGTTGCGTCCCAGGCTCGTTGGTGAAGGGCGGCGATGGCATCATGTACGTGTGCCAATAGCGCTTCATGATGACGCGACGGGCGGCGCCCATTAAGCCGCCCGTCGCGCTGATCTGCGCTCAGGAGATCGACGGCTGAGGGGGAAGATACCATGACCTATGTTCTGGTCGTCATCAGCTGGCTCGGCGTCGCGAATGGCGCTGTCATATCGACACAAGAATTTTCAAGCGCAGAGCGTTGCGAAGCAGCCCGGTCGGCGCTGATGGAATACGCGAAGGCGCGCAGCAGCGACGAGACACTGAGGCCGCTCTGCATACAGAAGTAAAAACGATCGGAAAAGGGTGACGCGTGTACCCGACCCCGACTGAATCGTTCTGGTGGTTCGCCTTCGGTTACCTACTTACGATTCCCACGGTTCCTTGATCTTGATCAATGGTCCGAGCGCCAGTCCATGGAGCGATCCAAATTGACTCTCACAGGCGGAGACTATCATGAAGCGTGGTTTGGTCACAAAACTATCACTCGCAATTGCCGTGGTCGCCCTCGGAGTGTCCGGCTCGATGGACTGGTCGGTCGACGAAGGCCTTTCGCTCTCGCTCGGCCGGGCTGAAGCACGGGTCGGCCGGCCCTTGACACCCGTATCAGTCGCCGGCGTAGCACGGCGCACCACCAGGCGCGCGGTCCCACCGTCG
>Ga0207678_10004066_pt1 | contig 13162 bp, 11 predicted proteins | sample KBSC63metaG_FD_184319 | JGI IMG/M metagenome (GOLD analysis project Ga0207678, IMG submission 184319) | Corn rhizosphere microbial communities from Kellogg Biological Station, Michigan, USA - KBS C6-3 metaG (SPAdes) (version 2) | ecosystem: Host-associated > Plants > Roots > Rhizosphere > Soil ... | reverse complement strand
ACGGGGCCACCCGCTTCTTCGTCCCCATGGCCATCGAGGTGCTGGCGCTGACCCTGATGAACAAGCTGTTGCCACGCACCACCGTCAACTGGAGCGCCTCCGTGCTGGGCGCCATGATCACGATGCACGCCTCGGTGGCGCAGCGCAGCCGTGAGATCGGAGTGCTGCGCGCGCTCGGCTTCGGGCGCCTGCAGATCCTGCTGGCCTTCGTGGTCGAGTCCGTGGCGCTCGGGCTGGGTGGCGCGCTGTGCGGAGCGCTACTGTCTCTGATCACGCCGCTGCTCGACTTCCACTGCATCAACTTCGCGACAGGCCAGGAGCTGGCGTTCCGCTTCACGCCGACCGTGCGCGACCTGGTGATCGCCGTCGCCGCCGGCGCTGTCGTCGGCGGCCTCGGCGGGCTGCTGCCGGCGCTGCGCGCCGCGCGCATCAGCCCGGTGCAGGCGATGCGCGCGTAGCGGCGGGCAGCGGGCTCAGGCTCAGCGCTTGTCTGAGCCGTTGACGGGCTGGATCTGATTCGGCTCCGTGCCGAACAGACCGATGGCCGCGTTGCTCACGCTGCCCTTCGAGGCCAGGTCCGCCTGATGGTTGAAGAAGTTGCGCAAGGCGGCGCGCGTGCCCGCGCCCACGTCGCCGTCGATCGGGCCCTTGTAATAGCCGAGCAGCTGCAGGCGCTGCTGCATCCCCTTGGCCTGGTCCTTGGTGAGCGCCGTCAGCTGCACGTTGGTGCGGGCGTCATCCGACGCATTGGCAACGGTCGCCGCGGGGGCGGTGCGGTCGCCCGGCTCCAGCTCGGCGAGCTTCACGTCCAGCTTTGCTGCCGTCGCCTCGTCGACTTTGCCGGTTTCGTCCAGCTTGTTGTTCTTCTGGAAGCGGCGCAGCGCGTCTTCCGTTCCTTTCCCCCACACGCCGTCGATCTTACCGTGGTACTCGCCATGACGGGCGAGTGCGCGTTGAATGATGGTCGTGCTCGCCTGGCTCAGCGCCTGTCCACTGGCATTGGTCTGAACGTGATCTTCCGCAGCCCACGCAGGGGTGGAGACGACGGCGAGCGAGCCCACCGCCAGTGCCATGCAGAAGCCGATGCTCGAGAGGTTGGGGCAAACTTGTCGCATGTGATTCCTCCTTGTGCTGGCCAGGCGCTGCGCAGCATCGTGCAACACACCGGCGAGCGGACACGGGGGACTATTCAACGCTCGTGCCAAGCCATGCGGGTGCGGCGGCGTGCCGCGCCGGCGCCCTTCAGCGGCCGTCATTCGACAGGTTACGAAGCGGCGAGCGCCCGTTTCGTTCGGGAAGGGCAGTGGAGGAGCCAGCGCGGCCACTCGCGGTTTCGTCACATGTGGTCCGTTGCCATGGGCGAGCTTTTTGAGGCGCGGCCCGTTCGCGACCCCGACGGCGAGTCCCTGGCGACGGCACTCGCCACTCCGCGCGGCAACGCTGGACCGGGCTGAAATCGGCGCCAGCAGCGCCCCTGGCCGGCGAAACCGCCCCCTCGAGAGGGCTTGCGCCGGGGCCGCTGGCCGCCCACAGTCCCTCCGATGCCATCCCCCAGGAGCCAACGGCGCCCGCCGTCAGCAGCACCCGCGCCGTCCGCGCGGGCGGCGGGGCGGGGTCGCGTTTCGGCCGATTCGCGTCCTGTCACCGCCTTCGAGCCGGCCTCGGGTCTCGTGCTCCGTAAGTCCCCAGCACGCCAGAAGCTCGAGGCCCTGGAGAAGGAGAACGAGCGCCTGCTGCGGGAGATCGAGAAGAAGAAGCGCGGCTGTGAGGTGACCGAGCACACAGTGCGGGACGCGCAGGACGAGCTGGCGACGCGCAGTGCGGCGCTGCGCGCTCAGGCGACCGAGCTCCTGCGCGAGATCCACCAGATCTTCGATCAGCTGCTGGCTGCCGGCAGCCGGCTGAGCCGCAGCGACCGCGCGGCGTTGCGCCGCTTTCACGGGCAGGTGATCGCGGGCCTGCCTCGGCCCGACGCGGTCGGCAACGACCCCCGGGAGAGTGAGGAGCAGGACGGTGAAGCGCCGCCCTTCGACGCGCAGTGGGCGCGCGAGGCGGAGGAGGTCGAGCACGCCTCCGCGAGCAAGCCCAGCCCGAAGAACACCGACTCCTTGCGCGCGCTGTACCGCAAGCTGGCGCTCGCTCTGCACCCCGACAAGGCGCGCGACGCGAGCGAGGTGGCGCGTCTCACCGCGCTGATGAAAGAGGTCACGCAGGCGTACGCCAACGAAGATCTGGCCAAGCTGGTGGAGCTCGAACGCACCTGGCTGGCACAGGGCGCGACCAGCGACGAAGACGAGCTAGAGAGCCGCAGCGCCCGCCTGCTCGCGCACAATGGCGAGCTGCGCCGCCAGCTGCGTGCTCTCACCGCGCGCCTCAAGGCGCTCAAGCAATCCCTACCTGGCATCTCCTGGCCGCGCGGGCGCCGCGCCGCGAGCGGCGCCGAGATCGCGTCGGAAGTCATCGGAGAGCTGGAGCGCGAAGTGCGCTCCATCGAGGGCCTGCGCGACGCAGCGCGCGAGCTGCGCGAGGGCCGGAGCTCTGTCAGCGAGTTTTTGATGGGGCCGCGCCCGGCGCACGACGAGCAGGAGCAGGCGGTCAACGAGCTTTTCGAGCAGATGTTGGAAGAGCTGCTGGAGAGTGCGCACCAGCAGGACAGCCGGCGGCCTCGTGGGCGGCGGCGGCGCTGACAGGACCTGAGAAGCAGCCGAGAGGCGCCAGCCTCTCATTTCTGCTCGCGGCGGGTGGGGGGGAACGCAGCAAAATCAGCGCATTCATTGATTGTCTTGCCCGGGATGATACAAACAAGGGTTGATGTCCGGGGGTGGGCGCGTCAGCGTCCATGTCGAGCAGAAAGGGACGGCAATGCAACGACAGGGACAGGACGATCCATCCAGCACACGACTCGAGCAGGACGAGGGCCTGGACGATGATCCGCCCACCTCGCCACAGCTTCCCTCGCCGCAGCCTCCCTCGCGACAAAGGGGTACCGAGCCCGACCTGAATCGCTACGAGGAAGAGGAAGTCGCGACCGTGCCCTGGCCGCCGCCGCCGCCGTCGCACCCGCACAACATCGAGGCCTAGGGCCGCTCGCTGCCCGGCACTTCTTTGCTCTCCGCGCGGCTCTTCCTTGCCGCTGCGCGGCCTCGGGCGCCGCTAGAAGTCCACTCGAAACAGCTGCTGGCCCATCAGCAGCAGGTCCCCGCTGGAGACTGGCTGCGGCTGCCGCAGACGGACGAAGGTGCCGTTCGAGCTGCCGAGATCCGTGAGCCAGACCCCGCTCTCCAGATCGACAGACAGCAGGCAGTGCAGGCCCGACATATAGGCGTCATCCCCGAACAGCGCGTTGCCGCGCTCGCGCCCGAGATGAAAGCCCTCTTTCGGGATCAGGAACGCATTGCCGGTGGTGTCCCGTCCGATCATCAGGGCCAGACGTGCGACGTAGCCCGGGTTGGGGCTGCCGAAGTGCCGCACGTCGTCGGTAAACTGGTACCCGTCCTCCAGTGACTCCAGCCGCAAGATGTGCTGCCCGACACGAAACATGTCACCCCAGCGCAGCCGCCACGGCACGTTGGCGCGGAGCCGCAGATACACACCATTGAGCGAGCCCGCGTCCTGCACCAGCACGCGCCCACTCTGCCGGGTGAAGATGGCGTGCGCGGGTGACAGGTAGTTGTCGCCGGAGAAGATCGACCCCAGCCCTCTTCCTACCGGCACACCTTCATTGACCGAGAAGGTGCCGACCTCCGTGCCATCCGCGTTCAATGCCGTGAGCCGCAGCGCAGCTCCGGCCGCCGCTGCCCTGGGCTGCCCCGGTGCTGCCGCGCTCTCGAGCGCATAGCCACACCCGGCACAGAAGCGATTGCCGGGCGGATTGGGCGTAAAACACTGCGGGCATTCCAGGTCACGAGGCATCCGGGCCATAGGACCCGCGCCCGCTCGCGAGGTCAATCCGAATCTCGCGGCACGGAGCTCCCCAGCGACGGCAATCGTTTCGCCGCTGCGACCTGGTCCCGCCCCGAGCATCGAGAAGCTGCACGCCCCGGAGGTTCTGCCCATGCCCATATCGAACATTCGTCCCGCGCGAGCCGATGAAATCGCCGTCCTGAGCGCCCTCGACGATGACGCCAGCAAGCTGTTCGCCGAGCACGGCCTGCCGATCGAGCTCAGCGCGGACCACGCCTTTGCGCGCGCGGAGCTCGCGCGCTGGCAACGCTGCGCGCAGCTGGGGCAGGCGTTCCTGGCCGTGGATGAGAGCGGGGAGGCGCTCGGCTTTGCGGCGCTGGACGTCGTCGACGGCGCGCCGTACCTGGAGCAGCTGGACGTGCGGCGTGCGGCGATGCGCCGCGGGATCGGCGCTCGCCTCCTGGCGCACAGCGCCGACTGGGCGCGCTCGGTGGGCGGTGAGGAGCTCTGGCTCACCACCTACGGGCACTTGCCGTTCAATCGCCCGTACTATGAGCGGCACGGCTACGAGCTCGTGCCCGAAGCGCTCTGCGGCCCCGGCATTCGGGCGCACCTCGACGAACAGCGCAAGGTTCTGCCGGCGCCCGAGCAGCGCGTGGCGATGCGCCGCCGGCTTTGAGCCGTGTTAGCCTGGGCGGCGTGCAAGGTCGTCGTTCCTGGTCCTCCGCGCTGACCCTGGCGCTGGGCCTGTTTGCCGCTTGTCGCTCCACGCCGCCGCAGGCCCCGAGCCACGCGGGGCCGCTAGGGCTCGCGTTCCTGCACGACTTCAACCCAGCTCGCGCAACGGCACCCTCCGCAGACCCGCTCGCCGCGTCCTGGAGCGCAGCCGCCCTCGGGGGCCTCTCCGGGCTGTACTACCAGGAGTCCTCGCGCACGCTCTACGCCGTCTCCGACAATTGCTCGCACGGTCCGGCGCGCGTCTATGCGCTCGATCTCGAGCTCAGCGCGGCGAGCTTTCACGTCGAGCCGCGCTCCGTGCTGCCGCTGCGGGATACACGCGGCAGCAAATTGTTCGACCTGTGCGACAGCGAGAGCCTCGCCCCCGACCCGGCGGGGGGATTCTTCATCGGTACGGAGAATCACGACGAGAAGCCGGACATGCCCCTCCCCAGTATCCTGCGCGTGACAGCGGACGGAGCGATCACCGGCGTCGTGCCTCTGCCGCAGGAATTCTTGCCCGAATCGCCAGGCGCTCACACGCGCGGCACGCGCAGCAACCAGGCGTTCGAGGGGCTCACCGTTTCGCCCAGCGGTCGCTGGCTCACGGCCATCACCGAGTCGGCGCTGCAACAAGACGGCCCCGAGGCGAACTTCGAGCAGGGCACGATCGTGCGGCTGCTGCGCTGGGATCTCGCACGGCAAGGCCCACCTCAGCAGTTTCGCTATTCCACCGAACCCGTTCCGCGGCCGCCCACCGGCAGCGCGGGCCTCGAGGGCGGCAACGGCGTGTCCGAAATATTGAGCCTCGATGATCAGCGCATGCTCGTGCTCGAGCGTGCCTACGTTGCGCCACCCCACGTGCACGGCACGAACACCATCCGCATCTACGAGGCGACGCTGCCGAGCGCCCCCGAGACGCTCCTGGCAAAGCGCCTGGTTCTCGATCTCGACGACATCCTGCCGCAGCTCGAGCCCGGGCAGCAGACGCTGGACAACTTCGAAGGCATGAGCTTCGGCCCGCGCTTGCCCAGCGGAGAGCGCACGCTCTTGCTCGTGAGCGATGACAACTTCAGCGCGTATCAGCGCACGGTATTCCTGGCCTTTCGCGTCATCGAGTGACGGGCCCGGTGCGAGTACTCAGAGAGCTGGGCGTTGCTTCATCACGTCGCGGAAGTGGCCGCCGGCGGCGTTGGGCGTGTAGCTCCAGTCCGAGATCAGCGTCGGCGGCCAATCCGGGCTGAAGCACCAGGCCACCCAGGAGGCGCCTTTGCGCTGCAGGTAGTCCGTGATCTCGACGCCGTAGTTGCCCGTGTCGATCGCGGGGATGTGAGCGCCGCGGGCGTCGGGCGGCATGTAGCCGATCTCGGTCGCGATCAGCGGATAGCGCTCGGCGACGAAGCCGAAGCTCTCGTCCCATTTGGCGGGGTAGGGCGGCTTCGTCTTGCCGGGGTAGGGATGGGCGACGTAGGCGATATTCTGCCGCTCGACGGGCGCATCGGCGACGGGCCGCAGATCGTAGGCCCAGTCAAAGCCGGCGACGAGCGCGATGGCGTCGGGGTTGCGCTCACGGATCAGGTCGATCAGCTGCTCGTTGAAGCGCTTCCATTCGCTCCAGGAGGTGGAGCCCAGCCTGCCCCGGGGACCCAGCGTGGGCTCATTGAAGAGCTCGTACAGGGCGACGGTGGGCACTTGCCGATAGTGCGACGAAGCGTCGCGCCAGAATTGCAGCGTCTCCTCTTCGCCGGTGTCGTATTGGGCCTCCTGAAAGCGGGCTTTCAGTAGGTTGCCGATCGAGTGCCAGTCCACGATCAGGTACAGGCCGAGCTCATTGGCCCAGACCACCGCCTGATCCAGCAGCTCGAAGTAGCGCTGGGTACCGCGGCCGCGAAAACGTGGAGGATGCACGGGCACGCGCACCAGGTTGGCATTCCAGGACGCGATGGCCTCGAACAAGCCGCGGTTCCAGTGGCCATTGCGCTCCAGATCATCCGGGTCTTCGATGTTCACACCCTGAAAGATCACGGTCGCACCAGCCTCGTTCTGGAAGTGATTGCCGGACACGTGGATCGCTGACTGCGGCTTGGTGAGGCGCGCGGCATCGAACGGCGGGAGCGCGGCGGAACTTTGCGCGGGTGTAGCGGCGACGCCCACTGCCGGCGCGGGCGCCGCGCTCGGAACACAAGCGAACGCCAGCAGCAGCGCGAGCAGCGCAATTGGGCGCCGCGAGCAGGGCGGAGGGAAGCTCGAAGCCATGGCGCAGACTATGCCAGATTCGACGGAACCGTAGTATGTCGCTCGCATGCCCCGCGCCCAGCTGCCGCCGGACGTCCCGGCCAGAGTAGCTGCTGCCGCGCCGGCGCGAGGTCGCTTTCGCTCCGTGGGTGTGACGCTGGTCTTGCTGGCAGCGACGGCCTTCTTCCTCTACTGGGTGCAGAGCTTCACGCCGCTGCGCCACTGGCTCGCCTGGCGCTTCCTGCTGTACTGGGCGCTGGCTATCGTGTTCTACCTCTCCGCGATCAGCGCGGGGAACCTGCTGCTCCGGCGGCTGCTCGAACGGTACCTGCCGCTGGACGAGCAACTCCTGCTGTCCGCTGGCCTGGGGGTGCTCGCATTCGGTTTGGTCTTCTTCACGCTGGGTGTGGCTGGCCTGCTTTCGGGTTGGACGTTCTGTCTGGTGCCTGCGGCGTTCCTGGCCCTTGGCTCGCGTTCGCTGTTGGCGCTCGCGGCGAGATATCGGCGTCACGCCGCGCTGCTGCGGAGGCCCCAGCCGCGGCGTTTGCCGCGCTGGCTGCGCCTGGGCATGTTGGGCTTTGGCGTGCTCGCGCTCGGGCTGTTGTACGCGACCATCCTCACCCCGAGCAACGTCGCCTACGACTCGCGCTGGTATCACTTGGCGGCGGCAGAGCAGTATGCCGTGCAAGGCGGGATCCGCCGCTTCCCAGACGGCTGGTTCGTGGGCGCCTACCCGCAGCTCGCCACCTGGCTCTACACGTGGGCGTTCCTGCTGCCGACGGGGACCTTTTTCGACCACGTGGAGCTCGCCGCACATCTCGAGTTCGTGGCGTTCTCGTTCACGCTATTCGGCATTCCCGTGCTCGTGAGGCGTCTGCTCGGTGGTGGAGGCTACGGCCTTTCGTGGGCGGCGCGCTTTCTTTTTCCGGGCGTGTTCCTCTACGACTCGGGGCTCGCTCTCGGGGCGGACCACGTCGCCGCCTTCTGGGCGATCCCCATTTTTCTCTCCTACCTGCGAGCGCAGGAACGGCTCGAGCTGCGGCGCTGTCTACTGCTGACGGCTTGTCTGGCCGGGGCTTTGCTCACGAAGTATTCGGCGGTCGGTCTCGCGCTGTTTCCGGCAGCAGGGCTCGCCTGGCGTGCGCTTCAGCTCTCGACGTGGCGGCCGCCCGCTCACGGACGCTGGTTGCCGTTGCGTCATCTGGCGCTGATGTCGGCAGCAGGGCTCGTGCTCACTGCTCCGCATTGGCTGAAAAATTGGCTCTGGTATCACGATCCGGTCTATCCGCTCATGTACTCGCGGTTCTCGCCGCGGCCCTGGACACAGGACACGCCCGACCGCTTCGGTCACTTCATGCCTGTCGAATGGTCCGCGCCGCACTCACTGCAGGGTGTGTGGGACACCGCCGTTGCCACCTTCGACTTCTCGTTCGTGCCGCACGACTGGCCCGAGTTTCACGGCGCCGTACCGGTGTTCGGCTCGCTCTTCACGCTCGCTCTGCCCTGTCTGCCTTTCCTGAGGCCGCGCCGGCGTACCCTGCTTCTGTTCGCGAGTTGTCATGCGGGTATCGCCCTCTGGTATTGGATGTTTCACCAGGACCGCTACCTGCAGACGCTGCTGCCCTGGATGGCCGCGGGCACCGCGGCGGTGGGCATCGGCATCTGGCGTCTCGGCTGGATACCGCGGCTCGCCCTGGGCCTGCTCGTGCTCGCGCAGCTCGCCTGGGGCGGAGATACGCCCTTCATTCCGGGGCATGCGATGGCGGGGGGGACGCCGTTCAAGCCAGCCATTGATCTCCTTTCGAGCTCCTACCGTCAGGATTTCAAGCAGCGCTTGCGACCGTATGAGCCCTGGGCGAGCGTCAAAGCCCTGGCAACTCCGGGCGGCACGGTGATGCTGCACGAGATGCACTTGCACCTGGGCATCGGGATGCCGACGGTATCGGACGGCATTGGCTGGCAGGGCGGCGTCAGTTACGTGCGCACCGCCAAGCCTTCGCAGATGTACGCGGCACTTCGCGGCATGGGTGTGACCGACATCCTCTGGGGGCGCAGCAGCCGAGGCTACGACTCGCTCGGTGGGGACCTGGCCTTTTACTCCTTCGTTACGCGTCAGGCGCCGAGTCCGCAGACGGTCGGCGGCTACTGGCTCTCGCGCCTTCCAGCGTCACCGCCCTCGGATGTTGGCTTTCAGGATCTCGCCCTCGTGCTCGGCTGCAACGATAGTTATGCGAGCGGCTTGTATCGGATCAGCGATCTATCGGTGACGGTGCTGTCCCAGCCGCGTCCCGCCACAGACTATCCGGAACCAGTGCAGGCGCTTGCCCCCGGGGCAAATCTCGGCGAACTGTTGCCCCGGGTCGATGCGGTGGCCGTGAACCAGCAGTGCTTTGCAGCCAAGAAGCTTGCTCGGTTCGGGCTCGAGCAGGTCAGCGAGCGCAAGGGCTTTGAGATTTGGATCCGCGGGCGCGCGGTGACGGGGCACTAGGCCGTCGCGGCTCGCGCGCCGGCCCTTCCACAACTGTCAGGTCTTCCCGCAAACGGAGTAGCGACTCTCTAGTTCTTGCAGGAGGCCTGGGTTGTGCTGGCTGAAGTGCCCGTAGTACCCGTCGAAGCCCAGCGCGAAGCCGACGGCGGCGGATGCGACAGCACCCGCCGCGAGTAGGGTTGTGGCGAGCCGCCGCAGGACCGCGACGCGCCGGAGCGCGACATATGTTGCGAACCCGCCGAGGCTCGCCAAGAGAATCAGCGCGCCCACTGCGTCTCCCAGGTAGCGCATCGTCGCGCTGGGGGCATACAGCGGCAGGGCGAGAGTGAACAGTGACGCGAACAACAGGACGAGCAGCGCCCAAATGGTGCATACCGAAACCGCGTCGAGTGGAGCTCTCGGCCGCATCGCGCGCCACAGCCGATATCCCAGCAAGACGAGCGCTGGTATGACGAGCCAGGCCCAAGGCGTGCTGACGAAGACGCCCACCACCTGCTCGTAGACGAAGTACTTGGGCCGCAGTCTGAACCAACTGGGAAACACCTGTTCCGGTGACATGCCGATGCTCGAGGAAACGAACGGGAATTTGCATGCCAGTCGCGCGGGCCGAAGCGCGTAAGAATAGGCGTTCGCCGCTACGAAGGCTTTCGACATGTGGAAGTCCACCCAGGTCAGTTGATAGTGCTGGCCGAACTCGAACCACTGCTCAAAGCGAGCCTTGTTGTAGATGAGCAGCCCGCCTGCACCGAGCGTCAGGGGCGTCCCCAGGGCGAGCAGACCCTTGAATGCGCCCCTCCACCGGCGTGCGTTCTGCCACGACATCGCCAGTGCGGTCACAACAGCCAGCGGCGGAATCGCGGGAGCGAGCGACACGCGGCAGCCGAGCGCGAGCGCCCAGGCCACGCCGGCTCCCACCGCGAATGCAAGCGAACGGCGCGGGACGCCCGACCACCAGACGGCTTCGAACGCAAGGGAGATGCCGAGCAGGACGAATGCATGGCCGCCGATGATGGCCGCCTCGTAGATGCACTGCCGCGCGAGCATGAACGGCGCTGGATTAGCGAAGCCGAATGCGACGACGGAAAGAGCCACTAGCCCGCTTGGAATACGGTCGTATAGCCGCCGCGCGAGACGGTCGAGCAGCAGTGCTCCCGCCAGGAACTGCAACAAAGCGAGCGCAAACGTCGTGTACTGATCGCCGAGCGGCGTCGCGATGCGGAACAAGGTCTTCACGGCGGCGAGCAGCAGGGCTGGGACGGGCCCCCAGTACCAATAGTAGTGCCCATTGTAGAGGCTTGCGTCCCAGTACCAAAGACTGCGGTTTGCCGGGTCGAAAGGATGCTCGGCGGCGAGGAGCGCGGGCGATGGCTCTTCGAGTAAATGCAGGTGACCCGCGCGAAACGCCTCCGCCAGTTGATCGATGCGGAGCTCATAGGTAGGCCAGTTCGTGAATCTGCCCGCCGACGCGATGAAAGTATAACCGAGGCCCACGATGGCACACGCGCACGAGAGCGAGAGCCAGTGGCAGTTGCGTGTCTGGATCACAGAACGTCCGCCGCGAAGCGCCTGCGGATGCCACAGCTCGCGGAGCTTTGAGAATGCTGCGTTCACGCGGCGGAGTCTCGCAGAGAGATACGGAGCAAGGAAGACCCGCGGTTGATTGGCCGTCAGACGGCCGTGGTGCCGCTCAGTCCTGGGATCGTGCTCGCCGGGCGACCACCAGAAAGCCCAGCGTCTCGTCCGGCTCGTGCAAGACCCGATCGAGCACGCGCGCGCCGAACGAGATGGCGAACATCGAGGGGGCCACCACGGGCAGCGCCCAGTAGCGCGGACGCACCGCATTGGACTGCTCGTGTCCGAGCTTGCCCATGCTCTGGGCCATCCCCTGCAAGAGCGCGACGCGGAAGGCGAGGTAACTGTTGAGCTTGTGTCCGAGCACCGACCACAAGCTGCCCTGCGGCTCGACCTGGATCACCTCGAGCCCCACCTCGCTGCACAGCTGGCGCAGCCCGTGCGAGCTGTAGCGGAAGTAGTCGTGCGGCTGCTCGTGCAGGCGGAACTGAAACGGCGCGAGCAGGATCAGGACGCCGTCATCGGCGAGCACGCGGCTCATCTCCTGCATCAGCTGCTGCGGGCGCGGCGTGTGCTCCAGCACCTGCACGCTGAGCACGGTGTCGAAGCTCTTGTCCGGAAACGGCAGCCGGTCACCGCTGTACAGAACATCGGGACCACGCCCGGAGGCACTGCCGGCGGCGGTGAGCTCGAACGTCGAGCGTTGTTCCACACCGATGTATTCGCTCACGTACGGGCGAAAGATGGGCTCATACGGCTTTTCGCCGCAGCCCACGTCCAGCAGGCGCCCGCGCGCTCGAGGGGCCACCCGCTCGAGCGAGCTCAGGATCAGCGAGAGCTGCAGATCGACCCAGTCGCTGGCGTGGCGCAGCCAGGCCCGGCTCTGCCGAGCCAGCGGTGAGCCACCTGCGACGGGAGAGCTCTCTGGAGAGGTCAAGCGCTCCCTCCAGGCTCTCGCGCGATGGCCAGGAGCTGCCAGCCCCAGCGCCCCTGCGCGCGGTTGAAGCGGAAGAGAGTGGAGAAGGCGCGCATCGCTGCCCGGGCGGAGATCGGCAGAGGCCGGCCGCTGCCGGGCGCCGCATCGGCGATGAGCCGATCGCCGCGCGCCACGACCGCCAGCCGATAGGCGTTGAAGAAGGGGAAGCCAGCACCCTCGACCCGGATCGGCTCGAGGCCGGCGTCGCGGAGCACACGCGTGAGGGCGTCACGCGTGTAGTGGCGGCGATGGCCGATGTGTCGATCGAAGGCCGACATCGGACCGCCCGGCACGGTGATCACGACCCGGCAACCAGGAGCAAACAGCGCGCGCGCGCCGCGCAGGAGCGCCGCCGGATCGTCGACATGCTCCAGCACCTCCGAGCACACGGCACGGTTGGCGAAGCCGCGGTATTGCGCGGGCAAGGACCCCGGCTGCGCGAGATCCGCCTGCAAGAACACAGCGGCAGGGACCTTCTCGCTCGCGAGCTGTACCGCCGCCGCCGAGCGATCCAGACCGACGAAGCGGACCCGGGGGTGAGAGCGCAACAGGTCCGCGGCAAAGTGGCCGTGGCCGCAGCCCAGCTCGAGCAGAGAGACCGGCTGCGCTCCGCTCTCCAGGTCCAGGGCCTCGTGGATGAGCTGGCGCCGATAGTCGTTGGCCGGATTCAGCTCATTGCTGTCGGCGTAGTTGGTCCAGTGGCTGTCCCAGTCGTCAGGGCTGCGCGCTGAAGCGGAGGGCTGGCCACTCATGACGGCCTCGCGCAGATGGCGAAGGTGTTGAGCCCGAACTTGTGGGAGAAGCAACGGATCTGGCTGGGGGCAAAGCCGGCGCGCACCAGCAGCGGCCAGAGGTCGCGCTCGTCGTAGTACATCTTGTGGTCGTCCATTTCCTCGGCCGGGCTCACGCCCCACTGGAAGGCCGCACGCTCCAGGTAGCGCTTGCCCCTCCAGGACGGCACGTTGATCAGGCACTGGCCTCCCGGAGCCAGGATGCGCAGCATCGACTCCAGCAGGGCCTGTGGCTCCCAGACATGCTCGAGCACCGAGATCGCCATCACCACGTCGCAGCTCGAATCCGGCAGCGTGCGCAGCGTATCGACGAGCGAGCCGACACAGGACTTCACGCGCGGATGCTCGAGCAGATCGGGAGCGAGCGCGACGTCGAGCAGGGTCGCCGATTCGACCTCGTTCAGCACGGTGCGCGCGAACGTCGCGTGGTAGCCGCAGCCCAGATCCGCCAGGCGCTTGCCTGTGAAGCTGGGCACCCAG
>Ga0207678_10004063_pt1 | contig 13166 bp, 14 predicted proteins | sample KBSC63metaG_FD_184319 | JGI IMG/M metagenome (GOLD analysis project Ga0207678, IMG submission 184319) | Corn rhizosphere microbial communities from Kellogg Biological Station, Michigan, USA - KBS C6-3 metaG (SPAdes) (version 2) | ecosystem: Host-associated > Plants > Roots > Rhizosphere > Soil ... | reverse complement strand
CGTCTCGCTCCCCGCGTCCGGTGGGGAGGCCGGACTCAACCGATATTTGTCGGAAATCAAGAAGTTCCCGATCCTCAGCCCGGAGGAAGAGTATATGCTCGCCAAGCGCTGGCGCGAGCATAACGACACCGAGGCGGCGGCGAAGCTGGTCAATTCGCACCTTCGCCTCGTCGCCAAGATCGCGATGGGCTACCGCGGCTACGGGCTGCCTGTCAGCGATCTCATCTCCGAGGGCAATGTCGGGCTGATGCAGGGCGTCAAGAAATTCGAGCCCGAACGCGGCTTCCGCCTCGCGACCTACGCGATGTGGTGGATCCGCGCTTCGATCCAGGAATTCATCTTGCGCGCCTGGAGCCTCGTTAAGATGGGCACCACCGCCAACCAGAAGAAGCTGTTCTTCAACCTTCGCCGGATGAAGAACCAGATCAATGCGTTCGAGGAAGGCGACCTCAAGCCCCAGGACGTCACCAAGATCGCGACCGACCTCGGCGTCAGCGAAGACGAGGTCGTCTCGATGAACCGCCGCATGGCGATGGGCGGCGACACGTCGCTCAACGTCTCGCTGAAGGGCGACGAGGGCAGCGAAAGCCAGTGGCAGGACTTCCTCGTCGACCACGGTCCGCTCCAGGACGAGACGATCGCCGAAGATCAGGAGAGCCGGGTTCGGCACGACCTTTTGATGAGCGCGATGGAGTCGCTCAACGATCGGGAACGCCACATCCTCATGGAGCGGCGCCTGACCGACGAGCCGAAGACGCTCGAAGAGCTGAGCCAGGTCTATGATGTCAGCCGCGAGCGCATCCGCCAGATCGAGGTCCGCGCCTTCGAGAAGCTGCAGTCGGCGCTGCTGCGGCTTGCCGGCGAGCAGAGGTTGCTTCCCGCGGCCTAGCTTTCGTCCGAGACCTTCGGGGCCGCCTCGGTCAGCTTCTCGCCTTCCCTCGCCTCTTCCGGACGATCCTGGACCGTATCGTCGGTCGCGACATTGTCGGCGGCCCAGGCGCCTCGCCCACCCATCGGCACCGGCGCGCCGGTGGTGCTGTCGATGGCCGTCTGGTGCTCGATTTCGCTGTTGAGCTCTGCTCCGAACACGAACGCATAGGCGGACAGGTACATCCAGGTCAGCAGTGCCACCACGGCGCCGAGCGAGCCGTAGCTCGCCTCGTAATTGGTGAAGTGGGTGACGTAGAACCCGAAGCCGAACGTCAGCAGCAGCCAGGCGACCGCAGCAAAAGCAGAGCCGGGCGTGATCCATCGCCACTTCGCATCCTCGCGCGACGGCCCAAACCGGTAGAGCGTGGCCGCGATCCCTGCCGCGACCAGCAGCAGAACGAGATAGCCGATGACCTTGCCGGCAATCACTGCCGCGGGGTTCGCCTCCGGGAAGACCTTGTGGAGGAAGGCGAGCGCGGCGGTCGCCGCCAGGGCGAGGAGCGCCACCACCAGCGCCGTCGCCGTCATCCCGAGCGCAAGCAGGTAGAAGCGCAGCAGCCCGCGCTTCTCCTTTTCCTCGTACGCGATGTTGAGCGCCGTCATCACCGAGGCGGCGCCATTGGTGCCCCCGTATAATGCGACGGCAACAGCGAGCAGCAGCGCCATGCCCTTGGTCCCGCCGGAGGCGTCGACGGCGCGCAGCAGCTGCTGCCCGATGAGGACGGCGACGTCGGTCGGAAGGATCGCCGTCAGCTTGCCCATCTGGTCGATCACCGTGCGCGGTTCGGCAAAGAAGCCGTAGGCGATGACGATCAACCCGAGCAGCGAGAGCAGAGCGAAGAAGCCGTAGAAGGCGACACCGGCGGAGACGAGCGCGACATTGTCGTCCCACGTCCGCTTGTAGGTGCGCTTGACGATGTCCTTCCACGCCGCGGACGGCATCGCCGTCGGACTGGCGGCGCTGTGACCGCGGGGATCGCTGGTGACCTTGGTCATTGTGTTCGCGGCCTACGGCTTGCGCCTGAGCAGCGACAGGCCGGCCGCAGTCGCGAGTAGCGCAGCGCCAGTCCCTTCGCGCCCGCGCTTGCGAAGAAGCGACAGGCCGATCGTCGACAGCGCCGCGGAGATCATGCCGACCTTGCGCAGGCCCGCAATGCTCGCAGCGCGGTTGGTCGCCCGCGCGACCAGATAGGGATGATCGTGCTCCGCGCGGGGCTGCGCCGGCGCAGGACCGGGTTGCCGTGCCGACCGGCGGCTGCCCGGATCGTCGGACATCGGCCGCTCGGACGCGGCGCCCTTCTCCTTGCCTTCATCTGCAGGCCCGTCGGCGACGTGGTCGGCGGACCACGCGCCGCGATCGCCGAGCGGCTTGTCGCCGCGGTCGGCCGTCGTGTCCTTCGCGGTCTGGTGCTCGACTTCGGAATTGAACTCGGCGCCGTAGAGCAGGATGAACCCCGACAGGTAAAGCCAGGTCACAAGCACGATGACTCCGCCGAGCGATCCGTAGGTGACGTTGTACTTGCCGAAGTGCGACACGTAGAAGCCAAACCCGAGCGTCAGCACCACCCAGCCGACCGCGAAAAGCAGCGAGCCCGGCGTGATCCACGTCCACTTCGCCTTCACGCGCGACGGCCCGTAACGATACAGCGTTGCCGCCGCTGCCGCCGCCACCGCGCCCAGCACGACGTAGGCAATCACCTTGCCCACGACGGCGCCGATCGGCCCGACGCCGGGCAGCACGCTTTCCAATTGCGCCATGATGCCGATGGCAGCCGCGCCGATCAGGGCGAGCACGACTGCCGCGACGGTCATCACCAACGCGAGCAGCGTGACCTTCGCCCAGCTGCGCTTCTCTTCCTCCTCATAGGCGATGTTGAGAGCGATCACGATCGATCCCGCCGCGTTGCGAGCGCCCCAGATCGCCAACGCGAGTGCCAGCAGAAGGCCAAAGCCTTTCTTGCTCCCCGACGTCTTGACCACGTTGAGCAGCTGGTCGCCGATCAGCTTGGCGACGTCCTGCGGCATCGCCGTCGCCATCGATTGCACATTATGGAGAACCGTCTGCGGACTTGCGACCAGGCCGTAGGTCAGCACCGTCGCGCCGAGCAGCGGCACCATGGCCAGGAAGCCGTAGAAAGCGACTCCGGCGGCAACCAGCGAGACATTGTCCTTCGACGCCTCTTTCCAGGTCCGGAAGGCAATTTCCTTCCACCCCGGCGCGGGAATCTCGGCGGGCGTTTCGGCCTGCCGCCCCTTCTCGCCGGGTCTGGCGGTCGCCGCCTGAGCTGCCCGGTCCGCGATGCTTGCCATGCTTTGCTCCTCGTCCCCGCCCAACCCGGGCGGATGCAAGCCGTTCCCCTCTTGCCAAGCGTTCGAAACAGGCGGACGGTATCCGCATCCACCAGGCGCCCGAGCGCCTTTCGAAGAGCGACTCGCGCGCCCGTGAACCGGACGAAGGGAGAGTTCGCACATGGTCGAAGGGGCTGCGGGTAATCGCGCTGGAGCAACTCAAGGCACTCGAGTCATCGCGCTGGTGGGACCCGCCGGCGCGGGAAAGACCAGCCTTGCCGAAGCCATGCTGTTCGCGGCTGGAGCGACCGACCGCCTCGGCTCGACGGCGAACGGCTCAAGCATTGGGGATTCGAGCCCGGAAAGCCGCCAGCGCGGCGGCTCGACCGAGCTCAACCTCTACAATTTCGATTATCTCGGCGACTCCTTCGCTCTGGTCGATTGCCCGGGATCGATCGGCTTTTCCGCCGATGGCGCCCGGGCCCTCGCGATCGCGGACGCGGCGATCGTCGTCGTCGACCCCGACCCGGCGCGAGCGCCACTTGCCGCGCCGGCCCTGCGTGCGCTCGACGAGCTCGGCATCCCGCACCTCGTCTTCGTCAATCGCATCGACCAGGCGCATGGCCGCATCCGCGACCTCCTCTCCGCCCTTCAGCCGGTCAGCGTTTCGCCCCTGATTGCCCGCCAGGTGCCGATCCGCGCCAAGGACGCCGGCGGCGAGCGGATCACCGGCTTCATCGACCTCGCCCTCGAACGCGCCTTTCACTACCGGCCCGGCGCCCAGTCCGAGCGGATCGAGATTCCGTCCGACCTCCAGGACCGCGAGATCGAAGCGCGCACCCACATGCTCGAACAGCTCGCCGACCATGACGACGAGCTTCTCGAGCAGTTGCTGAGCGACGAGACCCCGCGGCCGGAACGGATCTTCCAGGACCTCGTCCGCGAGACCGGCGAGAGCCTAGGCGTATCCGTCCTGTTCGGCTCGGCGAGCAGCTCATGGGGCGTCCGACGCCTGCTCAAGGCGCTCCGCCACGAAGCACCCGGCCCCGAGGCGACCGCCGCGCGGCTCGAAGTGTCCGACCCGTCGCTTTACGTGTTCAAGGTCCTGCACGGCTCCGTCGGCCGGCTCGCCTTGTCGCGAGTCCTCGGCGGCAGGATCGGCGAAGGCGCGGACCTCAGGACCGATGACGGCAGCCATGTCCGCCTCGGCGCGCTGTTCACGCTCCAGGGCGACAAGACCCAGAAAGTCTCGGAGGCGCGCAACGGAGATGTCCTCGCCGTCGCCAAGATCGACGCGGTGAAGCCAGGCCAATGGCTCGGCCTTGGCCATCTCCCTCCCGACGTCGAAGTCGAATACCCGGCCCGCAATTGCACGATCGCGATCGAGCCCGCCGACCGCAAGGATGACGTCAAGCTGTCGGGCGCTCTCCAGCGCCTCCTCGACGAGGACGCCGGCCTGGTCATCGAGCATGACGAGGCGAGCCATGAAATCCTGCTGAAGGGCGTCAACGACGAGCATCTCCGCACCGTGCTCGCCCGGCTCAAGCGGCGCTACGGAGTCGAGGTGAAGTCGCACCCGCCAAGCATCGGCTATCGGGAGTCGATCCGGAAGAGCGTCAGCCAGCGCGGCCGCCACAAGAAGCAGACCGGTGGGCACGGCCAGTTCGGCGACGTCATCATCGAGATCAGCCCGCTGCCGCGCGGCTCCGGCTTCCAGTTCCAGGAGAAGATCACCGGCGGCGCCGTGCCCCGCCAGTGGATCCCGGCGGTCGAGGACGGCGTCCGCGACGCTCTCGCCAAGGGCGCGCTCGGCTTCACCGTCGTCGATGTCGCGGTCAGCCTCGTCGACGGAAGTTATCATAGCGTCGACAGCAGCGAACTCGCCTTCCGGCTCGCCGGCCGAATGGCGATGCAGGAGGCGCTTGCCGCTGCCCATCCCTATTTGCTCGAGCCGATGCACAAGCTGACCGTCGTCTGCCCCTCGAGCGCGACCAGCCGGATCACGTCCGGAATCGCCGGCCGGCGCGGCCAGATGCTCGGAATGGGCCCGCGCGACGGCTGGACGGGCTGGGACCGGATCGAAGCGCTGATTCCGGAAGCCGAGCTCGGTGGCCTCGAAGCGGAGTTGCGGTCGCAGAGCCAGGGACTCGCAAGCTACGAAGCCGAGTTCGACCACCTCGCCGAGCTCAACGGACCGCTTGCCGACAAGGTCATCAAGCAGCAGCTGCCCGAGCCCGCCTAGCGCCGGCGTGACTTAGGCGAGGCCCTCGACGGTCGCGATCGGCCGCCAGTCACCAAGACCGGCGGTCACCGCGAAATCTGGCGGGACCGGTTCTCCGGCATGAATTCCGGTGCTGACGAAGACGGCGTCGAACCCCATCCGCGCCGCGCCCAGCATGTCGGTCTGCAGGCCGTCGCCGACTGCAAGCACCGTGTCGCGCGGCGGATCGCCGGCCAGACGGAGCGCATGGTCGTAGATCGCGCGGTGAGGCTTGCCGTACCAGGCGACCGGACCGCCGAGCTCCTGATAAAGATCGGCAAGGGCGCCGGCGCACAGCTCCGCGACGCCGCCGTGCATGAGAGGGTGTGCGCCGAGGCCAAAGACTGGGTTGAATCGCAGGGCTGGACCGTGCTCGGGATCACACAAAGCCCGATCACCGGGCCCGAAGGCAATGTCGAGTTCCTGCTGGGAGCGGAAAAGAATGGCTGAAGCGCGCAAGGACTGGTGGAAGCTCGCGATTGTCGCGGTGATCGCGATCGAGGCCTTGGGCGGTCTAAGCGGTTGGCTGTCGAACAGCGGCTACGGCAACGCCTGGTTCGATAGGCTGGTGAAGCCGGATTTCATGCCCCCCGGAGCGGCCTTCGGGATCGTCTGGCCGATCCTTTATGCGCTTCTGGGCATATCAGTGGCCATGATCCTGGCCGAGCCACCGTCGCCGCGGCGAAAGACGGCGCTCACCTTGTTCTGGATCCAGCTCGCGTTGAACCTCGCCTGGTCGCCGATCTTCTTTGCCGGCCACGACATCGGCCTCGCCAAGATCGTGATCTTCATCATGGCCCTCGTCGCAGCCTATGTCGCCAGGCAATTCTATCGCCTGCGCAGGATCGCCGGCTTGCTGATGCTCCCCTATCTCGCCTGGCTGGTCTTTGCCGGAGCGCTCAATTGGAGCATCGAGACGCTCAATCCCGGCGCCGGCGCTTCGCTGTTCCAATAATTGGGGATAGTTTCAAGGAGTTGGGGATAGGTTTCCGCCGCGGGGTGGCGGAAGATGAACGGACTACCTATCTGCCCGCGGAAAGGGAGACTGGACGATGCAGTCCGAGAACAAGATGTTCGACGACTTCGTGAAAATGGTGAACGGCCTGGCCGGGACCATGGCCGGTATGGGCCGCGAGGCGGAGTCTTCGGCGCGCGAGAAGATGCGCGAGTGGATCGGCGGCCAGGATTTCGTCGGCCGTGACGAGTTCGAGGCGGTGAAAGCGATGGCCGCGGCCGCGCGCGACGAGAACGAAGCGCTGAAAGCACGCATTGCGGCGCTCGAAGCGAAGGCCGGCGGAGCCGCGAAGCCCAAGGGCAAGACCGGAGCAAAGCCCTGAGCGAAGACGAAATCCAGGACGAGCGCGACGACGGCGCCCCGATCGAGGTGCTCGAGGCCTATTTCGAGGCGCGCGGCTGGGCATGCGAGCGCACCGCCGAGGGCGAGATCGTCGCCTCGGCGACCGGCAGCTGGGCGCAGTACGAGCTGCGCGGCGTGTGGCGGCCCGAGGACCAGGTGCTGCAGTTCCTCGCTTTCCCCGACATCAAGGTCGGGCCGGAGAAGCGAACCGCGATCTTCGAGGCGCTGAGCCTGATCAACGAGCAATTGTGGCTCGGCCATTTCGAAATGTGGTCGGGGTCGGGCCTCATCGTGTTCCGGCATTCGACCATCCTCGACGCGCGCGAGGGCGAGGGCTTGAGCCTCGAGCAGGCCGAAGCGATCGCCGAGGCCGCGGTCGAGGAATGCGAGCGTTTCTACCCGGTGTTCCAGTTCGTCCTGTGGGGCGGCAAGTCGCCCGGCGAAGCCATCGCCGCCGCGTTGATCGACACACACGGCGAAGCATGACCAGCGGACCGCAACTCCCTTCTCCCACCTGGTTCGTCGGCTGCGGCAATATGGGCCGGGCGATCGTCGACGGCTGGCGCACGGCCGGGATCGACCTTGGCCAGACGGTCGTCATCCGGCCGAGCGGCGCGCCCGTCGAGGGCGTGCGCACGGTCAGCGCACTGCCCGACGCCGGCATTCCGCCGCGGCTGGTCGTGCTCGCGGTCAAGCCGCAGAAGCTCGACGAGGTGGTGCCGCAGCTGAAGCCGTGGATCACCGGCCGGACGACGATCGTCTCGATCCTTGCCGGGGTCGAAGTCGCGAGCCTCAAGCAGCGCTTCCCCGCGGCCGGCGCCGTGATCCGCGCCATGCCCAACCTGCCGGTCGCGATGCGCCGCGGAGTGACCGCGCTCTACACCGACGATGCCGATGACGCCGTGAAGCAGCAGATCGGCGACCTGTTCGTCGCGCTCGGCTGGGCGATGTGGACCCTCGACGAGGCGCGGCTGGCGGCGATCGGCTCGGTCGCCGGTGCCGGCCCGGCCTATGTCGCGCGGTTCATCGCCGCGCTCGCCAAGGCGGGCGAGGCGAAGGGGCTCAGTCCCGAGATTGCGGCGACCATCGCGCTCGAGACCGTGCTCGGCACGGCGTGGATGGCGGCGACCAGCGGCGAGACGATGGGCGCGGTGGTGAAGCGCGTGGCCAGCCCCAACGGTACGACCGAGGCGGGCCTGGCCGTGCTCGACAAGGCCCTCGACGACCTCATCGGAGTGACGATCGAGGCCGCGTCCCGCCGCGGCGCCGAGCTCGCCGAAGCGGCCAAGCTTGCTAGCGAGGCTTCGCTCCACTAGTCGCCGATCCCGCAAAGGACACGGCATGATCGGCGACGTTATGGAGGCGGACAAGACGGACCTCGCCGTCGAACCGGCGGCAAAACCGGTCCCGGCGGAGGAGCGCGCCAAGCTGCTGGCCGACCCCGGCTTCGGCCGGGTCTTCACCGACCATATGGCGATCATCGAATATGACGAGAAGGAAGGGTGGCACGACGCCCGGATCACCGCTCGCCATCCGTTCACGATGGATCCGGCGTCGCCCGTGCTCCATTATGCGCAGGAGATTTTCGAGGGCCTGAAGGCCTATCCGCGGCCGGGCGGAGCGGCGGCGCTGTTCCGGCCCGACGCCAACGCCCGGCGGTTCGCCAAGTCCGCCACGCGGCTGGCGATGCCGCCCCTGCCGGAAGCGATGTTCCTCGATTCGGTGCGCTCGCTGGTGCGCGCCGATCGCGAGTGGATTCCCCGCACCGAGGACGGCTCGCTCTACCTTCGCCCGTTCATGATCGCCAACGGCTCGTTCCTCGGCATGCGGCCGTCGACCGAGTTCATCTACGCGGTCATCGCCTCCTCGGTGGAATCCTATTTCAAGAATGATGCGCCGAGCGTCTCGCTGTGGGTGACTCGCGAATATGTCCGAGCGGCGCCGGGCGGGACCGGCGAAGCGAAATGCGGCGGCAATTACGCCGGCAGCCTGATCGCCCAGGCCGAAGCCGTCCGCCAGGGTTGCGACCAGGTCGTGTTCCTCGACGCGGTCGAGCGGCGCTGGGTCGAGGAGCTCGGCGGGATGAACGTGTTCTTCGTGTTCGCCGACGGCTCGGTGCAAACCCCGCCGCTCGACGGCACGATCCTCCACGGCGTGACCCGCGATTCGCTGCTGACGCTGGCCCGCGACATGGGCCTGACGGTGCGCGAAGAACCCTATGCGATCGACCAGTGGAAGGCCGACGCCGAGAGTGGCCGGCTGACCGAGGCGTTCGCCTGCGGCACCGCGGCGGTCGTCACGCCGATCGGCAGGGTCAAGGAAGTCGATGGCCAATTCACCATCGGCGGCCAGTCGATCGGGCCGCTGACGATGCGGCTGCGCTCGGCGCTGGTCGACATCCAGCGCGGCGCCGCGCCCGATCCCTACGGCTGGACCGAACTCGTCTGACGCCCGGCGCCGAGCGCGGCCGGGTCGGCGACGTCGCCGATGCCATTGGCTTCGATGTCGGCGAGGAGCGCGGTCAGCCAATCGCGGTCCAGCCGCCGCTGCCGGGCGAGGTGCCGCAACAGGTGATCGCCGCCGGTCGACAGCACCGGCGCCAGTTCCTTCCGGATCGGTTTCAGCTTCTCGATAAGCTCGTCGAGCCGCGCGATCCGGCGACGAAGCGCAGCGGTCGCGGCGACCGGATCGGCGAGATGCAGGAACAGCAGCGCGCCATAAAGCGTGCGTGAAACCGGTCCCTCGGCTTCCAATTGTTCGTGCAGGCCCTTGCGGAATTCTGCCCGTCCTTTGGCAGTGATCGTGTAGATCGTGCGCATCCCGCCGCGCGCCACCCGCTCCCGCGCGACGGCCGCGATCAGCTGGCCCTTCTCGAGCTGCCGGACCGCATAATAGAGCGTCCCGACGTCCACATCGATGTAGCATTCGACCATCGCCGCCTCGAGCCGGCGCTTGATTTCGTAGGGATGGAAGTCGCCGCGGTGGAGCACTCCGAGGATCAGCAGCCTTGCGTTCATAGTTTAATCAAACTAATGCAATTCAACTAAAGCAGCAAGGACTCGCTCGATGGGGCGGACAATCGCGAGCATCGTTGCCGGACTGGTCGGCTGGTTGGTCATCGTCACCATCCTCAATTTCGGCCTGCGCGCGGCGATCCCCGGCTATCACTCAGCCGAAGCGACGCTGCAGTTCACCTCCGCGATGAAAGCGGGGCGCCTGGCCGAGGCCGCGCTGACGTCGTTCGCCGCGGGTGCATTGGTCGGGTGGGTCGCTCCGCGGACGAAATGGGCGCCGTGGGTGGTCGGGTTCGCGATCCTGGCGATCTTCCTGCCGGTGCACATCGCTCTCTGGAACAAGTTCCCGGCCTGGTATCACCTGACCTTCCTCGTCCCGATCGTGCCGCTGGTGGTGCTCGGAGCGTCGCTCGCCGGCCGCCGCGAGCGCGTCGCCGCTTGATCATGCTACAGTCGCCGTGATGCGATTCCACCACCCCGCGGTCCCGATCGTCCTCACCATCCTGCTGATCGATTCGATCGGTTTCGGCATCGTCCTGCCGGTGCTGCCCACCCTGGTCGTGCATTTGGGCCAGGTTTCGCTGCCCGAAGCGACGCGGATCGCGGGCTACATGCTGGTGACCTATGCCGGCGCCCAATTCTTTGCCGGGCCGGTGATCGGCAATTTGGGCGACCGCTTCGGACGGCGGCCGATCCTCCTTGCCTGCGCGGTCGCGTTCGGCCTCGATTATCTGTTCATGGCCGCCGCTCCGACGCTCGCCTGGCTGTTCGTCGGGCGCTTCATCGCCGGGATCGCCGGCGCCACCTACGGGCCGGCCAACGCCGTGCTCGCCGACATCACGCCGCCCGAGAAGCGCGGCGCCACCTTCGGCCTGATGGGCGCGGCGTTCGGACTCGGCTTCATCCTCGGCCCGGCGATCGGCGGCCTCACCGCCAGCCTCGGCACGCGGACGCCGTTCATCATCGCTGCGGTGCTGGCGATGGCCAATGCGCTGTGGATCGCGGTTCGATTGCCGGAAACCCTGCCGGCCGAGCGCCGCCGGCCGTTCCACTGGCGCGACGCGCATATTTTCGGCGCCTTCCGCCCGCTGTTCCACGCCGGCGGCGCGACGCCGCTGCTGGTCGCCGCTTTCCTGTGGCAGCTGGCGCATATCGTCTATCCGGCAACCTGGGCCTTTTGGGCGGGGCTGGCACATCACTGGAACGCGGCGCTGATCGGCTGGTCGCTGGCCGCGGCCGGGCTCGCGATGGCGCTGGCGCAAACCTTCGTCACCGGCCGTGCGATCGCCCGCTTCGGGGAAGCCCGCACCGTGGTGATCGGCATGGTGGTCGGGGGCTTGTCGTTCCTCGCCTACGTGTTCGCGACCGCGGACTGGATGGTGTTCGCGATCATCTTCGCGTCCGCCCTGCAGGGGCTGGTGTGGCCGTCGATGAACGCCTTGCTGTCCCGGATGACCGACGCGTCGCACCAGGGCGCGCTGCAGGGCGGGATGGCGAGCATCGCCAGTGTCGCGGCGATCGTCGGACCGCTGGCGATGACCCAGGCGCTCGCCTTCGGCGCCGAGCATGGCGAACCGGGCGGGGCGTTCCTGCTCGCCGCCTTGCTGGTGCTTGTCGGGCTGGTGACCGTCGTCGTGGGTGTGGTCCGGAAGCTCGATCCGCCCGTCACCGCGCAAGCCGAGGCGCGCTGACCAGTCGACCGGCCGGCCGCTCGCGCGGCTCGCCATAAAGCCAGCTTATCGGCACATCCGCGATCTCTGTTGGCCAACACACGTCCAAACCCGCAACTTAAGCCCGGGACTGGAGCACCGTTCGACCAAAGGAGACATGTGATGTCTGCTTTCAGCCCCGTTCTTCCGGCCGTGACGAAGGCACCGCTGCTGTTCCTGCGTCCGATGCGGGAACGGCCCGTTTCGTATCAATATGATCCGCCGCCGGGCATCCCCGAGCGAACCGGCACCTATGATCCGCACCTGATCGAGATCCGCAACGCCCGCCCGCTGGCGCCGGCGCTGTCGCTCGACGCCGAAGGCTTCACGCTGGTTCGGGCGCACAGCGATTTCTCCGACTATCACGACGATGCCGCGATCCGTTCGGCTTACTATCCCGAGGCGGAACAGCTGATCGCGGCGGCGACCGGTGCCGAACAGGTCATCGGCTTCGACCACAACATTCGCAACGCCGACCGCGCCGCGAAAGGGGAGGCGGGAATTCGTGCCCCGGTTCCGCGCGCCCACAACGACTTCACGCTCCGCTCGGGTCCCGATCGCGTCCGCGCCGAGCTCGAGCTGCGCGGCCTCGATGCCGAGACGCTGCTGCGCCGGCGTTTCGCGATCATCAACCTGTGGCGGCCGATCAATCGTCCGGCCGATAAGTCGCCGCTGGCGCTCGCCGATGTCCGCACCGTTGCGCCGGCCGACCTCGTCGCGACCGACCTCATCTATCGCGACCGCATCGGCGAGACCTATTCGGTGCAGCACAATGATGCGCAGCGCTGGTACTATTTCCCGAACCTGTCGCCGAACGAGGCGATCCTTCTCAAAGGCTATGATTCGGATGAGCGCGCGGCGCGGTTCACGCCGCACGCGGCGTTCGACGACCCGCAGAGTCCGCCCGACGCGCCGGAGCGGGAAAGCATCGAGGTGCGCGCGCTGGCGATCTACCCCGAGGAAGCTGACGCTAGCTGAAAATCGACAGGTCGAGCGGCTCGCTTGGCCCGAACCAGATCACATGTTCACTGTGGTCGGCGCGGTCGTCGCCGGTGCTCGTGTGGGCGAAGACGGTGAGGCCGTCGCGGTTGAGGGCGATCCACTGCGCGAAATCGCCGAACTGGTCGCGCGGCACCGTCAGCTGGCAGCTCCCGCGCGGATGCGGCCCGACCGGCTTCAGGTGGAAGTGACCGACCGGGACGCCGAACCGCGCCTGCGCGGCGGCGGCGACCGCCTTGGCCCGCTCGACCTCATCGGGATCGTAATAGATATGGGCGTGGAAATCGCGGATCGAAGCTTCGCTCATCGTCCTCATATAGGGTCGCGGTCCCGCAACTCCCACTTCCAAGTCCGGACTTGGCGGCTATAAGCGCGCCTTCCCCCGCCTGCGCTGAAGCTTCGGCGGGCGCGATGCTGGGGCGTCGCCAAGTGGTAAGGCACCGGTTTTTGGTACCGGCATTCGCAGGTTCGAATCCTGCCGCCCCAGCCAATTCCTGAAGCGTGCTTATGTCTGCTTTGGGTGGAAAGCGGACGCCAGCGCTACTTGCTGTCCGGTCGCGTGAGACAGCGCCACAAAAGCCCCAAGAGCTTGCTTACAACATGTCCAA
>Ga0207678_10004058_pt1 | contig 13173 bp, 14 predicted proteins | sample KBSC63metaG_FD_184319 | JGI IMG/M metagenome (GOLD analysis project Ga0207678, IMG submission 184319) | Corn rhizosphere microbial communities from Kellogg Biological Station, Michigan, USA - KBS C6-3 metaG (SPAdes) (version 2) | ecosystem: Host-associated > Plants > Roots > Rhizosphere > Soil ... | reverse complement strand
GCGACCGCGCTGCGCGCCGCGGGCGAGCCGATCCGCGGGCTTCCCGTGAAGGACATTTCGGTCGGGCGGATGCTTGAGAGCCTGTTCTCGATCACCCGCGACTTCGACATGCCGACCCAGCCGCATCTGCTGCTGCTGCAGAAGACAATGGTGATGAACGAGGGCGTGGCGACGGCGCTCGATCCGGACATTAACATGTGGGAGACGGCCGAGCCGTTCCTGCGCGAGTGGATGCGGTCGGAGCTCGGACCCGAAGCTTATTACGCCGACCGGATCATCGAAGTCGTCCGGGCGCTGAAGAAGGTCCCGGAGCTGATCGACCGGCTCGACCAATATTATCCGCCCGCGGGCGGCGCGCCACCGCCCCCCCCTCTGCCGGAAGTCGCGGTGATTCATCGCGAGGCGTGGTGGGGCTACGCGCTTGCCGGCGCGATCGGAGCCGCAGTCGGCGCTGCGGCGCTGTTTGTGCTAGGATAAAGCGATGGCAAAGGTGCTCCTCATCGTCGGCGGCGGGATCGCGGCCTACAAGTCGCTCGAATTGGTGCGGCTCCTGAAGAAGACCGGTCACACGGTGACTCCGGTGCTGACCGAGGGCGGCGAGCATTTCGTCACCGCGATGAGCCTCGGCACGCTCGCTGAAAGCCAGGTCCACAGCTCGCTGTGGGAGCTGAAGGACGAGGTCGAGATCGGGCATATCCAGTTGTCGCGCGCAGCCGATTTCGTGCTCGTCTGCCCGGCAACCGCCGACCTGCTCGCCAAGATGGCGGCGGGCATCGCCGACGATCTCGCAACGACGCTTCTGCTCGCGACCGACAAGCCCGTTGTGGTCGCTCCCGCGATGAACGTCCGCATGTGGCTCCACGCGGCAACCCAACGCAACGTCGCGCAGCTGAAGGCCGACGGGGTGAAGGTCATCGAGCCTGCCGAGGGCGAAATGGCCTGCGGCGAATACGGTCCCGGCCGCCTGCCCGAGCCGCAGGACATCATGGATCAGCTCGCCGATCTCCTCAAGTGACGCTCGCCGGAAAGCACGTCCTCGTCACCGCCGGGCCGACGTGGGAGCCGATCGATCCGGTGCGGGTGATCGCCAACCGCTCGTCGGGACGGCAGGGCTTCGCGATCGCGGCTGCTGCGGCGCAAGCCGGCGCGCGCGTGACTCTCGTCGCCGGGCCGGTGTGCCTGCCGACTCCTGGCGGGGTGGAGCGGATCGATGTCGAGACCGCCGAGGAAATGGCCGAAGCAGTTTTCGCGGCGCTTCCCGCTGATGTGGCCGTCCTCGTCGCAGCGGTAGCCGACTGGCAGGTCGAGGCTTCGCCCGCCAAGCTCAAGAAGAGCGACGGTCCGCCGAAGCTCAGGTTCGCGCCGACCCGCGACATCCTCGCCGAGCTTGGGGCGAGCGAGCAGCGCCCGCGCCTGCTGGTTGGCTTTGCCGCAGAGACCGAGAATGTCGTCGCTTACGCCGCGGCCAAGCTGCAGGCGAAACGCGCCGACTGGATCGTCGCCAACGACGTTTCAGGCGACGTCATGGGCGGCGAGCGCAACCGGGTTCACCTGGTGACCGATGCGGGCACGGAGAACTGGCCGGAGGGCGCCAAAGACGAGGTCGCGGCGCGCCTGATCGCGCGGGTCGCCGAAGCCTTAGGCTGAACCGCAGGCGCCGCAGCGCGGATCGGCTGGAATCCGGATCGCTCGCCATTCGAGCTTCTCGCCGTCGAACAGATGGACCTTGCCAGCCTGGTCATCGCCGATCCCGACGATCGAATTGATCGCGACAAGCGCCGCGAAGCTGCCGACGCTTGCGGTCAGCGCCCCGAGCACGCCGAGCTCGGCGCAATTGTCGCAATCCTCCGCGTCGAAGGCGTCGCCGACGAAACAGCGATAGCAGGGCTTGGAACGAAAAAGGCCGACCTGCCCCTGGAACTGGACCGCCGCGGCCGACACGAGCGGAACGCCGAGCTTCACGCAGGCGTCGGATACGGCGAGCCTGGTAGCGAAATTGTCGCTTCCGTCGATCACCAGATCGTGTCCGTCGAGAAGCTGCCCGGCGTTGTCGGCGCCGATCCGCTGCAGGATCGGCGTGGCCTCGATGTGGTGGTTGAGGCGGTGCGCGAACTGGATCGCGAGGTCGGCCTTGGAATAGCCGACGTCACGCTCGCGGAAGAGCGGCTGGCGATGGAGGTTGGCGAGCTCGACCACGTCGTTGTCGATGATCGTCAGCCGGCCGACGCCGGCTCCGGCGAGCGCAGGAACGATCGCGCTGCCGATGCCGCCGGCCCCGACCACCGCGACCCTGGTCTCCTTGAGCCGGCGCTGCCCGAAGCCGCCGACCTGCGGCAGCACGATATGCCGCGCATAGCGTTCGAGCTCGGCGTCGGTGAGGTTCACCGGCCGGTCGAGCCGAAGCCCCCCGCCCCGCGGCTGGTCTCGGACAAGGTCGAAACCTCGACGAATTGCGCCTTTTGCACCGGCGCCGGGACGAGTTGGGCGATGCGCTCGCCACGACGGACCTCGAACGGCTCGCTGCCGAGGTTGGCGAGGATCACCTTCACCTCGCCGCGATAGTCGTGGTCGATGGTGCCGGGCGTGTTGAGGCAGGTGATGCCGTGCTTAAGCGCGAGCCCAGAACGCGGCCGAACCTGCACTTCGTACCCCTCCGGGATGGCGATGGCGAAACCAGTTGCGACGGCGTGGCGCTGGCCTGGCGTGAGCGTGATGTCCTCCGCAGCGACCACGTCGAGCCCGGCGGCGCCCGCGGTCGCGTAGCTCGGCGCAGGCAGACCTTGGCCGTGGGCAAGACGCTGCAGCTGGATCTCGATCACTTGGCCTTCTTCCTCGCCGGCTTGCGGCCGGCCTTCTTGGCCGGGCCCTTCGCCGCGCGCTCATCGATCAAGCGGACGGCGTCGTCCAGGGTGACCGATGTGGGCTCCATCGCCTTGGGCAGGGTCGCATTGGTGGTGCCGTCGGTGACGTAAGGCCCGTAGCGGCCGGCCATGACCTTGATCTCGCCGCCGCTCGCCGGATGCTTGCCGAGGACGGCGATTGGCTCGCGCGAAGCGCCGCCCTTGCGCCCGCCGCCCGCCGCGGCGTCGGCGAGCTTGGAAACGGCAGCGTTCATCCCCGTCTCGAACACTTCGGCGGTCGAGCTCAGCCGCGCATATTTGCCGTCGTGCGCGAGGTACGGGCCATAGCGCCCGATAGAGGCCGTGATCGGCTTCCCGCTCTCCGGGTGCAGGCCGATCTCACGCGGTAGCGACAGCAGCCGCTCGGCGACTTCGGCGGTCACGTCTGAAACTGGAATGTCCTTGGGGATCGAGGCGCGCTTTTCGCCGCGCTCGACATAGGGGCCGAACCGGCCGCTCTTGAGGGTGATCCCGTCGCCGAGGTCCTGCGGGCCGTCGCTCTGCGCCTGGTCGCCGCCCTGGCCGAACTTCTGGGTATATTTGCAGTCCGGATAGTTGGAGCAGGCGACGAACGCACCGAACTTGCCGCCGCGGAGGCTCAGGCGCCCGTTGCCGCATTGCGGACAGACACGCGGGTCGCTGCCGTCCTCTCGCGGCGGGTAGAGCCAGGGCGCGAGGAACTCGTCGAGCGCTGCGGTCACTTCGGACGGCTTCTGGTCCATGACCTCGCCCGCCTTGGGCTGGAAGTCGCGCCAGAATTCCTGGAGCAATTTCTGCCAGTCGAGGCGGCCGCCGGAGACGTCGTCGAGCTCTTCCTCGAGCTCGGCGGTGTAGTCGTAGCTGACGTAGCGCTCGAAGAAGCGCTCGAGGAAGGCGGTCACGAGGCGCCCGCTCTCCTCGGGGATGAACCGGCCCTTGTCGACGCGGACGTACTCGCGGTCCTTCAGCGTCTGGAGGATCGAGGCGTAGGTCGACGGGCGGCCGATGCCGAGCTCCTCGAGCCGCTTGACCAGGCTCGCCTCGGAATAGCGCGGCGGCGGCTGGGTGAAGCTCTGCACCGCTTCGACGGCGGTCTTGGCCGGCACGTCGCCCTTGCCGAGCGCCGGCATGCGCGCACCTTCCTCGTCCTGAGGGTCGTCGCGGCCTTCGTCATAGAGCGCCATGAAGCCGGGGAAGAGCACGACCTGCCCGGTCGCGCGAAGCACGGCGCGGCCGGTGCCGTCGGTCAGCTCGACCGTGGTCCGCTCGAGGCGTGCCGAGGCCATCTGACTGGCGAGCGCACGGTTATAGACCAGCTCGTAGAGGCGCGCATGATCACCGGACGCAGCGCGCGACTTGTCGAAGTCGGTCGGGCGGATCGCCTCGTGCGCTTCCTGCGCATTCTTGATCTTGCTCTGATACTGGCGCGGCTTGTCGGGCACGTAGCCGGCATCGTAGCGGCTCGCGATCGCGCGGCGCGCGGCGCTGATCGCCTCGGGCGCCATGTCGACGCCGTCGGTCCGCATGTAGGTGATGAGCCCGTCCTCGTAGAGGCCCTGCGCGACGCGCATCGTGTGGCTGGCGGAGAAGCCGAGCTTGCGCGCCGCTTCTTGCTGCAGGGTCGAAGTTGTGAACGGCGGCGGCGGGTTCTTGGCGAACGGCTTGGTCTCGACCGATTCAACGGTGAAGCGGCCGGCCTCGACCACGGCTTTGGCCGCGTCGGCGTCGCCCTTGTTGCCGATCGTCAGCCGTTCGATCTTCTTGCCGTCGAGCTGAACCAGCCGGCCGGTGAAGCTCTGCCCGTCCTTCTCGAAGGTGGCGCTGATCGACCAATATTCCTGCGGGCGGAAGACCTCGATCTCGCGCTCGCGGTCGACGATCAGGCGCAGCGCGACCGACTGGACGCGGCCGGCCGACTTGGCGCCCGGAAGCTTCCGCCAGAGGATCGGCGAGAGGGTGAAGCCGACGAGATAATCGAGCGCGCGTCGCGCCCTGTAGGCGTCGATCAGGTCTTCATCGAGCCCCCGCGGCTTCTTCATCGCCTCGGTCACCGCCGAATTGGTAATGGCGTTAAAGGTGACGCGCTGGACGTCCTTGGGCAGCGCCTTCTTGCTGCGAAGCACTTCCTGGACGTGCCAGCTGATCGCCTCGCCCTCGCGATCGGGGTCGGTAGCGAGGATCAAGGTATCGGCGTTCCTGGCTTCGTCGGTGATCGCCTTGAGCTGCTTCGCCCGGTCGGGAGAGACCTGCCACAGCATGTCGAAGCCATGTTCCGGATCGACCGAGCCGTCCTTCGGCGGCAGGTCGCGGACATGGCCGAACGAAGCGAGCACGCGGTGCCCGCTCCCAAGATATTTTTCGATGGTTTTCGCCTTGGCCGGCGATTCGACGACAACAAGCTTCAAGATCTGCCCTCACGTATACGCGCATAAAGTGGGGTGGCTTGATTCCGCCCGTCAAGCGGGGCGCAGGCTGACCTTATTGCCGGCGTGACGGTCGAGGCGGCCAGCCAGGTCGAGCTCGAGCAGGGCCATCTGAACCGCGCCCGCGGGCGCTCCGGAAAGGCGGATGATCTCGTCGACCGGCACCGGCGACGGGCCGAGCAGCTCCTCCACCACGCCCAGCGCATCGTCGCCGTTCATCTCGGCCGCGGGTTCGTACGGCGTCGGCCCGGCCCGGACGCTGCTCGCCGGAAGGCGGATCGCCTCGATCACATCCGCGGCGCTCTGGATCAGGGTCGCTCCATCGCGGATCAGCTGGTTGCAGCCTTGGGCGCGGGGGTCGAGCGGCGAGCCCGGCACGGCCATGACTTCGCGGCCGGCCTCGGCGGCAAGGCGGGCGGTGATCAACGAGCCCGACTTCGGGGCTGCCTCGACGACGACCGTCCCGGACGCGATGCCCGCGATGATCCGGTTGCGGTAGGGGAAGTGGCGTGCTCGCGGCTCCGTGCCCGGCGGCATTTCGGCGAGCACCAGCCCGCGTTCGTACATCGCCGTCTGCCGATCCTGGTTCTCGGGCGGGTAGAAGATGTCGATGCCCCCGGCGACCACACCGACCGTGCCTGTGTCGAGCGCTCCGTCGTGGGCCGCGCTGTCGATACCGCGCGCAAGCCCGGAGACCACGACGACGTCGTTCTGGCCTAAATCGTAGGCAAGGCCGCGGGCGAAGCGGCATGCGGCCGCCGAGGCATTTCGCGCGCCGACGATCGCGACCGCCTGCCGGTCGAGCAAAGCGAGATTGCCCTTGGCGGTGAGCAGCGGCGGGGCGTCCTCGAGCTCGGCAAGGAGCCGGGGATAGAGGCCTTGGCCGAGCGCGAGGAACCTGGCGCCGAGCTTGTCGACCCGCGCCAGTTCCCGCTGGGCCTGGTCCCTGGGATAGAGCGTGGGCGCCTTCCCGCCGCCGCGCCGAGCGAGGTCGGGAACTGCGGCCAGCGCCGCCGCGGGGCTGCCGAACCGGGCGATCAACTGGCGATGGGTGACGGGGCCGATGCCGGGCGTGCGCGCCAGCCTCAGGCGGTCGACGAGGTCTTCGATCCTATCCGTGGCTCGGTTCCTTTCTTGAGGCGAAGGATATTTTCGCGGTGCTTCCACAGGACGAGCAAAGCGAAACCGAGCAGCAACGGGAGAAGTGACGGCTTGAACAAGGCGGCGGCGATTGGAGCGCTAAGCGCCGCGGTCATTCCGGCGACTGACGAGATTCGGATCGTCAGAAGCAGGCCGAGCCAGATCGCGGCGTAGATCGCGGCTCCGATCGGGAACAATGGGATGAGGACGCCGAGGAAGGTCGCGACCCCCTTCCCGCCCTTGAACCTCAGCCACAGCGGATAGAGATGGCCGATCATCGCACCGCCCCCGGCACAGCGGCCGGCGAGGTCGTCGATGTCGCCGAACAGCCGGCGGGCGATCAGGATCGCGGCGGTCGCCTTGAGGCAATCGAGGATCAACGTTGCAACAGCGAGCGGCTTGCTCCCGGTGCGGAGCACATTGGTCGCACCGATGTTGCCGGATCCGATCTTGCGGATGTCGCCCTTGCCGCTGGCCCAGGTGAGCAGCAGTCCGAAGGGAATCGCGCCGAGGACATACCCGATCGCCAGTGAGAGCAGCAGCTCGCGGTTCATGGGCGGGTGGTAGCAAATACCATTGCGTTGGCAATCAGCCGTCACCAATGACGGCGGTGTGAATCCAGACGCTCCCCTGCTGTTCTTCGACTCCGGCGTCGGCGGCTTGTCGGTGCTCGGGCCGACGCTCGAGCTGCTGCCCAACGCGCCGATCGTCTATGCCGCCGACAACGCGGGCTTCCCCTATGGCAAGAAAACCGAGGCCGAACTGGCGAGCCGGGTCCCGGCCCTGCTCGGGCGGCTGGTCGAGCGGTTCCAGCCGCGCCTTGCGGTGATCGCCTGCAATACGGCCTCGACCATCGCGCTCGAACATGTGCGCCTGGCGCTCGACCTGCCGGTGGTCGGAACGGTGCCCGCGATCAAGCCTGCCGCCGAAATGTCGAAGACTCGAGTCATCGGCGTGCTCGGGACCGAAGCGACCGTGCGCCAGCCCTATGTCGACGATCTTGCGGCGAAGTTCGCGAGCGACTGCACAATCATCCGCCATGGCTCGCCCGAGCTGGTCGAACTGGCCGAGGCGAAGCTCGCGGGCGAGGCCGTGAGTGTAGAGGCGGTGTGCGCGGCCGCCCAGCCGATGTTCGACGCTCCGGACGGAGACCGGCTCGACACGGTGGTGCTCGCCTGCACGCATTTTCCGCTGCTGCAGGATGAGCTTCGGGCGGCGTTCCCGAGCGTCGCCTATGTCCACGGCGGGCCGGGGATCGCGCGGCGGATCGCCTGGCTCACCCGCGAGCAGCCGTGGCCGGCCGAGCCTCGGCCCGGGATCGCAGTGTTCACGGCACCGCCGCGCGACCCGCTGCTCGGCATGCTGGCGCAATTCGGAATCGGCGAAATCCGATTACTGTGACCGAGAATTTGCGAGTCGTTCTCAATGGCCTTGCGACAGAGCCGCCGCTAGAGGGCGGGCGAACGAGGACGCGCTTGGACTACACTCGCATATTCGAAGAAGCGATCGGCCGGCTGCACGACGAGGGCCGCTATCGCGTGTTCATCGATATCCTGCGCACCCGCGGGCAATATCCCAACGCGCGCTGCTTCGGCGGCAACGGGCCGAAGCCGATCACAGTGTGGTGCTCCAACGACTATCTCGGTATGGGCCAGCACCCGGTCGTGGTCGAAGCCATGGAGCAGGCGCTGCGCAACGTCGGCGCCGGGTCAGGCGGCACCCGCAACATCAGCGGCAACACCCATTACCATACCGAGCTCGAGGCCGAGCTGTCGTCGCTCCACGGCAAGGAAGCCGCGCTGCTGTTCACTTCGGGCTACGTATCCAACGAGGCGGCGCTGTCGACCCTCGGCAAGCTCCTTCCGGGCTGCGTGATTTTCTCCGACGACCTCAACCACGCGTCGATGATCGCGGGGATCAAGAATTCGGGCTGCGAGAAGCGCGTGTTCCGCCACAATGACCTCGAGCACCTCGAGGAATTGCTTGCCGCGGAAGATCCGGAGACGCCCAAGCTGATCGCGTTCGAGAGCGTCTATTCGATGGACGGCGACATCGCCCCGATCGGCGCGATTTGCGACCTCGCCGACAAATATAACGCGCTGACCTATCTCGATGAGGTTCACGCGGTCGGCATGTACGGCGCCGCCGGCGGCGGCATTTCGGAGCGCGATTCGGTCGCCGACCGCCTGACCATCATCGAGGGGACGCTCGGCAAGGCGTTCGGGGTGATGGGCGGCTATATCGCGGCGGACAAGACGATCGTCGATTGCATCCGCAGCTACGCCCCGGGGTTCATCTTCACGACTTCGCTATCGCCGGTGCTCGTCGCGGGCGCGCTCGCCAGCGTTCGGCACCTCAAGGCTTCGTCGGAGGAGCGCGAGGCGCAGCAGCAGGCAGCGGCGATGCTGAAGGCGAAGTTCACCGCGGCGGGCCTGCCCCTGATGCCGAGCTCGACCCACATCGTCCCGCTGCTGGTCGGCTGCCCGATCAAGGCCAAGCGCGTCAGCGACATCCTGCTCGCCGAGTACGGTCTCTACGTCCAGCCGATCAACTTCCCGACCGTCCCCCGCGGCACCGAGCGGCTGCGCTTCACGCCGGGCCCGTGCCACAGCGCTGACATGATGGACGAGCTGACGACCGCGCTGGTCGAGATTTTCGGCCGCGAGGACGTCCGCCAGGCGGCCTGACCCGATGAACAGGGCAGCCCAACGCACCTTCGCCAGTTCGACCCCAGTCTCGGTTCAGGATGAGCTTGTCGCTGCGGTTCAGCGGAGCGAGCTCCGCACCGAGCCGTTCGACCATGTCTACATGGAAGGCGTCCTCGACCCCGAGACCTACGCGACCCTGCTCAGGACCATGCCCGACCGGCGGTTCTACCACGAGCTCCGGCATCGCGACGCAATCCGCGCCGACGGGAGCAGCACCCGGCTTCGGCTTTACCTCTATCCCGAGCTGGTCCGGCGCATGCCGCAGGCGCAGCGGCGGGTCTGGCTGCCAATCGCCCGGGCGCTCTGCTCGCGCGAGCTCGAGGCTGCGTTCAAGGCGAAATTCCGGGGAGCGCTCGAGGAGCGTTTCGGAAAACCGGCGGAGAAGATCAGCCTGTTCCCGGTCCCGATCCTGCTGCGCGACCAGCCCGGCTATCGCATCGGCATCCACAGCGACGTCGGGACCAAGGCGATCACGGTCCAATATTATCTGCCGACCGACGAATCGCAGCGCGGCATCGGTACGATCTTCCACCAGGGCGAGAGTGGCAAAGCGGCCGAGCGGACGACGCAGATGCCGTTCCTGCCGGCGAGCGGCTACGCCTTCCCGGTGTCACTGACCAAGAGCTGGCACAGCGCCGCGACGACGACCGACAAGGACGGCGAGCGGGTGTCGATGATGGTCACTTATTACGTGACCGAGAACTTGCGGTCGCGGTTCAAGCGGCGGCTCAACCGGCTCGGATCGTTCTTCGGGCTTAATCCCGAACGCTGACCGGCCGCGGCACTGGCGAATCCGCGCCGCCTGCCTTAGTCAGGGACCATGCGCATCGTACTGACCGCCGACCACGCCGGAGTCGACCTCAAGGACGAGCTCGCCGGCTGGCTTCGCGAGCAGGGCCACGACGTGCTCGATCTCGGAACCAACAGCCATGAAAGCGTCGATTATCCCCGCTACGGCGCAATGCTCGCCGAGGCGTTGGCCGAGGGCCGTGCCGAGCGTGGGATCACCGTCTGCGGATCGGGTATCGGCGTAGCAATGGCGGCCAACCGCAACCCGGCGTGCCGCTGCGCCCAGGTCGGGGAGCCGCTCTCGGCGACGCTCGCGCGGCGCCACAACGACGCCAACGCAATCGCGCTCGGCGCGCGGCTGATCGGCCCGGAAATGGCCAAGGCTTGCGTCGAGGCGTTCCTCTCGACCGATTTCGAAGGCGGCCGCCACCAGCGGCGCGTCGACCAGCTGTCCAACGTCTTGCAGGAAACCCATTGATGGCGACCGCCGCAGACCTCGATGAACGTACCGGCTACCGCGTCCCGCACGGCTTCTTCACCAGCGCGCTGGCGGACACCGACCCGGCGGTCGAGGATGCGGTCCGCGCCGAGCTCAAGCGCGAGCAGACGCAGATCGAGCTGATCGCGTCGGAGAATATCGTCAGCAAGGCCGTGCTCGAAGCCCAGGGCTCGGTGCTCACCAACAAATATGCCGAAGGCTATCCCGGCCGCCGCTACTACCAGGGCTGCGCGCCCTCGGATGCTGTCGAGACGCTGGCGATCGAGCGGGCGAAGAAACTGTTCGGCTGTCAGTTCGCGAACGTCCAGCCGCACTCGGGCGCGCAGGCCAACGGCGCGGTCATGATGGCGCTCTTAAAGCCCGGCGACACGATCATGGGCCTCAGCCTCGCTGCCGGCGGCCACCTGACCCACGGCGCTCCGCCGGCCCAGTCGGGCAAGTGGTTCAACGCAGTCCAATATGGCGTGCGCCAGGACGACCACCTGGTCGATTTCGACGAGGTCGAGCGGCTCGCCAAAGAGCATCGGCCGAAGATGATCATCGCCGGCGGATCGGCCTATCCACGGCATTTCGACTTCGCCCGCTTCCGCCAGATCTGCGACGAGGTCGGCGCGCTGCTGTTCGTCGACATGGCGCATTTCGCCGGGCTGGTCGCGGCGGGCGAGCATCCGACTCCGTTCGGCCATGCGCACGTCGTAACCACGACCACGCACAAGACGCTGCGCGGCCCGCGCGGCGGCATGGTCCTGACCGACGACGAGGACATCGCCAAGAAGATCAACTCGGCGGTTTTCCCCGGTCTCCAGGGCGGCCCGCTGATGCACGTGATCGCCGCCAAGGCAGTCGCCTTCGGCGAAGCGCTGCAGCCCGAGTTCAAGGCTTATGCCAAGGCCGTGATCGCCAATGCGCAGACGCTCGCCGGGCGCCTCAAGGAGCGCGGCGCGGACCTCGTCGCCGGCGGCACCGACACGCATCTCGCGCTCGTCGACCTGCGCCCGCTCGGCCTCACCGGCAAGGACGCCGACGAGAGCCTCGAGCGCGCCGGGATCACCTGCAACAAGAACGGAGTCCCGTTCGACCCGCTGCCGCCGGTCAAGACCAGCGGCATCCGCGTCGGCTCGCCGGCCGGCACCACGCGCGGGTTCGGCGTAGCGGAGTTCCGCGACATCGCGGACATGGTCGCGGACGTGCTCGACGGGCTGAATGCCAACGGGCTCGAGGCGAACGGCGGAGTCGAGCAATCGGTCAACGAGCGCGTGCGTGCGCTTTGCGCTCGCTTCCCTATCTATAGCTGATGCGATGCCCGTTTTGCGCCCATGAAGACAGCCAGGTGAAGGATAGCCGCCCGTCCGAGGACGGGGCGGCGATCCGGCGGCGGCGCCAGTGCGAAGCGTGCGGCGCGCGGTTCACGACGTTCGAGCGGGTCCAGCTGCGCGACCTCACAGTGGTCAAGAAGGACGGCAAGCGCGAGCCCTTCGACCGCGACAAGCTCGCCCGGGCGATCGGCCATTCGACCCGCAAGCGCGATGTCGACGCAGGCAAGATCGACCGCCTGATCAGCGGCGTCCAGCGGCAGATGGAAACGCTCGGCGACGAAGTCACCTCGGTCCGCATCGGCGAAGCGGTAATGGCCGGCCTCAAGGCGCTCGACCATGTCGCCTACATCCGTTTCGCCAGCATCTACAAGGACTTCAGTGACCCGGCCGAGTTCGCCGAAATCGCCGAACGGGTGGAGAAGGAATCGGTCCCCCCGGGGCACGACAAGTTGCTGTGAGCCCACCCAAGCCAGTCATTGTCCTCGTCCGTCCGCAGCTTGGCCAGAATATCGGCAAGGCGGCGCGGGCCATGCTGAATTTCGGGCTGACGGAGATGCGACTCGTGGCGCCGCGCGACGGCTGGCCCAATCCGGATGCGGGCCCGGCGGCGAGCGGCGCGGACGTCGTGCTCGAGCGGGCACAGGTGTTCGATACCGCCCAGGCAGCGATCGCCGATTGCTCGACCGTGTTCGCTTCGACCGTCCGGAGGCGCGATCTGGTGATGCCGGTCGTGGCCCCCCAGGACATGGCCGAAAGCATCGCCTCATCGACCACCCGGAGCGCGATCCTGTTCGGACCCGAGCGGTCCGGGCTCGAGACCGAAGAGGTGGCGCTGGCGAACGCGATCGTGACCGTGCCGATCAACCCTGAGTTCGCGTCGCTGAACCTCGCGCAGGCGGTGATCCTGCTCGCCTACGAATGGTCGAAGCGGTCCGAGCTCGCTTCGCCAACCCGCAAGGAGCTCGAAGATCCAGCGCCGCACGGGGAGATCGAGGGGCTAATCGGCCAGTTGGACGCCGAGCTGGTCGCCAAAGGCTATTTCCACCCGCCGTCGCGCACCCAGGCTACCCGAAACACCATTCGGACGATCTTCACCAAGACCGGCTGGTCGTCGCGCGAGGTGAAAGCGGTTCGGGGGATCATTCGCGCGCTCGTCGGCCCGCAGCGAAACCGCTCGGAAACTTGACCTTTCTCACGCCCCCCCCTAGGTGCGCCGCTCGCAATTGATCCCGCATGCCCGGTGAAGCGGTGGTCGCGTCAGGCGCAAGGTCTGGCGGTGCGGTCCGGGCGCACATGACAGAAGCAAATTGGAGATTGCATCGTGACCAAGCGCACCAGCGCCAAATACAAGCTCGACCGCCGCATGGGCGAGAACGTCTTCGGACGCCCCAAGAGCCCGGTCAACCGCCGCGAATATGG
>Ga0207678_10004057_pt1 | contig 13173 bp, 12 predicted proteins | sample KBSC63metaG_FD_184319 | JGI IMG/M metagenome (GOLD analysis project Ga0207678, IMG submission 184319) | Corn rhizosphere microbial communities from Kellogg Biological Station, Michigan, USA - KBS C6-3 metaG (SPAdes) (version 2) | ecosystem: Host-associated > Plants > Roots > Rhizosphere > Soil ... | reverse complement strand
GGTGCGGACAATGAACGGGAACTGGCCGACCGCTTCAGCCGGGTGCTCCTGCTGGAGATCGACGAGCCCACGATGCTGGCACGGCTGGATGCGCGCCGGGACTACCACGACTGGGGCCGTATCGGGGACACCCGCGAGTATCTCCGTCGCAAGCTGCCGGGACTGCAAGACCGCCTGCGCGCATCCGGGGCGATCCCCATCGACGCCACGCAGCCCCTCGGTCAGGTGGTGGACGCAATACTCGCCCACACGCTGGCCAGGGAACCTGGAACGGTCTGAAGGAACGCTCAGCGTACGCCCCGAGCGCGAGGCATCACGACACCGCTCATGTGCCAGCTTACGTCCTGATACTGTGAGTATTGAGGTAATTGCGACCAGTTATAAGTCCGGGCTCCTAGGCACCTGCCACGAGCATGAGCGCCTGGAACCTATCAGGACCAACCAACCTGTCCACCGAACAAAAGGCCAAGAGCGCAAGGCCCTCGAGGAGGAGGACGAAGCAATGGCAATATTCAAACGCCGCAGCCCTGACACACAGGACCAAGTCTCCAGCTCGACCGCCCAGAACCAGCCGTCTCAGCAGTACGGAGACTCCGGCACAGCCCCGCAGTACGAACAAACCGGCGCGGCCCCGCAGTACGAACGCACCGGTAGGGCCAACCAGGCAGTTGGGACTCTGCGAAGCGCTGCTCTGACGCCGCATGGCCTGCCGGGCGGCTGGGTCGGAGAGATCATCCTTGGCCTGGCCACCGTGGTACTAGGCCTGATCGTCGCTGCCCACCCGATGCACTCGCTCAACGTGCTGGCGATCCTCCTCGGCGTCCTGATGATTGTCTCGGGCGTCTATCACGTAGTCCGCTCGCTGCGCCGCGCGGGCGATCACCGCATGTGGGGAGGGATCGCGGGCGTGGTGTTCTTCCTGGTCGGCATCTTCCTGCTCCGCCACGTCTCGCTCACGGTGGCCCTCATCGCCCTGTTCGCTGGCTTCGCCTTCATCATCGCGGGAATCTCGGCACTGGCCGAGGCAATCAGCGGCCACGGCAGCATGGGGAGGATCTGGTCGGCGATCCTCGGCGTGATCTGCGTGTTCGCGGGAACCGCTGCCATCGTCACACCGGTCAACACGCTGGCTAGGCTCGCGATCGTGCTCGGCTGGGCGTTCTTCGCCATCGGTATCCTGCACATCATCGGCGCGATCGTGTCCTGGCGCACCCTTCGCGAGGAGTCGCGAATGGAGCACGAGCCAATCGGCGTCCCCGGGCAGCGAGCCACTGAATCCGCGGACGTGGAAGGCGCGTACGGTGCACCCGCTGAGGCCCAGTCAGGCGCGTCATCTGCCGCACCTAAGCATCGGCGGTCCCGCCTGTGACGCCAACGGCGATCACATAGGACGGAACAAACTACTTCAGGAGCTGCCTAGCCATGACCATGCGCTGGATCTGGTTGGTGCCCTCGTAGATCTGGGTGATCTTGGCGTCGCGCATCATGCGCTCAACCGGGTAGTCGTTCACGTAGCCGTAGCCGCCCAGAAGCTGGACCGCGTCCGTGGTGACCGCCATCGCGACGTCTGAGGCCATGGTCTTGCAGGCAGAAGAGAAGAAGGTCAGGTCTGGCACCTTCTCCCCCTGCATCGCTCGCTCCGAGCGGGCCGCCGCCGCGTAGGTGAGCTGCCGGGCGGCCTCCAGCTTCATGGCCATGTCGGCGATCATGAACTGCAGGCCCTGGAAGTCGGCGATCGCCTTGCCGAACTGCTTGCGCTCCTTCACGTAGCCAACCGAGTAGTCGAGCGCGCCCTGCGCGATGCCCAGGGCCTGCGCCGCGATCGTGACCCGGGTGTGGTCCAGGGTGCGCAGCGCGATCTTGAAGCCCTGGCCTTCCTCGCCGACCAGCCGTGAGAGGGGGATCTCGCAGTTGTCGAAGTACAGCTCGCGGGTCGGCGATCCCTTGATGCCCAGCTTGTGCTCCGGAGCCCCGAAGCTGAACCCAGCGTCCCCGTCCTCCACCACGAACGCCGTGATCCCGTTCGCGCCCTTGTCCGGGTCGGTCACTGCCATGACCGTGTAGAACTTCGAGACCCCGGCGTTGGTGATCCACCGCTTCACGCCGTTCAGGACATAGCCACCGGAAGTCCGCACCGCCCGGGTGCGCATCGCGCCCGCGTCCGAGCCGGCCTCCGGCTCCGACAGCCCGTAAGAGAACATCCCCTCGCCCCGCGCGACAGGCGGCAGGTAGCGCTGCTTGACCTCCTCGGACGCGCCGAGGAGCAGCGGCATCGTGCCGAGCTTGTTCACCGCCGGGATCAACGAAGACGTCGCGCACGCCCGGGCGACCTCCTCGATGACGAGCGCCGCCGCGAGGGCGTCGCCGCCCGCCCCGCCGTATGCCTCGGGAATGTGCACCGCGTGGAAGTCAGCTTTCACGAGCGCCTCGTACACGTCCCAGGGGAACTCGGCGGTCCGGTCAATCTCCGCCGCCCGCGGCGCGATTTTGTCATCCGCGAGGGCACGCACGGCTTCCCGCAACGCTTCGTGCTCTTCCGACAGTGCGAAGGTGCTCATGCCCTGATGTTAACCCTCTGGTAACCACCGGCCGAGACCACCCTCATCAGCCAGAACGACCGCTTGCTCCGCCTGAAAGACCAGCCAAAACGCCGACGCCCGCGCGGCATTGACCAGTGCCAGGCGGGCGTCGATTGTCACTGGTTACGGCTAGGCGGCGTGTTCCTCAGAGTCGTTGTGATCCCGCCAGTTCAGGCGCGGCATGGTCGCCGCGTGCGCCGGACGGTACGAGTGCTCCGAAGGGTCAGAAGCCGGGCGTGGTTCCGGCACCGAGCCCTTCGGTGCGGCGTGCTTGCCGCTGGGCTTGTAGAAACCTAGTGAACGAAATGGATGGCTCTTGGACACAGAGAATGCCATATGTACTTCCCCTTGACCCCGTTAGCACAGCGTGCCCAACCCCACCATCAGACACTCGCCTCCGGTCCCGTTCCGGCTGCCTGCGCTGGCACTAGAATGCCCGACCGCCACGCGCATAAACACCCCTCAGAAGGCACCGTGTTCAAACCGATATCGAAAGACAACAGTCCGTTGCATGCCAGCAAAACTTTTGTAGCATTTCCGGATATAAGTAGTTAAATGGTGACAATTAGCTATGACGGTGCGGGGGAGTTAGAGCTTCTCGCGGAGGGCTTCGCCCTTGGCCTTGGCTTGCGCGGTTAGCCGCGCCTGGAACTCGATCATCTGCGCCCGCAGTTCCTCGTCGTCGGCAGCGAGGATGCGCACGGCCAGCAGCCCGGCGTTCCGCGCGCCACCGACCGCGACGGTCGCGACCGGGATGCCCGCCGGCATCTGCACGATCGACAGCAGCGAGTCCATGCCGTCCAGGTACTTGAGCGCCACCGGAACCCCGATGACCGGCAGAGGCGTGACGGACGCCAGCATCCCGGGCAGATGCGCCGCGCCGCCCGCGCCGGCGATGATCACCTTCAGCCCGCGGCTGGCCGCCTGCTCGCCGTAGGAGATCATCTCGCGCGGCATCCGGTGCGCGGACACCACGTCCGCCTCATAGGGCACGCCGAACTCGTCGAGCACCTCGGCGGCCGCCTCCATGACGGGCCAGTCCGAGTCCGACCCCATCACCACGCCAACCACTGGCGAATCATTCTGCACGGCCCAAGCGTAACGGCCCGTCCGCCCGCCGCCGCGCCCGACCCGCCGCGCCCCAAAACCAAGAGCAATCACGCCCGCGGCCACCACAAGACCACGACGGTTGTGGTCGCGGGTGCCACAAGGCCAAGACGGTTATGTCCCTGGGTGCCACAAGGCCAGAACAATCATGGTCGCGGGTGCCACAAGGCCACATCCCCATTAGTACGACAGCCGCCAGGTTGCTACGCGACCAGCGGATTGCGTTGCCGCAGAGAACGGGTCAGCTGGCGGCTGCGGACCAGGGCAGCGGGGGCCGTGGGTGCGGAGCAACAAGTCGTTCTGGAGAGGGATAAAGATCCCCCAGAACGGGTTCTTGCTCCGCACCATCCGTCACGCTCCGCCTGCGGCGGCTAGACGGTGAGGGTTAGCGGTGGCCGGTGACCGCTACGTGGGAGATCGTTTCCCTGAAGTGGCCCTGGCCGTCCGGGGGCAGTTGGGTGATCCAGATCAGCAGGTACCTGGCGGCTACCGGGTGCTGCAGCGTGAGCTTGGTGGCACCGCTGACGCCGTTCGCGGTTGCCGCGACGGTGAGGCTCTGCATTGCCTCGCTGTTGCCGACGCGGAGCTGCAGATCTGTGCCCTGGGACTGGGAGAGGTCGATGCTGACGGTGGTCACCGTGACCTGGCTGCCCAGGTCGAGCAGGATGCCGGTGCCGTGCTTCAGCATCCCGAAGCTCGCCGTGCTGTACCACTGGGTCTGCCAGGGCTGCGACGAATCGCCGGTGATTACGTTCCCCGCGTCGCTTGAGTCATCTCCGTCGGCGAGGCCGTTGGGGCCGAACGCCATCGCGGACGCGACGGGGAGGCTGACGACGCGCTGGGCCGCGGCCGAAGCGCTGGCTCTGGCAGCAGCGCTCGCGCTCGCGCTCGCCTGGGCGGAGGCGCTTGCCTGGGCCTGCGCGGCGGCCGACTCGCTGGCACTGGCGGAGGCGCCCGCCTGAGTCGGCGCATTCGCGCTAGGGGCCGTGGCGGCCGTGCTGGTGGCGGTCGTGCTTCCCATCGCAAGGTAGATGCCGAAGCCCGCTGCCGCGAGCACGACGACGCCGGCGACCACGGCGAACAAGCCGCGCCGCTTGTTGCCCCGCGCGGAGCCAGCCGGTACGGGGCCGACCGGTGCGGGGCCGGCTGACGCGGGGCCGGCCGGTGGCGCGCCCGCTTGCCCGGGGTCACCTGGTTCGGGGAGAGGCCAGGCGGTGGTCCCTTCCTGGGCGGCCCAGGGAGCGGTCGGTTCGGCGGCGGGCCAGGCGGTGGTCGCTTGGGACGATGCCTCGTCGGCACCGAGCGCCGGAATGACCTGCGTCGCGGAACCCGCGTCGGCTGGCGCCCCGGTCGGCCCGAGGTGATACCTGGCGGCCATGAGGTCTTCGGGTGGCGCCTGGGCGGGGTCCGAGGGGATCGCTGCCAGGTCAGACCGCGTGTCCGCGGTACCCGGCGGCACCGCGGCGGGCGGCACCGGCGCCACGGGCAGCACCGGCGGCACCGGCGGCACCACGGCGGGGAACCCAGCGGTCGGGAGCTCGGCGACGGGGAACTCAGCCGCGGGGGACGCAGCGGTCGGGCGTGTCTCGGGCACGGGCGGCAGGTCAAAGGAGGTGGCGGCGGGATCCGCGGCCACCGCGGGCATGTCGGACCGCGTCGCGTTCAGGTCATCAGCCGGGGCTGGCTCCTCGTGCGCGGGCGGCGTCTCCGGGATCGCGGGCAGGTCGAAGGAGGTTGGCGTCGTCTCCCGGGGAGCCCAGGGAGCCGGACTCGGATAGCCCAAGGCGTCCCGGCCGGTCGAGCCGTTCGCGCGCTCGTTCGGGTTGCCAGACCGCCTAAGGTCGAATTCGCGGATGAGCGGCTGGGCGTCGATGCCGACCGCACCCGCGATGGCGCGCACGTAGCCGCGGACGTACAGATCACCGCCGCAGGCCGCGTAGTCATCCTCCTCGATGCTGCGGATGACCGTGCCACGGATCCTGGTGCGCTCGCTGAGTTCATCGACCGAAAGACCCGCCTGGTTACGGGCCTCGGTCAGCGTTTCACCAACGGTCACGGGGCCTCCACCTACAAACCTGCAATCATCATTGCGTAACAGGGTAATTGCCGGTGGTCGTTTGTCGCGGCTGATCAGGGATTTCGGTCAGTCGCCGTCTTCGACGCCCCAGCGGAGGTAGCTCGCCGCGCGACGGGCCCGGTCGCGCACGGCCTCCACCTCGTCGTCTGGCCCGCCGACGATCGTGACATGGCCGATTTTCCGCCCGACGCGGATTCCCTTGCCGTAAAAGTGGACCTTAACCGCCGGGTCGGCCGCCATTACGTGGATGTACCGGTCGAAAACGTCCGGGTCGGTGCCGCCGAGCAGGTTCGCCATGACGGTGAACGTGCCCGCGGGCGGCGCGCAGGACCCGAGCGGCAGGTCGAGCACCGCGCGCAGGTGCTGCTCGAACTGGGACGTGCGCGCCCCCTCGATCGTCCAGTGGCCGCTGTTGTGCGGCCGCATGGCGAGCTCGTTGACGAGCAGGGCGCCGGAGCCCGTCTCGAACAGTTCCACCGCCAGCAGGCCGGTCACCCCGAGCTCGGCCGCGATCTTCAGTGCCATCGCCTCGGCCGCGACGGCCACGTCTGGGTTCAGACCCGGCGCGGGCGCGATGACCTCCCGGCAGATGCCGTCCTCCTGCACGGTCTGCACCACGGGGTACGCGGCACCCTGCCCGGACGGTGAGCGGGCGACCAGTGCCGCGAGCTCACGCTTGAACGGCACGAACTCCTCGGCCATGAGCGGGATGCCGTGTGCGAGAACTTCCTCGACCTCGCCGGTGGACTCGCAGACCCAGACGCCCTTGCCGTCGTAGCCGCCGCTGACCGCCTTGAGCACGACGGGCCAGGCGTTGGGCACAACGGGCCAGGTCCCCGCCGGGTCAAGCGCCCGATGGCCAAAACCGCCATCGTATCGGGCGCCCGCCTCGGTCATTCCCCGGGGGGACGCTCCCCCGTACCCCCCGACGAACGCCGCGACGTCCGCCAGCGAGGCGACCGGCGCGAACCGGGGGCACGGGATCCCGAGTTCGCTGAGCCGCTGGCGCATAGCCAGCTTGTCCTGGGTATACCTGAGCGCGCCGCTACCTGGGCGCACCAGCACCCCGGCTGACTCGAGCTCGGCCAGGATAGGCCCTGGCACGTGCTCATGATCGAACGTGATAACGTCGCAATCAGCGGCAAAAGCCGTAATATCCGGCAAGGAGAGGTGCGAGCCGACCGCCACGTCGTGCGTGACAAGCGCCGCGCTTTCGTTCGCCGACTCGGCCAGCACCCGGAAGGTGGCACCAAGGCCAACCGCCGCGGCGGCTGTCATCCGGGCGAGCTGCCCGCCCCCCACCATGCCGACCACCGGCATTCCGGTGCCTGATTTCCGCGCGATGGGACCAGCAGGTCCCGCAGGTGACAACGGTGAAAGCACGCCGTGTAGCCTACGCGGAACCACCTAATACTGGGTACAACCAACGTGGCGAACGAGGCGCAGCGTCGCGACACTCCCCGCCAGTTCCTCCAGTAACACCGGCCTCACCAGCCAGGTGAGCCGAAGTAGTTCAGGCCAGCCGCACTGGCCTAATGCCCCCCAGGGAGTAGTCATGACAGCGCTTAGCGACGACGATGTTGAAGTCAGAGAGGGGACATACGGCGATAAAGTCATCGCCGTCGAGCCCGGCGGAGCGGAGTTCATCCCGCTGGGCGAACGCCACGGCCGCCCGTTGCAGCTTTTCTGGACGTGGACATCGCCGAACATGGAGTTCGCCACCGTCTTCGTTGGCCTGCTCGGCATCCTGCTCGGACTGAGCTTCTGGGAGACGTTCCTCGCGATCGTCATCGGCACCCTGCTCGGCTCGATTACCCTCGGCATCCTGTCGGCCATGGGCCCGCAGTTCGGGGTGCCGCAGATGGTGCTCAGCCGCCGTGGCTTCGGTTACTGGGGCAACGTCCTGCCCGCGGGAATCAACTCCCTGGTCGCCGGCATCGGCTGGTTCGCGGTGAACAGCGTCAGCGGCGCACTCGCGCTCAACGCGCTGACCCACCTGCCCGGGGTGGTCTGCCTGCTCATCGTGGTGGCCTTGCAGCTCGCGGTGGCGTTCCTCGGCCACAACCTGATCCACGCGTTTGAGCGGTATGCGTTCCCGATCCTCGTGGTCATCTTCCTGATCGCCTCGGCCTGGACTCTCACCAAGGCGCACCCGGGCGCGACGCACCAGACCATCCCCGGCGCGTTCCTGATCGAACTCGGCGCGACGTTCGGCTACGCGGTGGGCTGGAACCCCTACGCCTCGGACTACACCCGCTACTTCAAGCCCGACACCAGCAAGAAGGCCATCGCCTGCAGCGCCGCGCTCGGCGTGCTGCTGTCCTGCGTGCTGCTTGAGACGGTCGGTGCCGCGGCCGGCACCATCGCGGGCGTGGCGTCGAACGTTAACCCGACGGCGGGCTGGACCGGCATCTTCCCGGCCTGGCTGCGCGACCTGACGCTGATCGCCATCGTTATCGGCGGTATCGCCGCCAACGCGCTCAACATCTACTCCGGCGCGATCTCCTTCACGGCGCTCGGCTTCAAGCTGCCACTGGCCGCCCGGCGGGCCATCGTTGCCCTGGGCTTCGGCGCGATCGGCTTCTTCGTCGGCTGGTCGGGCCTGCACAACGCAGGTGACGAATACAACAACTTCCTGCTGATCATCGCCTACTGGATCGCCCCCTGGCTGGCGGTCACGTTCTGCGACATGTTCCTGCGCCGCCGCCAGGACTCCACCCAGATCGAGCGCCTGCTGTTCAACAAGCGGCACGCCAACTGGGCGGGCCCGGTGGCGATGGCGGTCGGCGGCGGGATCGCCATCTGGCTGTTCTCCAACCAGACCAAGTACGTCGGCCTCGTGCCGAAGCACTGGGGCGACGCGGGCGACCTGACCTTCGAGGCCGGGTTCGTGCTCACCGCGCTGATCTACCTAACCTGGCGGTTCATGGCGGACCGTTCGGCCCGTAGCGCCTAGCCTCGCTCAGCCTCCGCGGCCAGTACCCCCGGTGTCACGCGTGCGATACCGGGGGTTTCTGCGCCGGAAGCGGGGAATACCGGTCAACAACAATTCAGGTAACTCTCAAGCCCCTGTGAAGCGAGGCAGTTAGCGTGGGGGTGCGACCATGACGAAAGGGGCAAAACCGCGCATGGCCCTCACCGCCCCCGGCTTGTATTCCCGCGTCCGCACGATGCTGCCCGAAATGATCAAGTTCGGCATCGTGGGCGGGCTTGGCACCATTGTCGACCTTGGCGGCGCGGCAGTGCTGCAGGGTGAATACCACGTCGAGCCCCTGCTGGCCAAGGCGATCTCTGTTTCCGCCGCGATGGTCCTGACGTACCTGGGCTCGCGGTTCTGGACGTTCAAGGAGCGAGAGAACCAGTCGGTGCGGCGCGAGGCGGTGCTTTTCCTCGTTCTCAACGTCATCGGCCTGCTCATCGCCGAGGCCGTGATCGGCCTCGTGACGTACGTCATGGGGCTGCACGGGCCGCTTGAGTACAACGCTGCGAGCTTTATCGGCACCGGGCTCGGAACGATCTTCCGTTTCTGGGCGTACCGCAAGTGGGTGTTCCTCGCGCCAGAGCAACCGCCCACCCTGCCGCTGCCAATGGCCGACGGCGCCGCGGTCCCCGACTACCCGCCGTGGGAGCTTGACCCGGGCTTCCTCGCGCCGCTGCCGCCCCCAGCCCGGGCACCAGTCTCCGCCCCGGTCGCGGCCCCTGTGTACACCGACCCCTGGGCCCGGCAAGCGGAAACCGCCTGGGACCCGGCACTTGCGCCGACCATGTCCTGGGGCGTTCCTCCGTCACTGTCGGCATCACCGTTCGACGTGCCGGCCCCAGACTTTCCGGGCTCCAGGCTGTCCGCGCCGGCCTACCCGATCCCTGATTTCCCCATGACCCCACCGGAAACACGCCGCCCGTCGCCTGCGCCGCCTCGGCCCCCGCGCTCGTCAGGCGGCGGCCGCCACCGCAAGAGCTAGCCGGCTACGCGGGGCCGCTCCTGGTTGCGTTGGAGTGCCCGGACGGCGGGTTACGCGGCAGGAACACCGCGAACACCGGCGGCCTACGGCGGGCGAGCACGATCCGGCCGCCGTCGGCCGTCGTCATCGTCCGGGCCAGCGCCAGGCCGAGCCCGGTTCCTTCCGGCCGTCCGCTGACGCTCCGCTCGAAGATCCGGGAGACCAGTTCGGCGGGAACCCCGTCGCCCTCGTCCTCGACCTCGATCACGACCGAACTCGCCGACTGCGTCCTGCGGATCGTCACCGTGCCCTTGCCGTGCATGAGCGCGTTGTCGATCAGCGTCGCGATGACCTGGGCGAGCCCACCCGGGGTGACATAAGCCTGCAGCCGGGACTCGCCGATGAGCACGATCTTCCGCCCCGCCCGGCGGAAGGCGGGTTCCCACTCCGTGATCTGCTGCAGCACGATCTTGTCGACGCTGATCAGGCCGGCGGACCCGGCACCCACGCGGCGGGCGGGGCTCAGCAACTGCGTCACCACGTCGGCGAGGCGCTCGGCCTGGGCGAGCGCGGCGGTCCCTTCCTCCCGGACCACGTCTGGCTCGTCCGCCGCGGCGATCATCTCCTCGAGCCGCATGGACAGCGCGGTCAGCGGAGTGCGGAGCTGGTGCGAGGCGTCGATGGCCAGCTCACGGTCGGCGGTCAGCAGGTGGGTCACCCGCCGGGACACGCTGTCCAGGCCGTCGGCGATCTGGTCGAGCTCCGCTACCCCGTACCGGCGGCCAACCGGACGCGGGTCGCCGGTGCCGAGGCGGCCGGCCGCCTCGGCGAGTTCCTCCACCGGGCGGGCGGCCCGCTGCGCGACGACCCACGCGAGCACGATGGCCCCGGCGACCGCCACGATAAGCAGCGGGAGGCCGAGCGCGAGCAGGTCAGGGTCGCGGAGCGATGCGGCGATCAGCAGCGGCACAGCGGCCAGGAGCACCGCGGCAACCGCGACGGCCGCTGCGGACAGCCACTGCCGCAACCTCATTAGTCGCCGCGCTCGAATCTGAAGCCGACGCCGCGGACGGTCGTGATGTACCTCGGGTGGTGCGCGTCATCGCCCAGCTTGCGACGCAGCCAGGAGATGTGCATGTCGAGGGTCTTGGTGGAGGTCCACCACTTGGCGTCCCAGACCTCGCGCATGATCTGCTCCCGCGTGACGACCTTTCCCGCGTCGCGCAGCAAGATCCACAGCAGGTCGAACTCCTTCGTGGTGAGGTCAAGCTCGATGTCGCCGTGCCAGGCGCGGCGGGCCTCGGCGTCCACCCGCACGCCACGCACCGTCCCAGGCACCTCTGCCGTCCCGCGCCGCAGCAGGGCCCGCACCCGGGCGAGCAGTTCCGCGAGCCGGAAGGGCTTCGTCACGTAGTCGTCGGCGCCGGCGTCGAGACCGACGACGGTATCGACCTCGTCGGCCCGCGCGGTGAGGATCAGTACGGGTACGCCGCTCCCCTCGGCGCGGACCCGGCGGCACACCTCAAGGCCGTCTAGTTCCGGGAGCCCGATGTCCAGCAGGATCAAGTCGATCCCGTCTGATAGCGCCCGCCCTAGCGTGGTGGGCCCGTCTTCGGTGACCTCCACCTGGTAGCCCTCCCGGCGCAGCGCGCGCGACAACGGCTCGGAGATGGAGGTGTCGTCCTCAGCCAGCAGCACACGGGTCATAAGTAGATCGTAAAGCCACGGTAAAACACTTGCATCCAAAGCGGCCGCCTCACCTGCACGAACCCGGCCTCAGTTCAGCGTCGGCCGCCCTTGCTATCGCTGTCATCGTCAAGATCTGCTCCCACCGGGCGGCTGTCACGCTGCCGTTCTTCCTCGACTAGCTGGAAGAGGGTAGAGGACACTTTTTCCACGTGCGGGATCTCTTTCAACAGGAGTTCACCGTGCTCCCCGGCCGACTCAACGACCAGCGTGCCGGAACCGAGGATCCGGTCGAGCACCCCCTTGCGGAAGGAGACGTCGGTTATGCGCGACAGCGGGATGTCCCGCCCGTTGCGGGTGAGGATCCCGTCCCGCAGCCGCATCCGCCGGGTCGTCAGCTCGTAGACCGTGGTGCGCCACACCAGGACCGGGATCATCAGCCACCACATGAGCAGTGCGATGGCCACGACGGCGACCGCCAGCCGCTCGGCCCAGGCGTACCTGTTTCCCGGGATGAGTACCTCGCCCACCAGCAGCGCCGCGACCACGACGAACGTCGTCCCGATCGGCCCCGCAAGCGTTTTCCAGTGCGGATGCAAAACTGCTACCGGCTCCTCGCCCGTCGCAAGCGAGTTGTCATGACCCATACGGACATCGTAGGGGTCAGCAATTGTTCTTATGTCAAGTACGAGAAACGCTTGACCTGTAACTAATTAGCTGCCAAACAGCCGGCTGTCGTGCTTAAATCCGATGTCGCAGCTTTTGCCTGGAAACTGCGTTGAGTGGGTGGGGAACGTGACGGTTGAGCTGCAAGACGGGGATCCACGGCTGGTTGGCGGCTACACGCTGCAGGGACGGCTTGGCGCTGACGAGATGGGACAGGTTTTCCTCGGCTGGTCGCCGTCCGGGCAACCCGTTGCCGTGAAGGTCATCCACCCGCACCTGGTGCTGGACCCGGGATTCAGGGACAGGTTCGCGCGGGAGGCCGACGCCGCACGTCGGGCGGTTGGCACCTTCATCGTGCCGGCCATCGATGCCGACGCCAGCGCGCCCCTCCCCTGGCTGGCCACACCGGTTGTAGACGGTCCGTCGCTCGCCACTGCCGTCCCCGCCCACGGGCCGCTGCCCACCCGTTCGGTGCTCGCGCTGGCCGCGGGTCTCGCCGAAGGGCTTCGCGCGGCCCACACGGCAGGCGTCACCCACGGGGACCTCACGCCCGCCAACGTGCTGCTGACGGCGGCCGGACCGCGACTGACCGGCTTCTGCATCGCCCGCGCAGTCGACCACGCGCAGGCCGGCCCGCCGCCAGGCAGCGCCGGGTTCCTGTCGCCTGAGCAGGCCGAGGGCCTTGAGGCCGGGCCCTCGAGCGACCTCTACAGCCTCGGCGCCGTGCTGCTGTACGCGGCCACCGGCCCGCGGATGCCCTACTTCGCTGCGCACCTGGATCAACTGTCCGGCGAACTGCGGCCCATCATCGAACAATGCCTGGCCACCGACCCTGCGGCACGGCCCACCGCCGCCGACTTCCTCACCGGGCTACTCACCGCCCACCCCGCCGCGCTCAGCCTGGCAGGCTGGCTGCCGGCCAGCAACCTGCCGACGGGATCCACCCCGGCAGACCCCGCGCAGTTCGGCGCCCGACCCAGCCCCGCCCCGGTAACGGCTCCGGCACCCGCCCCGGTACCTGCGCCGTCCGCTGCGCTGTTCCCGGCCGAGACGATTACGTTCGGCGGGCCGCAGGTGCTGGCGGCGCCCGCGCCACGCGTCAAGCAACCCCTGACGG
>Ga0207678_10004055_pt1 | contig 13178 bp, 12 predicted proteins | sample KBSC63metaG_FD_184319 | JGI IMG/M metagenome (GOLD analysis project Ga0207678, IMG submission 184319) | Corn rhizosphere microbial communities from Kellogg Biological Station, Michigan, USA - KBS C6-3 metaG (SPAdes) (version 2) | ecosystem: Host-associated > Plants > Roots > Rhizosphere > Soil ... | reverse complement strand
GCCCACACTAGAATCCCAAAGATGGCGAGCGCGACGGCACCGCTTGTCATCCAGAAGCTGCCGCCGGTAGGTTCCGGATGCGTCGCGTTATCCCGCGTCAGCAGGATGGCGAAGACGATGAGAATCGCTACCGCTCCGACATAGACCAGAATCTGTGCCAGCCCGATGAACTGCGCCCCGAGTTGCAGATACACCGCAGCCAGTCCAGCAAAAGCCACGGTCAGCGCCAATACGGAATGGACGAGGTTGCGAAGGCTCATGGCCGCCGCTGCTCCTGCTACCGTCAGTATTGCGAAGATCGTGAACAGCAAGCGAATCCTTTCATGTAAATCATGGCAACGTCGATCGGCGCATCCGGCGATTACTTACTCAGCAAATCGATAGACGCGTTTTCCCAGCTTCGAATCCTGCATCAGACCGCGACCCAGGACGACATACGGCACAACGACTAGAAGACCGCAGACCAGCCATCGCAAAACGCCGTGCGGTAAAAAGTGCCAGACCCCGGCGGTGACAAGGTTCATCAGTGCCATCGGCAGCATAAACTTCCAGGCAAAATTCATGAGTTGATCCATGCGCAGCCGGGGTAGAGTGCCGCGCACCCAGATAAAGAAAAAGATGATGGCAAGCAGCTTCACAAAAAACCAGAGATACGATGGCACCCACGCCAGGAAGGGAAGCGGTGCGCCCCATCCGCCCAGAAACAGCGTGATTCCCAAACCGCTGATCGCGAACATGCCGAGGTATTCGCCTAGAAAAAACAGCGCAAATTTGAACCCGGAGTACTCGACGTAGTAGCCCGCGATGATCTCCGATTCGCCTTCGGGCAGATCGAAAGGCGAGCGATTGGACTCAGCCAGCGCCGCGATCATGAAGAGCACAAACCCTGCGAATCCCCAGGGTGTGAAGACGAACCAGTGAGGCACGATGCCGGTATACCCGGCCTGCTTTTCAACGATGGTCACGGTCGAAAGTGAACCCGCCGCCATAATGACGGTCACCGTCGTAAGGATCAGCGGCACCTCGTAGCTGATCATCTGCGCGATCGCGCGCATTCCTCCCAGTAGCGAATACCGGTTGCGGCTCGACCATCCCGCCATGAAGATCGTCAACTCCATCACGGAACTGACGGCAAAAAAGAACAGCACGCCCGCATCCAGGTCGGCCAGCACCATATTTCTTCCGATGGGCAGCACCGCATAGAGCGAAAAGGCAGCCAGCACCAGCACCACAGGCGCCAGAAAATGTACGACCTTGTCCGCCGACTGCGGCACAATATCTTCTTTGGTCAGCGACTTGATTCCATCCGCAAGGGGCTGCAGAAAGCCAAACGGGCCAACGCGATTCGGGCCATAGCGATTTTGCATCCGGCCCAACCCCTTACGTTCAAGGACAGTCGTGATGGCAAACAGGGATGCAAACACTCCGAGGATGGCCACCACTGAGAGCACAGCGGAAAGGACGCCTTGGAGGCTGGCAGGCACATGGCCCACGAGCCAGTGTTGCAAGATCACGAAGAACTGATCTGCCGTTTCAGCCATGCGCACGCACCGTTGTGGATGGGAAAAAGATCATTGTGTCGCTGTGCCTCCAGAACCTGCCTGGGGTACATTTGCTGGCGTGGGATTGGCCTTGGCTTCAGTAGCCGCCTTCGCTTTGGCTTCAGCCTTGGCCTTTTCCTCTGCAAGAATTGCGTCCGATACTGCCGCATCCGTGGGATGAATCTGTCGATAGTGCTCATTGGGCCTGGCCAGCCGCGCCTTGTCCCAGAGAAGGCCGCCAAAGCGGTCGTCCGTGCTCAATTCAAATTCGGTGTCCATCTTGATCGCTTCAAACGGACAGACTTCCACGCAGATCTGGCAACTCATGCAGACGGAAACATCGATATTGAACACCGCCGGATAGAACTGCGGCTTACCCACGAAGTCCGGCTTCTTATCCTTGCTCTTCTCGATGTAGATGCACTTGGGAGGGCATTCCTTCTCGCAGATCTGGCAGGCGACACAGCGCAAGCCAGACTGCCAGTCGCTGCCGTCATAGACAAGAAATGGAAAGTCTCGCGTCGCCTCCATCTGGGGCAAACGCTCCTCGGGAAATTGCACAGTCGTCAGGCGGTCTTTGTTCGAGTAGCTGCCGAAAAAATTCCTGGCCGTTTCTACCAGACCCTTTGCAATGCCTTCACCCAACATGAGTCACACCCTTGAGATCACGAGATCAACAATTCCAATGCACTCTTCCGTACCGTGAATTTCTGTAAATCTACTTCATCGGAAGTCTACCGATCCACCTCGCCCAGCACAATATCGATGGTGCCGAAAATGACAATCACATCCGCCACATTGGACCCGAGGCACATATCTTCCAGAATCGTCAGGTTGATCAGGCTTGGCGGGCGCACCCGATAGCGGTACGGATTGGCGGTGCCATCACTGATCAGGTAGAAGCCCAGTTCGCCCTTCGGCGATTCGATCCTCCCGTACGCCTCTCCGGCCTTGGGACGAAATCCGCGGATCTTCGTCTTGCTATCCATGATCGGGCCGCCCGGAATATCGCGCAGAGCCTGCTCCAGAATCTTCAGCGACTCCCGCATCTCGAGCATCCGGATCATGTAGCGGTCGTAGACATCGCCATGCTCGCCAAGCGGAACCCTGAAGTCGAACCGCTCATAGATACCGTATCGATCCACCTTGCGGATGTCGTAGTTGACCCCGGCCGCCCGCAGGATCGGCCCTGTAATTCCCCCCTGAATAGCAAGTTCCTTGGACACCACGCCAATGCCTTGGGTCCTCGCCAGCAGAATCTCGTTGTCCGAGAGCAGATTCGCAAACTCATCGAGGAAGCGCGGAAACTCCCGAACCACCTTGCCCACCTGCTCCAGCCATCCTGCGGGCAGGTCCACGCGGCAGCCGCCGAAACGCATGTAGTTACACATCATGCGCGATCCGGTCAACGCCTCGAACAGGTCAAGGATGATCTCGCGCTCACGGAAGGCGTACATCAGCGGAGTGCCGCTCGCTCCCATCTCTTGCAACAAAAATCCAATCGTGGAAGCGTGATTTTGCAGCCGTGTCAGCTCTGCTGTAATGACGCGTATATACTCAGCGCGTTCCGGCACCTGGACCCCGGCCAGCTTTTCGACGGCAAGCGCGTAGGCCCAGTTATTCGTGAGCGAGCACATGTAATCCAGCCGGTCGGTATAGGGCATCGAGGCGAGATACGACGACGATTCCCCGATCTTTTCATGATTGCGATGCAGGTAGCCGAAGACCGGTTTGAGTTTCACGACCCGCTCTCCGTCCAGCACGATGTCCATGCGGAACACGCCATGCGTGGATGGATGGTGCGGTCCCAGGGAGAGTTCGAGCAACGTCTCTTCGCCGGGAGTCGACTCCTGAACTGCGGCCTCGATCATTTCCATTCCTTGCTCCGAACTTCAAATCTCGTTATTGCTCTAACGTGCGAGCCTGCTTCGATTTCTCAAGCACCGCATCATGGGGAGTCGGTTCATATTCATAGTCATTCGGCTCGACATAATCCTTGCGCATGGGGTGGTCTTCGAACTCGTCCCACATGAGGATGCGCCGCAGATCGGGGTGGCCTTCAAAGACGATCCCATAGAGGTCGAAGATCTCGCGTTCCTGAAACTCCGCGCTTCGCCAGACCGGTGTGAGCGACGGCAGCCTGACACCGTCCGCCCGATCTTCCGTCTGCATCCGGACGACGAGCGGCCCATGCTTCTTCTCCATCGAATACAGGTGATAGACCGCCTCCAGGTAGCCGGGAGTCCGCGTCTTGCGAACCTCCTCGACCTCTTGTTCCACGCCGTCCACGACCTGCTTCACCTTCACTTTTTCTGAAGTCTCCCGATCCAGCCAGTCCACGCCGGTCACGTTCGAGCAGTAGTCGAGCCGCAGTTCCGCGTCGTCTCTGAGGAACCGCGCGACCTCCAACGCATGCTCCCGGCCCAGCACCAGGGAATGTTGTTCGGAAGGGCTGCTGTTCAGCACAATCCGCACACTGCAACCCGGCACGGCCGCTTCAATCTCGGATTTAATCTTTTCCAGATTCATCGACGCCCGCCATGCACTCCTTGGAAGTAGGTTTGGTGATGATGTTCCACAGTTTGGGATTCTTCGCCGGCACCAGATCGTGTGCTCCGTACTGAGGGACAACAAATTCGCTCGGCTCATCCGCATTCAGATGCCGCGGCCTGTCCGCGCCTGTAAGAGGCTGCGCATCGATCTTCTTCTGCAGCGTGATAAAGGCATCCATCAACGCCTCCGGTCGCGGAGGGCATCCGGGAATATGCACATCCACGGGGATATAGCGATCGATCCCCTTCAGCACGTTATAGCCCTGCTTGAACGGTCCGCCGGAGATCGCGCACGCGCCCATCGCGATCACGTACTTCGGCTCCGGCATCTGGTTATAGAGCCGCACCACCTGCGGGGCCATCTTCTTGGTCACGGTGCCGGCGACGATCATCAAGTCCGCCTGTCGTGGCGAAGGCCGGAACACCTCGGCGCCGAACCGCGCCAGGTCATAGCGCGCCATGGTCGTGGCGATCATCTCGATCGCGCAGCATGCCAGGCCGAAGGTCAGCGGCCACACCGAACTCTTCCTGCCCCAGTTGTAAAGTTCTTCGAGGGTGGTCGTGAAAATCCCTTGACGGCGTAACTCAATTTTCAGATCTGGATCCATTTTTACCGTTCCGTCTGCGACTGTTGGAGGTTGGACTCCCGTGCAATGGTTTCGTTGATCCGAGGGGTCATACCCAGGTGAGGATTCCCTTTCGCCATGTCCAGACCAACCCTTCGACGAGCAGCAGTACGAAGATCAGCATGGCAATCGACGCCCCGACGGTCAGCCCGGTAAACACCACTGCGAATGGCAGCAGAAAAATAGCTTCCACATCGAAGATCAAAAAGATAATCGCGTACAGGTAATACTCCGGACGGAACCGAAGGAACGTCTCCTCCTTCGATTCGAGCCCGCATTCATACGTTGCGTTTTTGACCGGCCCCGGCTTGTGGGGAGAAAACTTCTTGGCCCAGATCCACGCCATCGCGAGCGGGGCGACGGCAAAACCCAGGGCAGCGATCATCAGGATGGCGATAGACCCGTACGTATCGATGAAGCGCAAATCCATAACTCTCCTTGGCTGTTGGCCAGAAGGGAAGTAGAAACATGCAGTTGCCGGGCCCAGCATTCAGCCCTTTTTGCCTGGCACCAGACTACGCCACCTCGGAGGCGTTGACACGTCAAATTCGACGGTTGCCGCGGCAGAGTCAGGCACGCGCGGGATTCAAAGAATCCGGCTTGTTTCCGCAAACAAGCCAGCCAGCCCACCCAACTCGGTGCTACGATCAAACGGTTCCTCCCAGGCCCAGGAGAACCGCCATGATGCTTACTGGAAAGCTCCGTCCCGACGAAGGGTTACGCAAAGGCGCAGTGGAAGACGACTCGCCACACCCCACAGACAAACTCCGGCCTCAGCACGGCTCCTTCACCGGCCAACTGGGCCACCGCGATCAAGACGAAATGCTGAAGGACAACGACACAGACTTCCCGGGGTTGGACGCTGAAGCCGAACACACGGGCAAGTAACGGCGCCGTTCTCGGTCGACAGTACGGAACTACATCAACCGCTGCATCGCGTCATCCAGGGCCGCGCGGCCCGGCCTGACCCGCGCGTCCGGCAGAGTACCCAGTGGCTCGTCCACCAGGTTCAACATCTCGGTGAAGCTGGGCTTCTGTGTGTCGATGTAGAAAACCCCGGTCAGCACCTCTCCGTTCGCGTGCGCGGACATCAGCGCGGTTGTAGCAGCGATCCGATCCGTCGGATCGTAGTTCTCATGCAGTTTTCGCAGACGCATGTGGCTGCCGTCGTGCATCTTCACGTCAATCGTCGTGCCGGCATCGTACTCGACGTCGATCTCTTGGAAATAGGGCACAAACCCGACCTCGGAGATGACCTCATCGTGTTCCTGCATGTACTTGTAACTCTTGGTCGAACCCTCGTGATCGTTGAATGTAACGCAGGGCGAGATCACGTCGAGCACCACATTCCCGTTGTGTGCAATGGCCGCCTTCAGCATGGCGAGCAACTGCTTCTTATCGCCTGAGAAAGACCGTCCCACAAACGTCGCGCCCAGTTGAATCGCCAGCGCGCAGGTATCAATAGCCGGAAGATCGTTGATAACCCCGGTCTTCAGCTTCGAACCAATATCGGCGGTCGCGGAGAACTGCCCCTTGGTCAATCCATACACGCCGTTGTCCTCGATGATGTAGATGATGGGCAGATTGCGGCGCATCATGTGGACAAACTGGCCCATCCCGATCGAGGCTGTATCGCCGTCGCCGCTGACGCCCAGTGCCTTCATCGTATGGTTGGCCAGCAGCGCGCCGGTCGCTACCGAAGGCATGCGCCCATGCACGCTGTTGAATGAGTGCGAGCGACTGATGAAGTACGCCGGGCTCTTCGACGAGCAGCCGATGCCGGAGAGCTTCATTACGCGTTCCGGCTGAACGCCCATCTCGTAAAACGCATCGATGATGCGCTCGGAGATGGCGTTGTGGCCGCAGCCCGCGCAAAGCGTCGTCTTGCCGCCGCGGTAGTCGAGAACCTGGAGGCCGATCCGGTTCGTCTTCGCCGCTGGCTTGGGTGCATCCAATGGTGCAGTTGGCGTCGTTGCCATTTAAATTCCTTCCTGCGTGACAAGTTCATCTGTGACGGAGCGTGCATCGATCGGCAGCCCGTTGAAGTGGCGAATACTGCGCAACTTCACAATCTCTTCCGCCTGCAGGTCCAGCTTCAGCAGGCTCAACATCTGCGCGTCGCGGTTCTGCTCGATCACGTACACCCGCTCGTGCGCAGCGACAAAGTCATGCACCTCGCGCGAGAAAGGATAGGCGCGCAGCCGCAGATAATCCGTGTCAAGGCTGTACTCCTTGTTCAGTTGGTCGCGGCTCTCCAGGGTCGCGAAGTCCGATGTGCCGAAGGCAATCAAGCCAATCTTTGACTTGCCGGTCTGCACGACCTCCGGCCGCGGGACCAACGAGCGAGCCGTCTCGAACTTTCTGGACAGCCGTTCCATATTGTTGAGGTAGTCGTCCGGCCGTTCGGTATACTGCGCCTTCTCGTTGTGGCCGCTGCCTCGTGTAAAGTAAGCCGCAAGAGGATGGTCGGTGCCCGGCAGTGTACGATATCCCACGCCGTCGCCATCCACATCCTTATAGCGAGCAAATCCGCCGAGCTTCGTCAACTGTTCGGCGTTCAGCACCTTGCCGCGATTCAACGGCTTGTCGGGATACGCAAACGGCTCCGACATCCAGTTGTTCATGCCCAGATCGAGATCGGACAGGACAAACACCGGGGTCTGCAACTGTTCGGCCAGGTCGAACGCCGCCATCGCCATCTCATAGCATTCCTTGACGTTAGCCGGTATCAGGATGACGTGCTTCGTGTCTCCATGCGACAGGAACGCAACCGAAAGCAGGTCGCACTGCTGGTTGCGTGTCGGCATGCCGGTCGACGGACCCGTCCGCTGGATGTCGAAGATCACGCCCGGCAGCTCCGCGTAGTAGCCCAACCCTGCAAATTCAGCCATCAGCGAGATGCCCGGCCCGGAGGTCGCTGTCATCGCACGAGCGCCAGCCCAGCCCGCTCCCATCACGGCGCCAATCGCTGCCAGCTCATCTTCAGCCTGTACCACGGCGAAGGTTGCCTTGCCATCCGGCTCGACGCGGTAGCGCTTTGCCAGATCAATGAAGTTTTCCACCACCGACGACGACGGCGTGATGGGATACCACATCACCACGGTGCACCCGGCAAAGACACAGCCCAGCGCCGCCGCCGCGTTGCCATCGATAATGATCTTGCCTTCGGTCGCATGCATCGCTTCCAGCACAAACGGATCGTGCTTCGTGAAGTTCGTCGCTGCGTACTCGAAACCAGCCTGCACCGCCCCCCAGTTCAGGTCCGCTGCCTTCGTCTTCTTGGCAAATTGCTTGCGTAACGCGGCTTCGACCGCCGTCATGTCGATCTTCAGAAGCTGTGCGACGACGCCGACGTAGATCATGTTCTTGACCAGTTTGCGCAGCTTCGCCTCGGGGCAGGCCGCGGCGGTCAGTTTGTCGAACGGAACCGGGTAACAGGCCACATCGTTGCGAAACTGCTTCAGGTCGGCCGATTCCTCGTAGATCGCCGCCGCACCGGGAGGCAGCGAAAGCATGTCCTCCTTCGAGGTCTCGGGATTCATCGCGACCAGCACGTCGATCTCTTTCTTCCGGGCGACATAGCCGTCTTTACTGGCGCGGATGGTGTACCACGTCGGTAATCCCGCAATGTTGGAAGGAAACAGATTTTTGCCGCTGACCGGAATGCCCATCCGGAAGATCGACTTGAGCAGAACCAAATTCGCTGACTGCGATCCCGACCCGTTGACAGTCGCGATCTGAATGCTGAGGTCGTTGACGATGTTCCCTTGCGGAGCCCGTTGCTGCGTGTCCGGCTTAGCCAGCGTACCGCTTTCGGTACCGGCTGCCAGAGCGACGTCTTCTGTCGCCATGAGTTGTACTCCCCCCTAAACGAGGTGGAACTTGGAATTCCACGAACGAAAACACGATATCATACTGGCGGTTTGACTGGCTTTTGATGGAAAAGGTGAGAACAGGAGCGGTGGTTCAGGACTCACTCTCCGCCACGTCCTGATAGCCCTTGGCCAGCTTGATCACGCTTGCAAGTTCATCCGCTGTGCGCACATCCGCTTCGATCTCTCCAATCTTCAAGCGAACCGTCCGTCCGCGCCGTGCCTGGAGCCAGGACCCAACCGGAGCTTTCAGGATCGGGCCGATCGCAGCGTCCAGCGCAACCCTCCACTCGCCCGAGATGCAGGCCGCACATCCTTCGCGTGCCGAGCGGCCGCCAACCTCGCGAATCTCCAAGCCATCCGCGCGAAGCGTCAGTCCAACCATGCGGAGATCCGACTGATAGGCATCACTCATCCACGGCGGATCTTCCGGCGACGGAATCATGCTGATTTGCAGCTCCATGGCACAACAACCTATCAGGGTCCCTCATTTTACGCAACATCAGAGTCAAAACGCAGAAATCCCAGTAACGCTCTGCCCGATGATGAGTGTATGAATGTCATGCGTGCCTTCATACGTCTTGACCGACTCAAGATTCATCATGTGGCGCATGATGGGGTAGTCGTCGGCGATGCCGTTCGCTCCAAGAATGTCTCGCGCCATCCGCGCACACTCCAGCGCCATCCACACATTATTTTTCTTCGCCATGGAGATATGCTGAAACGCCGCCTTGCCCGTATCCTTCAGCCGCCCCACTTGCAGCGACAGCAGTTGCGCCTTCGTGATCTCGGTAATCATCCACGCCAGCTTCTCCTGCACTAATTGATGGCTCGCAATCGGCTGACCACGAAACTGCTTACGCTGCTTCGCATACTGCAACGCAACGTCGTAACACGCCATCGCCGCCCCAATCGCTCCCCAGCCAATGCCATACCGAGCCTGGTTGAGGCACATCAGTGGAGACTTCAACCCATCGGACTTCGGCAGCACGTTTGCCGCTGGAACCCGCACCTCCTGCATCGAAAGCCCCGACGTAACCGAAGCCCGCAGCGACCACTTGCCATGCACATCGCGCGCGGTAAACCCAGGCCGGTTCGTCTCCACCAGAAATCCGCGAACGCGCCAGTTATCGGGAGACACGCCCGCCTCTTCCATCTTCGCCCAGATCACGGCAACATCGGCGAGGCTGCCCGAAGTGATCCACATCTTCTCGCCATTCAGGATGTAGTCGTCGCCATCCTTGCGTGCGCGCGTGCGCATCCCGCCGGGGTTCGAGCCAAAGTCCGGCTCCGTCAGTCCGAAGCAGCCCAGCTTCTCTCCCGTCGCCATCTTCGGCAACCAGAAAGTTTTTTGTTCCTCCGAGCCAAACGTATAAATCGGATACATCACCAGCGCCGACTGCACGCTGACAAAGCTGCGAATCCCCGAGTCGCCGCGTTCCAACTCCTGCGTCATCAAGCCGTATTCGACGTCGTTCATCCCGGCGCAGCCGTAGCCTTCGAGCGTCGCTCCATAGAAGCCCAGCTCGCCCATCGGCCGAACCAGCTCCCGAGGGAACCGCCCGTCACGATTGCACTGCTCGATGATCGGGATCAAATTATCTTCAATAAAGGCGCGGGTATTCGCCCGAACCAGAAGCTCATCTTCCGAGAGCAGGGAATCGAATTGGATGAAGTCAACGCCTTTAAATTGGAATGCCATCGCCGATCATTCTAGTGCATAACCCTCTCTAAGGATGCGCGCGCGGCACTTCTTCCACCGCAGCCGTCCGGCCACTGCCTTCGGTCAAATCGAGGATACGGTCGACCTTTGCAGGCGGATCGAAGACCTCGCTCTTACCGTTGGGCCACCGAACCTGAAGCGAAGTGAGCCGCGTCTCGCCTCCGAGTCCGAAGTGAAGCCGCAGATCGCTCGAAGAGTTATAGCTGGAGCCGCTACGCACCTCATCGACCCAGAGCCGCTTTGTGGAGCGCAGCGTCACCCTCGCGCCGATCGCATCGCGATTGGACGAGGTCCCAACCAGATGCACTCCCAGCCAGTGATTCGAGTTCCTTGCAAAGTTGACGAGCAGCATCGGCCGGTCACTCAGATTGTTAATCACAGCTTCGATGCGGCCATCGTTGAAGAGATCGGCGATAGCAAGACCTCGGCTGGAGCGCGGGTCGGCAAGACCTGGGCCGGAGTCCTTGCTGATGTCGTAAAACTTTCCGTTGCCAAGATTGTGATACAGAAAGCGCGGCTCGCGATAAAACGACCCCAGCTTCGCGGAATCGACCTCCGGATACACATGACCGTTCACGACCAGCAGATCGGGCCAGCCATCGTTGTCCATATCGACAAACATCGTCCCCCATCCTAGAGCGTCCGTGTGGATGCCTAGCCCCGCAGCGAACGTCATATCGGTGTAAGTCCCGTCGCCGTTGTTCCGATAGAGCGTCGAAGTATCGTCAGAGAAATTGGTCTTAAAAATATCCAGCTTCCCGTCGCCGTCGTAGTCAGCCGAAGTCGAACCCATGCCCGCCTGCTCGCGCCCATCTTCGTTGAAGGCCACGCCCGCCTCCACCGCAACATCCGTGAACGTCCCATCATGGTTGTTGCGATAAAGAATCGCGGGTGTCGAGTCGCACGCGACGTAGAGATCCGGCCAGCCATCGTCGTTGTAGTCGAGCGTCGTAATCGAGAAGCAATAATGCCCGTTCGTGCGCTCGAATCCGCTGGCTTTACTGACGTCCTCAAACTTTCCGCCGCCAGCATTGTGATACAGAATGTTCGGCGCGCTCTCCAGTCCACGTGGCCCGCACATCACCGCCACTCCCTTCCAGATGCACCCCGCAGCCTGACCCGGAGCAGGCGTATGGGTCAGGTCAAAGTGCACATAGTTGGCGACCGCGAGGTCCAGCTTGCCGTCGCGGTCGTAGTCGACGAAGGCGCAGCCGGTGCCCCACTCCTTGCCCGTCCCAGCCACCCCAGCCTGCTCGGCCACCTCCCTGAAGGTTCCATTCCCCTGATTGTGAAAGAGTCGATTCCTGCCATACCCCGTCACATAAATGTCGTCGAATCCATCGTTGTCATAGTCCCCAACGCAGGCGCCTTGCCCCCACCCCGTCGAGACGAGACCCGCCTTCACAGTGACATCACTGAACGTGCCATCGTGATTGTTGCGGAAGAGGTGGTTCGTAGGCTTCGCCTGTCCGCTGCCAACGGTTTCACCCGGAAGCGTCGTCCCATTGACGATAAAAATATCGGGCCACCCATCGCGGTCGTAGTCGAGAATCGCGACTCCGGACCCGGTGCTTTCGATAATGTAGTGCTTCGCCTCGACGCTGCCGTTGACATTGCGAACAGTGATCCCCGCCTTCGACGCAACGTCGACGAACCACGCTGGAGCAGGGTGATCGGTCGTCGGCGGATAGGGCTGCTGCGTAAGAGACACTGCGGACGAGAGAATCAAGATACCAGCGAGAGATAAGGGCAGCAGCTTCATGATCGGAGCGCCGGAGGAGAGGCCTTGGAGGCGGGCGTCGCTGGACCGCCCATCGCCACAGCCTTCAGGATCTTTCCGCCCTCCTGAATCACATAAAGATGATTGGCCGCCAGGTCGGCCAGTTTGTCTTTCGCCCCCGACGGCCACCGGATCTCAACCGAGTCCGCTTTCACGGCACGGTCGAGACCGAAGTGAATGCGAAGGTCGTTCTGTGAAAAGTAGCTGCCGCCACTGCGCACTTCATCGATCTGAACGAAGGGCTCCGCGGCATCGCCTGTTGCAGTCGTCACGCTAATCTTTGCGCCAATGCCCGTCCGGTTGGACTTCGTGCCAACAGCACGAATCTTGATCCAGTTGCGCCCCGTAGTCGAGTCGCACCGCAACAGTTGCGGCAGGCTGTTGACGCAGTTCACGGCCACATCGACGTCGCCGTCGTTGTCGTAATCTCCAAAAGCGCAGCCGCGAGCCGGCGCAGCCTCGGTAATCCCCGGCCCGCCCAGCTTCGTCACCTCTTCGAACTGCCCATTCCGCAGATTGCGATACAGGTACTTGTGCTGCGCGTAAGGCGCGTCCACGCTGGTTCCCTCGACCTCCGGGTAGACGTGCCCGTTGCACACCAGGATGTCCGGCCAGCCGTCGTTATCCATATCGAAGAAGCCCACGCCCCAGCCGAGCAGACGAGTATTCACGCCAAGCCCGGCTTGGTAGGTATGGTCGTCGAAGCTCCCATCGCCGAGATTGACATACAGCGAATCGGTATCCCCGGCAAAGTTCGTCTTGACGATGTCGAAGCGCCCATCGCGATTGAAATCGCCAATCGACACGCCCATGCCGGCCTGCGGCTTCCCATCGGGAGAGAACGCAATCCCCGCCTCGATCGCCACATCCTTGAACGTCCCGTCCTTCTGATTCTGATAGAAGGTCGCCGCGGTGGAATCGTTCGCTACATAAATATCCGGCCAGCCATCGTCATCCAGATCGGAGACGGCCACGGACAGCCCATAGGTTCCAATCGTCTCCCACATCCCACTCTTCTCGGAGACATCGGTAAAAGTTCCATCGCCATTGTTGTGATAAAGAATGTTCTTGCCGCCCTGCAAAC
>Ga0207678_10004054_pt1 | contig 13178 bp, 15 predicted proteins | sample KBSC63metaG_FD_184319 | JGI IMG/M metagenome (GOLD analysis project Ga0207678, IMG submission 184319) | Corn rhizosphere microbial communities from Kellogg Biological Station, Michigan, USA - KBS C6-3 metaG (SPAdes) (version 2) | ecosystem: Host-associated > Plants > Roots > Rhizosphere > Soil ... | reverse complement strand
GGGCTTCCGCGGTCGGCGGGCAACCCGGCACATAGATGTCGACCGGCACGATGCGATCGCAGCCGCGCACCACCGAATAGCTGTAGTGATAATAGCCGCCCCCGTTCGCGCAGCTGCCCATCGAAATCACATATTTCGGATTGGACATCTGGTCGTAAACCTTGCGCAACGCCGGAGCCATCTTGTTGCACAGGGTGCCTGCCACGATCATCACGTCGGACTGGCGCGGGGAAGCGCGCGGCGCGGCGCCGAAGCGCTCCATGTCGTAACGCGGCATGTTGACGTGGATCATCTCCACCGCGCAACAGGCGAGGCCAAAGGTCATCCACCAGAGCGAGCCGGTGCGGGCCCATTGGAACAGTTCCTCTGTCGAGGTGACCAGGAAGCCCTTGTCGCTCACCTCGCTGTTCAGCGCGTTGAAGAAATCCTGGTCGGGCTGGGTTCCGGCGGGCAGCAGGGTGCCAGGCGCGGGCCGCTCAAGTTCTACTCCCAATCGAGTGCTCCCTTCTTCCACGCATAGACGAGGCCGAGCACCAGCTCCGCTATGAAGATCATCATCGTCGCCCAGCCGGCCCAGCCGATCTGCTGCAGGCTGACCGCCCAGGGATAGAGAAACGCCGCCTCCAGATCGAAGATGATGAACAGGATCGCGACGAGATAGAATCGCACGTCGAACTGGCTGCGCGGTTCCTCGAACGCCGGGAAACCGCATTCATATTCGCTGAGCTTGGCCGGGTCGGGCTGATGCGCGCCGGTAAGGCGCCCCACCAGCATCGGCAGGAACACGAACGCGCTAGAAAGCAGCAAGGCGATCCCGAGAAAGATCAGGATCGGCAGATATTGGGCTAGATCGACCAACGGAATCCCCTGGGCGAAAATGATTTACGGCCGCGCTTTAGGCCCGCTGCATATGCGAAGCAAGGCCCGGAGGCATGAGAATGATTCGCAACAATTGCTGCTATGTCTTCACGCTATCAAAGGCCCTGCCTCAGCGCAGCGCTCCAGCCACCAACTTATGCAATTTGCTGTGGATGGCATCGTTGCCGGCGATCACTTCCTTGCGCTCGATCGGCTGGTCACCGCCGCGGAAGTCGGACACGAAGCCGCCCGCCTCCCGCACCATCAGCAGGCCCGCCGCGACGTCCCAAGGCTGAAGGCCGCTCTCCCAGAAGCCGTCATAGCGACCGGAGGCGACATGGGCGAGGTCCAGCGATGCCGCGCCGAACCGGCGGATGCCCGCCACCGAAGGAGCGACCGCCCCGAAGATGCGCGTCCATTGCGCGAAATCGCCATGTCCCAGGAAAGGGATGCCCGTGGCGATCAGGCAATCACCCAGATCACGCCGCGCCGAAACGCGCAGCCGCTGGTCGTGGCGCCAGGCGCCCCTGCTCTTTTCCGCCCAATAGCTTTCGTCGGTCACCGGCTGATAGACGAGGCCGGTCGTCACCTCCCGCTTGCCGCCGTACAGCGGCTCCTCGACTGCGATGGAGATCGCGAAGTGCGGGATGCCGTGGAGGAAATTGCTGGTGCCGTCGAGCGGATCGATGATCCAGCGCGGCTTGTTGGGGTCGCCGGCGATCTCGCCGCCTTCCTCCAGCAGGAAGCCCCAGTCGGGCCGGGCCTTCTGCAATTCCTCGACCAGCGTCTTTTCCGCCTGCTGGTCGGCCTTGGACACGAAGTCCGCCGGTCCCTTGCGCGACACCTGCAGATGTTCGACTTCGCCAAAGTCGCGGCGCAGCCTGGAGCCTGCCTTGCGCGCGGCGCGTTCCATGACGGTCAAGAGGCCCGAGTGCGATACCATTTTTTTGTCTCCCCCCTCCCGCAGAGGGAGGGGCCGGGGGTGGGCGGCCGCGTCAGCGGCCTTTTTGAAAACGGAAAGGGCAGGAAGCTCGCTTATGCTCGCCACCCACCCCTTGACCCCTCCCGCCAGCGGGAGGGGGAATCGGATATCAATCCGCGCGCTTCACATATTCGCGCTCATACACGTCGACGACGATGCGCGTGCCGGTGACGATGTGCGGCGGCACCATGACACGCACGCCATTGTCGAGGATGGCGGGCTTGTAGCTCGCCGAAGCGGTCTGCCCCTTCACCACGGCATCGGCCTCCACGACGGTCGCCTCGACCGTTTCGGGAAGCTGCACGGAGATCGGGCGTTCCTCATACATTTCCAGCATGACCATCATGCCGTCCTGCAGGAAAGCCGATGCGTCGCCCACCAGATCCTGGGGCAGGTTGATCTGCTCATAGGTTTCCGTGTCCATGAAGACGAGCATGTCGCCTTCCGCATAGAGATACTGGAAATCCTTGGTGTCGAGGCGGATGCGCTCCACCGTCTCGGCGGAACGGAAGCGGACATTGTTCTTGCGCCCGTCGATCAGGTTCTTCAGTTCCACCTGCATATAGGCGCCGCCCTTGCCGGGCTGGGTATGCTGGATCTTCACGGCGCGCCAGAGGCTGCCGTCATATTCGATGTTGTTGCCGGGACGAATCTCGACGCCGCTGATCTTCATGGGAAGAGCCTGCCTATATGTCTGAAGGTGAAAAGAGCCGGCCTCTGGAGGCTGGCCGCGCCCTTACATGGATGAGGGCGAAAGGGCAAGAGGCGGCGCCTATCGCCTTGCCGCCAGCAACGGATAGGGATTGATCGCCCGCCCGCCATGCCAGGGTTCTCCCGGACGCATTTCATGCACCGCGAAGTGCAGATGCGGCGCCGCCGGATCGGCATTGCCCGTGCTGTCAACGCTTGCGATGCGCTGTCCGCGCCTTACCGCCTGCCCTTCCGCGAGACCCGGCGCATAGCTGTCCAGATGCGCATAATAATAGATGCGCCGACCGTCCGCCGACCGTTCATAGATCGTGCGCCCGCCCTCCCCGCTCCAGAACAGCTTTTCGATCCGTCCGTCCGCCGCCGCCAGCACCGCCCTGCCCCGCGCCGCCATGATGTCGATCGCATCATGCGGGCGCGCGCCGCTTGCCCGCGCCTGGGTGAAGCTGTCGTTGAGCGCGGAGGGCGGCACGCCTTCGACCGGGATCAGCAATCCCCCTGCCCGCACCGTCGCGGGACGGGACGGCTCGGGCGCTCCCGCCGGGACGATCCGCACGCAACTGCGCAGCACGGCAGCGCCGACCAGCACGGCCAGGCCGATACCGGCCCAACCGCGCGCCCTCATGGCTGGAATACCGCCTTGACGCCGGACTTCACCATCTGCGCCAGCCGGGCGGCATCCCAATTGGTGAGCCGGATACAGCCATGGCTTTCGGTCCGCCCGATCAACTGCGGCTCGGGCGTGCCGTGGATGCCGTAATGCGGTTTGGAAAGGTCGATCCACACCACGCCCACAGGGCCGTTGGGACCAGGCTTCAACACCGCCTTCTGATCGGTCGAGGCCGCATCCCAGAACAGGTTGGGATTATAATGGAAGTCAGGATTGCGGCTCAATCCCTTGATTTCCCACGTTCCGATTGGCAGGGGATCGTGCTGCGACCCCATGGTGGCGGGGAATTGGGCAATGAGTCGATTGTCGGCATCATAGGCCCTCAGCACCCCGTCCGACTTGTCGACGACGATATGGTCGGCCTGCGGCTGGTCCCGGGCGACGGCAAGGCTCGCAAGCGTCGCGCCCCATCCCCGCTCGTCCCCCTCGATCCGGGCGACCGGCTGGTTGGCGATGGCGGGCACGCGGACCGTGGCGCCTGGCCCGATCCTGCTGTTCGGCGGGTTGAGCGCGACCAGCGCCTCCGGCCGGGTGTGGAAACGCTCGGCCAGCTTTTCCAGCAGATTGCGATAGCCGAGCGCGGGCAGCTTCGCCTGATCGTTGAGATCCCTGGGGATGGCGTAGAACGGGCCGCGGGCAAAGGCGGCGGGTATCTTCACCAGCCAGGTGGCAGGAGGCGGCCTGTCACCCAGAAGGGCCTTTGCCGTCGCGTCATCATATTGCCCCGTGGGCGGCAGGCCCCTGGCCTCCTGAAAACCCTTGAGCGCGGTGGAGAAGGACATGCCCTCCTTTCCATCCAGCACGCCCGGCGAGAAGCCGGCCCTGTCCAGCGCCACCTGCGCCTGCAACACCCGATCCGCACGCGCTGGCGCACCGACCGGCTCTGGCAGGATGACGAAGGCGTAGGGATCGCCGGCTGGCGCGGACGGGCGCGAGGCGGTCTCCTTCGTCTGCTTGGCCGGCGCGGTCTCGTTCGCGTCCGTCACCGTCATATTGCAGGCCGCACAGAGCAGCGTCAGGATCAGCGGACAGGTTTTCAAGGCGATACTCTCCCTATTTCGGCCCTGTTGTGGCCCTATTGCGGGAGAGAAAACGCGTGAAATGCGGGAAAGCTGCCTGCCTGCTTTCCTGGCCGCCTTCCTGACATGCGCCTGCCAGGGCAGGAGCGGGAGAAACTATGGCTGCGCCAGCACCGGCCCGAACGCCGCCACGCCCGCCTGCGGCCCCTGCGGATGGGCCCATACCGCCGAACTCACCGCCAGGAAATCCGCGCCGGCCTTCACCAGCGGCGCGGCATTGTCCGGCGCGATCCCGCCGATCGCCACGCAGGGCAGTTCGAACAATGCGGTCCACCAGCCCAGGATAGACGGGTCAGGCCGGTGGAGCGTTTCCTTGGTGGTCGTGGGAAAGAAGGCACCGAAAGCGACATAGTCTGCGCCCGCCTCCCCCGCCTCCATCGCCAGATGGCGGCTGTCATGGCAGGTGATGCCGATCTGCACCGAAGGACCGAGCAGCTTGCGCGCTTCACGCGCATCGCCGTCGCCCTGCCCCAGATGGACGCCATCGGCGCCCAGGCGCTTTGCCAGCGTCATGCTGTCATTGATGATGAAGGCCACGTCCCGATCCGCGCAGAGCCTTTGCAGCGGCTCTGCGGCGCGGGCGACGGCATCTTCGTCCAGTCCCTTCAACCGCAACTGGAAGGCCGCAACCCCGCCGCCGTCAAAGGCAGCGGCAAGGTTGCCGACAAAGCCCGTGTCGATTGCCGGCGGGGAAATCAGATAGAGCTGACAGGGCGGCCGCCGGTCGTTGCTGTCGAACCGGGCCGCAAAATCGGGATCGAGCGCCAGCTCTTCATCGGTAAAGTCGGTCATGGGCTTCGCCTTAGCCGCTTTTGATGGCGTTGGAAAAGGGTGGAGCCGATCCGCCCTCGCCCGCGTTCCTCCCGCATGATCAGGATGGGATGTTCGGGATGGAATTGCCCGGATTGGCGCGGCCGCTTCTACCCGGAGAAAATGGCGGCGATCATGACGCGCAGGCGATAATCGATGCCCGCATCTTGAAGGAGTTGACGGAGGGCAGTTAGTCTTTGCCCTGCCGGAGCCGAACCGTGCTCCGGCGAAGGCACTCGAACGAGACAGGCGGCTCGTCAGGGCCCTGTTCAGCCGCTGGGGCCATTAACTGGCGTCGAAACTGGGCTCCTGCGTTCGCCGGAGCACGTTGCGCCTTGGCCGTATGACGGCCACGAACGCTTAACCCGCGCTCGCGGCCGTCATCATGGATCAGGCCGCCTTCTGGGTCGAAGCGCCGTGGATCTCGTCGATCGCTTCGCCCAGCGAGGCGTTGAACTCGGCGTCGCTCATCTGGTGACGCAGGTCATTCAGCAGCGCACGGCTGAAGCTGGCGATGATGCCGCGATTCCTGGCCAGCTCGTTGCAGGCTTCCGAACGCGAAAAACCGCCCGAAAGCGCCACGACGCGCAGCACGCGGGGATGATCGACCAGCGGATCGAACAGGCCGGCCTTGGTCGGCAGCGACAGCTTCAGCATCACCTTGTCGTCGCCCGGCAGCGCGTCCAGATTCTTGAGGATCTCTTCCAGCAGGATCTGGTCGGCCTCGGCACGTTCAGGGCTCTTGATATTCACTTCCGGCTCGATGATCGGGACCAGGCCTGCGGCCAGAACCTGGCGTCCGACCTCGAACTGCTGCTTCACCACGGCGGCGATGCCCTCCCGATTGGCGAGGTTGATCACCGAACGCTCCTTGGTGCCGAACACGCCCAGCGCCTTGGCGCGGTGCAGCAGCGTGTCGAGCCCCGGATTGGGCTTCATCAACTGCACGCCGTTCGCTTCGTCCTCCAGGCCCTTGTCGATCTTGATGAAGGGCACCACGCCGCGCTCGATCAGCGCCTGCGGCACGGATTTGCCGCCCGCTTCGCCGTCCATGGTGCGCTCGAACAGGATCGCGCCCAGCACCTTTTCACCCGAAAAGACGGGCGCGGTGATGATGCGGCTGCGCATGTCGTGGATCAGTGCGAACATCTCCTCTTCGCTGCCCCATGCATCTTCCTCGATGCCATAGCCCTTCAGCGCCTTGGGCGTCGATCCGCCGCTCTGGTCGAGCGCCGCGATGAAGCCGTTGCCGCCCTCGATCTTCGCCTTCATGTCCTCGAACTGCATCTGCACATACCTCTTCGTTGGATGCGCCGCCCTCCCGGCAGCGCGTCTAGGGGAAAGGACGCCCTTGCACGGCGTCCACGGTCGAGCCGGACCGGCCACTCTCCACAGGCCGGTCCCGCAATCCGGTTCAGGCCATCAGCGCCTTCACGCCCGGCAACTCCTTGCCTTCCATCCATTCCAGGAAAGCACCGCCGGCGGTCGAGACGAAGCTGAAATCGCCAGCCACGCCGGCATGGTTGAGCGCCGCGACGGTGTCGCCACCGCCCGCGACGGAGGTCAGGCCGCCTTCCTTGGTGAGCGCGGCGGCCGTCTTCGCCAGTGCCACGGTCGCCTTGTCGAAGGGCGCGATCTCGAACGCGCCGAGCGGACCGTTCCACACGAGCGTCCGGCAATTCTTGATCGCGTCGCCCAGCGCCTCGACAGCGGCGGGGCCGACGTCGAGGATCATCTCGTCCTCCGCCACTTCATGCACGTTGCACGTGCGCAAGGACGGCGGATTGGCGGCGAATTCCTTCGCCACGACGACATCATAGGGCAGATGGATGGTGCAACCCGCCGCTTCCGCCTTGTCGAATATCGCATCCGCGGTCTGCGCCAGGTCCTTCTCGCACAGCGACTTGCCGACATCCACGCCGCGCGCGAACAGGAAGGTGTTGGCCATGCCGCCGCCGATGATGAGGTGATCGACCCTGGCGACCAGGTTGTTGAGCACGTCGAGCTTCGTCGAAACCTTCGCGCCGCCGACGACCGCTGCGACCGGCTTCACCGGCTCGCCCAGCGCGGCCTGCAGCGCGTCCAGTTCCTTTTCCATCGAACGGCCGGCGAAGGCGGGCAGCTTGTGCGCCAGCCCCTCGGTCGAGGCATGCGCGCGGTGCGCAGCGGAGAAGGCGTCGTTGACGTACAAGTCGCCAATCGCGGCCATCGCATCCACCAGCGCCGGATCATTCTTTTCCTCGCCGGGATGGAAGCGGGTGTTTTCCAGAATGGCGATGTCGCCGGGACGCATCACAGCGATACCGTCAACCGCAGCCTCCCCCTGGCAGTCGGGAATGAACTGCACTTCGCGGCCCAGCACCTGAGTCAGCGGGCGAGTGATCTTGGAAAGCGAAAATTCGGGGTTCTTCTGTCCCTTGGGGCGACCGAAATGCGCGAGGATCAGCACCTTGGCACCACGATCCGCCAGTTCCAGCACAGTGGGCATCGCCGCGCGCAGACGGGTGTCGTCGGAGACGGAACCATCCTGCATCGGCACGTTCAGATCCTCGCGCACCAGCACCACCTTGCCCGTGATGTCTCCCATGTCGTCGAGTGTCTTGAACGGCTTTGCCATGATCGCTCCCTGCTGCGAAATAAGGATGATGTTGAAAAACCCCGCCGGAGCGGTCCGGCGGGGTTCGTGTCGTTTTAGAGGAACTTCGCCACGACGCCGGTGGTGTCGATCATGCGGTTCGAGAAGCCCCATTCATTGTCGTACCAGCTGAGCACGCGGACCAGCGTGCCGTCGATTACCGCCGTTTCCAGGCTGTCGACCGTGGAGCTGCGCGGATCGCCATTATAGTCGATCGATACCAGCGGCTCGTCCGAATAGCCCAGAATGCCCTTCAGCGGGCCGGCTTCCGAAGCGGCCTTCAGCAGTTCGTTGACTTCCTGGACGGTGGTGGCGCGCCTGGCGATGAACTTCAGGTCCACGACCGAGACGTTCGGGGTCGGCACGCGCACCGACGAACCATCCAGCTTGCCCTTCAGTTCCGGCATCACCTCTCCCACGGCGCGCGCGGCGCCGGTGGTGGTCGGGATCATCGACAGGGCAGCAGCACGGGCGCGGCGCATGTCCTTGTGAAGCTGGTCGAGCGTGTTCTGGTCGTTGGTGTAGCTGTGGATCGTGGTCATGAAGCCCTTTTCGATACCGATGGCATCATGCAGGACCTTCGCCAGCGGCGCGAGGCAGTTGGTGGTGCAGCTCGCGTTCGAGATGACGACGTCGGCGGCGCTCAGCGTATCGTGATTGACGCCGAAGACCACGGTCTTGTCGACGCCCGTGGCGGGTGCGGAGATGATGACGCGCTTGGCGCCCGCGGTCAGATGCGCGCTGGCTTTTTCCTTGTCCGCGAAAATGCCGGTGCATTCCAGCGCGATGTCCACGCCCTGCGCGGCATGGGGCAGCTTGGCCGGGTCGCGTTCGGCGGTCACGGCGATACGCTTGCCGTTGATGATCAGGGCATCGCCGTCGACGCTCACCTCGCCGGCCCAGTTGCCGTGCACGGAGTCGCGCTTGAACAGCAGGGCGTTCGACTTGGCGTCGCCCAGGTCGTTGATGCTCACCAGTTCCAGATCATGGTCGGTGCGCGAAAGGATCGCCCGGGCCACCAGACGGCCGATGCGGCCGAAACCGTTGATTGCTACCTTCGTTGCCACTGCACTTGTCTCCCGGTTGGTTTGAATTTCAGTCGAGCGCGGCCACGATCTGCGGCGCGATCTTGGCGGCGGTCAGGCCGAAATGATCGTAGAGTACCTCCGCCGGAGCCGAAGCGCCGAACGTATCAATGCCGAAACGCAGGCCGGCGATGCCGACATAACGCTCCCATCCGAAAGTGGTCCCTGCCTCAATCGAGGCGCGAAGGACATGGTGCGGAAGGAGATCATCCTTATACGCCTGCGGCTGCGCATCGAAATGCGCCCAGCTCGGCATGGAGACGATATCGGCGCCGATGCCCTGCTCTTCCAGCAGCGCGGCGGTGGCGACGGCGATCTCGACCTCCGACCCTGTGGCGACCAGCACGACCTTGCGCTCGGCCGTCGCCGCCTTCAGGCGATAGGCGCCCCTGGCGGAGAGATTTTCGCCCGCCTTTTCGGTGCGAAGCTGCGGCAGGTTCTGGCGGGTCAGCGCCAGAACCGACGGGCCGTCGGCATCCTTCAGCGCCAGTTCCCAGCACTCTGCCGTCTCGACGATGTCCGCCGGGCGATAGACGTCCAGGTTCGGGATCATGCGCAGCGACATGACATGCTCGATCGGCTGGTGGGTGGGGCCGTCCTCACCCAGGCCGATGGAGTCATGGGTCAGCACATGGATGGCGCGGATCTGCTGAAGCGCCGCCAGGCGAATGCCTCCGCGCATATAGTCGGAAAAGACGAGGAAGGTGCCGCCATAAGGAATGACGCCGCCATGCAGCGCCATGCCGTTCATCGCGCAGGCCATGCCGAACTCGCGAATACCGTAATAGACGTAACGGCCGGCATAATCGTCCCGGGTCAGCGGCCCGGTCGATTTGGTCTTGGTATTGTTGGAGCCGGTGAGGTCCGCCGAGCCGCCCAGCGTTTCAGGCAGAAGGTCGTTGATCGCGCCCAGCGTCAGTTCGCTTGCCTTGCGGGTCGCGACCTTCTGCGGATTGGCGATCAGCGTGTCGATATAGGCGTCGAGCGAGAAGCCGGCGGGCAGTTCGCCGGCCATGCGGCGCTCGAACTCGGCCTTCTGCGCGTTGGAGCCAAGGCGATCCGCCCAGGCCGCATGGGCGTCGCCGCCCTTGGCGCCGATGGCGTTCCAGGCGGCGGCAATGTCTTCGGGGATCACGAAAGGTTCGGCCGACCAGCCGAGGAACTCACGGGCGGCAGCCACTTCGGCTTCACCCAGGGCAGAGCCGTGGACGCCCGAAGTGCCCGCCTTGTTGGGAGCGCCATAGCCGATCTTGGTGGCGCAGGCGACGAGCGACGGGCGAGGATCGGCCAGCGCTTCGTCGATGGCGCGGCGCACATCGGCCACGTCATGACCGTCGCAGGACACGACATGCCAGCCGGTCGCGGCATAGCGGGCGCGGACATCCTCGCTGCTCGACAGATCGACCGCCCCGTCGATGGTGATCTTGTTGTCATCCCACAGCACGATCAGCCGGCCGAGGTTCAGGTGCCCCGCAAGACCGATGGCCTCATGGTTGATGCCCTCCATCAGGCAGCCGTCGCCGGCCAGCACCCAGGTGCGGTGGTCGACCAGATCGTCGCCGAACTGGGCATTGAGATGCCGTTCGGCGATCGCCATGCCGACCGCGGTGGCGAGGCCGGAACCCAGCGGCCCGGTGGTCGCTTCCACCCCAGCCAGCTCGAAATTCTCCGGATGGCCGGCGCAGGGGCTGCCCAATTGACGGAAATTCGCGATATCCTCGATGGTCGGACGCGCATAGCCGGTCAGGTGCAGCAGCGAGTAGATCAGCATCGATCCATGGCCCGCCGACAGCACGAAACGGTCGCGGTCGGCCCATTTGGGCGCCTTGGGATCGAACTTCAGATAATCCTTGAACAGCACGGTGGCGACATCGGCCATGCCCATCGGCATGCCCGGATGGCCGCTGTTCGCGGCCTGCACCGCGTCCATGGAAAGCGCCCGGATGGCGTTGGCGAGGGACTTGTCGGAAACAGTCATGGAAGCGGCGTCTTTCCTGGCTTGTCTATGGCCCCCTGTTAAGGCCAGCGAATCGAAATTGCGCCCCCTTTGTCGCCTCCGGGACAAGGCGTCAACCACGGGTGGCCCCCAGGCTGCGCCAAGCCGCCGAATGACGGCTTTTGCGCGGTGAAAACTTTGTCTATGCGTAGGGCATGGCAAGTGACCGAATGATGCAGGCGATCCGGGCCCTGGAAGGCGCGATCGACCGGCTCGAACAGGATGTGGAGGGCCTTGTTTTGGCCGCACCCGGCCCCGCCTCCGGCATCGACGCTGCGGCCGCCCGCGCGGCGCTGCGGTCGCTGGATGGCCTCATCACCGAGTTGAAGGGGCAGGATGTGAAGGAGCAGGCAAGTGGCTGAAACCACGTTGCACATCGCCGGGCGCGTCTATGACCTGCGCTGCCGTGACGGGGAGGAAGCGCACCTGGCGCATCTCGCCAATCTGATCGAGCGCAAGGCGCGGCTGGCGCAGCAGAACACGCCGGGCCTGACCGAAGTGCGCACGCTGCTGTTCGCCGCGCTGTTCCTGGCCGATGAACTCAACGAGTTGAAGCGCGAAGCGATAGGGCGGCAACAGACCCTGGCGCTGGAGCCCGAGGACGAGCCCGCCGTCCGCGCAGTCGAATCCCTCACCACGCGCGTAGAAAAGCTGCGCGAGAGGCTTGTCGCCGCCGCGTCCCGAGCCTAAATAGGGAAGCGACGGGTACTGCGCGGTATCGAGCTTTAGCGAACATCCCTGAGGCGATAATCACATCCACGGGGGCTGTCCCTGGGCGGGCTCTGGCCCGATCTACATGGTTCCCACCTGACGTTGAGGCGTCAGAGGATTTTCCAGCACACGGCCGAGGCGGTCCCGTCACCCTCCCTCCCCCGGTTCAAGGCCCCCGATGAGCGACGATACCGACAAGGCGACCCTGCGTGCCATCGCCCGGCAGAGGCGGCGCGCCTTTGTGGCTTCGCTCGATCCGCTGGCGCACCGGCTGGCCTTCAAGGTGGTTCCTTCGCCCCTGGCACAGCGGCTGGCGCAGGCCAGGACCGTGGCTCTCTATATGGGACTGGACGATGAGGCGCCCGCGCAGAGGCTGGCCGCGCCCTTGCAGGCCATGGGCAAGACGCTGGCACTGCCGCGCGTGCTGGATCGGCTGGGCAGCATGGATTTCGTGCACTGGAACCCGGAGGATCAGCTTTTCCCGGGCCTGTTCGGCACCAGCCATCCCGAACCCGTGGGCGATCCGGCGACGCCCGACGTCATCATCGCGCCCCTGGTGGGATTTGACCGGGCGATGAACCGGCTGGGCCAGGGCGGCGGCTATTATGACCGGGTGTTCGCCCGCTATCCCGATGCCTTGAGGGTGGGGCTGGGCTGGTCGGTGCAGGAGCATGACGCCCTCCCCGCCGATCCATGGGACTTGCCGCTCCACCTGATGCTGACCGAAGTCGAACTGATCGAAGGATATGAGGCATGAACCCGGACCCACGGCCCGCCTACAAGCCAAGCTGGCGCAAGCCGGCGGGCATGTTCATGATCCTGGGCCTGATCGCGCTCTGGGCCGTGCTGGTGGGCAGCCTGTCGGGCCTGATCGGGCGGCTGCCGATGGTGGTGCAGGTGCCGGTTTACGTCTTTCTTGGGCTGGTCTGGATATGGATATTGCCGCTCAAGCGCCTGCTAGCCTGGATGGAGACCGGACGCTGGCGCGGTTTTTAGGCGGTTTTGGGTGGATTCTTGCCTGTCCGGTTTGGATGAACTGGCGTGAGGAAGCTGCCATTTACAAAGCGGCAAGCTGTTGACGCCTAAGCTGGCCGGATTGGGAGGCGATCATGAAAATTAGCAAGGCGATATTCTGGCTATCTCTCGTTATACTTCCCGGATTCGCTACGAATGCCTCTATCCCGCAGATCGAAGGGCAGTGGATAACAGAATACCAGATAGTCGATGTCAGCAATTCAAGCGTTACCGACCCAACCAAATTGAAGGCGCTCAGAATGTGGATCGGCCATAAATATGGCTGGCGGAACTGCGTAAAAGCAGGCGACCCATCGAACTTGCTCCAATCCGCATACCCGTGGGACTCCAGAGCGAAACCTGCATTACAGTTCAATGAGTTCGGAGGCTTTGCCGCTACCAACCGCTATTTCGGGGGCTTTGCCATTCCAGGCCATGGCACAGAAACCATTGTAGGAGTAATTGAAGGCGATCACCTCAAGGGCATCGTAGATATCGATCTTGATTGGGAAGGCGGAACTCACATCCGTTCGGTTTTGACGGCTACACGATCTGCTACTTGCGGATAGACAACCTGCGGCCGCTTGCAGGAGGGTTGTTCGATGCTCTGTGCGGCAAAAACTGGTCGTT
>Ga0207678_10004052_pt1 | contig 13181 bp, 9 predicted proteins | sample KBSC63metaG_FD_184319 | JGI IMG/M metagenome (GOLD analysis project Ga0207678, IMG submission 184319) | Corn rhizosphere microbial communities from Kellogg Biological Station, Michigan, USA - KBS C6-3 metaG (SPAdes) (version 2) | ecosystem: Host-associated > Plants > Roots > Rhizosphere > Soil ... | reverse complement strand
GCAGAACTTGACCAGCTTGTTCGATCTGGTCGAGCGCACCATCGAGCAGGCGGGCGAGCACGTATCCCTGCTGGACATCCGCGGGCTCGAGCACGTGGACCTGGCCAGCTTCGGGCTGATCGGTCGCTATATGAGCCGGCATCGAGCTACGCTGGCGAGCCGGGTGATCCGACACGCCGTGATTCGCGCGGAAGGCGTGCTCGGCGCCGTGGTCAGCGGTTCGTACGAGATCTTCGCGGCGCCCTATCCCGTCTCGCTGTTTACCGACTTCGACCAGGCGCTGGCTTGGCTCGACCCGCCTCTGGACGCGGCCATTCGCGATAGCGTGGCGCGGCTGTGCGAGAGCGCGGCCGGCGTGCCCAGCTTGCTCACGCAGCTGCACGCCGTGCTCGGTACGGACCTGGACCACGCGGATCTGCCGCGCGCAGCGGCGCGGCTCGGTATCACGGCGCGCACGCTGCAGCGCAGGCTCCAGGCGCTCGGTACGAGCTTTCGAGCCGAGCTCGACATCACGCGCATCCGCGAAGCGCAGCGGCGCATGTTGCACTCGGACTGCCCGCTCACCGAGGTCGCGGTCGATCTCGGCTTCTCGAGCCTGCAAAACTTCAGCCGTCAGTTTCGGCGCGTGGTCGGTGAGGCGCCGAGCGCTTGGCGGCAGCGCGTTCGCTCGCGCAACTGAGCCGGGCCGCTGCTTCGAAAGCCGCCCATGGTCGCGCTGGCGTCTCATCACGGAGCCGCCACAAAAGCGCCGAGCGACGCGCTCCCGTTTGTGCTGAAACGGAGCAGGCACGCTGCTTTCTAGCCAGGGGTGCCGGACCGGACTCCCACGAGCTGGGGTTCGATAGCGAGAGAAACACCTGGAGTTCTGCGGATCACGCTGCGTCCGACGGAAGGAGCCGGGGACCGCGTCTGGATGTAGGTGTCCGTTTTTCCCGCGCCCCGCGCGCGATCCGGTTAGGATTTGCGCAATGTCCGAGTTGCCCGAAGAGCTACCGCCGGACTCGGAGTTCGGCGCGTACCTCATCCGAGTCTGCATCGGACGGGGCGGCATGGCGCGCATTTATCGCGCGGAGCAGGCTGCGCTCGCGCGCCCCGTGGCGCTCAAGGTGCTGGACCGCTGGGTGTTGGATCAGCCCACCGGCAAGGACCGCTTCCTGCGCGAGGCGCGCGCGGCAGCGTCGATCAAGCATCCCAACGTGGTGGACATCCTCGATGTGGGGGTGTGGCGCGACCGCCCGTTCATCGTGATGGAGCTCTTGATGGGCTGCGATCTGGATACCTATCTGGATCGCTTCGGCACGCTCTCGGAGATCGAGATCGCGAGCCTGGCGTTGCCGATCATCGCGGGCGTGATGGCGGTCCATGACGCGGGCGTGGTGCATCGCGACCTGAAGCCCAGCAACATCTTCCTGTCGAACGGCGCCGACGGTGTCGTGGTGCCGAAGGTCCTGGATTTTGGCGTGTCGAAGTTCAGCAACACGCTCAATGATCCGCTGCAACGCGCGACGAAGACGCGGGAGATCATCGGTACTCCGGCGTACATGGCGCCCGAAGCGCTGGACGGCGTGCGCGAGCTCGGGCCGGCCGGCGATCAATATGCGCTCGGTGCGGTGCTGTATGAATGCGCCGTGGGCCGCCCGCCGTTCGAGGGCGAGACGCTGCTCGAGCTCTTGAAGGCAGTGGCGCTCGGCAAGGTAGAGCCGCCGAGCGCGTTGCGACCGGAGATCTCTGCCCCGCTCGAGCAGGTGATCCTGCGCGCGATCGAGCGCGACCCCGGTGCGCGTTTCGGCAGCTTGCGCGCGATGGGCCGCGCGCTGTGGCCGCTCGCGGACGGTCGCACGCAAACGATCTGGCAGCCCTCCTTTGGCAATGGCCAAATTTCGGGTCTATTCGGCGACACCGCCGCGCCGACCCTGCTCGTACAGAGGACCCCTTCCCACCTGGAACGCACGCCCACGGATCCCGGCCTCGCGCGTCAGCGCTTTCGCAGCCGTGGTTGGGTGTGGCCGCTCGGCATCGGCGCCGGGCTCGCCTTGCTGGGCGCGCTCGCGCTTGGCCTCTCCTCGACCGTGTCGGCCCCGCGCGGCTCGGCGCTGCCGGCGTCGAGCGTCGCGTCGGCAAAGGCGGACACGCCCGACAGCGCCGCGCTGCGCGAATCGGGCGCAACCCAGGCCTCCGCTGCAGCGGTCGAGGTTGGGCGGCGCTCCCCGGCTTCTCCAGGAGCGCCTCAGCCTGCAGCTGCCACCGAGGACATCGCGCAGCGCACCTCGGCACTGCAGCCTCCGAGCAGGCTGAGCCAGCGGCGCACCAAGCGAAGGGCGGACAATCCAGTGGCCACGCTGGAGGCCCGGGCGATCGAGCCCCGAGCCACGCCGCGGCGCCCGACGGAGGCAACGGCCGACGGCGAGCTCGAAGGCTTGTTCCGCGAGCCGCGCGCGGCGGCGCGACAGGCGCCGCGCAATGACTCCCGGAGGGATCTGCGGAATGATGCCGAGGGCGTCAGCGCGAGTAGCGCCGCACACGGCGCCAACGATTCACCGATCCCCGAGTGAGCTCGCCGGGCCACCGCGCTGAAAGCGCTCGGGCCTGTCCGCGGCCGGCTCGTCTTGCCGCACGCTGTGATCATAGTGCGCCACGTAGTCGTCGCTCGCGAGGGGAGCTCGCAGCATGCTGTTCGGCACATCGAAGGCGCTCGCCAGCTCCAGGGCGAAGGGGCGAAGCTCCCGGCAGGCAGCGTCGAGGTACGAACCATGTGCCTTCAGCTCCGCACGGTGGATCAGCCCTTCTGCCAGGTAGAAGCCGAGGTAGGGCCGCAGCTCCTGCAACGCGAACAACCGAAACAGGCCCTGCGCCGGGTGCTTGCTGTCCAGCTCCGCGAGGCGCGAGGCGAAGGCCTCCGCGGCGAGCCGTGAGGCGTGCGCCGAAGTGGCCTCCAGCGCCAGATTGACGTTCTCGTTCCAGATCGTGAAGCGCTCGTGGTCGGCGATCCGACAATGCGCGACCGCGCCGCGCAGCTCGTCGAGCAGCCGGCGCTCACGCTCGCGCAAGAGGCCGATCAGCCGCGCCGGGTTGCCGAGCGCTGCCGCCAGGCTCGGATGCGCAGCGGGCAGCCGCACATAGCCACGCCGCAGCAGCATCTTGCGCGCGGTCTCCAGCAGCAGCACCTGGTTGTCGCCCGCCGCCGTCAGCATTGCCTGGGCGCGAGCCGTGAAGGCGGACAACCGGTTCTCCTCGAACAGCGCGGCCGCGCCGCAACGCTCGCGACACTGGCGCGCGGCGCGCTCTGCCCCGTACGTCACGTGTGCCTTGGTGGCGGCGCTGATCCGGAACAGATAGTCGCGCTCGCGCGGATCCGTCGTCTGGTGCTTGCCGACGACGAAGTCGATCAGGCACCGGCTAGCGTACGCCTGGGCGAGCGCGGAGAAGACGTCGCGCTGGTGGTTGCGGTACTCGAGCACGCTCAGGTCGGGCCGGCGCAGCGCAAAGGTACGGCGCTGCTCGGCGTATTTGATGGCGATGAAGGCGCTGGCTCCAGTGAGCGTCGCCGCGGCCGCGCTCAGGCACAGCCGCCCCAGCTGCACTTGCTCGATGGAACGCGAAAAGCGCGCTCTCGGGCTGGGAACGGAGCTCCAGAACGTGCCGTCCGCGAGCAACCCCGCGTCAGCACCGAGCAGCAGGGCATGCAAGGGCACCCGCACGCCGGCGAAGCTGAGCAGCGCAGGATCCGGCCCCGCCGAGGCGGCGCCGCTCAGCGCGCTGATGCGCACTCCCGGACAAGGACCGAAGCGCGTGCGCAGGCGCGCCACGATCGGAAACACCCCGCGGTCCGCCCCGTGCACGAACAGGCGGGCCATCACGATCGCCAGCTTGGGCACGCCGGCGAACGCCGCATTGACCATGAACTTGCGCGCCTCCGGGCTGGGCGTGGACAGCACCAGCTCCTCCAGCGCCGGATCATAGTCCGCGCGCGTCTGGAGCGAGACCGCGTTGCTGCCGAAGCCGAGCTCGGTCACTGCGAACGCCCCCAGCGTTTCCCCGCTGTCGAGCTCACGCAGATAGCCTTCGATCGCCGGAGAGCTCTCCGCGTAGCGCAGCAGCGTGCCACCACACAGGCAGTAGTGGTTCTGCAGCACGTTGAACAAAGCGGAGTCGACCACTCCGGCGAGCTCCAGCGCAGTGAACAGCCGCGCGGGCCGTTCCTGCACGTCCCTGAGCCGCAGATCCAGGCGCTCGCGCAACAACTGGAAGCGCGCGTAGCAGCGCTGCACCTGTTCCGCGCACGACGAGCTGGCTCGAGGCGCGAACTCTGGTTCGGAGAGCAGCGCCTTGACTTGATCGCGAAAGGAGAGATCTTCCGCGGAGCCCTGGTACAGCCAGCGCTTCACGTCGCGGGCCTCGATCCGGGTGAGCTCGCGCTCTCGCTGTGCGGGCGCGGGCATGTGCTCTCGCGCGGTCTCATGGGCCCCCCTGCCCCACTGAGCTCTCAGCAGGCCCCAGAAAGAGCGCTGGCGCGCGCTGTCCTCAACCGCTCCAGACGCTGGACGAACGAAAGCCGATGCGGCCGTCACGCGCTCCATGAGTCCAATCCCCCCTCGACCGGCGACCAAGCAAGACTCGTGCTGGACGCCTTCGAACGTCCGTGTGCGCCCGGAGCGGTGTTCGGCAGCGCGCGCATTGCGCCGAGCGTGACACCCTCGCGCCCGCGACGATCCGAGAGTGAAACGCCCCGAGCCTCGATCCTGCCGTGAGCAGCAGCGCGCTCAGCGCGGAGGCTCGATGCTTGCGTCCAGCACGATCAGGGGCAGCATGCGCTCCAGCAACCGCGGGCCAATGCCCTTGACGCGCAGCAGATCGCTGGGGCGGCGCAGGCGCCCCAAGCGCTGACGCAGAGCCAGAATCGCGGCGGCACGCTTGGCGCCGACACCTGGCAAGCGCTGCAGCTCTGCCGCGCTTGCCAGGTTCAAGATCACCCGCCCCTCCGCCGTGAGGCCCTGCGAGCCGCCCCCCTGGATGGCGAGCGGCGGCGTGTGCTCGGCGCCGGCGCGGGCTGTCGCAGCAGCCGCGTCGGGCGCCGGCGCTGGCGCGCAGGGGAGCGGCCGCGCCGGCGCGACAGCCGCGCCCGGCCGCACCGAGCTGGCGGCGACACTCGAGCTCGCGATCTGCGCGAGGCCGAAGGAGAGCGGCGCGGTGGTGAGCTCGGCGAGCTCATTCGAACCTCGCGCGGCCCAGCCGATACCGGCCAGGCCGAGCAGCGCGAGAGCCGTCGCCATCACGCGCGCCAAGATCGGCGCCCATGCGCGCCAACGGTGCAGGTGTATCTGCTCCTGCGTGATTCGGCTGGCTCCCTCGGCGAGAGCCCTGCCGTGCCGCTGCTGCTGCTCTCCTGCCACCACCCGTTCCTCGCCGACGTCGTCGGGCCGCGGCTCAGCTGAGGGGCGATAGATAGTCGCCTCCGCCATTCGTCGCTCGGCTCGCGGCCGCGGGGTGCGACTCCTCGCGCGGAACGTAGTCGCGAATCTGCATCTCGCCCGAAACCGGAATGGCTTCGAGCTTCACGTTCATCGAGCCGTCGGAGTTGATGAAAGCGACTCCGATGCGATTCCAGAACTTGCGCGCGTTGCGCTCGGAAATGACATAAACGATCTTCATCTTGCTGGCGTCCATGACTCTCTCTCCTGGCGCCCACACCGCCGGCTCCATGCCGGCGCCGCGAGGGCGCGCTCACGAGAGGGCCATTGCGGAAGCCGTGCCGGGCGCGCGCCGGGCCAAATTCCGCACTGGCGGGCGCGCGCAAGGGTGGCGAGCGCCGCCACCCGCCACTGGCTGAGGCCGCCGTCCCCCCGCGATTCGTCGAGAGCTGCTGCCTGGCGCGGCGCCAGCGGCGGGTCTCAGCGGTACGCCGCGTACAGTAGCGCCAGGTATCCCAGGCCGCTCGCGCCCCAGAGAATGGCTCGCCTATACATCCCTTGTCTAAGTGCCCAAGCCAGCGCCAGTGGGACGAGCGGCGGCAGCAGGCAAACGGCAGCTCGCCAGCGTGGAGGTTCGGCGAATAGCCCGACGACGATCGAAAGATGCACCGTCAACCAACTGGCGAAGCAGACCACCAGGGCCAGACCGAGCATGGCCAGACCATGCGCTGCCGAGGGGTGACAAGCGATGGTTTTGCCGAAGCCGAGCAATTTCGGGCAGACGGCCTGCCATCTGGTGCGCGGCGAGAGGTGAAGGGTTTCGCACGGCTGGCTGTGGGCGAACGCCCTGTCGATGTTACACTCGACTTGTGCGTTGGACTGCCTGGTTCATGACCGCCCTAGTGGGTGGCCTCCTCGCGTCGATGCCTTCGGGCCTCGAAGTCGCCAAAGCGGGAAGTGCCACAGACCGCCCTGACGTCCTGCCCGTCGAGAAGATTCGACCAGGCATGAAGGGTTACGGGCTCACGGTGTTCGAGGGCACCAAGCCCGAGCGCTTCGGCGTCGAAGTCATCGACGTGATCAAGAACTTCCGTCCGCGGCAAGACGCCATCCTGATCAAGACCGTGCATCCACGGCTCGACGTGGTGAACGTGGTGCGTGGCATGAGCGGCAGCCCGATCTTCATCGATGGCAAGATGATCGGCGCCTATGCCTATGGCTGGAGTTTCGGCAAGGAGCCCGTCGCGGGCGTGACACCGATCCAGAGCATGCTGGAAGATCTGGCGCGACCGCTGCCCAAGTCGTTGTTCGGTTGGCCTCTATCGCCGGGCGCCATCCCTCTGCAAAACCAAAGCAACGGCGCGCGGCCGCAGGCCAAGCGCGCCGAGCCGGCGGAGTCCTCCGCCAACCGCTACGCCGGCGATCCCGGCGAGTATCAACTCGAGCGCCACGCGGAGCAGCTGCGCCAGCGCGGCGTCAGCGCCGAGGCCAACGCGCGCGGGCTGCGGCCTGTGGCCACTCCGATCCTGCTCGGCGGCATGGGTGAGCTCGCCACCGGCATGGCGCGCGAGCTGCTCGAACCGCTCGGCCTCGAGCCGTTGCAGGGTGGCGGCGGGTCCGGCGTCGAGCCCGGTGCGCCGCTGCACTACGAGGATGGCGGAGCCATTGCCGTCAACCTGATCAGCGGCGACTTCAATGCCACGGGGCTCGGCACGGTGACGCGCGTGGAAGGCGATCGCTTGGTCGCCTTCGGTCATCCGATGATGCAAGGCGGCGTGAGCGCGCTGCCCACCGCCATCGGGCGCGTGCTCTGGTTGCTGGCCAGCGAGTCTTCCTCCTTCAAGCTCGGCATGTCGGTACGCCCGCTGGGCGCTCTGGTGAACGATCGCCAGGCGTCGATCGTCGTCGCGGAGTCCGCCAAGGCGCCGGTCATCCCCGTCACGTTCCACATCGACGGCGTGCCTGGAGCGCCCTACCGCGACTGGACGTTCGACGTCGCGCACGAGAAATTCATGACGCCCACCTTCCTGGCCATGGCGCTGGGCGAGGCGCTGCAGGCCACAGGCGCGGAGCGCCAGGACGTCAGCTGGACGGCACAGAGCAAGGTAGCCATTCAGGGCCACGGCGAGGTCACGCTGGAGGACTTCGGCGTGTCCATCGGCGGTACCCCGGATCCGCGCGAGTTCGTGCGCTCGCACCTGGTCTCGACGGTGGGCGCGGTCCTCAACAACCCATGGGAACCGGCGATCGTCACCTCCGTGTCGGTGAAGATCAAGCTCGCCTATGCGCGCGAGATCGTCCGCTTGCGCGAGGCGCGCGCGCTGGAGACCGAGGTCGACGCCGGGCAGCCAGTCAATATCCAGCTGACCCTGATCCCGTTCGCGGGCCCTCCTTTCACTCGGACGATCACCGTGCCGGTGCCCAAGTATCTCGCGGACACGACGCTGAAGCTGTCGATCCGCCCGGGTCACTCGGTGGAGCGCGAGAAGGCCAACCCCGAGACCCTGGACGAGTTCATCGCCAACCAGGCAGACCCAATTTACCCACCGAAGGCCGTGGTCGTTTCCTATGCTGCAGGTGGTGGTGTGAGTTTCAAGGGCCGCGTCGCAGAGAATCTTCCGCCGGGGGCGATCGACGCGATCCGGCAACGCACCGCGAGCTTCTCCCCCGAGGCCTTCAAATCGAATCGATACCACGTGGTCGAGCTCGATGATTTCATGGTTGGAAACGACAGCGTCAGCGTCAAAGTGAGGCCAGTGCTCCGATGAATCGAAGGACGATGCGGCTGGGGATTGCGGGCTTGTCGATGCTGGCCGTGCTGGGCACGGCGGCGCTCAGCGCTGCCGTCGGCACGCGCCGCTTCGAGCTACACCGAGGCAAGGACTTCCAGGGCGGCGACCTCAAAGGGGTGGCCGTGGACAGCGCCGGGCGCGTGCATGCCGGCCTGAACCTGGGGGCGCTGCCGCTGGCGGACGCGCAGTCCGTTTGGTGCGCGCTGCCGCGCTCGGACGGTAGCCTGCTGCTCGGCACCGGCAACGAGGGCAAGCTGCTCGAGGTGCGCGGCGGCTCGGTGAAGGTCGCCGCCGAGACCAAGGCCCTGGTCATCACCTCGATGGTCGAGGGCTGGAAGGGCGACGTGCTACTCGGCACGATGCCCAAGGGCGAGGTGATGCGCTACTCCGGTGGCAAGCTCTCGACGCTGGCCAAGCTGGAAGGCGTGGACCACGTGTGGGCGCTGGCCTTCGACAAGTCGTCGCAAGCTCTGTTCGCGGCCACGGGCCCCGAAGGCAAGCTGTTCCGCATCGAGCAGAGCGGTAAGGCGCAAGTCTACTTTGACGCCGAGGAGCAGCATCTGATGAGCGTGGCCGTCGCGCCGCAGCGCAACGGCACGGTGGTGTACGCAGGCGCCAGCGACAAGGCCAAGCTGTACGAGGTGCGCGCGCCGGGCCGCGCCAGCGTGCTCTACGACTTCGGTCGCACCGAGGTGCGCTCGATCGCGGTCAGCCCCAGGGGCGACGTGTACGCGATCGCCAACGACATCAAATCGGGCGGCCTCGTCCCCTCGCGCGACGACGACGGCGGCGAGTCCTCGCCCCCGGCCAAGACCACGGGCAAGGGTGTGTTGTTCCGCTTCTCCAGCGACGGCACGCCGGAAGAATTGCTGGAAGACAGCGACGAACACTACACCAGCCTCACGCTCGGCCCCAACGGGCAGCCGTACGTCGGCACGGGCGTCAACGGCCGCATCTACACCGTGGATGACGCGCACAACGACGTGCTGGTGGCCGATACCGAAGAGCGCCAGGTCGGCGTGCTGATGCTGGCCGGCAACCAGCAGTTCGCCAGCACCAGCGATCCCGCAGTGCTGCATCCGGTGCGCGGCACCGGCGGCACCGACGCGGTCTGGACCAGCAAAGCGCTCGACGCCGGCTTGCACGCGCACTTCGGTCAGCTGAGCTGGACGGCGTCCGGTCCGCTCGAGCTCTCGACGCGCTCCGGCAACACGCAACAGCCGGACGACACCTGGAGCCCCTGGAGCGAGGCGCTCACCAAGCCCGGCATGACCCAGAGCCCGCCTGCTCGCTTTGTGCAGATCCGCGCGCGCTGGAGCCGCGATCCGCAGGCGGCGCTGAGCGACGTCACGCTGCCGTTCGTCACCGACAATCTGCGGGCCGTGCTGACGAGCCTGGAGGTCGACCGCGAGAAGGACGAGCGCATCAGCAATGGCAGCGACGACATCGGCAGCTCCGGCGGTCCGATCAGCGACGACGCCAGTCCGGTGGTCAAGCTGAAGTGGAAGGTCGACAACCCCGACAGCGACGAGCTGCGCTACCGGCTGCAGTATCACCTGCTGGGCACGGACCAGTGGGTGGACATCCTCAAGCCCGGCCATCCCCTGACCAAGACGCAATTCGACTGGGACACCGCGGATCTGCCCGAGGGGCGCTACCAGGTGCGCGTGCAGGCGAGCGATGAGCTCTCCAACCCGCCCGATCGCGTGAAGAAGCACGAGCTGGCCAGCACCACCATCGTGGTGGACAACACGCCGCCGGCTCTCACCTCGCTGGAAGCGAAGGGCCGCCGCGTCACGGGCACGGCCGTGGACGGCGTGGGGCCGATCGCGCGCATCGAGATGAGCGTGGCCGGCAGCGGCGAGTGGTTCCCCTTCTATCCGCGCGACGGCATCTACGATCAGCAGCGCGAAGACTTCGATGTCGACGTGTCCGCGTTCGCGCCTGCCGGGCGCGTGGTGATCGCGGTGCGCGTGTACGATCAGGCGAACAATTTCCTCGTCCGGCACGTGACGCTGCCCTGAAGTGCCGAGAGCGACCGGGCGCCCTCTCTTTTGAGGGGCCCGGTCAGCGTCGCATCGGCGTCGGGCCCTGACAGCGCGGTGCGCCAGCCTGCTGCGCAGCGGCGAAGCGTCAAAGGCCGTTTGGCCGGCATCGATTTTCGGTATTCGAAGCGCCAAAGAGCTGGTCCCGCCGTTCGCAGCGGGAACACCGGGTCGTCTGGTAGCGTTACCGCACTCACCTGCACAGCGGGCTCCCGTTGGCTGGAAACCGGGCGGGTGCTACCATATTAAGGTTAAGCTTCGTTTCTGCCCGCCGCCGGCTGGCAGCTTTCATTCTTCTTTCTTAGCTAAACCTACCGTGGCGAAACGCTGGGTCCGGGTGTCCTTTGCGCTGCTGTTTGCGGCCAGCGCAATCGGCGCATGTTCGGTCGATCGCGCCGACATGGCGACGTCGAGCTGCACGGGCTTGAGCTGCCGCGACGTGGCCAACGACGGGCCACCGACGGACGTGGGCGGAACGGCGGCGGCGCCCGACGCATCGACCTCCTCGTCCCCTCCCCCGCCGCTGCTCAAGGTGGTGTGCGGCGGCGGCAGCTGCGTGCCCGAAGATGCGCGCTCGTGTGCGAACTTTTCCCCCGAGCAACCCATCCGCAACAGCGGCGGCGAGACCGACGCGGGCCCTGGTGTAGAAGCGGACGGCGGCGCAGGGCTCGACGCCGGTGTGTCGGACGCAGGGGTCGACACGCGCGTGGATGGCAGCTTCACTCGCCCGACGACTCCCGAGGCAGCGCCGAGCGCGTACGCTTGCCAGCTCTCGTTGAACAGGAGCAATCGGGTGGTGCGCAGCTGCGTGCCCGCCGGCGTGCGCAAGATCGACGAAGCCTGCACCTCCTCGCTCGACTGCGAGCCGGGGCTCGGCTGCGTCGGCAGCGTTCGCGCAGGCCGTTGCCTGCCCTACTGCTGCGGCATCGACGGCGACACCTGCGAGGAAGGCTACTACTGCGCGAAGCGCCACCTGCGCACGCTCGAGCTCGGCGAAGCCGATGGCCCCGAGGTCCCGGTGTGCGATCGGGCGGAGAACTGCAGCCTGGGCGAGCCCGCCAACTGCACGGGCGAACATTGCGTCTGCAGCACCGACACCGCGTGCTCGGTGGTGCGCCCAGACGGCACCACGGCTTGCGTGGATCAGGGTGAGAACGGCGCAGGCGAGCCCTGCCCCTGCAAGTGGGGCTACGTCTGCTCGCAGGGCACGACCCCCCCGAGCTGCGTCAAGACCTGCGAGCTGAACGCGCTCGAGCAGTGCGGTTCAGGCGTGTGCCAGTCGACGCCGCTGCTGCCCGAAGGCTGGGGTACCTGCGTCGGCACCCCGTCCGCCCCGATGCCCTGAAATGCTGCAGCTGCAGTCCCGTACGCCGGAGCGCTGGCTCCAGCTGGTGTTCGCCGACTTCGATGCGTTCCTGATTGATCACACGCTCTGCGAACGCAAGGCGAGCGCCATGGCCCTCTCTCTGGTCGCGAAGTATCCCGACCGCGACCTGATCCTCGAGCCGCTGATCGCGCTCGCGCGCGAGGAGCTGGAACACTTCCACATCATGTTCAAGGTGCTGGCCGCGCGAGGCCTGCGCCTGCCGGGCGACGCGCCCGACGAGTACGTCAACGGCCTGCGCAAGGTGCTGCCGCACCACGCGGAGAGCCTGCTCCTGGATCGGCTGCTGGTATCCGGCGTGATCGAGGCCCGCAGCTGCGAACGGCTCCAGATGGTGACGGAAGCGCTCGAGGATGCGCAGCTCAAGCAGATCTATCTGGAGCTGGTCCGGGCTGAAGCCCGCCATCACGGGCTCTTTTTCCGCCTCGCGCACCACTACTACCCGCCGGAGCTCGTGCGCGATCGCTCGCTGACGCTGCTGGCCGCCGAAGCCGCGCTGGTCGAACGCCTGCCCCTGCGCGCCGCCGTGCACTGAGCCGGCGAGCACGCGCCGACGAATCAGATTTTGGGTGAGCGGGCGCTCCACGTCGAGGCGCGGCCCCAAGCCCATTTATTCGTCGCGGAGAGCGCGAAACGTGAGCGTGGAAAGGCGAGGCTCCGAAGTACTACCGCGACGCCAATTCTCTGGTTTCCATGGAAACAGAGCCTGTTGCGACGCGCAGCTTCAGGTTTCCATGGAAACCTCGACTCGATGCCGCGAAGGGGCGCCACCGCGGGGGTCGAATCACGCTCTGCAGCGCGGCACACCGCACGCGGTCCCCTCGTGATTTCGGGGGATCTCTCAGGGCTGGGCCCCTGATGAATCCCCTCCGAGGGGGATAGCCGATTACGACTGCGCGGGCGGTAGCTCGACGTGCAGGGTCGCGATGCCGTCGCTGGTCACCACACGATGGCTGGGGCCGTTCGCATCGGGATCGGAGCTCAGGTCGATCACCAGATCCACACCCTCCGCGCTCTGGACCAGCGCCACGTTTGAGACGGGCGGGCCAAAGTGCTCGGTGGGCAGGGGATTGCCGTTGTTGGGGACGCCCAGCTTGGCCCCCGCCAGCCGATACGTGAGGCGGCGCCCCGCCCGATCGAGGGCGACGGGCACCTCGCCCGTCATGCGCACGAAGATCGATGCGCCCTTGTCGGGCCTTTGCGCGAAGCCGGTGAAGATGATCTCGACCCCGGAGTGCGCTGCCGCGTGCGCTGTTGCGGGCGCTGCCTTGTGCGCCGCGCCTTGCGCCAGCGCTCGCCCGGCCGCGAGCGTTCCGAGACCGCCCAAGAGCGCTGCCCCGAGGGCCCGCTTCCACCACTTGCCGCGCACGCTCTGTGACATCCCTCAATTTAGCCCGCTGTCAGCGGGCACGCTACCGACGCTCAGGGTGGTGAGTTGCCGCTGGCTGGCGGCGCTTTGGGCGCGGGTGTCTCACCGGGTGGATCAGTGGTCGCTGGCGTTTCAGGTGCCGGCATGTCGGGCGCTTCCGCCGTGCACATGAACGTGTTCGGG
>Ga0207678_10004050_pt1 | contig 13181 bp, 10 predicted proteins | sample KBSC63metaG_FD_184319 | JGI IMG/M metagenome (GOLD analysis project Ga0207678, IMG submission 184319) | Corn rhizosphere microbial communities from Kellogg Biological Station, Michigan, USA - KBS C6-3 metaG (SPAdes) (version 2) | ecosystem: Host-associated > Plants > Roots > Rhizosphere > Soil ... | reverse complement strand
CTGGGCATTGCCGCCCGGCATGTTTTCGACGAGGCCGCAAATGCCGATGATGTTGGCCTTGGCCTTGCGCAGCGCGAGTGCCTTCATCGCGCCCGCGACCGCGCCGGCGCCGCCCATGTCCCACTTCATCGCTTCCATGCCGGCGGCGGGCTTGATCGAGATGCCGCCGGTGTCGAAGGTCACGCCCTTGCCGACAAAGGCGACGGGCTGGCCGCCCTCGCCGCCGCCGTTCCACTTGAGTATCAGCAGGCGCGCCTCGCGCACCGAGCCCTGGGCCACGCCGAGGAGCGCGCCCATGCGGAGCTTCTCCATTGCGGCGCGGTCGAGGATCTCGATTTCGACGCCGGTGTCCTTGAGCGACGCCTGGACGCGCTCGACGAAGCTCTGCGGGTAGATGATGTTGGCGGGCTCGGTGACCAGCTCGCGCGTCAGCGAAACGCCTTCGTACACGGCGGCCCAGCGCTGCTCGTAACGCGCGCCGGCATCCGCGGGACCGCCGACCACCACGACCTCGTCGAGCGTCGGCTTCTGCTTGTCCTTGAGCTTGGTCCGGTAGCGATCGTAGCGCCACGCGCGGAGCGCCGCGGCCAGGGCGAGGCGGGCGGTCGAATCTGCATCAAGCCCGAGCCCCCCGACGTCGACGACCGCCTTGGTTTCGCCCGAGGTCAGCAGCCGCGCGACGGCGGTCCCGCCGAGCTTCTCGGCGGTCTCGTGCGAGCTCGATCCACCGCCGGTCCCGATCACGATCAGCAGCCGTTGCGTTCCGTTATCGTCGATGAACAACTCGGCGGTGCCGGCCGCTTCGCCGTCGAACCGCTGACGATCGAGCGCGGAAACCACGCCCGCCTGCGCCGGCCCGAGCGAATTCAGCGTCGAACGGTCCTTGCCAGCAACCGGAAGAACAAGCGCATAATCGCCCTCGGGCCGAGTGTCGGCGAAACGGATTTGCATTCAAATGATCCTTGGACGGGGAAGGTTGTGAGGCCCTTTAGGATGCAAGCGCGACCTTGGCAAAGCCGCGCGCTGCGCGATTGTCGCCGCGCGTTTCCGGTGCGATAGGCGGCGCCAGGCACGGATCAGGGCGGGTTGGGACTGGCAGCGTTGCGAAGATCACTCGCCTGGTGGACCGCGCTGCCCCTGCTGACGGGACTTCCAGCTGCCGCTTGGGCGCAGGAAGCCCCCGCAGAGGCGCCGGCGACCCCCGACCAGATCGTCGAGTTCAGCGCCGACCAGGTCGCCTACGACAGCGACGCCGACGTCGTAAGCGCGACCGGCGAAGTCCGCATGAACCGCGAGGGCAATTACCTCGCCGCCGACGAAGTCGTCTGGAACCGCAAGACCGGCGAAGTCCGCGCCAACGGCAACGTCGTCGTCATGACGCCGCAGGGCGACAAGCTGATCGGCGGACCGGTTGTCCTTACCGACACGCTGCGCGACGGCACCATCCAGAATCTCCTCGTCGTGCTCGAAACCGGAGGGCGGATCGCCGCCACGCGCGGCACTCGCACGGGCGAGATCATCACGCTCGAGAATGCGATCTATTCGCCCTGCCCGGTTACGACGAGGAGTGGCTGTCCCAAGAACCCGAGCTGGGCGATCACCGCCGCGCGGGTGATCCAGGACCCGGCGCGCCACCAGGTCCGCTTCCAGGGCGGGCGGCTGCGGCTGTTCGGGATCGACCTGCCGCTGCTGCCGATCTTCAGCATCTCGACCGAGACCGCCGGCGCGACCGGCTGGCTTGTTCCCGACTTCAGCTATTCGACGCGCAAGGGTCTCGAAGTTGCCGTGCCCTACCACTGGCAGATGGGGACCAACCGCGACCTCACGCTGACGCCGCACGTGTACACGGGCGTGCTTCCGGCGATCGAAGCCAAGTACCGCGAGCTCAACAGCCTCGGCGCCTTCCAGCTCGGCGGGTTCCTGACCTACGGCAAGATCGACAATCCCGATCCCAACGCGACCTCGACCGGCAACCGGCACGATTTCCGCGGCTATTTCGAGGGCAACGGCAAGTTCCAGCTCGATCCGGTGTGGAGCATCACCACGTCGCTTCGCGTCGCCAGCGACAAGACGGTCACCCAGCGCTACGACATCACCTACGACGACCGGCTCCGCAATTTCGTCAACGCCGAGCGGATCGACCCTGATTCCTACATCAGCATCGCGGGCTGGGCCTTCGAAGGCTTGCGCGTCGACGACGTCCAGAAGCAGATCCCGATCGCCTTGCCCGCGATCGACGCGCGCTTCCGGCTCGAGGACATCGCCGGCGGCAAGGTCGAGCTCGAAGGCAACAGCCTGTCGATCATCCGCATCGAGGGTCAGGACACGCAGCGCGCCTTCCTCAGCGCGCGCTGGGATCGCCGGTTCCTGACGCCGCTCGGCCAGGAGCTGACGCTGACCGCCTACGGCCGCGGCGATGTCTACCATACCGACGACGCCGAAGAGACGACGGTCGACATCTACCGCGGCACCGACGGCTGGCACACGCGCGCCATCGGCGCCCTGGCCGCTGACATGAAATGGCCGTTCGTCGGGCCCGCGTTCGGCGGCATCCAGCGGGTCGTGCCGCGAGTCCAGCTGGTGCTGACGCCGGCAACGCCCAACCTCGACATTCCCAACGAGGACGCCCGGGCGATCGACCTCGAGGACAGCAACCTGTTCGCGCTCAACCGCTTCCCCGGCTACGACCGCTGGGAAGACGGGTCGCGCATCACCTATGGCCTCGACTGGTCGCTCGACCGTCCGAACCTGTCGATCACCAGCAATATCGGGCAGAGCTACCGCATCGTCAGCCGTCCGGCGATCTTCCCCGAGGGCACGGGGCTCACCGACCAGCTGTCCGACATCGTCGGCCGGACCCGCATCCGCTACGGCCGGCTGATCGACATCACCCACCGTTTCCGCCTCGACAAGAACAACCTCGCGCTGCGGCGGAGCGAGCTCGACCTCACCGTCGGCACCGACCAGACCTATGTCCAGGTCGGCTACCTGCGCCTCGACCGCAACATCGACCCGACGATCGAGGATTTGCGCGACAAGGAGGAGCTGCGGCTCGCCGGCCGCGTGCTGTTCCACCGTTACTGGTCGATCTTCGGCGCCACCGTGCTCGACCTCACCGACAAGAGCGAAGACCCGCTGTCGATCGCCGACGGCTTCGCGCCGGTTCGCCACCGGCTGGGCATTCTTTATGAGGATGATTGCCTGGAGCTTGGCCTGACCTGGCGTCGCGACTATGAGCGCATCGGGTCGTTCCGCAAGGGCAGCACCTTTGCGCTTCACTTTTCATTAAAGGGACTGGGCCGCTAAGGCTGCGTTCAGCGGGGCCGAATAAAGCGGCAATCGACGCAGTGGGCTGGGGAATAAGGGAAAATCGAGACGTGGGATCAGCTTTTCGAATGACTTCTACGCGCGCCCTGGCGGCGACCGCGCTGTGCGCCATCGCCGTCGCGACGTCCGCGATCGCGCAGCAGACGAACCCTGCTCCGCAGCCCGAGCGCGTGAACACTTCAAAATCGCTGAAGCTGCCCGAGAACGCGGAAGTTTTCGGCACCGTCATGCCGTCGGTCATCAAGGCGACCGCGATCGTCAATGGCGAGGTCATCACCCAGACCGACGTCGACCAGAGGCTCGCACTGCTGTCGATCGCGCAGGGCGGCATTCCCGCGGAGGAAGTCGACCGCCTGCGCCAGCAGATCCTGCGCAACCTCATCGACGAAACGCTCGAAATCCAGGCGGCCAAGACCGAGAAGATCGAAGTCAAATCGAGCGACATTGATCGCACGGTTCAGCGCGTGGCCTCCGGCGCGAAAATGACTCCGGCGCAATTCGCGACCTTGCTCGACAATGGCGGCTCATCGATCAAATCGATCCGCCGCCAGATCGAGGGCGAAATCGCCTGGCAGCGGCTGCAGCAGCGCAAGATCGAGGTCACGATCGGTGACGACGAGGTCAAGGCCGTCATCGACAAGATGAACGCGTCCAAGGGCGCCGAGGAATATCGCGTCGGCGAGATCTTCCTGCCGTCCCCTCCGGGCGAGGAATCGCAAACCGTCGCGAACGCCAACCAGATCCTCGCGCAGCTGAAGAACGGCGCGTCCTTCGCGGGCTATGCGCGGCAATATTCGCAATCTTCCTCGGCGGCGGTTGGCGGAGACCTTGGCTGGATGCGCCCCGAACAGCTGCCCGATGCGATTGCGACCGTGCTTCGCACCATGACTCCGGGCACGATCAGCAACCCGATCCCGAACTCCGGCGGCGTCTCGATCATCGCGGTCCAGGACACGCGGCGGATTCTGACCCGCGATCCGCGCGACGACGTCCTCAGCCTCAAGCAGGTCTCGATCATCTTCCCCAAGGGCACGACGCGCCAGCAGGCTGAGCCAGTGGTGTCCCGCTTCGCCGATGAGGCGAAGGCGGTTGCCGGCTGCGGCGGCGCGGACAAGCTTGCGGCTGATTTCCACGCCGAGATCGTCCAGAGCGACGGGGTCAAGGTCCGCGACCTTCCCGGGACGCTGCAGAACATGATGGTGCCGATGCAGGTCGGACAGGCGACCCTGCCCTACGGCAATCTCGACGACGGCGTGCGCGTGCTCGTCATCTGCGGCCGCGACGAGGTCGATCCGAGCGCCCCGAGCTACGACGACGTCTACAACCAGCTCAACGAAGAGCGTGTCAACAGCCGTTCGCGCCGGCTGCTTCGCGACCTTCGCCGCGACGCGGTGATCGAATTCCGCTAATCCGGAAATTCGGTTAAGGGCGGCCCCTGTGTCCCCGCCCCCCGACTTTCCGCTCGCGGTTTCGCTCGGCGATCCTGCCGGCATCGGCCCCGAGGTCATCGCCAAATGCTGGGACAACCGCGCCGAATTCAGCCTGCCGCCGTTCGTGGCGATCGGCGACGGCCGCTCGATCGCCGCGGTATGGGACGGTCCGATCGAGGTCGTGGACGACCCGCGCCAGGCGGATGCGGCGTTCGATTATGCGCTGCCGCTCATCCAGCTTCCTTCAGCCGATGAAGACAGGCCCGGGCATCCCAGCGTCGCGGGCGCGCATTGCTCGCTCGACGCACTCGAATTGGCCGTAGGCCTCGCGCGCTCAGGCTCGGCCGCGGCCGTCGTGACCGGCCCGGTCGCCAAGGAGCAGCTCTACGCCATCGGCTTCCAGCATCCCGGCCAGACCGAGTTCGTCGCCGAACGGTGCGGGATTGCGCCGGGCAACGTCGTGATGATGCTTGCCGGCCCTACGCTGCGGACCGTTCCGGTCACCACCCACGTCCCACTCGCCGACGTTTCTCGCATGCTCTCCAGCGCGCTGATCGAATCGCGCGGCCGCGCGGCGCTCAGGGGGCTGCAGCGCAATTTCGGCATTCCCGAGCCGCGGCTCGCGGTGAGCGGGCTCAACCCCCATTCAGGCGAAGCGGGGCAGCTTGGACGCGAGGAGATCGAGATCATCGAGCCGGCGATCGCCGCGCTTGTCGCAGAGGGCTGGCGAGTGAGCGGCCCCCACCCCGCCGACACCATGTTCCATTCGCGCGCGCGGGCCAATTATGACGCGGCCCTGTGCATGTACCACGACCAGGCGCTGATCCCGATCAAGGCGCTGCACTTCGAAGAAGCGGTCAACGTTACGCTCGGCCTGCCGATCGTGCGGACCGCGCCCGACCATGGCACGGCATTCGACATCGCGGGCCAGGATCGCGCCGATCCGCGGCCGATGGCGGCCGCGATCCGGATGGCCGCCGAGAACGCGACGCTGCGCGCCGAAGCGGCTTGAACAGCGCGCCCGAACCGCTGCGCGAGGTCATCGCCCGCCACGGGCTGAGCGCGAGCAAGGCCCTGGGCCAGAATTTCATCCTCGATCGGCAGCTGCTGGCGCGGATCGCGGCGATCCCCGGCGACCTCCACGGCGCGCGCGTCTATGAGGTCGGGCCCGGCCCGGGCGGCCTCACGCACGCGTTGCTCGACGCGGGGGCGAGCGTGGTCGCGGTCGAGCGCGACCGGCGATGCATTCCCGCGCTGGTCGAGCTGCAACGGCAATTTCCAAGCAAGCTCGACGTTCTCGAAGCCGACGCGCTCAAGATCGACGAGCGAATGACAGTCGGCGAGGGTGCGCACGTCGTCGCCAACCTGCCCTACAATGTCGGGACGGCACTGCTGTTGAAGTGGCTCGGCGGCGCCTGGCCGCCGTGGTGGCGTTCGCTGACGCTCATGTTCCAGAAGGAAGTGGCCGAGCGGATCGTCGCCGAGCCGGACACGAGCGCCTACGGGCGCTTGTCGGTTGCCACGCAATGGCGCTCGCATGCCCGCATTGCACTGAAGGTCAACCGCTCGGCGTTCGTGCCGCCACCCAAGGTGACGTCGGCGGTCGTGCACATCCTGCCCGCCGATCAGCCCGCCGGCGTCGATCCCAAAGTGATGGAGAAGCTCACCGAGGCCGCATTCGGGCAGCGCCGCAAGATGCTGCGATCGAGCCTGAAATCCTTCCCCGGTGCGTTGGAAGCCGCCGAGCAGCTGGGAATCGACGTCCAGCGGCGCGCGGAAACGCTCAGCATCGCCGAGTTCGTCGCGCTGGCGCGAGAATTGTCCCCTCCCTGAAAGGGAGGGGTCCGGGGTGGGTGCTGACGAATGGGCTCAATGCCCATGAGGAAGCTTCTGAAGCGGCATTGAGCCGCTTCATTCGCTACCCACCCTCAATCCCTCCCTTCCAGGGAGGGAAGTAGGTCAATTCTTCTTCGGAACCGCCGGCGGCGTTGCCGAGGCCACGGTCGGGCCGCGCGTAATGGCGGCCGACAGCTGCGCCACCTGCGGGCAGCCCTTGGTGCAAATGCCCTGCAGCTTCTGGAGGTTGGCCTGGGCGCGCGCGGTGGCGCCCATCTCGACCATCGCCTCGCCCTGGACGGCGATCGCGTCCGGATCGTTCGGCTCGAGCGCGAGCGCCTTGTTGGTCATGCGGATCGCCTTGCCGAACAGATGCTGCTTCTCGGCGACGCGGGCGAGATCGACGAAGGCCCAGCGGTTGCGCGGATCGACCGCGAGCGCCGTCTCCAGCGCGTCCTCGGCCTGCTCGAGCTTGCCGGCGTTGAGCAACGCCTTGCCCTGGTGCTGCAGCTCGACCGACTTGGGCTGGATCTGGTCGTCAGGACGCTGGCCCGCCACGGGCGCGGCAAGCGCAACGGCGACAAAGCCGGTCAGCAAAAGACGAGGCAAGGAACGCATAGTCTCTCCACTTCTCCTGTTCGCCGCCTAGCATGGGCGGGCGAACCGCGCGACGAAAAAGCCGTCGGTGCTGTCGTGGCCGGGCGTCAATAACTGGCCCGCGCCATCCGAACGCCCGGCGGACATGGCCGTTGCTTCACTAATCCACGATGAATGGCGCTCGAGGAAGCGCTCAATCTGGCCTGCCCCTTCGCGGGACAGGAGTGAGCAGACGGCATAGACCAGGCGGCCGCCCGGCTTCACCAGCGTCGTCCCGATGTCGAGCAGGCGTTGCTGGAGCGCAATGACACGGTCGAGCCGCTCGGGGGTCAGTCGCCAGCGGCCTTCGGGATTCCGCCGCCAGGTGCCGCTTCCCGAACAGGGTGCGTCGATCAGGACCAGGTCCGCCTTGGCGTGCCAGTCGGAGAGTTCGGCAAGCTCCTTGGGCGGATTGAGCAGCCGCGTTTCGATGTTCGTCCCAGCCCTCTCCGCTCGTGCCGGCAGTTTTGCCAGCCGCGCGCGATTGCTGTCGGTCGCGAGGATGTGGGCGCCGGACGCAGCGGCAGCCGCGAGCGCGAGTGATTTCCCGCCCGCGCCGGCACAGAGGTCGAGGATTTGCTCATCGGCTTTCGGGTCGCACGCGAGCACGATGAGCTGGCTGCCCTCATCCTGCACCTCGACAAGCCCCTGCCCGTAAGCGGGATGGTCGTCGATGCGGCTGTCGGACGGCAGGCGAATTCCCCACGGGCTGTGCGGCGTTGCGACGGCACCCTCGAATTGTTTGACCAATTCGTCGCGGGAAATGCGCGCGACATTCACCCGCAAATCCAACGGGGCGCGCTCCAGAAGCGCAGGCCACTCCTCCTTTCGAATCAAGGGCGAAAGCTCGGGCACGAGCCAGGCCGGCACGAGCCCCGGCGCGGCGGTCGGCTCATTTTCCGCTATCGGTTCAGGGCCACGCGGCTCCCCGAACAATGGACTGAGTTCAGCGTCGTCATCGCCAAGCCCGAGAATGGCGGCGCGTCCGCTCTCGGGCCGTTCGGCCGAACGCCGGATGGCTCGGAATACCAGCTCGCGCACCGCGCGGCGGTCCTTCGACCCGGCGTAGCGCCGCTGCTTGAAGTAGCGTGTGACAATGCTGTCGGCCGGCGGCCCGTCGTCGCGCGCCGCCGCAATCACCTCGTCGAGCACCTCGATCGCCGCCTGGAGCCGCGCGGCGGGGGTCACAGTTCTCCCCTCCCGCTTGCGGGAGGGGCCGGGGGAGGGCGTGTCAAAGTCCGATGAGAGGACAACATTCCCTCCCCTAACCCCTCCCGCAAGCGGGAGGGGAATAACTTATCGCGTCGGATAATTGGGCGCCTCGCGGGTGATGGCGACGTCGTGGACATGGCTTTCCGACAAGCCGGCGTTGGTGATGCGCACGAACTTCGCCCGCTTCTGCAGCTCGGCAATGGTCGCAGAGCCGGTGTAGCCCATCGCCGCCTTCACCCCGCCGACGAGCTGGTGGATGATGTCGCGCACCGGGCCCTTGTACGGCACCTGCCCCTCGATCCCCTCGGGGACCAGCTTCAAATGATCGCGGATATCCTGCTGGAAGTAACGGTCGGCGGACCCTCGCGCCATTGCCCCGACCGAGCCCATGCCGCGATAGGATTTGTAGCTGCGCCCCTGGTAGAGGAAGATTTCGCCGGGCGCTTCCTCGGTTCCCGCGAGCAGCGAGCCGACCATCACCGCCGAAGCGCCCGCTGCCAATGCCTTGGCGATGTCGCCGCTGGTGCGGATGCCGCCATCGGCGATCACCGGAACGCCGTTCGCTGCCCTCGCGGCCTCCATGACGGCGGTCAGCTGCGGCACGCCGACGCCGGCGACGATCCGCGTCGTGCAGATCGATCCCGGGCCGATCCCGACCTTGATTGCGTCGGCACCGGCATCGACCAGCGCCTTGGCGGCATCGGCGGTCGCGACGTTCCCTGCCACGACCTGCACCGAATTGGACGCTTTCTTCACCCGCTCCACCGAGCGCGCGACATCGGTGTTGTGGCCGTGCGCCGTGTCGATGACGATGCAGTCGCAGCCGGCCTCGATCAGCGCCTCGGACCGGGCGTAGCCGCTGTCGCCGACGGTGGTCGCGGCGGCAACGCGCAGCCGGCCTTCGGCGTCCTTGGTCGCAAGCGGCGCCGCCACCGATTTCTCGATGTCCTTGACGGTGATCAGCCCGACGCAATGATTGTCCTTGTCGACCACCAGCAATTTCTCGATCCGGCGCTGGTGAAGGATGCGCCGCGCGTCGGCCTCGGTCGTGCCGATCGGCACGGTCGCGAGGTTCTCCCGCGTCATCAGCTCGCTGACCGGCTGCTTCGGATTCTCGGCGAAGCGCACATCGCGGTTGGTGAGGATGCCGGCGAGCTTGCCCGACTTCTCGACGATCGGGATGCCGCTGATGCGGTTGGCCTTCATCAGCTCGAAGGCCTCGGCCAGCGTCTGGTCGGGGCGCATGGTGATCGGATTGACCACCATCCCGCTCTCGAAGCGCTTGACCTGGCGGATGGCCGTCGCCTGCTCCTCGACGCCGAGGTTGCGGTGGAGGACACCGATCCCGCCGAGCTGCGCGAGGGCAATCGCCATGTCGGCCTCGGTGACAGTGTCCATCGCCGATGACAGGATTGGGATGTTGAGCGGGATTCCCCGGCTGAGCAGCGTGCGGGTGTCGGCCTGGCTCGGCAGGACCGAGGATTCGAGCGGCTGCAAAAGGACGTCGTCGAACGTCAGTCCGAGCGGAATATCAGGGGTTTGATTGGGCGGGGCCATATCGGCCCATGACAGAGCAAGTGCGATTCGCCAAGTGCCGGTCAGGTGCGCGCGCGGTCGAGCACGCGCTGCGCCGCCTCGACGTGCATGCGCTCGATCATTTCGTCGTCGAAACGCTCGGCCCCGCCCTTGAAAGCCTCGACGAGCGCCCGCGCCCGTTCAATCTCGCCCTGGCTTGGAGCGAATGCGCGATGACAGGGATCGATCTGGTTGGGATGGATCAGGCTTTTGCCGTCAAAGCCGAGCCGGCGGCCGTCCTTCGCCTCGGAGAGGAAGCCTTGCGCGTCATCGAGGCCGTTGAAGACGCCGTCGAACACGGCGACACCTGCCGCGCGCGCAGCGAGAACGATCCATTGCAGCGAGGCGGAAATCGGCTCGCGCGTCGCGTCCAGCGGCAGCTTCAAATCGGCGCGGAGGTCGTTGGTCCCGGCGATCAATCCCGCCGTCTCCGGCCCGATCTCCGGCGCGGCCACGACGCCCGCCGCCGTCTCGATCATCGCCAGCACCGGCTTGCCGACCGCTTCCGCCACGCCGCGCACGAGGTGTGCCGAGACGGGGCGCGGCACGATCGCATAATCGGCCCTCGACCTCGCCACCGCGTCGAGGTCGAGCGAATGCCATTCGCTGCCGACGCCGTTCACCCGAATCGCGGCCGGCATCGGCCAGTCGGACGCCACGGCCTCGACCGCCGCATGGCGCGCCGCAGACTTGTCCTCGCCCTTTACCGCATCCTCGAGGTCGAGCACGACGAGGTCGGCGCCGCTCTCGCGCGCCTTGGCGATCGCCCGCGGGTTCGACGCCGGCAGGAACAACAGCGACCGCACGCCGAACAGCGCTGCTCTCATGTCGCTTTTTCCTTCCGCTCCGCCGCTCACCGTCGCATCATGCCGCAAAACACCGATTTCGGGGAAGGGTGCAGATGTTGACGACATTCATGATCGCGCTGGCGGTGCTGGCGCTGCTCTACGTGATGATCGGGGTGAAGATCGTCCGCCAGGGCTATCGCTACACGATCGAGCATTTCGGACGGTTCACTCGCGTCGCGGAGCCGGGCTTCAATTTCGTGACGCCCTTCTTCTACCGCGTCGGGCGCCGGATCAACATGATGGAGCAGGTGCTCGACATCCCGGGGCAGGAGATCATCACCAAGGACAATGCGATGGTCGCGGTCGACGGCGTCGTGTTCTTCCAGGTGCTCGACCCCGCCAAGGCGGCTTACGAGGTCAGCGACCTCTACACCGCGATCATGGCCCTCTCGACCACCAATCTTCGCACGGTGATGGGCTCGATGGACCTCGACGAGACTCTTTCGAAGCGCGACGAGATCAACACGCGTCTACTTTCCGTAGTCGACAACGCCACGGAGAATTGGGGGGTGAAGATCACCCGCGTCGAGCTGCGCGACATCCGCCCCCCGCAGGACATCGTCAACGCCATGACCCGGCAGATGAAGGCCGAGCGCGAGAAGCGCGCAGTCATCCTGGAAGCGGAAGGCATGCGCCAGTCGGCGATCCTCAAGGCCGAGGGCGAGAAGCAATCGGCCATTCTGGAGGCGGAGGGCGGGCGTGAAGCTGCCTTCCGCGAAGCCGAGGCGCGCGAGCGTTCCGCCCAGGCGGAGGCGACCGCGACCAAGGCGGTGAGCGACGCGATCGAGGGAGGCAGCAGTCAGGCGATCAATTACTTTATCGCGCAGAAATATGTCGAAGCGCTCAGTAAGTTCGCCACCTCGCCCAATGCCAAGACGATCCTTTTCCCGGTCGAAGCAACTCAGTTGATGGGCACGCTTGGCGGGATTGGCGAATTGGCCAAGGAGGCGTTCGGCGAGGGCAGCGGCAAGCTTGTCCCCGGCGTCCGCGCGAAAGCCGTGCCTGGCGTTCCTGAAAGCAAGTCATGAACGGAATTGACCTCGATCCCGGCTGGCTGTGGCTGATCGGCGGCGTCCTGCTGTTGATCATGGAAGTCATCGCGCCCGGCTTCTTCCTCGTGTTCATCGGCGCCGCGGCAATCGCGACGGGCCTCTTCACCGTCCTGTTCGGGCTCGGCACGGTGCCCCAGCTCGCGCTGTTCGCGCTTTATGCCCTGCTCGCGGTCCTCGTCGGGCGGCGCTTCTATTCGAACCGCCACACCGACAGCACCGACCCGCTCTTGAACGACCGGGCGGGACGCTTGGTCGGAAAGGTGGTGACCGTCGTTCAACAAGTCGATGAACATGGCGGCCGTGTTCGCGTCGGTGACAGCGAATGGAGCGCGAGGGGCGGCCCAGCCACCGCCGGCGAACGGGTTCGGATCACCGGCGTCGAGGGCAATTGCCTGACCGTGGAGACCGTGCGCGCACTGCCTTGAAGCCTGACGGAGATGCATTTGGAAATGACCTTAACCCGGCGCGAGGCGGTTGCTGCCCTCGCCGCGAGCGCCGCCGCCCTGCCGCTCGTTTCATGCCGCCGCGCAGGCCCCGCCGCGACCGACGCCGACGCCAGCAAGCTGCTCGATTCGATCGGCGAGAATCTGCTTCGCCTGTCGCCTACCGGTGCAACATCCCTTGGCGTCGACACCGGAGCGAATGCGGCGCTTCGGTCGCAGCTCGACGATCGCTCGCCGGCCGGTCAACAACGGCTCGCGAGCCTCCTCAAGCAGGATCTTGCGCGCGCAGAGGCGTTCGATGTGTCCGCCCTCTCCTTTCCTGTTCGAACCAGTGTCGAGGTCGTCCGCAGCGCGTACAAGACAGCGCTCGATGGCTTCGCCCTTCCCTATGGCGACGTCGCCGTCGGCGGCTGGCGCAACACGCCGTACGTCGTGATCCAAAATGTCGGCGCCTATCTCGACGCCCCGCGCTTCCTCGGCGCTGAGCACCCGGTCGAAACCAAGGCTGACGCGGAGGCCTATCTCGCGCGGTTGCAGCAATATCCCAAGCAGCTCGATGGCGAGCTCGAGCGGATGCGTTCGGCGCGCGCCGGCGGGCTCGTCCCGCCCGATTTCCTCCTCGACGAAGCGATCGCGGCCATGGAGACGACGATCAAGGATACCGCGAACGGTGGCAGCCTGGTCGAAGGCATTGAGCCGCGCGCCAAGGCCAAGAACATCGCCGGCGACTGGGGCGGCCAGGCGCGCTCGATCGCTCAGCAGCAGGTCCTTCCGGCGCTCCAGCGGCAGCTGGACGAGCTGAAGGCGCAGCGCGCGATCGCC
>Ga0207678_10004046_pt1 | contig 13187 bp, 9 predicted proteins | sample KBSC63metaG_FD_184319 | JGI IMG/M metagenome (GOLD analysis project Ga0207678, IMG submission 184319) | Corn rhizosphere microbial communities from Kellogg Biological Station, Michigan, USA - KBS C6-3 metaG (SPAdes) (version 2) | ecosystem: Host-associated > Plants > Roots > Rhizosphere > Soil ... | reverse complement strand
TCGCGCTCGGGATTGCGGACTTCTCCCGAAACCATATTCAGATCATTCCAGCCATCGTAGGCCCACAACGCCGCCACCAAAGCCGCCACGAATCCCGTCATTCCGCCTTTTGCGCCGGTAAAGCTGCCCGCAAAATTCTGCCAGTTCCCTCCGCTATACCCCAGGCCGATCACCACGATGCTGAGGATTATGGCGACTTTCACGAAGGTGAACACCAGTTGAAAGTCCCCCGCTCTCTTGATCCCAATGTAGTTGAGGACAGAAATCAAGATGGCGGCCGCAACCGCCACGAGCTGCCCGTAGGTGACCGGAAACGGAGTCGAAACAAAAGTATGGGCAAAAAAGCCGAAGACAGGAAAATTTCCCAGCACGCGAACAAAACCAGTGGCCAGGGTGGCAATCGAGGCCGGCTTGGCGATCAGGAACCAGGTCCAGGCATAGAGAAACCCGGCCAGAGGTCCGTACCCGTCGCGGATATAAACGTACTCGCCGCCCGCCTCGGGCTTCATGGCGCCCAGCTCGGCGTAGGTCAGCGCCCCAAAGAAAGAAAGCAATCCCCCCACCAACCAGGCCAGATAAACCAGTTTGGCCGACCCGGCAGCCTGCATCATCTCGGTCGGTACCAGAAAGATTCCGCTGCCGATGATGGTGCCTACCACAATCGCAGTGGCATGGCTCAACCGCAGATCGCGCGCAAGTTCCGTGGGACGGCCCATAACAGGAGGGGAAAGTATATACGGGGGGGAATTACAGGATGAATGTTGGTTTTCTTTGCGACCTTTGCGGTTACTTTGCGTCCTTTGCGGTTAAATCGCGAAACCAATCGGTTCACGATAATTGTTGACCATGCGCCGGATACCGGTTCTCAGCGACACGACGTGGAAGTTGATCAATAGTCCCACGGGAATGTTCAGTAAGCGAAGATGAGACAGCAGCTGAGCATCGTCCACCGGATGCAGCCCGTCTTTGCATAGTCTCGATCACGACTCTACCTTCCACCACGAGATCAGCCCGGAAGCCGCACTCAAGCCTTACTTGTTCGTAGATGAGCAGCACAGGCTTCTGGCGCTCAACCTTCAGGCCCAACTTTTGCAGTTCATACGCCAGGCAGGCCTCGTACGCGGACTCCAGCAGCCCCGGTCCGAGCTCTCGATGGATCTTGATCGCGGCGCCAATGATTTCGCGGGTCAGGTCGTGGCTGGGCAAGGCAAAAGATTACCGCAAAGGACGCAAAGTAAAACGCCAAGACCGCAAAGAAAACCTTGAGGAATGCCAAAATGGGATTCGCAAGCGATTTTCTTTGCGACCTTTGCGGTTTACTTTGCGTCCTTTGCGGTTAAAAGCTTTCCCGTCCCGCTCAAGCTGAAAGCATACCCCACCGCGAACGTGACCACCGTCCCAATCGCCACATACCAGGTCCACGGTACTTTCGTAAAAAGCCAAATATACAGCTCGGTCACAAACCCAAACAGCATTCCCACCATCGCGCCCGACTGATTAGCTCTCCGGGTCAGCACCCCGAGCAGAAAGACCCCGAGCAGGGCCCCATAAGCCACGGATGCGATCTGCAGTCCCACCTCAATGACTCGGCCGACCTTATGCAAAGACAGCACCGCCAGCCCAAACAGCAGCAGAGCCCAAAATAAAGTCGCCATACGCGACAGCCGAATCTTGCGGCGTTCGTCCGTCTGCGGATACCGTTGCAGGTAAAAATCAATGATCGATGTCGAAGACAGCGAGTTAAGCGCCGCGCTCAGGTTCGACATGGCAGCCGCCAGAATCGCCGCAATCAGCAATCCCGAAATTCCATGCGGCATCTGGCTGACGATAAAGGTCGGGAAAATCTTGTCCGCCCGCCCGAAGTTCGCCGAAGGCACGTGATAAAACGCGAACAGCATGACGCCTACGATCAGGAACAAGGCAAACTGAAAAAGAATCGCCGCTCCGCTCGACAGCAGCGCAGTCACTGATTGGCGCTCGCTCCGCGCCGCCAGAAGACGCTGCACAATCAGCTGATCGGTACCGTGACTGGCCGTTGTCAGAAATGCCCCACCGATCAATCCCGCCCAAAACGTGTAAGGCCTCCAGAAGTCAGGCGTGAAATCGAATACCTGCAGCTTGCCCGCAGCCGACGCCATGTGATGAATTGCAGGCCAGCCTCCTGGCACGAGATGCAGAATCGTGAACAGGCCCACCAGCGTCCCGCCGACGTAAATCACGGTCTGCACCACGTCGGTCCAGATCACCGCCGCCAGTCCGCCCTCGAACGTATAGACGAGCGTGAGCGCGGTAATGATTGCGATTGAAGCCACTTCGCCTGTCCCCAGCGCGATGGCCACTACGATAGAAACGGCGTAAACCCTCACTCCTTCCGCCGCGGCCCGCGTCACCAGGAAGAGGCCGGCCGTCAACGAACGCAGTTTCTTGCCGAAGCGCCGTTCAATCAATTCGTACGCGGTGTACAGATCTCCGCGGAAATAATGCGGCAGCAGGACGAAACTGATAATGAACCGCCCCACCACGTAGCCCAGCACCACCTGCAGAAACGTCAGATTGGTGTCGTAAGCCAGGCCGGGAATGCTGATGATCGTGAGAGTGCTGGTTTCAGCCGCAACAATCGAAAGCGCGATCGCCCACCAGGGAATATTCCGGTCGGCGAGAAAGTAGTCGCGCAAGGTGCGCTGCTTCTTGCGAAACCGCAACCCAAACAGCGTGATCCCCGCCAGGTAAAGCGCGATGATGCCGAGATCAAGCTTGTCGAGAACCATAAAGAGTTCGTTCAGCAACAGTCAGTGTGGCCGCGGGCGACTCGCCCGCGAGCAGTTCGCCCGTAGCGCCGGCGTCCCGCCGGCTGTCGCGAGGGCGTCTCGCCCTCGCAGCGTGCTGCCATCCCAGAGTAGCGGGCTTTGAAGAGAAAGTCCGGCGATCTATGGCGAGGTACCTAGCTCGTCACGCGTAGTTTTTTGGGGCTGTGTGGGTCGGACACTCCCTTTGACTTCGCTCAGGGCAAGCTCTGTCCGACGCCTTTGAATTTGAAAACGTAGCGACCGCCGGTACTTCGGTTTGGGATGCCAAAACAAACTCTTATGGTAGAACTAGGCTCGTGGCCATCTTCCTCGGCATCGACGGCGGCGGCAGCAAGACTTCCTGCCTGATCGGCGACGAAACCTCCGTACTGGGCACAGGAACCGGCGGGGCCAGCAACGTGGTCCGGGTGGGCGAAGCGCAGGCGCGCGAGTCGCTGGCTGGCGCCATCCGGCAGGCCTGCACGGTTGCCCATCTCAACCCGTCCCAGATCGGCGGCATCTGCGTCGGCCTCGCCGGCGCAGCCCGGCCAGAGATCAGCGAGGTGGTAAGACGCATCGTCGCGGAGATCGTTCCGGGCAGAGTAGAAGTGGTGGGAGACAATGTCATCGCTCTCGAAGCCGCTTTCGGCGACGGCCCGGGCGTGATCGTGATCGCCGGCACCGGCTCGATCGCCTACGGCCGCAATCGCGAAGGGCAGACAGCCCGCGCCGGAGGCTGGGGCTTCGCCATCTCCGATGAGGGGTCGGGTCACTGGATCGGCCGCACCGCGGCGGCCGCCGCTATCGGAGCCTGGGACGAGAACCCCGAACAGGACCTGCGCCTGATCGATATGCTGACGAAGTCCTGGCGCCTGCAAACCATCGAGCAGCTGGTGCCGGCGGCGAACGCCACGCCACCGCCGGATTTTGCCGCGCTTTTTCCCGTCGTACTCTCCCTGGCGGATTCCGGCGACCGCATCGCGCGTGACGTTCTGACTCAAGCAGGAACTCAACTCGCCAACCTGGCAGGAATCCTGCTGAGGCGCCTGTTTCCGCATGCCGAAGCAGTCCCGGTGGCCATGTCCGGCGGTGTCTTCGGTAGTTCCGCGCTGGTGCGCCAGGTTTTTTACAATAGTCTTCATTCCGCGCATCCCGGCGTGGTCATCAATCCCAATGTGATTGAGCCGGTCCGGGGCGCTCTCGATCTGGCACGCAAGGGCGCCGCGAAATAGCGAGTGTGGTTTTGGGAAGGGCACGACCTTGGTCGTGCCGGCCAAACTCTGGAAGTATGTGGCGCTTTACGCCTGACTTCTTTCGCTCCTTCGAAGCTCGCCATGTTCTCGGTTTACCCAGGGCTTGCGCCCTGGGCTGCATTCTGGCGCCGCTTCGCGGCTAGGCTGGCTTGCGCTGACAAACTCATGTCTCACGATCCAAACACGGCTCGCACGGCTCCGGAAGCCGGTGACGCTCGTACGCCCGAATCCGGCAGCGCCTCGGATGCATTCACCGCCACCGCATCCGATCCCGCGCTCACCGAAGACCTGGCCTTGGCACTGCTGAAGCACAGCGATTTGCCCACCCAGGCGCTTGATCGCCTCAGCCGCAACCGCGGCATCATGAAAAGCCGCAAGATAAAGCTTGCGCTGGTCGAGCATCCCCGCACTCCGCGACACATTTCCGTCCCCATGGTGAGACACCTGTTTACCTTCGACCTCATGCAGGTCGCCCTCACCCCGATCGTCCCTGCCGACATCAAAATGGCTGCCGAAGAATCTCTCATCAACCGGCTGGAGAGACTCTCGCAAGGGGAGCGGCTCACCCTGGCGCATAGGGCTTCGGGGCGGGTGGCCGCGGCCCTGCTGCTTGATCCGGAGCCGCGCGTGATTCATGCCGCGCTGGAAAATTCCCGCCTGACTGAAGCGGCAGTCATCAAGGCACTGATGCGCCGCGACGCGCCAGCGGCATTCGTGAGCGCGGTCTGCCATCATTCCAGGTGGTCGCCGCGGCGGGAGGTCCGTATCACCCTGTTGCGCAATGAAAAGACGCCACTGAGCCGGGCCCTCGAATTCTCACGCTCGCTGCCACCTGTAATGGTGCGCGAGATCCTGCACGGCTCCCACCTGCCCGAGGCAACCAAAAAGGGTTTGTTGAAGGATGTTGCGGAAAGAAGTGGCAATTCTGCCGGGTCCGGCTTCTAGCGTGCCGCCTTTGCGCTGGCCGCCGCAGACGGATTTGCCTGCCGCCCGTGCAGTAGTTCAACCAGCGCCTGGTACAAGCGGGTCTTCGTCGCATGCCGCTCGCCCGCCCGCGTGATGTAGCGCACGTGCACATCGATTCCGGAACTCGTGGGACGCAGACTCACCTCCGGCGCCGCCGAAACCGGCTGCGCCCGGTAGTGGCCTTTCGATCGCTGCCATTCCTGCTCCGCTGCTTCTACATTCGCTGCGGTTTGCTCCGCGACCATTTTCTGGATGGCATCAATCATTGGGTAGGGATTCTCGCTGGCGGGCACCAGAATCTGGACTTCGTCCCACAGCCACTGCCCGGTGGTCGAGAAATTAAAGAAGTGTCCTTCGATGGCGTAGCTGTTCACGAATGCGACTTTGCGCCCGGTGGGATGCCCGCTGTCCGTCCAGTTTCCGGTTTCGAGCAGCACGGTTCGCAGCAGGCCGATTTCAACCACTTCGCCGACTACTCCATCGATCTCCACCCAGTCGCCGACCCGCAGCCCGTTGCGTCCCATCAGCAGGAACCAGCCGATGAATCCCATGATGAAGTCTTTGCAGGCTACGGTAAGCCCGGCGCCGGCCAACCCGAGAATCGTCGAGAGTTGGTTGGGCACTCCGAACAGCATAAGCAGAATCACGGCCAGGCCCAGAGCTTGTACCGCGAACCGAATGACTCCGCGCAGAGTATGCAGGCGGGTGCGCTCGACCGCCAGTCCGACGAAGAAATGATCCACCAGTCGATTGCAAAGATACACGGCAAACACCACCAGCAGGATCAGCATTGCGAACTGCAGCATGTCGTGCAAAACCGCACTTTGCCGGGTCTTGACCACATCCAGCCAGTTGCCGTAGGCGGTGGCCAGATCATCCTGGTCCTGGATGCGCTTGTCGAGATCGCTGAGGTCCTTCTGGTCCACGGAAATCTGATGCAGGGAAGTGATCGCTCTCGCCGTGCTGGTTGAGGAGCTCGAATCGCTGCCCGTGCTCGCTGTGATTCCGCTTCGGGCCTGCTCCGTAATCGCCTCTTTGTTGGAAACCTCCATGTCCACCTGCGATTGCAGCCCTTTATGGCTCTCTCGCAGCTTGGCGGCAACCTGCCTGGCGTCTTCCATCGCGTGCTGCAACCGTACCGCCCGTTCACGCAAGCTTTTCCACGCGGACATCTCGGCGATCGCTGATGCCGAACCCTCCGCCGTACTGTTCTTGTCTATCGCCGTTGGAGGATTATTTGTCTCGTACTCTTTCTGGGTGGCTTCGTGCCGGTTGAACTGGCGCTGAATCCTGCTCAGGCGGTCCGCTCCGGAGCGGATCAGGTCCGTTTTGACGGTCTCCAGTTCGTCCTGATCGAGTTCCAGTTTCGCCTTGGTCAAATCGATCCGCTGCTGCAGAGCATCTCGTGCGCGCCCGTCTTTTTCGGTCGCCATCTGCTTCTGTAGGCGGTCGATCCGTTCCTGGTCTTCGGCCACCGCCGCCTGCGCCTGATCGGCCCGGGCAAACAACTTCTTGCTCTCCGGAGTGGGCGGCGCCGGATGCTCCGTAGCCTGCCGCATTTCGTAACTGAAAGCCACGTCCACAGAATGGTCTGCGAGTTTGAGCGCCTGCCGCGAATATCGTTGCTCATCCCAGCCTGAGGCGAGCGCTGCCATGGCGCGGGCGGTCGTCAGGGGTTGCTCATCCACGATCGGAGGCCGGCGCGTGCGTGAGCTGGAATTCAACTGCGCCGATTGCCGCGTCAGAATCAATCCGACCGCGGCCGCCAACACCAGGGTCAGGAGCCCTAGCGTCACGATCCATTGATGAGCTCTCATCCACATAATTGCTGCTTCACTCTGAGGGAATTATACGGGCGGAAGCGCTGCCCCGAATCTACTCACTAGTGCATTACAGCGAACCCGACGCAGCAGCACCGCCGTAACCTGTTTAGTCGCTTGCGACGCGGTTACAATCCGCCGCATGGGCGACTACTTGCGAAGCGTGCTGGCGCAGGACTGGCGCCCCACTTCGCGCTACAGTGTCGCCGCCTGGGCCGTTTTTTATGTAGTGTTCCTGATCTACGCGTTCAGCAAGCATGGCGCTTTTCTCGTCATCGATCTAGCCAATCTGGTGGTGCACGAAGGCGGACATCTTCTGCTCGGCTGGTTTGGTCCCACGCTCGGACTCTGGGGAGGCACGATTTTGCAGTGGATGGTACCGCTGCTTCTGGCGGCATACTTTTTTACCCAGCGACAGGCCGCCGCCTTCGCGTTCTGCTCGTTCTTCTTCTTCGAGAACTGGCTCTACACCGCCACTTATATGGCTGACGCCCGCGCTATGCTGTTGCCCCTGGTCACCGCCGGCGACTCCGATTACATCGAACACGACTGGCACGCCATCTTTTCCGGTCTGGGCGTGCTGCAATACGACACCAGGATCGCGGCGGTGGTAAGTTTTCTGGGGTGGTGCGGCATGATAGGGACGGTGGTGTGGCTCATACGGCGAAGCCTGAACGATGTTGCGACCAGCCCTGTAAATCCCCGAGTGTCATCCTGAGCGCAGGCCATGCGTTCGCTTGCGAACGCATGGCCGGAGTCGAAGGACCCCTATCATCAAGAGAAAGTTCGTAGGAAATAGAATTTGAAGCTCGTTCACCGGCCTCGATTCACCATAGGGGTCCTTCGACTTCGCAAGATGTTTCGCAAGCGAAACATCTTGCTTCGCTCAGGATGACAGGAGCAACTTAATCGCAGCCCGCTTGCGCCCCTATTGCACCGGCGCGTCCTGCTTCCGGAAGTGATCCAGAATCGCCTCTGCCTGGCTGCGCGTGACCACTGATGACAGCGCCGCCGAATCCGCCTGCTTGATGGCCTGCACGCTGCCAAAATGTTGCAGCAACCGCCGGGTCGTGCTCTCTCCCACGCCCGGAATTTCCCGCAGTTCGGTTGACCGGTCGCGCAGCTGGCGGCGCTTGCGATGGAAAGTCACAGCAAAGCGGTGCGCCTCGTCGCGGATCAGTTGCACCAGGTGCAACACCGGCGAATGATGGTCCAGCGCGACCGGTTCACTCTCCTGCCCATAGACATAAATAATTTCCTCCCGCTTGGCAATCGCCGCCAGTGGTTGGTTGATGATCTCCAGCGCCTCGAGCGCCTCGGCCGCGGCATGTAACTGTCCCAGGCCGCCATCGATCAGCACCAGGCTGGGCATTTTCTTTTTTTCTTCCTGAATTCGCTTGTAGCGGCGGGTGACCACCTCGCGCATGGAGGCAAAGTCATCCACTCCAATAACGTCGCGGATGATGAACTTGCGGTAGTCCGACTTCTTCATCTGGCCATCTTCCCAGACCACCATCGAGGCCACCGTCTCCGCTCCCTGAATGTGCGAAATGTCGAAACACTCGATGCGCTTCGGCAACTCCGGCAGGCCCAGGGCATCCTGCAACGCCTCCTGAATGGCTTTCGCGTTCGGCTTCATCACCCGGAAGCGCTGGTCGTACGACTGCTTGGCGTTGTTGCCGGCCAAATCAAGAAGCCCGCGCTTATCGCCACGCTGTGGAACCAGGATATGAACCCGTGTGGGGCGGGCGCCCTCGCCCGCCACCTGCTCGGAGAGCAGATCTTCCAGTGCCTCACGATCCTCGAAATCAACCGGCACATAAATATTTCGCGGCACGTAAGGCTGGCCAATATACAGCTGCTTCACGAAAGCAGAAAAGAATTCACCGGGATTAAAAGATTCAATGGAGCGCGGGCTATACTCGCCCGTCAAGGGCCCAGCGGATTCCGGCAGGTCCTCCCAGAAAAACTCCCGCCGGTCGAGCACTCGGCCGCCGCGCATGTGGAACAGGTTCACCGCCAGCATGCCGTTTTCGAAGTGGTATCCGAAGACGTCAGCATCGTCGCCTTCAACCGCCGCGATGCGCTGCTTTTCCTGCAACTGCTCGACGGTCGAGATCAGGTCGCGATATCTTGCAGCACGTTCGTACTCTTCTGCCTCAGCCGTCTCCTCCATACGCTGGCGCAGTGAGCGCAAGAGGTCTGTAGGCCGGCCTTCCAGAAACAGCTTCACGTCGCGCACCGCTTCCTGATAAATCTCCGGTGTGGTCAGTCCTTCCACGCACGGACCCAGGCAGCGTTTGATGTAGTACTGCAGGCACGGCCGCGGATGAAACCGCGTCAGGTCCACCTTGCACGACGGAACCATGAAATGCCGGTGGATGAGGTCGACGATGCGATATGCTAGGTTCGCGGGAAAATAAGGGCCGTAATATGAGCTGCCATCCTTCCGCAGTCGCCGCGTGACGTACACCCGGGGAAAGCGTTCGCCCAGAGTAAGCTTCACGTACGGATAAGTCTTGTCGTCGCGCAGCAGGATGTTAAAGCGCGGCTGCTTCTGCTTGATCAGATGGTTCTCAAGCGCCAGCGCCTCCTTGTTATTGGCCACGACGATGTAGTCAACGTCCACCGCCTCCCGCACCAGGGAATCGGTTTTGGCATCCTCCCAGCGCCCTTCGCGGAAATAAGACGAAACCCGGCTGCGTAGGTTGTTGGCTTTGCCTACATAGATGACTTCGCCCTCGGCGTTCTTATAGAGATAAACACCGGCAGACGCTGGCAAACTGCGGATTTTAGCCTGAAGATCCATCTGGCAGATCTGGGAAGATCTATTTTAGATGAATGGGATGGCTGCCCGGGTGCCGCTTAGCGACTGCGCTGCGGGCCTAACTCCACCCCGGCCATCCTGAACGGGCCTCAGGCGGGAGGATCTGGCGCGCAGCATGGGGAACCGCCAATGTGTTACAATCCATACCTATGAGTCACACATTAACAATACGTCTTACGGAAGAGCTGCTGGCTTGGCTCAAGGAAGTCTCGCGCCGAACCGGCGTGCCGGTCGGGCGGATCATTCGCCAGCATCTGGAAAGCGCCAAGTCGGAAAAAGGAAATCAACAATTTCTGCGGCACGCCGGAAAGATTAACGGACCGGCCGACCTCTCCTCACGCAAAGGATTTTCGCGGCGATGAAGGGAATTGCCGACACTGGATTCATCGTTGCCTTCGGCAATCGTGCAGACCGTCATCATCTCTGGGCCGTGGATCTAGCCAGGACCATCACCGAACCTTTACTCACCTGCGAAGCGGTTCTGGCCGAGGCCGCATTTCAGCTGGGATCGAGCGCCTATGTTCTCTCTCTGGTGCACGATGAAATGCTGCGCCTCGCATTTGATTGCGCCCGCAACTTCGAGCAGCTATGCGACCTGGCCCGCCGCTACGAAGATCGTAAACCCGACCTGGCCGACTTATGCTTGGTCCGTATGAGCGAACTGTACCCCCGTCACGCGGTGATCACAGTGGATGAGAACGATTTCAGAGTCTATCGGCGCAACAAGCGGGAAGTTATTCCGATCATCGTTCCTCCACATGCATAAGTCTGCACCATATAAAATTTCCCCAGTTCATGTATCGCCTTTGCACGAAAGTTGCTGGCCTGGAGCGCCTGCCACTTCGAAACGGCGCTGTAACATCTTAAGAATGAGCGTGTTACAGGAATGCCGCGCCATTTCCACCGTTGGCACCTTCCGTGCTCTTGTACAATGCGAACGCGAGAAAAGCCCCTCCCCGGCTAACCGCGTCAACAGAATTTAGAATCAAAGCAGTTGAGTTTTGCGAGATGAGTGAGGAAGGAGCCCTCCTACAATGAATCGCACTTCGTTAATCGTTCTACTGGCGACAAGCATGGCGGCTACGGTCGGATGCGCTAGCAAGAACTACGTCCGTCAAGAGACCACGCCGCTGATCAACAAGACCAACGAGCTTGATGATCTGACTGCCAAGAACACCAACGCGATCAAGGATGTGGATGCGCGCGCGCAAGCCGGCATTCAAGAGGTGACGGCCAAGGCCGCCGAGGTTGACCAGAAGGCGCAAGCCGCTGCCACCCAGGCGGGAGAGGCCCAGACCCAGGCCGACAACGCCGTTCATCGCGTCGATTCGCTGCAGAACACCGTGGCCAATCTGGACAACTACCGCGTGGTCACCGAGACCGCCGTTCATTTCGGTTTCGACAAAGACAACCTGACCAAGACCGCGCAGGAAGCCCTCGATCAGCTCGCCACTGACGTGGCCAGCGCCAAGGGTTACATCGTTACGGTCGAAGGCGGTACGGACTCGGTAGGCGACGCGGAATACAACTACGCTCTCAGCGAGCGCCGTGCCAATGCCGTGATTCAGTACCTGGCTTCGAAGCACGGCATCCCGGCTCACAAGATCTATTTGATCGGGCTGGGCAAGGACAAGCCGGTGGATTCGAACAAGACCCGCGATGGACGCGCCAAGAACCGTCGCGTGGATGTCCGTCTCATGACCAACTCGGCAGACGCTACGGCTCCCGCGCAACAGCCAGCGCCGACAGCTTCCGCTCCGCCGTCCATGTAAGAGATCCTCCTCTCCGAGGATTCAAGAACTCGAGCTGCTCCACTTCCCCTGGTGGAGCAGCTTTTTTTTTCTTACCGTGTGGCGCGGGCGCCCCGCCCGCGGCCTTTGACTTTGATCTGACGGCTTTAGACTTTGATCTGACGGCTTTTGACTTTGATCTGAACGCCTTTGACTGAATCTGACAGCCCTCACGGTCGGCCTCTCGCGGGCGGGGGCGCCCGCGCCACACTTGCTGACGCCCGAGTTACAATAGAGCCATGCGGCGACTGATTTTTCCGCTGGCGGTGTGCCTGAGCGTGGCCGTCCCAGGCGCGGCCCAGGCCCAGGAAGGTGACAAGGATTCAAATCAGAACCAGCCTCCTCCGCGCTCCGAGCGCAGCCGGGAAGCCGGAGAAAGTTCCAGCCGCGATACCCGCATCGACCTCAGCCCTCCCCCGAATGACGCCAAGGACCATCCCAACAGCGCCCTTCCCGCGGAGGATACAGATGAGAATGCTTCCGGCGGCGTCGGGGAATTTCATCCCTTCGACCCGCACCGGGCCCTGAAGGACATCGAGGTCGGAGACTTTTATTTCAAGAAGAAGAATTACAGCGCCGCGCTCGACCGTTACCGCGAAGCCCTGTTCTACAAGCCCAATGATGCCACGGCCAACTTCCGCATGGCCCAAGCGCTCGACAAGCTCGCCCGACTCGACGAAGCCGCCGAACACTATCAGGAGTATTTAAGGATCCTGCCCAACGGACCGCTGGCAGAAGAAGCGAAGAAGGCGCTCGAGAAAATCAAAACCAGCGCGCCCTCAGGAAAAGCCCAGGCCCGGGAATAACCTGCCGTCAAGACAAACTCTCCAGCTGACATCCTGAGCGAAGTGACTGCTTCGCGAAGCGAAGCAGTCATGCAGTCGAAGGACCCCTATACCAAGATCAAAGCAGGGTCGCGCGGCCATATTTCACCCTCGTACTATACAAAATCCCAGCGACCGGCAGCGATTGCGGCTCATAGATGTCCTTCGAATTCGTCTGCCCATTCGCAAGCGAATGGACAGAACTCCCCTCAGGGTGACACCTTAAAGAGTTTCGAAAAGAAGAGTTCATGCCGCACCGATAAGTCACGCAGTCGAAGCATTGCTAAAGGCGGCAACAACGCGGGCGCGCTTGCTCGTGAAACCCCTTAGCAACCGCCGAACCCATGAACATCGCTGGTCGCCCGCGCTCTACTTCTCCACCCGGATAAAATCCCCGCTGGAAGCGTTGACCGCCACTCGGAGCTTGTAATCGTCACGGTTGTTGCCGTATATCACATGCCAGATAAGCTCATTGGTCGGCCGGCTCCAATCGAGTATGTACAGCACCGGGGTGTCAGGTTCCTTGGCCAGCAACTTTTCGCCGCCATGTTTCTGGGCAGTTTCCAGGGCCTGGTCCGAATCCACCTTGAGAAAAGCCACGTCAAAAATCTGAGTCGAAGTGTTGCTGGGACTATAAGTATCTTCGGTTCCCGGATTGATGCCGCGATCGGACGAAACCTCACCTGACCAGGTGTAGGCCTTCACGCCGCGCTGCAGGGGAGAACCAAAGGAAGCGCGCCACACCGCCGACTTTCCTTCCTTGCCCTTGGAATCATCGGTGATCATCGATTCCAGCCGGTAAGGCTGGGCATCGCGCGCCCAGCCGCGCGCGGCAATGAAAAGTTTCTGGAAGGCGGCGCGCCCGGTGACAAATTCCGCCGGCTTGGGCTGCGGTTTCTCGACTTGTGCCGGTTTGGAGGT
>Ga0207678_10004045_pt1 | contig 13192 bp, 4 predicted proteins | sample KBSC63metaG_FD_184319 | JGI IMG/M metagenome (GOLD analysis project Ga0207678, IMG submission 184319) | Corn rhizosphere microbial communities from Kellogg Biological Station, Michigan, USA - KBS C6-3 metaG (SPAdes) (version 2) | ecosystem: Host-associated > Plants > Roots > Rhizosphere > Soil ... | reverse complement strand
GGATTACCTGTCGCAGATCATCAAGGCAAAGTAAGAGGGGAACAGGCCGGCAACCGCCTTCCCCCTTCCATCGGGAAAGAGGACCGAGGGGGATGGCTTCCCTGCGCTTGGCGACATCCCCCCGAAGTCGCTTGCCGGGGGCATGAGGCTTCGACCACCTTCGTACCGAAGGGGGCGGGTCGCGCGCATGCGCTCCTACGAGATTGTCGGGGGGAAATCCGCCATCACGAATGCGGCGTTGCTGTGGCGCAACGTCGCACGCACTGAGCGTTCGTCGTTCGGTGATAGCGACTGCAGCAGTGTGACCTCGCCGCCTGCGCGCGTCGCGACCGGCACGCCGTCGCGAAACACGATGCGCGATGTCGCGAGCGCCGGCACCTTCGCACCCGGCAACACGCCGCCGGCAAGATTCAAGGGGTCGGCGCCGCTGATCGCGATGAGCGCGCCATCGTGGTCGCGCTTGCGCACGCGACGCAGTGACTCGACGGCTTCGGGCAACGCGAACTGTTCCCCCACCACGCCTTCGACGAAACGGCCGCCACGGATCTCGCCGCGCGCTTCCAGCCGCTGGTACACGCGCCGCAATTCGCGCCACGGCGGCAACCACGACGCTTCACGCTCCAGCAGCTTCCAGAACACCACGCCCCAGCGGCGCAGCAGCACGCGCGCAACGTGTTCAAGATTTTCTCCTTCCCCCGCATGCGGGGAAGGGCTGGGCTGGGGGGAATCCTGTGCGGAACGTCGAATCAGGCTCCAACGCCCGGCATCTTCGATGCCGTTCAACAGGTGCCGCGCCAGCCGTCGATGCCGCGCACCATTGCGCTTGGCCGCCGGCAGCAACAACGCGCGCAGCCCGGCGAAGCTGTCCGCGCCGACCATTCCGGCGCCGACCAGTTCGCCAAGTGCGTCTTCCAGTTCCACTTTCAGCAGGCGCGTGCCGTCGGCGATTTCGCCGAAGAACGAAGCGCCACGTTGCATGAGGAATTCGACGACGGCCTGTGCGCGCGACGACAGCGCCGGCGGTTCGGCGCCCGCCTGTGCGCCGACGGCGTTCCACGCCGGCAATTGCTTGCGCGGCAGCAGCACGATCGGCGACGCACGCACCGGCGATGCATGTGTGCCGCCCGCGGATGCACGCAGCCGGGTCCACGCGATCCGGCCCGCGCCGCACAAGACGTCCAGCCAGGCGATGTCGTAACCGGTCACGCGCATGGGCAACAGTTGCGATTCCCACGCGCCTGCCGGGGCTTCGAAGCCTTCCAGTTGCGCCAGCACCGCGGCCAATGCGTCGGGACCGCGCAAACGCGTTTCCGGTGAGACATGCTGCCAGTCCATCAGGAAGCGCACGAAATCGCGCGGCGCGACCGGTTCGATTTCACGACGCAGGCGTTGCAGGGTGCGACGGTGGATGCGCGCGAGCAGATGTCGGTCGCACCATTCTTCGTCGTTCGCGCCGGGCGTGAAGCGACCGCGCATCGCGCAGCCTTCGCGTTCCAGTGCGGCCAGTGCGATCGCGACGTCGCTGTCCGAAACGTCAAACGTGCGCGCCAATTCGTTTGCACGGATCGGTCCGACGCAGCCCAGGCGTGCGCGCAGGATTTCGACCAGCGCGTCTTCGCGCGTCCATGTCTTCGATGCAAATTCCGCAGGCGCTTCGATGGAAGGTTGCAACGCAGCATCCGGATGGACCGCGCGCCACGTCGGCAGCGTTTCGGCGGCGACCCATAAAGACGGCAAACTCGACTGTTCCCTTTCCCTATTTATGGGGGAAGGCGCCGAAGGCGGATGGGGGCTATTCCCGCCGAATTTCCCCCACCCCAGCCCTCTCCCGTAAACGGGGGAGGGAGCAAATTCGGTTGCGCGCTTCGCGTCAGCCAACTCGTCGAGCCAGCCTTGCCACATCGGATCGCGTGTGAGGTCCGCGTCGCCGATCGCACCCAGCGCCAGCAACGCCTCGTGCATCTCATCGGCGTCGCGCGGCGTGGGCCATGCTTCCTCGCGCACCGCGGCAATCGCATCCGCGTCCAGCTTGCCCAGATCTTCCGCGTTCTGCGCATCGACGAACCCGCGCGACGACACCGCCTGGGTGCGGCGCTCTTCCAGCGGTGCACCGTCGAGGAACGCATACGGCCGCGCACCCAGGATTTCGGCGGCCAACTGCGACGGTGCGGTCAGATCGCGTGCCACGATGTGCACCTCGCTGCCTTCCAATTTCTTCAGCAGCGCCGTGAGGCCTTCCAGATCCATCGCGTCGTAGAGGCAATCCTGCAAGGTCTGTGCGACCAGCGGGTGGTCGGGGATCTTGCGTTCCCCCACGATGTTTTCGAGGCAGGCGACCTGGTCGGGAAACACCGTGGCCAGCAGGTCTTCCGACTTCATGCGCTGGATCTGCGGCGGTACCTTCGTCCCGCCCGCGAAGCGCGGCAGTGCCAGCGCGGCACCGGCATTCCAGCGAAAGCGCAGCGCGAACATCGGCGCGTCCAGCAGCGCCTGGGTCAGCACGTCGTGCACCGAATTGGAGTGCAGATAGCGCGCGACTTCGTCCAGCGGAAAGCTGTGGCTGGTCGACAGCGACAACACGATCGCGTCTTCGGTGGCGGCGGCCTGCAGTTCGAAATTGAAGCTGCGGCAGAAACGCTTGCGCAGCGCCAGCCCCCACGCGCGATTCAGGCGGCTGCCGAACGGCGAGTGGATGATCAATTGCATGCCGCCGGATTCGTCGAAGAAACGTTCCATCGCCAATGTCGATTGCGTCGGCAGCAGTCCCAATTCGGTGCGCGCGGCGGCGAGGTAATCGACCAGTTGTCGCGCGGCGGCATCACCGAGGCCGACTTCGTCGCGGAGCCATGCCATTGCCGCCGTCGCATTGCCTTCGGTATCAAGGCGCGCGGCAATTTCTTCGCGCAACCGCGCCACCGACGCCGACAGCTCATCGCTGCGTCCGGGCGCCTCGCCCAGCCAGAATGGAATCGACGGCGGTGCGCCTTGCGCATCTTCCACGCGCACTTTGCCGCGTTCCACGCGCAGGATGCGATAGGACTGGTTGCCGAGCTGGAAGATGTCACCCGCGATCGATTCGACCGCGAAATCTTCGTTCACGCTGCCGACGCGCAGGCTTTGCGGCTCGAGCACCACGTCGTAGTCGGCGGTGTCGGGAATCGCGCCGCCCGAGGTGAGCGAGGTCATGCGCGCGCCGCGCCGCGCGCGCAACTTGCCATTGACCCCATCGCGGTGCAGGTAGGCCGCACGGGTGCCGCGCCGCGTGCTGTAGCCTTCCGCCAGCATCCGCATGACGTCGGTGAAGGCTTTGCGCGTGAGCGTGCGGTACGCATACGCGCGTTGGAACATGTCGAACAGTTCCGTCTCGTCGCATTCGCCGCAGGCGACTTCCGCCACGATCTGTTGCGCCAGCACGTCCAGCGGCGCAGGCGGGATGTGCAACGTGTCGAGTTCGCCACGGCGCACCGCGTCCAGCAACGCCGCACATTCGACCAGGTCATCGCGCGAGGTCGGGAACAGCCGCGCCTTGGAAATGCCATCCACGGCATGGCCGGCACGACCCGCGCGCTGAAGGAACGCGGCGATCGAACGCGGCGAGGAAAACTGGCAGACCAGGTCGACCTCGCCGATGTCGATGCCGAGCTCCAGCGAGGCGGTGGCGACCAGCGCGCGCAGTTGTCCCGATTTCAAACGCCGTTCCGCGTCGAAACGTTTTTCCTTCGACAGACTGCCGTGGTGCGCGGCCACTGCATCCTTGCCCAGTCGTTCGGCGAGATGCCGCGTCGCGCGTTCGACCGTGCGGCGGGTGTTGGCGAAGATCAGGGTGGTGCGATGCCGTTCAATCAATTCGGCGAGGCGGTCGTACACCAGACCCCACGCGTCATTGCTCATCACCGGCTGCAGCGGCACCGCGGTGAGTTCGATCGCAAGGTCGCGCGCGCGCTGGTGGCCGGCATCGATGATGGTGCAGGATTTGTCCTTCTCCCCATTGGGGAGAAGGTGTCGCGTCGCGACGGATGAGGGGGGACTCCCACTCGTTTGCAGCCGCGATGCCATCCCCTCTCCCCGCAGGGGAGAGGGAGAAGAACAAGGCGCGTTTGAAGTGCCAACCAGGAACCGCGCCACTTCTTCGATGGGTTTCTGCGTCGCCGACAACCCTATGCGCGTGCAGCGTTGGCCGCACAACGCATCCAGCCGCTCCAGCGTCAGCGCGAGATGACTGCCGCGTTTGCTGGAAACCAGCGCATGGATCTCATCCACGATCACCGTGCGCGTCGTCTGCAGCATGCGGCGGCCGGATTCCGAACCCAGCAGGATGTACAGCGACTCCGGCGTGGTCACCACGATGTGCGGCGGCCGTTTGCGCATCGCGTTGCGTTCGGCCTGCGGCGTGTCGCCGGTGCGCACCGCGGTGCGGATTTCAAATTCCGGCAACTCCATGCGCTCCAGTTGCGCGCGGATGCCTTCGATCGGCACTTCGAGGTTGATCCGGACGTCGTTGGACAGCGCCTTCAACGGCGACACGTACACGACGGAGGTTTCATCCGCGAGCGTTCCCGCCACGCCTTGCTGCACCAGCTCGTCGATCGCGGCCAGGAATGCCGCCAGCGTCTTGCCCGACCCGGTCGGCGCTGCGATCAGCACGTTCTCGCCACGCCGGATCGCCGGCCATGCGTCGCGCTGCGCTTCGGTCGGTTGCGCGAAGGCGGATTCGAACCAGGTGGAGACGGCGGGATGGAAACTGTACATGGCGGGCGGGAGACGGGAGAGGAGACTGTAAAGCTTGTCGTCATTCCGGGGCCATCGCCGGCATTGTCGGCGATGGAGCCCGGAATCCATTTTGATTTTTGCGTTCCTGCCGAGGATCAAAAGGGGTTTACTCGCCGCTCCTGCGGCTCGCCCAAGGGCCAACGGCTTCGCCGTTGTTCGCTTCGGCATCCTGCCTGCGCAGTCGGATCGCTGCGGCGCGGCGTCCGGAATGATGAAAAATTGCTGACCGAAGGTCAGTCAGCTTATTCGCCATCAGGTAAAGATTCTGCAATTGAAATGGGGACCGCGGCCGCTTCGCGCAAGCGGTCGGCCAGGCCATTCCAGCGCAACGTGCGCCGCGCGATGCCGGCGTGCAGGACGTCGGGTGTCGAATACAACGCAATCGCTGAACGCGCGCGCGTCACACCGGTGTACAGCAGTTCGCGCGTCAGCACCGCGGAGTCCGGCCCGGTCACCAGCGCCACGTGTTCGAATTCGGAACCCTGCGCCTTGTGCACGGTCAGCGCGAATGCGCCCTCGTGCGGCGGCAGGGCCGCGGTCGAAATCGCGCGCGGCGTGGCATCGACGCCTTCGAACCAGACCTTCATGCCGTCGTCGGCGTCAGGCCAGGCCACGCCAACGTCGCCGTTGAACAATCCAAGTTCCGCGCGATTGGCGGTGACGAGCACCAGACGCCCCCGCCACCACGGCGCATCCGCGCGCACGCCGGCGTGACGCTTCAGGCGCTGTTCGATCGCACGATCCAGCGCAAGGTTGCCGGACGGCCCATGCCGCAACGCGGTCAACACACGGAACCGTTTGGCACCGAGCAAGGCCGCGCCCGCGTCCGGCGCGTCCAGGATTTCGAGGTACGCCGCCAGCGTGTGTTCGACCAGGCGTCCATCGTTCGCGAGCAACTGCACCTCGCCGTTGCCCGCCAGCGCGGCAAGCGCTGTGTCCGCATCACCCGCGGCGATGGCGTTCGCGAGCCGACCCAACGCGCCGTGTTCGTCGAAGCGGCGGCTTCGCGTCAGGTGCGTGTGGCAAAAAGACAGCGGAGATTCGCGCGCGGCGTCCACCAGCGCACCCAGCACGTCGCCGGCCTCCACCGCCGACAATTGCCCGGGGTCGCCGAGCAGGACCAGCATCGCGTCGTCACGCACAGCCTCGGCGAGCTTCGCCATCAACGGCAAGTCCACCATCGAGACTTCATCGACCACCACCACATCGAACGACAGCGGTGCATCGCGATGGAACCGCGCGCGCGCGCGTGCCGGCGACAATCCGAGCAACCGATGCAGGGTCGAGGCCTCGCGCGGAATCATCGCGGCCACCGCGTCGGGCAAGCCGAGCTCCGGCAGTTGCGCGCGCACGCTTTCGGCCAGCCGCGCCGCAGCCTTGCCGGTGGGCGCCGCCAGCGCGATGCGCAGCGTATGCGATTTCGCATACGCCTGGGTCGCAAGCGAAGCCAGTGTGCGCACTACGCTGTGGGTCTTGCCGGTGCCGGGGCCGCCGGTGACGAGCTTCAGATGACCCGTTCGTGCCCGCGCGACGAGGTTCCGTGCCAGCCGTTGCTCGTAACCGAAGTAACGCGCGAGGTAGACGCGTCCCTGCGCGTCCAGCGCCAATGGCTTGGGCGGTTCAGATTCGTCTGCTTCGGGATTCGACGCGTCACGCACCGCGGTGTTGGCAGCCAATGCTTCCCGCCACGCGACCGGATCGGGCAGGGCGGGTGCTTCGCCGCGTCCGTCGAGATTCGCCAGCCACGCTTGCGCCGCGTCCAGCCGCAACGCGCTGTGTCCTTCGTCCACCGCACGCGCGGCCAGCGCCCCGGCCAGTGCCACGTCCGGTGGCGAATCCGGAAATGCGCGCGCGATCCATTCGCCCAGCGCGGCATCCACACGTCGCAGCCAGCCGGCGCGCGCGAGCGATTGCAGGTCGGCGTTCATGCAGGGAGTCTGCCAGCGCCTGGCCAAATGACCCGCGTTGCTTTCGCAGCGGTTGCCAGACGAGGCGCGCGCCGCAGGGCCATAGTGGTTCTATGGTCAAGGCGTGCACCGACGTATGGCGGCCGCTGCGGAGCAACCCCTCGGGCCGGGGCCCTTTGCCCGTATGGCTGCGTCATCACTCGTCGAAGTATCGGCATACGTCTTCCTCGCTCTTCCTTGCCCTGCGGTCAAAGGGCCGCCGGCGCGGCCACTTGGCCAGGCGCTGGCAGACTCTGTTCCTCGCGCGCATCGAACAGCGCGTCCATGGCCTTGATCAGCTCGCGAAGCGGGCGATCGCGATGCACGCCATGCCCATCGGCCAGGTCGCGCACGAACAGGTAGTACACGTCGCCCATATGCGTGTCATAGGCGTAGTCCGGCCGCACCCGCCCCAGCCACCGGTGCAGCGCCAGCACGTACAACAGGTATTGCAGGTCGTAATCGTGCACGGCGATCGCTTCCCGCAGTGCGTCGGCGTCGTACGCCGGCAGCAGGTTGGTCTTGTAATCGACCAGGTGGTAACGGCCATCGTGCTCGAACACCAGGTCCATCAGGCCCGTCAGCATGCCGTGCAGGCGCGTCGTGCCGAAACCCGTGCGTCCCCGCTGGTAACCGTGCGCGTGCAGCAGCGCGAACAGTGCGTCGACGCGCGATGGCGCAAGGCGCAGATGGAATTCCATCTCCGCGTGCCGCCGTGACGCCTCGACATCGCACAAACGCGCGCCGCAGTCGAGTTGCACATTCAGCGCGCCGCGCATGCATTCGCCAACTTGCGCCACCGCGCGTTCGATCGAAATCCTGCCGGGTTCCGGGAGACCTTGCGCGCGCAGGCTGCGTACGATCAGGTCCCGTTGCACTTCGGGAACTTCATCGGCACCACGCCAGGCCGCGAAATCCGTGTCCTCCAGTGCCGCGTGCACCGCGCTGCCGAAACGCGCGCCGGCCAAAATGGGTGCGCCTTGCGCATCGCCAGTCGGCGCGGCGTCCCCGTGGCCGGGCGCGGGGTCAGCGGCATCGCCGCGCGCTTCCCCGCGAACCAGCCGCGAGAAAGACCAGATTTTCCAGTCGCGCTCGATGCTGCCCTGGAACTCCGCTGCGGCGATGCGCGCCGGGCTCGCTTCCGGCTTCGACAGGCGTTTCGCGCTCGCGGCAGGCAACGGCGACACGGCGACGCGGCCGTCGCCGCGTGCGACCAGTTCGGCAAGCGCCTGTTCGCAGGCGGCTTCATCGAAAGCCAGTGGCGCTTCGCGCCCGGCCGCATGCAGCAGCCAGTGCAGCGCGGTGGCATCGGCCTGTTTGATATAGCCCCACGGCAGCACGCAGGCGGCACGCGCGCGGGTGACGCCGACATAAAACTTGCGTACTTCTTCGGCGAGCGCCTCCCGTTGTGCGCCGGCTTCGACCTCCGCGGCGACGTCGTTGCCGATCGCGACGCGAGCGGAATCACCTGCGTGGTACCAGGTGAGCGCGGGCTTCCTGCCGTGGCCATGTGTCGTGTGACCTGACGCCGCGCACGGCAGCAGCACCACGCCGTATTCCAGTCCCTTGGCCGCGTGCACCGTGGCGATCTGCACCGCCTGCGCATCGGTATCGAGGCGCAAGCGCACCGCGTCCGCGTCGGTATCACCGGCTCGCTCGCGCAGCGCTTGCGCGTATCGTTCGCACAAGTCGTCGATGCCGAAGCACGTGGCGAAGTCTTGCTGCAGCAGCTCGGCCAGTTGCAGGTAGTTGGCGACGCAGCGATCGCCGCCGGGCATCGCGAGCAGGCGCGGTGCGGCGCGCGCGATCAGCCGGTGCAGCAGCGGCAACGGACCGCGCCGTCCCGCCAACGCGGCCCATTCCGCGGTTTCGATCAGCAGCGCGTCGAGTGCCGCACCGTCCGCCGAGGTTCGCGCGATCGCGCCCGCGTCGTCGCCGACCAACCGCGAGGCGCGCGCGGCGCGTGCGCGCGGCGCATCGGCCGGATCGCGCAGGGCTTCCAGCAACAGGCGCAGGTCGGCGGCTTCCCCGCTGGCATAGACGCTGGCGCGCAGGCACGACGCCGCCGGCACGCCCGCACGCGCCAGTGCGCGCTGCATGGACGCGGCCTCGCGATTGCTGTTGACGAGTACCGCGATGTCGCATGGATACAGCGCGCGCGTGCTGCCATCGCCCTCGCGCAGCAGCACGCGGCCGTGCCGCGCGCCTTCCAGCCAATCGACGATCTGCGCCACGCACGCAGCTTCGATTTGTGACTGTGCGTCGCCCTTGTTGTGGAGCTTCGGCTTGCCCTTTGTAGTGAGGCCAGTCGGCGGCAATTGCCAGGCCTGCAATCCCAGCGCGGGTTCGCCGTCCACCAGCAGCGCGCGTTTGGCCACGCGTGGTGCCGGATGCACGTCCTCGTGCGCGATGCCTGGCTCGATGAAAGCATCCTCGCGCGAGAACAACGCGTTGACCGCCGCGTTGACGCCCACGCCCGCGCGCTGACTTTCGTCCAGCCGCAGCGGCTCACCCTGCGCATCGTTCTTCGCCATCAACCAGGCGTGCACGTCGCCGCCGCGAAAGCCGTAGATCGCCTGCTTGGGATCCCCGACCAGGACCAGCGTGCCATCGTCGTGCGCGAACAGCTTCTTCAGGATCTTCCACTGCTGCGGATCGGTGTCCTGGAATTCGTCCACCAGCGCGGCCGGCCAGCGCTGGCGGATCGCGCGGATCGCGCGCGCGCCGCGGTGCGGATCGTCCAGCGCGGTGGCGAGCGCGTCCACCGCCTGGTCGTGGCCGAGCACACCCAGTGCCTGCATGCGTGCGGGCAACTCGCGGTCGAGGTACGCACGCGCATCCAGCAACAGTTTCGCGCGCACGGCATCATCGAGTTGTTCGAGCGCCTTGATGTTGGCGTCGAGATCGGCGACCGCTGCGAACACCGGGCCTCGCGGCAGGCGCTTGCAGCTTTTCATCGTGGAAAGCGTGCCTTCGGCGAGATCATCCACCGCCTTGCGCGCGGCGGTCGAAAGCAGGTCGGGCGTGGTCCCGATGCGAGCCCAGTCGCGCAACGCCTGCAAGCCTTGCGCGCGACTCTTGCGCGCGCCGGCATGGCTGATGCAGTCGGCAAGTTCCTGCATGGCCACCTGCAACATGTGGTCATCCCAGCCCGCGACCGCGTTGCGGATCGCGTCCAGTTGCGCCAGTGTTTCGTTGCGCTGCGTGCTTGCAGCTTGCGTGGCCGTAACCCGTTCACCGGCGTTGCCCACAGCGCGCCCGCGCCAGCGCGGATCGCACACCTGCCTGGCGAGTGCATCCGGCTTGCCCCAGGTTTCCGCGAGCTGGCGCGCGGCGTCCGCGTCGGTGGAGCAGATGCGCCAGAAATCATCGACGATCTCCTGCTGCAGGGCGCGCGTGTCCTCCAGCAATTCCGGCTCGCTCAACGCGCAGCCGGTCTCGAAACCGAATTCGGCCAGCACCCGGTTGCAGAACGCGTGCAGGGTGCCGATCACCGCGGTGTCCATTGCCAGTTCGGCGTCGCGGGCGCGCGCCGCCAGTGTTTCGACGTCGACATCGGCGAGCGCCTGCTCGATCACCGCGCGCGTGGCCCGCATTTCACCGTCGTCGTCATCGCGTGCGCGGGCCGGATCTTCGTCACGCAGCATTTCCGACGCCATCCGCAGCCGCTGGCGCAGCCGCATCGCCAGCTCGGCGGTGGCGGCGCGGGTGAACGTCGCCACCACGATGCGCTCCGGCAGCAATCCGCGCTCGAGGATCAGCCGCAGATAAAGCGTGGCGATGGTAAAGGTCTTGCCGGTGCCGGCGCTGGCTTCGACCAGGCGCACGCCCGACAGCGGCAGTTCCAGCGGGCCCATGCGTGCGGTCATTTGAACTGCTCCGCCCATGCATGTGCGGGATGCGCGAACACCGCAAGCGCGGTGCGGTGCAGGGCCTGCGCGTGTTCACCATCCGCTGCGCCGGGCAGGTCGCGACCACGCCATGCGATGCACACCGCATCGCTTTCGAATTCATTGTGGCCGCCGAAGCCGTTGTCACTCTCCGCGTTCTTCGCAGCCGTTTCAAAATGGCCGGCATCAACGATCGTTATGGCGGCCCCGGCTTTCTTTTCGGCCTTTGCGTGGTCCCGCGCGTGCAACCACGACGTGCGCACGAAAAACGGCAGTGGCGCACGCCGCCCTTCGCGATGGAGTTCGATCAACGCGTGCAACTGCCCACGCGCTTCTGCTTGCGCAAGTTTTGGCAGCGCGAACGAGCAGGCATCGTTGCCATCAAGTCCAACCAGCATCACCGGCTTGTCGACGCCGGCCGCCGTGCACAGCAGCGCATCCAGCCACGCACGCAGCACGTGGCGCCCGTCGATCGTGCCGGGGCGCAGATGCAGTACGCCGTGTGGATAAGCATCGGCCGGCGCGCCTTCGAGCGACACGCCGTCTTCCCATTCCACGCGCAATGTTTCAGCCGGCAGCCGCGCGGCACCCGCGGTGAACGCCTGCACCGCGTCGCGCAGGGCATCGGCACGCACGTGCGCGTCGCGCAGGGCTTCGTCGCCAAATGCGCCGGGCGGCAACTGGCCGCGCGCGCGCAGCAGGTCGCGATCGCCGGAAGCGTTGCCCTCGCCGAAATCCAGCAGGGCGCGGGTGAGGCGCCAGCGCGTCAGCCCGTCGGTCGGAGACAAAGGTTCGTCGTCCGCGTCGTCGCGTTCTTCGCGCGGCAGCATCATTCCCAGTCCCTGCTCGAGGAAACCCCGCGCGGGGTCGAGCAGGAACCGGCGCAATTCGTCGAGCGCCAGCGTGCTCGCTTGCGCGAATTCGAGCTGCGGCAAAGACGACTCGGGCACGAATGGCGTGTTCGCCGACTCCGCTTCGGGTGCGCCCGCCGCAGCCAGCCATTCCTTTCCATAGGAGCGCGGCGCATGCGCATCGAACAGGGAAGCATCGAACGGATGCAGCGGTTCCACGTGCGGCAGCAACGCGTCTACCGCATCGGCTGCGAGATAGCCTTCGCGCAGCACATCCATCAACTCCGCCACGACCACAGATGGCGCCAGCGTTTCGTTGCTGTGCGCATCGCGACCGATCCAGCTTGCATAAAACGCGTCGCGCGCGGACGCGATCAATTGCAGGAACAACAGGCGATCGTCCTCGCGCACGCTGCGATCGCCGCGATGCGCGCGACCGGCACGGCGATCGGCGGTGAGCGGATCCATGCCGCCCGGATCGCGGCGCGGGAACGCGGCCTCGCCCATGCCGAGCAGGCAGATCACGCGGAACGGCACCACGCGCAGCGGGACCATGCCGCAGAAAGTGATGCCACCGGCGAACAAACGTTGCTGCGGATCGGATTGCTCCAGGCGCTCGCGCAGGAAGGCGCGCAGGTCGTGCCAAGGCAGCGCCTGCAGCGATGCGGCTTCGGCGTGCCCGGCAAGCTCCGCCAGTGCGCCGCGCACGCGCTCCAGCGCACGCGATTCCGCGATGTCGTTCGAATCGCTTGCGTACAGGCCATCGAACAATGCATTCAATCGGCGCTGCCACTCCGCCGCACCCATTTCGCGCGAAGACAACTCGCGCAGCTTTCGCCACGCGGCAAGCACCGCCAGCAACGCTTCGACCCGCGCTGCGCCTGAGCCTTCCACACCCGCGAGCGGCGCCACGCCCGCGACCAACGCCTGCTCGTCATCGCCGCACGCGAAACCCGCCAGCATGCGATCCAGCCCGAACGCGAACGAGAACTCGCGATAGCCGCCGGTTTGCGCACGCGCACGTTCGTCCTCGCCCCAGCGCACGCCGCTCTCCTGCAATTGCCGCGACAGGTGCTCCAGTTGCGAGGTGTCCAGATCCAGGCGCCGCATCACGCCGGGCACGGCCAGCACGTCCAGGATTTCGCTGTACGCCCAGCGCGAGGTCGGCGCATCCAGCAGGGTCAGGAACAGGCGCGCCGCCGGATGCGCGGCGCCCGCCGACACATCGCCGAGGTTGTAGGGAAGGAAACGCGGGTCGTGCTCGGGCACGCCGCCGAATACGGCCTCGATCGCGGGCTGGTACGCGGCGACGTCGGGCATCATGACCGCGACCTCGCGTGGCTTCAGCGAAGGGTCGGCCGCGAACATCGCCAGCAGCGCATCGTGCAGGGTCTGCACCTCGCGCAACGCGGTGTGGCAGGCGTGGAATTGCAGCGATGCATCGGGTCGTTCCGTGTGGTCGTTGGCGCGCGGCGCGGCGTGATGCAGGATGTCGTCGCGGACGCGGCCGAGCAGCGTCGTGCGCGGGATCGCGTCGTCGTAGTCGTCATGCTCGACGTCCGGTTGCACGTGTTCGTAGCCGAACAGCAAGCCGACGAATTCCGAAAGCGCGCCGCCGAGCGACAGCACCAGCGGGTTTTCGTCGCCGCGTTCGCCGAGCCGCTGGCGCACCGCGGTGCGCGTGCGCGGCAGGTCGCCGAGGTATTCCAGCGACGGCAACGGCAAGTAAAAATCC
>Ga0207678_10004043_pt1 | contig 13193 bp, 10 predicted proteins | sample KBSC63metaG_FD_184319 | JGI IMG/M metagenome (GOLD analysis project Ga0207678, IMG submission 184319) | Corn rhizosphere microbial communities from Kellogg Biological Station, Michigan, USA - KBS C6-3 metaG (SPAdes) (version 2) | ecosystem: Host-associated > Plants > Roots > Rhizosphere > Soil ... | reverse complement strand
GTGCCGTTGATGATGAAGGTGCCGTTCATCGTCATGAGCGGCATGTCGCCCATGTAGACGTCCTGCTCCTTGATATCGATGACCGACTTGGCCTCGGTCTCCGGATCGATTTCGAAGGTGGTGAGGCGCAGGGTGACGCGCATCGGCGCCGCATAAGTGAGGCCGCGCTGGCGGCACTCGTCGGTGTCGTACTTGGGGTGCTCGAGCTCGTAATGGTCGAAGTCGAGATGGGCGGTGCCGGCGAAGTCCATGATCGGGAACACCGAGCGCAGGGTCTTCTCGAGGCCCGAGACATAGCCGTTCGCCGGGTCGGAGCGGAGGAACTGCTCATAGCTCTCACGCTGAACCTCGATGAGGTTCGGCATGTCGGAGATTTCGTGGATGTTGCCGAAGATCTTGCGGATGCGCCGCGAGTTGGTCTTGAGCCCGCTAGTGGTCTTACGGGGTGCGTCGATCGCTTTGGTGGCCATGTGCTTCCCTGCGCTATGCGAAAACGCGAGGTTGCCCGCGCTCCGCCTGTCCTTGCCGGCTGGACGCCGGCCGTTTCGTGGAGCGCTGCCCCGTGCCCCTCTCCAATGCGTTCGGTCCGCGCGCCGTACGGACCCTATCCCGGAGAGGACGGGAAAAGCCCCGGGCGCACGTCACCGTGCGGCGGAGCCGTCTATTTGTTGGATAAAGCCCATATAGGCCATTTCCAACAGGGTGCAAGAGCGTGAGGAGGCCGGAAACAGAACGGGGCGCCGTCGCCGGCGCCCCGCAGATCCTCCCCTGGGCGAAGGAGAATTTAGAAGTTGAGGGCGGCCGACAGGAAGACCTGGCGGGGGTTGCCGTAATAAGCGGTCAGGGTGCCCGTCCTGCCGAGGGTCGGGATCGGGTTCCCGCCGGACAAGATGTAGTCGCCGGTGAACGGATTCTGGGCGAGGAAGTTGTAGCCGCCGATGATGTATTTCTTGTTGGTCAGGTTCTTGGCGTGCAAGCCGAGCTCATATCGATTGCCCGGCGAGCGCCACACGAGATTGGCATCCCACAGAGCGTAGCCAGGCTGATCGAGGCCAGGGCTGCGCAGTTCGAATTGCTGGCTGCTGCTCCGGTAGGAAAGCGTGCTGTTGAGGTCGAGGCGACCGCCGGCGAATGGCGTGTCGTAATCGACCGTGCCGCTCAGCGTCCATTTGGGTGTGTTCTGGATCTTACGATACTTCGCCAGATCGACTTCGGTCGCCGGGATCGTGTTCCCGTTCGCATCCATGGTCACCAGACTGATGAAGTGCGTGTACTTGGCATCGAGATATCCGAGCGATCCGGAAAGGATCAGCCGGTCGCCGGCAGTCGCCAGGTTTTCGGCAGCTCTCAAGTTCGTCTCAAGCTCGACGCCGCGGAACCGCGCGCCGCCTGCATTAGTGGTGATTCCGCAGAAGGTTGACGTCGGCACGCCGAGCACAACGACGGTGCAGCCTGCCGATCCGGGGACCTGCACATCCTTGTACTCCGCGTCGAACACGGCGGCCGCGAACTGCAGTCGGTGATCGAGCACCGACGCTTTCCATCCCAGTTCGTAGCTGTCGACCTTCTCGGGCTTGAAGGTCATGAAGTTGTAGATCTGCTGAGGCGTCGGCGGCGTTGTGGGCGTGTCTCCCGGTGCGTTCGTCGATTGGCCGCGCGGGTCGAAGCCGCCTCCTTTGAAGCCCTTTGAATAGCTGATGTAGACGGTGTGGTCCCGGTTGGGCTTCCAGGTGAGCGAGGCACGAGGCGTGAACGCCTTGTCCACTCGTCGTCCGGCGAAGTCGGAAGTCGTCGCTACCGGAATGCCAACGCCGAACGGCGGTGACCCGCCCAGCAGCGGCTGGCCGCCGAATATGTAGGTCTGCCGAAGCACGTCCGCATGGCGCCGATCCCAGGTGTAGCGACCGCCCAGCGAGAGGCCCAGCTGGTCGGTGAAATTGTACGTGAAGTCGGCAAACCCTGCCCACGTCTTGGTGGTCACGTCGCCCGAGGTGGCAGCCGTCAAGCCGGGGAGAGCGACGACGCAGCCCGGCAGCGGAACCGTCGGGCACGTCGTGTAGAGCCGGACGTCGAACGCGTCGTAAGCACTCGCGTTCAGATAATAGAGGCCGGCGACGCCCTGCAGCGGACCCTTGTCCACGACGGCCTGGAATTCCTGGCTGAACTGATGGTTGCGATAGATCGCGGGCACATCGAGATCGACATAGGGAAGGGCGTCGAAATCGATCGGCGTCTTGCTGTGATCCTTTCGGTAAGCCGTGATGGTGCGCAGCTTCAGCCAGTCATTGAGTCCGATCTCGCCGCTCAGCGCGATGCCACCGGAGCGGACCCGTTGAATGGGATCGTTGAGCGAACCCTCAGTGTCGAAGACGTCTCCAAGCACTGGGAACGAGCCGTTACATGCAGCAACCGTGCACAGGTTGGGAATCAGCCGGTGTCCCCCGCGCGGGTTGCTGTCATCGACGGTGTAGTCGCCACTCAACCGGAAAAAGACCGTCTCCGAGGGGACGAACTCGATCGTGCCGCGGAGCCCGAAGATGTCCTTGTTATAGTTGCGCAGACCATTGGCCAGATTCCTGCCGAACCCGCCGTTGCTGAGTCGCGCCGCGGCGACTCCGACCATCAAGCTCTTCGTCAGCGGCGTCGAGGCGGAGACGATCAGGTCGGCCTGGCGATGGGTCCCAAGGTTCGTGCGGATGCTAAGGTGCGGACCGTCTGTCGGAATCCGCCGCGTCACATATTTGATCGCGCCGCCGATCGTGTTGCGGCCGTAGAGCGTGCCTTGGGGGCCGCGCAGAACTTCGATGCGCTCGACATCGTAGATATCGAGAAGCGCTGCTTGCGGACGATTAAGGTAGACATCGTCCAGATAGATGCCGACGCCCTGTTCGAAGCCGGCGACGGGGTCCTGCTGCCCCACGCCGCGGATGAAAGCGGTCAGCGTCGAATTGGTGCCGCGCGATGCCTTCAGCGTGACATCGGGCGTGGTCTTGGCGAGATCGGCGAGATCCAGGGCGCCGCGCCGACTGAGCTGTTCGCCGGAAAAAGCGGTGACCGCAACGGGCACGTTGAGCAGAAGCTCGTTGCGACGCCGCGCCGTGACTACGATTTCCTGGTCATTGCCGGTCGCGGACTGCGCCTGTGTCTGGGCGTTGTTCGTCGCGGCCGGACTCGTATTCGGATTTTCCTGAGCGACAGCCGGCGTGGTGAAGAGTGCCGCGGCGGCAACGGTACCGAGCAACGCGGCGCGGGCAATGGTGACGCGCATTTCCTGTTTTCTCCCCCTTGCGGACGCGGTTGCGCCCGAAGTCCCGTTCATCCATAATGAAAGTTGAACCGTGTTTCAACTTGCCAATGAGAGCGAGCGCGGTAGGGGAACGAGATGGGGGTGACGTTGGAAGAAAGCGGGTCCGAAAAGGAGCCGATCGGCGCGGCGACCGCTGCCAGGGCGCCGCGCACCGCGCGCGGCGAGCGGACGCTGCGCAAAATCCTCGACGCCGCCCGTGAGGAATTCGGCGAACGCGGTTTTTCGGACAGCTCCATCGTCGGCATCACCCAGCGCGCCGGCGTCGCGCTTGGCACGTTCTACACCTATTTCGAATCCAAGGAGGCGCTGTTCCAGGCGCTGGTGCGCGATATGTCCGCGCAAGTGCGCGACACGGTCGGCCCGACGCTCAGCGAGGCCGCCGACGCGCTCGACCGCGAGCGGCGCGCGCTCGGGACATTCCTGCGCTTCGTCCGTGAGCACCGCGACATCTACCGCATCATCGACGAATCTGAATTCGTCGATCCGGCGGCGTATCGCGAGCATTACGAAACGACTGCCAACCGTATTGCCGCGCGCCTCCGTGCTGCCCGCGAGGCGGGCGAAATCGGCAGCGGCTTTTCGGATCGCGAGCTCGACATCCTCGCCTGGGGGATGATGGGCGCGAACGTCTTTCTCGGCCTGCGCTTTGCGGTGTGGGATGATGCGGACAGCGAAGTGATCGCCGCCGCCATGAGCCGAATCTGGCGGACGGGGTTTTCAGCATGAGTTCCAGCATTCCGGCCCACGATGGGCATTTCGAGGACCGCTATTTCACGGTCCGCGACGGCCTCCGCCTCCATTATCGGGACTATCCCGGCAACGGCGGCAAGCTGCCTCTGCTCTGTCTGCACGGCCTGACCCGCAACGCCCGCGACTGGGCCGAGTTCGCCGAGCGCTATTCACCGGGCCATCGGGTGCTCGCGCTCGAGTTTCGCGGACGGGGCCTGAGCGACTACGATCCGCTTCCCGCGCGCTACAACCCGCTGACCTACGCCGCCGATGTCGTCGAGCTGCTCGACCAGCAAGGCATCGCGCAGGCGATCTTCGTCGGCACCTCCCTCGGCGGGCTGGTGACCATGACCATCGCGGCGACAGCGCCGCAGCGGATCGCCGCGACCATCCTCAACGATGTCGGTCCCGACGTCGACCCGGAGGGGGTCGGTCGAATCCTGACCTATGTCGGGAATGACCGGCGGTTCGCCAGCTGGGACGATGCGGCCAATGCGATCGCGGCCAACTACGGCAGCTCATTCGATCGTTACACCCATGAGGATTGGGTGAAGATGGCGAAACGCAATTGCCGCGAAGAAGAGGGCGAGATTTGCTTCGACTATGACATGGCGATCGCCGAGCCGTTCAAGACGACCGGCCCAACGCCGCACGTCGATCTTTGGCCTTTCTTCGCAGCGCTTGGGCAGAAGCCGCTGCTCGTAGTTCGCGGCGCCAAGAGCGACCTTCTGAAGGCCGCGACCGCCGAAAAGATGCAGCAGGTCGTCCCTTCGATGAAGCTCGCCGTCGTGCCGGGCGTCGGCCACGCGCCCGAGCTCAATGAGCCCGAAGCGGTGGCTGCCATCGACGAGTTCCTGCGCTCGCTCGGCTGAGCCGGCGCTATTCCGCCGCAACCGCGGCGGCGGCGATGGGCTCGAAGTCTTTCGGACGCGGGCGGCGCAGCTTCACCAGGAAGTCCCAGCCCATCAGCAGGGCACCGGCGGAGAACACGATGTCGCCGGGCATCCGCATCCACTGCCAGAACAACGTCTGATTGTAGAATTGCTGACTGCGCGCCCAGGCGAGGCCATGCTCGAACACCGCATCGAGCTGTGGCCAGCCGATCGGGAAGAAGTGGAGGAAAATCCACATCAGCAGCGCGATATTGTAGCACCAGAACGCAATGATCCCGGGCCGCTCGTCGAACACCGCGTCGGGACCGGCGCGGTACCGCAGGCAGAAATAGATCAGCCCGAGCGCGAGCAGGCCGAACGCGCCGAACAGCGACGTATGGGCATGGTTGAGCGTCAGGAAGGTGCCGTGCTCGTAATAATTGACCAGCGGTGCGTTGAGCGTGCCGCCGCCGAACACCCCGGCGCCGACGAAATTCCAGAACGCCGAGCCGAGGATGTAGAGATAGGCGAGGTTGTAATCGAACGCGCTCGCGCTCTTGATCAGCCGGTGCTGCGAAATCGCTTCGAGGATCAGTAGGACGAGTGGCAGCACCTCGATGAACGAGAACATCGTGCCCAATGGCACCCACATGCTCGGGCCGCCGCCCCAGTAGAGGTGGTGACCGGTGCCGAGCACGCCGCCCATGAAGATCAGGATCAGCTCGAGATAGACCGACCGTTCGGCGAGCTTTCGCGACACGAGGCCGAGCGACATCAGCAAGTAGGCGCTCATCGCGACGGCGAAGAATTCGAACGATTGCTCGACCCACAAGTGAACCACCCACCAGCGCCAGAAATCGGTGATGGTGAACGACTTCTCGATCCCCGTGAGCGGGATCATGCCGAAGACGTACAGCACCGCGACATTGATCGTCGCCGCCCAGATCAGATGCTCGAGGCGGATTCGCCCGCTCCAGAACTGGCGGGTGGCCTCGACCAGCGTGTCGCGCGTCGGCCAGAGCGCGCGGAACATCAGCACGCTCCAGGAGAGCAGGGCGACGAAGAACAGGATTTGCCAGAAGCGGCCGAGCTGAATGTAGGACAAGCCCTGGTTGCCGAACCAGAACCAGCCTTTGTCGATCACGCCCTGGATGCCGAGATAATTGCCGACCAGCGCCGCGACGACGACGAACAGCGAAACCCAGAACAACAGGTCGACGAGAAAGCCCTGGCCTTTCGCCTCGCGGCCGCCGGCGATCGCCGGGGCGAGGAACAGCCCGCTGGCGATCCAGCCGAGCCCGATCCAGATGATCGGCGCCTGCAGGTGGAAGCTCCTGAGGAAGTTGAACGGCAGGATGTAGTTGAGCTGGACCCCGTAGAAATATTCGCGCTCGTAATAGGAGTGCGCCATGATCGCTCCGGCACCCTGCGAGGCGAGGAACACGAGCGCGACGACGATGAAATATTTGCCGGTCTTCACCTGGCTAGGGGTGAGCGTTCGGTAGGTCGCAAGGCCGCGCTCGGTCGGGGTGTCGTCGGGATGGTCGAGATAGGCGCGGTAGAGCCACAGCACGAAGCCCATCGCGAAAAAGGTGAAGCAGAAGCTGATCCACGTCCAACGGAAGGTGTTGGTCGTCGGCGTGTTTCCGACCGTCGGCTCATAGGGCCAGTTCTCGGTCCAGCTGGTGTTCGGATGATCCGGCCGGCGAGCGACCGTGGTGATCGCCGAATAGATGATGAAATCGGCGGTCTGCATGCGAAGCGTGGGATTGAGGCTCTTGGCCGGAACCCAGCCGGCGGACAAGTTCGTGGTGTTGAGCTTGGTCGTGAGCTCGCTTTGCAGCGTGCGGATCGCCTGCGCGACGGAATCGGGAAGGACGACAGTCTTCTGGGTGAGATCGATCGACTGGAGTTGCTTCTGCATCACCGCGGTGCTGGCGGCATCCGCCATTGCTTCAGCCGGTGACGCTGCCGCCGGGGTCGCTGGTTGCGGCGGCGTTCCGGCGGGGCCGGTCGTGGCGAGCGACTTGTTGGCAGGTGCCTTGGTGTTCGGGGGTAGCTCGCTCGTTCCGGCGAGGTTTTGCTTGGTCAGCACGCCGAGCCGGACGAGGGTCGAGGCGGTATAGTCCTCGCCGAAATAGGAACCCATGCCGTAGATGCTGCCGTAGTCCATCAGGTCGGCTTTCTGGAAGCCGCCCTTGCCAGCGACGATGTCGTCGCCCGACATGATCACATTGCCGGCCCGATCGGTGAACGCCTGCGGTTGCGGCGGCGCCTTTTCGTAGGTGAGAACCGTCGCCCAGCCGAGCAAGCCAAAGCAGATGATCGCGACGATGAGCAGCAGCCATTTGAGGACGTTGCTGATCGGGTCGTGCGTGGGCTGGGCGAGTTCCGTCGACGCCATAAAGGCTCCCCTGCTGAGCCCACCCCCGGCTGCTGGCTTACTGTAGTTAAGTTGCAAAAGGCAAGTATTCGCTGATCAGCGCCGGGTCGGGCAGCCGCCGCGACCACCCGCACAACTCGGCTCGCGGCCGAGCGTTGGGTTCATGGAAGGAGTTTCTTGAAATGAACGAGCGCGAGCACAATCGGCGCATCAATGACTCGCTGCAAAGCGGCGAAGGAAATCCCGCGTACGGCGAGGACAGCCGCGATTTCGGGGAAGGCGGACAGACTACCCTGGATCCCGATTCACGCGAAGAGCACGACATCCGCCGCGACCCGACGATCCCGCCGGGGCTGCAGCCGAGCGAGCGGCTGCCCGACGAACGCCTGACCGGCACCACGCGCCAAGACGAGAAGGACGAGCAATGAGCAGCAAGACTATTCCGAACCCGCCGGTCGGACCCGACGATCTGAAGCGAAATCCGGGGATTGGCCAATCGAAGGGCGCGTTCGCGACCGGCGAGGACCCGGAGGAGATCGCCGGCGAGAACACGGTCGTGGGCGACGTCGAGAACGATTCGACAGCCAATGACGGCGTGCCGCAGGAGGACCGCGGTCGGACAAACAAGTGAGACAATGAAAAAGGGCGGCCCCGATGGGGGACCGCCCTTCATCTCGTCATTCCCGCGAAAGCGGAAATCCCATTTGGCAGCGGGACCCCCGCCTTCGCGGGGGCGACAGCAGGTGGTTACTTCAGCTCGACCGTGCCGCCGGCGTCCTCGATCTGCTTCTTGATCTTCTCGGCCTCGTCCTTGTTGACGCCTTCCTTGACGGGCTTGGGAGCGCCTTCGACCAGCGCCTTCGCCTCGCCGAGGCCAAGACCGGTGATCGCGCGGACTTCCTTGATGACGTTGATCTTCTTGCCGCCGTCGCCGGTGAGGATGACGTCGAACTCGGTCTTCTCTTCGGCGGCCGGAGCAGCCGGGCCGGCCGCGGCCGGAGCCGCCGCAACGGCGGCCGCGGCGGAAACGCCCCACTTCTCTTCGAGCGCCTTGGCGAGGTCAGCAGCCTCGAGGACGGTCAGTTCGGAAAGCTGGTCGACCAGCGCATTGATGTCAGCCATTTGATACTCCTTGGTGGGGCCTCATCACCCCGATTGTCGTGCGTTGATAAAAGACTTGCGGCCTTACGCGGCTTCTTTCGCCGAATAGGCTTGGAAGATCCGTGCCAGCTGAGCGCCAGGCTCGTTGACCGTGCGGGCGATCTTGCTCGCGGGCGCCTGAATGAGGCCCACGATGGTCGCACGCAACTGATCGAGCGAGGGAAGCTCGGCAAGCGCCTTGATCCCGTTCACGTCGAGGATCGTGTCGCCCATCGCTCCGCCGACGATCTCGAACTTGTCGGTCGTCTTGGCGAAATCGACCGCCACCTTGGCGGCCGCGACGGGGTCTCCGGAAGTCGCAAGCGCGGTCGGGCCCTTGAGAAGGTCGCCGATCGGTTTGTAACGCGTGTCCTCGAGCGCAATCAGGGCAAGCCGGTTCTTCGCAACTTTGAACTGGGCTCCGGCATCGCGCATCTTCAGGCGCAGGTCCGTCGATTGCGCGACGGATAAGCCGAGATTGCGGGTGATGACCACCACGCTCGTCTCGGTGAAGACTTGCTTCAGCTCGGCGACCAGATCGGCTTTTTGCGAACGATCCATGCCAACTCCAAAAATTCGTCCGGACGGGTCCGAACGAGGTTCAACAAAGTCCCGCCGCAGCCGAGGCCGCGGCGAAACGTCCGTGTCCGTGGGGTTGGGATCGATGGCGCTGCACATGGGCAACGCACGACAAAGCGCAATGCGCTTCGAATGATTCCTGTCCCCGTCTAGGCTGCAGATTAAGTCCTCGCGTGAGCGGGGGCGGCAGCTGTCTCGGACGGCTTCGCTCCGGCACGAGGCCGGTGCGAGGGCGCGCCTATAGCGAAATGTGCCGTTCGATCAACCCTTAAGGATGCGCCGCGAGCCAGGCATTGGTCTCGGCGCGGATACGCGGGGCCTGCTCCGACTGGACGCGGATGCGGTCGATCGACTGCTGGATCGGCTTGCGGTCGCTCGGCGCGAGATTGGCGTTGGCATAGGCCTCGAGGATCGGGATCAGGGCAGCGTCCCGGCTCGAACCGGCGAGGCGCTGCATGAAGCGCGAGCGGCCCGAGATGTCGATCACCTGATTGACCTCGGTGAGGTGCGCGAGGACGAAATCGATCGCGAGGCGCGGATGCTGGTCGGCGACCGAGGTGATGATCCCGGCGCTCACCGTTTTGCCCGGTTCGGTGGTCAGCGCGAGGTCGAGCGCGCGGCGCGCGAGCGCCTCGTCGCGGGTGCGGCCGAGCAGCTGATAGAGCGAACTGCGCTCGACCGTGCCGGTGGTTGCCTTGGCCCGCTCGTGGATTGCATCCCACGTCGCGGCGTCAGCGTTGCGGGCGATGACGCCGAGCCAGGTCGACTTGAGCGAGCCCGGGATCGCGTTTGCATCCTGCTTCCAGGCGGCGAACAGCCGCGTCGCCTCGGCGAGCACGCGCGGGTCGCGATACTTGCCGAGCACGCTGATGAGGCTCGGCCGCAGCAGGGCATCAACAGTCGGCTCACCGGCGCGCGGCGCGAAGCCGAGCTCGCCGAGCCGCGGGCCGAAGGCTCGGATGACGCGCGCCGCGATCGCGGCCTGGGCGGCCGGATCGCCCTCGAGCCGGTCGTAGAGTCCGTCCCATTGCCCGACCACGCGCTGCAGCACCTTGGCGCTGCCCGTCGCGGGCATGGCGGCGAGGAAGTCGAGCCCGGGCTGCATGGGCTGGTAGCCGGCGAGCGACAGCGCCATGCCGTTGGCGATGAGCCCATATTGGTCGACCGGCTGGAGCTGCGGCAGCTTGGCGGCGAGCGCCTGGTCCTGCTGCGGCGTGTAGAGCGTGCGGTAATAACCATACTGACCGACATTGAGCAGCAGCGGACCGCAGCCAGGCACGGTCAGCTGAGTAGTCGGCCCGGTGGTGACGACTTGCACCGTCGAGCTGCCCGCAGTGGCCTTGACCGGCACGTGCCAGGCGAGCGGGGCGGCAGCGACCGCATCCTTGCGATCGGCCGAGAATTGGCCCTGCGTTAGGATGGCCATGGTCGCTCCGTTGACGCATTGCGTCGGCCCGACCGCGATCAGCGGGATTCCCGGTTGCCTGGTGAAGTCGCCGGCGATGGTCGTCAGGCCCTTCGCGCCTGCGGCTTCCTGCGCCGCCCAGAGATCGCTGGTGCGGGTGTTCTGATAGGCGTGCCTGGCGACATAGCGGCGGATGCCGTCGCGCCACACGTCGGGCCCGGCGAAATCCTCGAGCATCGCGATCACCGACTGGCCCTTGGAATAAGCAATCGTATCGAACGCCTGGTTTGCCTGCTCGACTGTGCGCACCTCCTGCACCACCGGGTGGGTCGAGTTGAGCGCGTCGAGCCCCATCGCCGCCTCGCGCGAGCCAACGCGGTCGATGTCGGCGCCCCAGTCGGGATGGAAATGCTCGGTAGTCTTGTTCTCCATCCAGCTGGCGAAACCTTCGTTGAGCCACAGATCGTCCCACCAGGCCATGGTGACGAGGTCGCCGAACCATTGGTGCGCCATTTCGTGCGCTTCGGTCTCGAAGATGTTCTGGCGCCCGGCCTCGGTGGTGATCGCCGGATCGTCGAGGATCGCATGTTCGAAAGTGAAGATGGCGCCCCAATTCTCCATCGCGGAGAAGAATTGCGACTGGCCCGGGCCGGCGACGTTGTCGAGCTTCGGGAGCGGGTAAGGCGTCCCGAAATAGTCGTTGTAATAGGGCAGGATCTGCGCCTCGGCGTCGAGCGCGTAATGGGCCTTGGAGCCGTTGCCGCGCGACACCACGATGCCGACCTCGCGGCCGCCCGCGGGTTTGGCGATGCGCTCGAAATCGCCGCTCGCGAAGAAGAGAAGGTACGACGACATGGTCGGCGTGGTCTCGAAGCTCACTTCCTTGAGACCCCCGGCAAGTGGCTTGCTCGACGCGGCGGGCATGTTGCTGACTGCCATTTGGCCGGCCGGCACGCGCGCGGTGAGGTCCCACGTTGCTTTATAATCGGGCTCGTCCCAGCTCGGCACGAAGCGACGCGCGTCAGCCGCCTCGAACTGGGTGAATAGCGAGCGCGCGTCCTTGCCTTCCTTGGTCTTGTAGTCGAGCGCGAACAGGCCGTTCGCCTGGGTGTTGATCTTGCCCGAATAGACGAGGTCGAGCCGGTACGAGCCGGTCGCGATCTGGCGCGGGAAGGTGATGGTCGCAGTTTGGGCGGCGGCATCGACGCTCACGCGGCCGACTAGCGCCGCGCCGCCCTTCGCCGGCCGCAGCGTAGCCGAGGCGAACTTGAGGTCGGCGGCGTTGAGCACGAGCTGGCGGGTCGCCTTGATCACCTCGAGGTCGATTGCGACGCGGCCGTCGAACGTCAGCTTCGACGCGTGCGGGATGACGGTCACCGCATAATGGTGCGGGATGGCCGTTCGCGGCAGCTGCGTCGGGACGCTGGGGTCGACCGTATCGGTCTGCGCGCGAGGCTGGGCAGCCAGTGGAGGAGCGATCGAGACGGCGGACGCAAGCAACAACGCAACAAACAACTTCACTTCACTCTCCCTCCACTGGGGCAACTCAAACGAAAAGGGCCGGGGCGCATTGCTGCGCCGCCGGCCCCTTTTCAATCAACCGTGCGGATCATCCAGCCGGCGCGACTTAGGCGCCCGCTACTTCCGCGAGGTCGATCTTGACCCCCGGGCCCATGCTCGAGCTGACGCTCAGCTTCTGGACGAACTTGCCCTTGGCGCCCGACGGCTTGTTGCGAATGATGGCGTCCATCAGCGCGGTGAAATTCTCCTTGAGGTCGCCCTCGGAGAAGCTCGCCTTGCCGATGCCGGCATGGACAATGCCCGCCTTCTCGACGCGGAACTCGACCTGACCCGACTTGGCGTCGTTGACCGCCTTGGCAACGTCCATGGTGACGGTTCCGAGCTTCGGGTTCGGCATCAGTCCCTTCGGGCCGAGTACCTTTCCGAGGCGCCCGACAATGCCCATCATGTCGGGCGTCGCGATCACGCGGTCGAAGTCGATCTGGCCGCCCTGAATGGTCTCCATCAGGTCTTCGGCGCCTACGACGTCCGCGCCCGCCGCCGTGGCCTCGTCGGCCTTGGCGCCCTTGGCGAACACCGCAACGCGGACGGTTTTGCCGGTGCCCTTGGGGAGGTTGACGACGCCGCGAACCATCTGGTCGGCGTGACGCGGATCGACGCCGAGGTTCAGCGCGACCTCGACCGTCTCGTCGAACTTGGCGGTGGCGTTGGTCTTGACGAGGTTCAGCGCCTCATCGACGCCGTAAAACTTCTCGCGATCGACCGCGGAAAATGCCTTCTGACGCTTGGTGAGCTTGGCCATGTGCTTAGCCCTCCACCACGTTGAGGCCCATCGCCCGGGCGCTGCCTTCGATGATCTTCGCTGCGGCGTCGAGGTCGTTGGCGTTCAAGTCCTTCATCTTGACTTCGGCGATGTCCCGCAGCTGCGAGCGCTTGATCGTTCCAGCTGGCGCCTTGTTGGGCTCGGCCGAGCCCTTCTGGATCCGGGCCGCCTTCTTCAAAAGGAAGGTCGCAGGCGGGGTCTTGGTCACGAACGAGAAGCTGCGGTCGGCGTAGACGGTGATCACCGTCGGGATCGGAGCGCCCTTTTCGAGCTCCTGCGTGGCGGCGTTGAACGCCTTGCAGAATTCCATGATGTTGACGCCGCGCTGGCCGAGTGCCGGGCCGATCGGCGGCGCCGGATTGGCGGTGCCCGCGGGCACCTGCAGCTTGATGTAGCCGGTAATTTTCTTTGCCATGTCACTCTCGAATTTCGGC
>Ga0207678_10004042_pt1 | contig 13194 bp, 10 predicted proteins | sample KBSC63metaG_FD_184319 | JGI IMG/M metagenome (GOLD analysis project Ga0207678, IMG submission 184319) | Corn rhizosphere microbial communities from Kellogg Biological Station, Michigan, USA - KBS C6-3 metaG (SPAdes) (version 2) | ecosystem: Host-associated > Plants > Roots > Rhizosphere > Soil ... | reverse complement strand
GTGTTAAACTACGCCTTCCAGTCGCGAGGTGGAGCAGTCTGGTAGCTCGTTGGGCTCATAACCCAAAGGTCGCAGGTTCAAATCCTGCCCTCGCAACCAAAGACTTCTCGGTGCTCACAGGCACTTGCGAATCCCGCTTCAAGCGGGATTCGTCGTTTTGGGGCGGGCAACGAGCCAGGCTGACGACACCATTGGCGGCCCGACGCTGCCACTCAATGAGCGACCCTACTCCGCTTCCGATCCCGGTGAGCCCGTCGTCGTCACCCGTGTCGATTCGGGAATTGACGACCCTGGGTTTCCTGCTGGCGTTGGCAACCGCGACGCCGCTGATCCGCTACCGGTTTTATGGCGACATCTTCGCTGCGTTCGACGACCGGCTCTACCAAGCGGGCGTACTCGCCTTCAACTATTTCGAGTTCGGCCCGATCCGACGCGGTCTCGCCGGATCGATCGTCTACCTCCTCGGCCACGACATCCTGAGGGCCAGCACCTGGTTCTTCCTGTTGTCGGCGGGCGCTGTCGCCCTGCCCGTGATCTGGCTGTACCGGGATCTTCCCCTTCCCCGGCTCGCCCGCTTTGCATTCGCCGCAACGATCGTGGCGATCATGCTGCGCTGGGCCGGAGACATCGGCCGCACCGACATGCTGGTGTCCGCCGGCATCGCAGTGGCCGCGATCGCCGCGGCGCGCGGCCGCCTCGGGCTGGCGGCCCTGATGCTCGGCATCGGATTGATGATCCACGAGACAAGCGTGATCTTCGGCGTTCCGCTGCTGGTGGCGATCCTGATGCGTCCCGACGGGTGGTCGGCAGCTTCGGCCGCATCGAAGCGGCAGGGCGCCGCGGTGCTCCTGCTGTCGCTCGCGCTGTACATCGGCATGACCCACCTGCCGCACGCCAGCGACACGGTGATGTCCGAGGTGGTGCGTGCCAAGTTCGCGCCCACGAAATATGTCGACTGGGCGGTGTACTTCGCGCTCAGCGGCTTGCGTGGCCTGCAGACGAATCTGTGTCAGAACGGCCAGGATCCGACCTACTGGATGCACCCGGCCGGCGGCCTGCTGCTCGTGGCGTTGACGACCGTGGCCCTGGGATGGAACCTCAGGCGGGACGCAGCGCTGACGGCAGTCGCGACATTGCCGCCCTTCATCTTCCTGTCGATCTTCACGAACGACATCTCCCGCTGGGCCATGTTCGCGATGTTCAATGTCTGGCTGCTGCATGCCGTGGCCCACCGTCGCGAAGGGCGTCGCACGTTCAGCGAGCGGGAAGCGCTGCTGGTGGCGGTAATACTGCTGGTCCTCACCAGCAACAAGCTCGGCACCGCGCCGACGCCGATCTATTCGCCGAGCCCGGTGCTCGAACGCATCGCGGTGCGGCTGTTCCGGACCGGGCCGACCCCGAACGTCGAGGACGCGCTCAAGCGCTGCGACCCGACCTGGCACGACTTCGTGCTGGCCCCCGACCGCGCGTCCAAGGCGCCCCGTTGACGAGGTGGCGCGAAATGCAAGGTGCCTCGGCACGAACGAGAGCGCCCGCCGTCGGATGAACGCCGTCTGGCGCGCCGTCCGACCCGATCGGCTGACGCTGGCGTCGTTCGCCGTGTTGACGATCGTGGTCGTGGCGATCATCGCCGCGCCGCACCTGACGCAACTGCGCCGCGACGGCCTCGAGGCCACGCTGGCACAGCTCTATGACGCTGCGTTGTACAGCCGTGTCGTCATTCGTGTCGACTACTTCCACGATGGCTTCGTACGCCGGGGTCTCAGCGGCACGCTGCTGGCGCTGATGCCGGTCAGCCCGCAGCGCCAGATCTTCTGGTTCGTCGCCGGCTCGCTGGTCTTCCTGCTGGTGCCGTTGGCGCTGCTGGTCCGGCGGCTCGTCGCGGGTTCGCCGGCACTCGCCAGTGCCTACCTGATCGCGACGCTGCTCCTTTCGCCACAGACCTTTCTGGCCTGGTCGCACGACCTGGTCCGTACGGACCTTCTGGTCGCCGGCTTCCTGGCCTGGGCCATGCTGTTCGCAGTTCGGCGCAATTGGGGGCTCTCGATCGCCGCGATCGTCACTGGCTTCCTGGTTCACGAGACCGCGTTCCTGTTCGGCGCCGGCCTGCTCACCGCGGCGCTGTGGCTCGACAGCCGCGACGGGGGGCTGCGACGCTCTCGCGCGATCGCCCTCGCGTCGACCTTGGCCGGCACGGTCTGTGGGCTCGCGCTGCTGCAGGCCGCCGCCACGGTGGACGGCGCCACGCTGGCGCAACGCCTGGTCGAGGCCTTTCCCACCTCGCACGACGGCGCGATCGACCGCGACGTCGCCGTCTACATGGCGGCCGGCGGGCTGCGGGCTCTGAAGACGGCCATGTGCTACAACTTTTCTCTGGACCAGGGCTACGCCCTGAAGTGCCTGTTCGGCGTCGGCCTGATCGCTCTCTATCTGGTGATCTTGCCCACGCGAAAGCACCTGTATGTCTGTGCCGCCGCGATCCTCGCGCCGACGCTGTTCCTGATGGTCGTCGCCAATGACATCGGCCGCTGGCTGATGCTCGCGGTGTTCTGCACCTGGCTGATGTCGGCGTTCATCGTCATCCGCGAGAGCGGCCGCGTCGCCGTCTCGTCGCGTGCGACCGTTGCCGGCGCGGTCGTCATCGCGGTGTTGCTGATGGGGGGATACACGCCCTACAACGACGTCAATCTGGCGGCGCGCGAGCTCATCGCGGCGCGACGGCCCAATACGGTGAACACCCTTGAGGAGTGGCTGGCGCGCTGCGATCCCGCATGGCGGACGGTCGTTTACGGCCGCTAGACCAGGGCCATCGGATTCTCGGCACCGCTGCGTTGCCTCGCGCCGGTCGGCGCGAAGATCAAAGCTTCAAGCGAACGAAGACCCGCTCGGGAACGAGGCGAATGATCGCCATGATCCAGCGCCAGAACCAGGGTGTGTAGACGACGCCGAAGCCATGGTCCAGCGCCCGCACGATGTCTTCGGCCACTCGTTCCGGCCGCGCCCACAGCGGGCCCTTCTTGAACGACGCGGTCATCGGCGTGTCGACGAATCCCGGCTCGATGGTCAGGACGCGAACGCCCTTCGTGTGAAGCCGGTTGCGCAAGCCCGAGGCGAAGACGGTCACGGCAGCCTTGGCCGCTCCGTACACGTAGTTGCTCGCCCGGCCGCGGTCGCCGGCCGGGGACGACAGGACGGCGATCGCGCCCTGTCCCTGGCTCTCGAAGCGGTTGGCGAGGTCGGTCAGCAGCGCGATCACCGACCGCGCATTCGTGTCGAAAGCGGCGACGGCGATCTCGGCGGAACGCTCGCTCGCGGCCTGATCGGGCAGGACGCCCCAGGCGACGAGCGCGGCATCGAAGCCTCCGAAAGCGGCGAACGCGTCCGCGATCACTTCGGCGTGACGCGGCAGGTCGCGCGCATCGAGCAGGGCGACGCGGACGTCGGCCGCGCCGCGAACGCGCAGATCGCTGGCGTTCGCCTCGAGCGCCTCGGCACGTCGCCCGACGAGCACGATCGATGCGTGGGCAGCCGCGAAGCGGCGGGAGACGGCGTGGGCGATGGCCGACGTGGCGCCGACGACGAGAATGCGTTGCGGCATGTCGCCTTTCAGTGACCGACGAGGCGACGTGACATCTGCGACGAGATGCCCGGGTCGCGAAAGTGCGAGAAGTCTTGCCACTCGGGATACCCGTGCAGCAGGAGGCCGGCAGGCATGAACGCGTCCTTGGCCGGGTACACGCGGCCGTCCGCGGCGTCGACGATCGCGCACAGGCGCTGCAGCAACGCCAGCGTCGTCGGCCCGAGGTTCGGGAAGTCGAGCGCGAGGGTCGTGCCGGCCATCGGAAAGCTCAGCATGCCGGCCGCGGGTCGGGCGCCGAATGTCTTCAGGACCGACAGGAAGGACCCTTGTCCCGAGCCCGCGATCGCCTGCAGCAACTCTCGGACAGCTGCTTCCTGATTCGCCGTGGGCACGACGCACTGGAATTGATAGAAGCCGCGCGGACCATAGAGGCGGTTCCACTCCAGCAGCGTGTCGAGCGGATAGAAGAAGGGCTGGTAGTGTTTCGTCGAGCGCTCGGGGCCGGCCCGGTTGACCCGGTAGTAGAGGGCGTTGAAGGCGCGCATCGACAGCCGGTTGACGAGGGGCATCGGCGGCGTGAACGGCACGCGCCTGGACGGCCGGGTCGGCGCCTCCTCGCCCGAGCCGACATGGTTGCCTGCGAAGAAGATGCCCCGGGGCTCGCCTTCGCGCAGACTGCCGCAATCGATCCACGAGACGGTGTACTCCCACTCCTGGATGGATGCGTCCGAGAGCGCGAAGAACTGCTCGAGACTCTGGAACGCGTGTCGCTCGCATTCGATCCACGGCCCGGCAACGGGTCGGAGGCGAAACCTCGCGGCAAGGACGAGGCCGGTCAGCCCCAGGCCGCCGACCGTGGCGCGAAACCACTCCGGCTCCAGGCCGGGCCCGCAGACGATCCGGCTGCCGTCGGTTCGCAGCAGCGTGAGCGACTCGACGTGGTCGCCGAAGCAGCCGTTGCGGTGATGGTTCTTGCCGTGCACGTCGTTGGCCACCGCGCCCCCGACCGTGACCCATTGCGTGCCCGGGGTGACGGCGGGGAACCAGCCGCGAGGCAGCGCAACGTCGATCACCTCCTTGAGCGTGACCCCGGCTTCGCATTCGATCACGCCGGTTCGGTCGTCGAAGGCGAGGAAGCGATCGAGCCCGCGCGTCGCCCACAGGATTCCGCCGGCGTTGAGGCAGACGTCGCCGTAGCTGCGCCCGTTGCCGAAGGGCAGGCCGGGCTGCCGCGACTCGGCGATTCGCTTGCCGGCGCTGCCAGCCTCGTCGAGGTCGACCACCTCGTGCAGGTCGCGCGACAGCCGTCCCCACGAGGACACCGGTCGCATCACCAGGGCAGCCCGGCCGCGAGCATGACGCCGAGGAACGCCACGATGGTCAGCAGGCTCAGGCCGTCGGTCATCGCGAAGACAACCGGGTCGTCGTGCATCTCGCCGCGATGCGCCTTCACCCACATGCGGCTGATCCAATAGAGCAGGATCGGCACTGTCAGCCAGACGACGGCTTGGTGCGGGTACAGCCGCTCGATGGAGTCGCCGTTGATGTAGAGCGCCATGACGAGCACCGCCGCAAAGCCCGAGGTGATGCCCAGCGTCTCGATCAGCGGCAGATCGGAGGTGAGATAGTCGCGGCCCTGCGCGTCCTGGCGGCCTTGTTCGAGCACGATCGCGAGTTCGGAGTAGCGCTTGACAAAGGCGAGGCTGAGAAAGAGGAAGAGCGATAGCGCGAGCAGCCAGAAGCCGGGCCACATGCCGGCAGCGGCGCCGCCGGCGATGACCCGCAAGGTATACAGCGACGCCAGCGCCAATGCGTCGACGAGGACCTTGCGCTTGAGCAGGAAGGTATAGAGCAGCGTCAACACCAGATAGACGCCGAGCCAAGCCACGAAGGCCGCGCTTGCCGCCAGCCCCAACGCGAACGCGCTGACGAGACAGGCGAGGCTCACGACAAGGCCCGCCACCGGTGACAGGCTGCCGGCAGCGAACGGCCGGTTCCGCTTGCGCGGGTGGACGCGGTCGTTCTGGATGTCGACGAGGTCGTTGAGGACGTAGACCGATGACGCGCAAAGGCCGAATGCGAAGAAGGCGACGACCGTCGACGCCAGCAACGGCAACTCCAGGAAGCGGTGGGAGGCCAGGAGCGTCAGGAAGACGAGCGCGTTCTTGACCCACTGGTGCAGGCGCAGCGCACGCAACCAGACGCGCAGGCCGGCAGGCGTCCGCGCGAACTCGCGCTCGACCGTGGCGCCAAGGGATGCGGCGCGACGCACCGCCGCGCTCGCCGCCACCGGCACGGCTTGCCGCGCCTGCTGCCAGACCGGAGCGTCGTCGTGCGAATTGCCGGCGTAGTCGAAGCCGCGCGCGCCGAAGCGCCGCACCAGGGCCTCGGCCTTGCGATGCGACGACAGGTTGATGACGCCGTCGCTGGCCATGACCTCGTGGAACAGGCCGAGGTGGTCGGCCACCTTCTGCACGAACTTGGAGTCCGATGCCGAGCACAGCACGATGTGCCGGCCGCTCGCATGCTCGGCGCGGATCCATTCCAGCAGCTCCGCGTGATACGGCAGCGTGGCGATGTCGAGCTCGACGCGGTCCGCGATCTGGCGCTTCAGCTGCGCCTTGCCCTCGAAGAGCCAGAACGGCAGCCGCCATGCCAGCCACGGCTGTTGTCCGACCAGGCTCAGCGTCGATTCATGCAAGAGGTCGGTGCGCACGAGCGTGCCATCGAGGTCGATCACGAGCGGCGGCTCGCCTGACGTCGCGGCTGCCAGGCGATCGCCGCCGATGGGAACGGCTGTCATCGGGCGGACGGGTCGGCCACCAGCGCCGCCAAGTGAGCGCCGAGGCGCAGGCTCTCGGAGATCGATCGGTCCTCCGGGTAGTAGTGAGACGTGTCTGCCAGGAACAATCCGTCGATCTGGCTGCGCATCGCCGGCAGCTTGGCGTAGAAGCCCGGCGTGCAGACCGTCTGCGAATAGTCGTAGCGCGATGCCGCGCTGGCGATCACGTCGCCGCGATCGAAGTCCGGGCGGATGGCCTGCAGGGCGGCCAACGTCTCCTCGATGAAGGCGCTGAAGTCGCGTCGGTATTTCGGGTGGGTGCGGGGCATGTAGAAAGGCGCGTACAGGATGAAGCTGCCATCGAGGGGATTCAAGTTCGAGTACTCGATCAGCCCGGGAATCTCTATGCGCGGGTCGTTGATGTTCATCCAGAAGTTGCGCGAGAACCGCCGCTTGAGCTTGAGCAGGACGCAAACGACGCCGACATTCTCGATCGCTGCGATGCGCGCCTTCTCGTCGGCCGGAAGCCCCGGGACGAGAGGAACGACATAGGGCAGCGGGATGGTCGAGACGACCGCGTCGAACGGACGGTGCTGTCCTGCGATGCGCACGCCGGTCACGCGGGACGGCGCGCGGGAATCGTCGACGTCGACCGACTCCACGGCGGCGCTCAGCTCGATCGTGCCGCCCAGCTCGCGGATCCGGCTCGCAATCCGCTCGAGCAAGACTTCCGAGCCGCCTTCGAGATAGCCGAGCCGCTCCTGGAAGATGCTTCGGCGCGACAGCGCCACGCGCTTGATCCGCGTTCCGAGCCATGCCGCGGAGAGGCTGTCCGCCTTCTCGTAGAACTTGTAGTGGAACAAGGAGCGCCACATCACGTCGTACACCCTCGGGCCGATCCAGCGCTTGAGCCACTCGGTCGAGCTGAAGGCGTCGTAGGGGCGCCAGTCGGTGATCGACTTGGCCCGCAGCAGGTGCAGGCCGTAGCGCACCTTCTCGACCAGCGTCAGCCCCGGGAAGCGCAGCAGGCCGAGGGGGTGGCCCCAGTCGTACAACGTGCCGTTGTAGTAGAAGCCCATGTGCGTGTCGGCCCAGCGCAACTGCTTCTCGAGGTCGAATTCCTTCAAGTACTTGAACGTGAATTCGTCGGGAGCACAAACGAAGTGGTAGTAGCGTTCAATGCGCGTGCCGTCGAAATCGATCTGCGCCGACATGCCGCCGATCCGGTCGTCGCGCTCCAATACCGTCACGCGATGGCCCGACTTGGCCAGCTCGTAGGCGGCGGCCAGACCCATCGGTCCGGCGCCGATCACGGCGGTTCGGGGGCGCGCAAGGTCGGTCATGGGAAGTCCGGTCGATCCAGCGCCGGGCGCCTTCGACAGGAATCCGGACCGGCCGACGCCCGAGGCGCCTGGGTCGCGCTGGCGCCGGGCCCCTGGCGCGCTGGTTCAGGACTGGCCGAAGGAATAGCGGCGATGGCCATAGAAGGAAGTGAGGGAAGCAAGAGCAAGGCCGGCAATATGCGCCACCAGCCCGGGATAGGTGTCGAAGCCGACCCGCGGGAAGACGAGGCGTAGCAATCCGACGGCCACGACCCAGGTCACGATGAGTGAAATCACGTTGACGATCGTGAAGCGGGCAAGTTCGTTCGACATTCGGCGGCCCGAGCGCTCGAAGACGAAGCTGCGGGTCAGCAAGAAAGCGGTCAGCATCCCGCACAGGTGCGATACGACGATCGCTGCTTCGTACGGCATGATGCGCGAAAGCAGGACGCGCGACCCGAGATTGACCGGCACGGACAGGCCGGCGGCCACCAGGAACTTGAGGAACTGCCACCGCGTCTCGCCCTCGGCGGTCATGGCGAAGGCCTGTCACGAGGTTGCAGCACCGTCAGGGAGCCGGCGCGAAAGACGCGCACGAAGTGCGCGGCGAGGTAGTCGTCCAGGACCGTCACGCCGCTGGAGCGTGCGCTTGCGTTGGGCTCCGAGACGTCGTCCCATTCGCTGTCGAGCACCACATAGGCCAGTGGCTGGGCGCTCAGCTCCCGGACCATCTCCGCTTGCACGTCGTCGCGTGTCTGGACACCGGGATGAAGGTCGTGCCAGCGCGTCGGCGCGTCGACCGCGGCGGCGAAGGTCAACGCCAGGTTGGCCGCGAAGATCTTGTCGTGGCGCCCGAGGCCCACGTAGACGCGTTGACCCGAAGCGCCGTGCTGGAGCAGGTACGCGGCGACCGCCGACGCGTCCGGCTCCAGCTGCAGGCAGCGCAGTCGCGCAACCACGGGCTCGCTGCAGAGCGCCTGGGCATGCCGCATCCACCGATCCGACACCAGTGCATTGGTCGGCGAGCCGCCAGCCGATCGTTCCATCGCCGTGATGACCGGCTTGACGAGCAAGGCGGCACAGGCCAGAGCCGCAGTGCTTGCCAGGAACAGGCGCCATGCCGGATCGCGTGCCCGCGCGGTGGCGGCGCCCAGAACGGCGACCGAGACGATGAGTGACGCACCCATGTGCAAGGGGGACACCCTCACCACGCCCTTCAGGAAAAACAGGGCGCCGAGCAGGACGAGCATGCCGAACAGGCGGTTGCGCGCACCGGCCTGCTCGGCCTCGGCGCCGGCGTCGCCGGTTGCGGTCGAGCGCGGCGATCCGCGAGCAAGGAGCTCGGCGGCGACGGCGCCTCCCATCACGACCAGAGGCAGGTAGACGATCAGCGGGCCGATCCTGTCGAGCGAGCGGGCCTGCACTGCGCCCGCGATCGCATCGACGATCGACGGAAATGGCAGGGCCCGAACATCGGGGTAGACCGAGAACGGTATCTCCACGAAATCGCGATAGAGCTCGGCCGCCGGGACGTTGACAGCGAAGAACGCCACGACCGGACCGAGGCTGATGGCGTAGCCGGCGCCACCCAGCCGACCAGGGCGAGCACGCGAGCGCGGCCGAGTCCCGTCGAGGCGCTCCCAGCGAGCTGGCTCATGAAGACGGCGGAGGCCAGCAGGGCGTAGGCACCCAAGTCGTGACGAAAACAGGTCGCGATCCCGAGGGCGACGCCCGCCAGGAATGCCGACGCGCGCCGCGCATCGATCGAGGCGCGGTGGAGGGCCAAGACCGCGGCGAGCGACGCCGCCATGGCCGGGAACAGCGGTGCCGAGTAGCTGCGCAGATAGAGGAGCAGGCCGAGCGAGAGCACGCCGGTTGCCAAGGCCGCGGTGCGGCGACCGAACTGCAGGACCAGGGCGACGACGAGCGTCGCAATGGCCGTCTTGGCGGCGATATCCAAGCCGCGCTCGACGAGGGCGAGCTCCCCGAACACTCTGAAGAGCCCTGCGAGCAAGTAGTAGCTGCCCGGTCCGTAAAGGGTCCAGAAATCGCGGTAGGGCATCTCGCCGCGCAGGACGCGATCGGCGCCCACCAGCACCAGGCCTTCGTCATAGGTGCCGACCGTCGCATCCATCCAGGCCAGTTGGGCAGCGACGCAGACGAGCACCAGGCCGATCCAAGGGACGCGGCAGCTCGCTTCTCCGGAAATGCAGGCACGCGCGGGTCCGCGGATCAATGGCACGATTCTCGCCTCACGCGGTCGTGAATAATGATCGGAGAGGGGACTCTACGTGACGGTGCATGGGCACGCTCGCCAGCTCCCCTCATTCAAGGTGTTTTCCCGTTCGGCGGTCGCGCGCAAGCTCGCAGCCGCGCCCGCGCTTGTTCCGTCGCTGGTCGCCACCACGAGGGCAGCGACTCTCAGGTCTCCACATTGAACGTTCCCGTTCGCTCCGACGTTGCCGGCGGAGAGCCTCGCTACCGATTCGGCTTCGTGCTCAACACGACGATCGGCAACCTCACCCGGTTCGAGAACCTGCGCAAGTATGCGACGCGCGATCTCGAAGTGAGTTGCTCGTGGACGCCGGTGAATCACCTCATGAGTGTCGGTGCCGAGGCCAACCTGCGCGGCCTGCCCTGGGGCTTGGCCGTGCGGCTGTGGGTGTTGCGGCAAATGTGGCCCGCGCTGCGCACCCTGTCCCGCCAAGACGTCGTCATGCTCCACTTGTTCGAGGCCGAGATCGCCTGCGTGGCGCGCAGCCACCTCTTCCGGCGCCCGGCGCTCGTCAGCAGCACAGACGAAGCCCCCATTGTCGATCCCGTCACCTACCCGGTCTACCCGAATCAAAAGAGCAAGCCGCCCTGGCGACGAAGGTTTCGACTCTGGCTCGATCGCTGGCGCGCGTCCCGCATCGACGCCTTCATTCCATTTTCCGAGTGGGGCGGGCGCATCATCGAAGACAGCTGCAACGTCCCCCGCGAGCAGATCTTTCCGATTCACGTCGGCCTCGACCTCGAGGTGTGGATTCGCCCCGGCGCGGCGCGCAAGGCGCCGGACGCGCTGCCGCGCATGCTCTTCGTAGGCGCTGATTTCGATCGCAAGGGAGGAGACTTGCTCCTGCGTGTGTTCGAGCGGCACTTTGCGGATTCGGCAGAGCTTCACATCGTCTCGTCGCAGGCCCCCGACGATCTTCCCAGCCGCGTTCACGTTCATCGGGACATGCAACCGAACGACGCCCGCCTGATCGCCCTCTACGCGAGTGCCGACTTGCTGGTATTGCCCACCCACGCGGACTTGGTGCCCTGGGCGGTCCTCGAGGCGATGGCCATGCAGTTGCCGGTGGTGAGCACGTGCGTTGGCGCGATCCCCGAGCTCGTCGTGCATGACGTCACGGGGCTCATCGTGCCGGCAGGCGACGCCGAAGCGCTGGCCAACGCCATCGCGCGTCTGCTGTCCGACCCGGAGTTGCGTCGGACCATGGGACAGCGCGGCCGTGAACGCATCGAGAACGACTTCGATGCGGCCATCAACGTACCCCGCATTCTCGCCATCATGAAATCACTCGCTGACAGTCGACGAGCTGCACCCGGCGCAGGGACCTGAACGACCGACTCCTTCGCGCCGGGGACCGCTCCAGAGGGCTGCTCGATCAAGCGCTCGACAGCGGCGACATCGATCGATAGCGATCCAGGACCGTGAATGCCTCCGCCATCGGCAAGTGCGGGGTGCCGTCAAGGAATCGGTGCATGGCCGCGTCGTGCTGCGCCTTGTCGTAGGCGGCCGCCTGGGGCCGCAGGCTGTGATCGACCGACACCGCGTCGATGATTCCCATCCGGAGCGAGCGCCGCTCGATCGCCAGGGGCCAGACCAGATCCAGCCCCCACAGTTGCTGCGGATGGGCGAACGGCAGCAGGGCGGCGGCCGCGTCGCGGCGAAACGAGACCAACGGCCCGCATTCGACGAAGCGCGTGCGCCGTGCCAGCAGCCAGGGACGGCGCAGGGCGATCGCGTGGTCGAAGTGGCTGTGCCACGCTCGCGCCGGTTGCGCCAAGGCGAAATCGAACGCTTCCTGATAGGCCAGGAAGGACGGCAGGAAGTGGCGCGGAAGATAGATGTCGTCGTCGACCACCAGGACGTAGTCGAAGTCGCCCGTGTCGATGTCGTCGAGGACCCGGTTCAGCAGCACGAACTTCGGCAGTGCGGTCTCGACCTGAAGGACGGTGACCCGGCCGAGCTCGCCGCCGGTCGATGCCGGCCCGATGGCGACCCAGCGCTGCACGACTTCGATGTTCGGGTGAAATTGCGCGAAGGCCCGGGCGAGGTGCTCGGCCGAGTGATCTCGTGCTGCGAGGTAGACGCCGACAACGAGAACGCGTCGTGGCGCACCGGGAAGAGTCCCGCCCGACGTGGCAGCCGATGAACGCAAGAACAGTCGATGCCGCAGGTCGCGAAACGGCAAGCTCCGCACGACTCCCCGTGCGATTCGAGGCAACAGCTTCACGGGTGAGCACCTTGCACTGTCGGAGCCATTCGACCATCGCTTCATTGACCGCGCCACGTCGGCGCTGGCCGGCAAATTCTCGCGGATCGCCGCCCGCCGAAGCTGCGGCACGGCACGCGGCAGGCCGACGCCATCAACCGGTCGCCGCAAGCCGCTGAGCTGCGGAGGCGCTCCGTCTTGCCCGGGGGCGTCGAGGGTCAGGCCTAGCCGAACGGCCGATGCCGGAACCACCCGCGCCTCGGAACGAAAGCGCGATTCGCCGAGCGTCGATAGTATCTGCGTCGAGAAGACAAGACGTGCCAACGCAGCGCGTCCTTTCAGGGAGTCGTCGATGTCGAAGATGTTTTGCTTGCCTTCGCGCTCCGGGGGCGAGTCCCGGACGTTGTCCATCGCATCCAAGGCCCGAGCCCTCGCTTTCGCGTCAGCGGCGATCGTCCTTGCGGTGCCGTCGCTCAGCGGCTGCGGCGACCCCGCCGACGCGCAGGTCGGCCCGCCACGCGCGCCGCCGGTCAGCGTCGCGCCGGCGGTGCAGCGTACCGTCACCGAGAGCGAGGAGTTCAGCGGCCGTCTCGAAGCGACCGAGTACGTCGAGCTGCGGCCGCGCGTCGCCGGCATCATCGACAAGGTCCATTTCGTCGACGGCGCCTTCGTCAAGAAGGGCGACCTGATGTTCACGATCGATCCGCGCCCGTTCGAGGCCGAGGTCGCGCGCGCACAGTCGACACTGGCGTCGAACAAGGCGAAGGTGGAACTCGCGCAGAGCGAACTGGTGCGCGCCCAGAAGCTGCTCGACTCGCAAGCCGTGTCGCGCCAGGAGGTCGACCAGTGGACGTCGGGCTCGCGCACCTCGCAGGCCGACATGCTCGGCGCCGAGGCGGCGCTGCGCGTCGCGCGGCTCAATCTCGAGTACACGGCGGTGCGAGCGCCGATCGCGGGTCGCACGTCGCGCGCCAACATCACGGTCGGCAATCTCGTCAACGAGCAATCGGTGCTCACCACGATCGCCGG
>Ga0207678_10004041_pt1 | contig 13198 bp, 8 predicted proteins | sample KBSC63metaG_FD_184319 | JGI IMG/M metagenome (GOLD analysis project Ga0207678, IMG submission 184319) | Corn rhizosphere microbial communities from Kellogg Biological Station, Michigan, USA - KBS C6-3 metaG (SPAdes) (version 2) | ecosystem: Host-associated > Plants > Roots > Rhizosphere > Soil ... | reverse complement strand
GGCGGCGTCTTTGTCAGCCGAAACGGCGGCCTGATCTGGATCCAGATCAGCGCAGGCCTGGAGGGCAGCGACATCTTCAGTCTCGGCCAGGCTTCCGACGGAACCATCGTCGCCGGAACGACCCACGGTATCTACCGCCTTCAGGGGCAGGTATGGAGCCGCGTGGAAGACGTCTCCCTTATTCCTTCGCCCCAAGTCAGCCCCAAAGCGGGCGCGAGACACCCGCACAGAGCAGCCGTGGCCGTCGCTAAACGGACGCGTGGTGGCTCCTTTGACGGCAGCGTCAGCGGAATCGCCCGCGCGGGCGACACCCTCTACGCCGCATCGTCAGACGGCCTGCTCAAGAGCGTAACCGCCGGATCGAGTTGGAATCTCGCGCCAGGGCTCGAGAAGCAGAGCTGGCGCTTTGTCGCCGCAGATCGGTCCATGGCTGCTGTGGCGACCCTTAATTCCGTGTCCATGACGATCGACAGCGGCAAACGCTGGAGATCGGTTTCCCTCCCCCCAGCTGTTCAGCAACTCGGCGCTATCGCCGTCGATGGTGCCGGCGGTCTATGGATCGGCGGACGCGAAGGCGTCTTCTTCTCGGAAGATGAGGGCGCAACCTGGCACACCATCCAGCGCCTCACCATCCATGATGTCAGCAGCCTCTTCTACGACGCACATTCTCAGCGCATTCTGATTACGGCCAATAACAAGAACACCATCGTCTACGCCGTGCATCTGCCGGACAAGAAGGTGCAGTATTGGAATGCCGGCTGGTCGCTCAGGATGGCCCGGCCTGTCGGCGACCATCTGGTCGGAGCGACCTTATTCGACGGTATCGTCGTCCAGCCGCGAATGGTTGCATCCAGGGAAGTGCCCAGCAACGCGGAAGCGTCCGTCAAGCCGGAGCCATCGGCAAAACCGGAGATGCTGGCCAAGCCATAGAGGAATAGAATCGTATTATTATGAGTCTTCCGTCCACAGCCGCGCGGTCCCGCTATGGGTTTCAAACCGACGATACTACCCTCTTGCCCATAGCGGAGAAGGTACAGCGTGGCGAGCGGCTCAACTTTGAAGATGGTGTGACCCTCTATCGCAGCGGGGACATTCTCGCGGTCGGATGGCTGGCCAACCTGGTTCGTGAGCGGATGCACGGTGACCTCGCGTACTTCAACGTCAATCGCCACATCAATCCTACGAACGTCTGTGTTGCCTCCTGCCGTCTCTGCGCCTTCGGACGTAAAAAGGGCGAGGCCGGAACCTACACAATGGCGCTCGAAGAAGCATGGGAGACCGCGGGTTCCGGCTATTCCGAAGCCATCACCGAGTTCCATATCGTCGGTGGCCTGCATCCCGACCTTCCTTTTGAATACTTTATGGACCTGGTGCGCGGTCTCAAGCAGCGCTTTCCCAAGGTTCACATCAAAGCTTTCACCATGGTCGAGGTGGCATTCCTGGCCAAACGCGGCAAAATGACCATCCCCGAGACCCTGCAGCGCATGAAAGATGCCGGGGTTGACTCCATGCCTGGCGGCGGGGCGGAGATCTTTGCCGACCGCGTTCGCCACATTATCTGCGATCACAAGATCGACGGCGGCGAGTGGCTGGAGACAGCACGCACCGCCCATAAACTGGGGCTGCGTTCCAACGCAACCATGCTTTACGGGCATGTCGAAAACGACGAGGACCGGGTCGACCATCTTTTAAAACTTCGTGCCGTCCAGGACGATACTGGCGGCTTCCAAACCTTCATTCCGCTGGCCTTCCATCCCGACCACACCGCGCTGGCCCACATCCCTCGGACTACCGGGATGCTCGACATCAAGCAGATTGCCATTGGCCGGCTGATGCTGGATAATTTCGCCCATATCAAAAGCTACTGGCAGATGGTTTCGCCCAAAATGGCGCAGATCGCTCTTCGCTTCGGTGCCGATGATATCGACGGCACTGTCGTCGAGGAGAAGATCTATCATGACGCCGGAGCGAAGACCCCCCAAGGCATGCGTCGCGCTGATCTGGTGCGCCTCATCACCGAGGCTGGCCGGGTGCCTTTTGAGCGTGACACCCTGTATCGCGCCGTGACCCGCAGCGAGGATACCTTCACCGTAGCCGTTTGATCCTCAGGGATTTTGCAGGGGAGAGCAAATGAAAAAGTTTGCTCTTTGCATAGTTCGTGGGAAAATATTTTCCCAGAAAATCCCCTTATCACCACCTCGCATCCCGGAAAATACCACAATCCGGTGATTTTTTTCGGACCTCTGTTTGGCAACCCACGTGCAATTTAGAAGCCTGTACCAAGCAACCTTTTTGATCGGGACAACAACACGCGTTGTCGTTTTAGGGCTAAGTTCCGTTTTCAGGGCCAGTACCGGTACGCCGTATTTTGACTTCTAATTTTGGAGATTCTCCATGTACATGTTCCTTATGCCTTCCATGCTTGCAATCCTCGTTATCGGAATCATCCAGCTTCGCGATCAGTTCGCCGTATCTGAGTAACGCATCTGCCTCAAAGCTGCTCGATTGACACATTTTTCTGCCTTACTTGCCGCCCAACTCCCAGGTCTCAAACGGAACGGTAAGTAGCAAGAGGAGCCGGATTCACCCGGCTCCTCTTCGCCACTGCCGTCGACCAATAAGTCTATTTCGCCTGCAGCACCGCCACCCCGTAGTGCTCCAGTGAGACTGTGTTCTCGTCCTTGTCTTCGAGGACGTCATGCATGGTTGACGGCAGCTTTACGGTCTGCCGTTCCTTGTTGAAGTTGACGAAGATAAAGACCTTTTTACCGTCACCTTCACGCGGATAGACGTCCACGCCGTCCGGCACCGGCCCAAACGCCGCCGTAACCCCGCTGGTTTCGGTCATCCATTTGGCTGCCTTCAGCATGGTTGCATCATCCATCCAAGCCCCAATATAGGTGATCTGCCCCCTGCCCACCTTGCGGGTGATCGCGGCAGGCTGCCCGTCCAGCCAACCATTACTTTTTCCATAGCGCATCAGCACCTTCGTATCCGAGGCTGACGTACTCAGCTGCTCCGCCCATATCTTCGAGGTGGTATTCCCCCACGTGCCGCTTACGGGAACGACGTCCTCCGGCTTATCGTCGATGGCGTAGAACTGGTCGACTCGTCCGCCGAGCAGCTCTGCCAGCGGGCCGGGTTCGCGCTCCGGCCACAATCCATTGTCGCCATTCTTCATTCCGGTGCGCTGCCCAAGCACCAGATGGCCTCCATTCTTCACATAGGCAATCAGGTTTTTGGCCGCCTCGTCTGTCAGCACCTCAAGCCCCGGCGCTACCACCAGCTTGTAGCTGCTTAGAGGAACCGTCGGAGCGACGATATCGATCGATTGCGCCAGTTCGCGCAGCGGCTTGTAATAACTCATAATCTGCTCCACCGGGTCGAAGTTCTTGTTGTGCCGCTGCCAGTTGATCGCCCACCGGCTGTCATACGAGTGCAGAATGGCGACCTGCGAGTGAACGCTGGTTCCTGCCAGCGCCGGTCCTGCCTCGGCGAACTCCTTCCCGACCTGCGCAACCTCGTTGTACACCGGCACCGGTGTGCCGTCCGCTCCGACCAGCGTTCCATGCAACTCCTCCTGCCCATTCAGGGCAGAGCGCCATTGCCAGTAGCTCACCGCATCCGCGCCATGGCCTACGTCGAGCCATGCCATGGCACGGACCTCGCCTTTGTCCAGTGTCGTGTTGACGGGTCTCCAGTTCACGAAGCCGGGCTGCGTCTCCATCACCCAGAAATTTTTGCGTAGAAACCCTCGTGTAAGGTCGTGCGTTGCACCGTTGATATAAGGATCAAGGTGGTCTCGTCTTACGTAGTCATCCCACGAGGCGAGGTCAAGGTCTTGCGAAACCGTGTAGTGGTCGTATCCATCGAACCACCCCATCATGTTGGTCGTGATGAACTGCCGTTTGTCGCTGTTGGCACGAATCACGTCAAGCTGGTTCTTCTGATAGCTCCGCCAGGTATCCGAAACGAACCGCTTCCAGCTCAGCAGCAGCCCGGGATTGCCATACTTCTCTTCAATCGGAATCTGCGACCAGTCCGTATACGTCTGGCTCCAGTACGCCGTCGCCCAGCGCTGGTTCAGGTTGTCCAGCGTTCCATAATGAGCTTTCAGCCAGTCCTGAAACTGCTTCTGCACGTCCGGGCCATACGACTCCGCCGCATATTCGTTATCAATCTGCCAGCCAATCACGTTCGGATTATGCCCATAGCGCTGCGCCATCTTTTCGGCAATCCCGCGGGCAAGCTCACGATACTTCGGATTGGCCCAGTTGAACTGTTGCCGGTTGCCATGTTCATCGCGCCGTCCATTGTCTTTAATGCGCAGCGTCTCAGGATATTTCTGCGTCAACCAGGCCGGAGGAGCCGCCGTCGGCGTCCCCAGCACGACAAAGATATGGTGCTTCGCCGCATCCGCAATCGCGTGATCGACCCAATCGAACTTGTAGACACCCTCCTCCGGCTCCATCGAAGACCACGCAAACTCCGTAATGCGGACGAAGCGGATTCCCGCCTTCTGCATCAAGTCCAGGTCGGCATCCCAACGCGACTCGGGCCATTGCTCCGGATACCATGCAGTACCGAGATAGATCGGCGGCTGCGCCTCCGGTTGCGGCGGTTGGGCGGGCGCGGAAGCTCCCTGTACGGCGAAGAAAAGTACAGCCAAGGTAAGCGGGAACAACTTGCGAAGCAAAGATGTCATGCGTGTCTCCAGTAGTTTCTTCCCCAGAAGCACAAGGATTGCGCGGCAATCCGGCACTTCGAGCAACAACTCATACTAACGATCTAAGAGCGCGGATGGAAATTGAAGCGGGAGGTTGACAGACCTCCATTCCAGCCACTAAAACGTTTCATCCAATGATTTGCGATAAGGGCGGCATTGAAGTTCCGGCAGAAATGAAGGTTCTGTCGATCACGCCCACGATCCTTACCTCTCTCACCTAAGTCGAATAGGACCCAACGATGTTGATGAAAATCTCGCTTTGCGGCATTGCAGCGCTCGCACTGATCGCGCCCGGCACTTCGTTTTCGCAGACGGCTCCCACTCGCGACACCGGTCACGAGCTCTTCCGCGATCCCTCGGCTCCCATTGAGCAGCGCGTCGACGATATCATTCGCCGCCTCACCTTCGACGAAAAAATCGCCTGCCTGGGAACCAATCCCACCGTTCCTCGCCTCGGTATCCGCGGAACCGGACACGTCGAAGGCCTGCATGGCCTCGCGCTCGGCGGCCCTGCCGGCTGGGGCGGCCGCGGCAAACAGGCTGTTCCCACGACAACCTTTCCGCAGTCCCGCGGCCTCGGACACACCTGGGACCCTGCCCTCCTCCAGCAGGCGGCCGCAGTCGAAGCCGAAGAGACGCGCTACTTCTACCAACGTCAGGACGACCCGCGCGGAGGACTCGTCGTCCGCGCTCCCAACGCCGACCTCAGCCGCGATCCGCGCTGGGGACGCAGTGAAGAGAGCTACGGCGAAGATCCCTTCCTCGTTGGCACGCTCGCCGTAGCGTATGTGAAGGGCCTGCAAGGAAACGATCCTCATTACTGGGAGACGGCGTCCTTGATGAAGCACTTTCTCGCCAACAGCAACGAAGACGGACGCGACGGCTCCTCCTCCAACTTTGACGAGCGCCTCTTTCACGAGTACTACAGCGTTCCCTTTCGCATGGGCATTGAGCAGGGCGGTTCCCAGGCTTTCATGACCTCCTACAACGCCTGGAACCACATCCCCATGACCGCCAATCCAGTGCTCCGAAGTGTGGTCATGAAGGACTGGGGCTTTGACGGGATCATCTGCACCGACGCCGGCGCGCTCACCAACATGGTCACGCACCATAAGTATTCTCCGGATATGGCTCACGCAGCCGCAAGCGCGATCCACGCGGGTATTAACCAGTTCCTGGACAAGTATCAGCAGCCTGTCCGCGATGCCTATGCCCAGCACCTCATCACCGAGTCGGATATTGACCGAAACCTTAAAGGGGTTTTTCGCGTGATGATTCGCCTCGGAATGCTCGACGCTCCGTCCTCCGTTCCTTATGCACGCATTGGCACAGCGGCGGAAGCCGCAAAGGGCAATCCCACCACCTGGCCCGAACACAAGGCGCTCGTTCTGAAGGTGACGGAAGAGTCGCTTGTGCTGCTCAAGAATCAGCATCATGCCTTGCCACTCGACAGGAGCAAACTGCACTCCATCGCGGTTATTGGCCCCTATGCCGACCAGGTCCTGATCGACTGGTACAGCGGAACGCCGCCTTATACCATCAGCCCGCTCGAAGGTATTCGCAGACGTGCAGGCGCGGGAATCAATGTCAGCTTTACGACCGGCAACGATCTCGACGCGGCAGCGCAAGCTGCAAAGGCTGCCGATGTCGCCATTGTCGTGATTGGCAACCACCCCACCTGCAACGCAGGCTGGAACAAATGCCCACTCCCCAGCGACGGCAAAGAGGCCATCGATCGCAAATCTCTGACGCTCGAGCAGGAGCAGATTGCGCGCCGTGTCTTCGCTGCGAATCCGCGGATGGTGCTTGTGATGAATGCCAGTTTCCCTTACACCATCAACTGGTCGCAGCAGCATATTCCCGCAATTCTGGAGATGACGCACAACAGCCAGGAAGAGGGAACCGCTCTTGCCGCGGCCCTCTTTGGTGATTACAACCCCGGAGGCCGCCTCACCCAGACCTGGGTCGCTTCTATGGACCAACTACCTCCAATGATGGACTACGACATCCGCCATGGCAGAACCTACATGTATCTCAAAGGCAAGCCGCTCTACGCCTTTGGCTACGGTCTCAGCTACACGACCTTCCGCTATAAAAACCTGCGCCTGAGTTCTCCCCATATCTCCGGCAAGGGCGAGGTCACGGTCAGCGTAGACGTCACCAATACCGGAGATCGCGCCGGGGACGAGGTTGTTCAGATGTATGTGCAACACCTCGGGTCAAAGGTGGAGCGGCCCCAGCGCGAACTCGAAGGTTTTCAGCGCGTCTCGCTGTCACCAAAAGAGACAAAAACTGTACAGATGCCGTTACGGGCATCTCAACTTGCGTATTGGGATGTTGCGCAGCATAGCTTCCGGGTCGAGCCCGAGCCGGTAAAGATCCTGATCGGCAGTTCTTCCGATGATATCAAGCTGCATGATGCCCTCCGTGTAATTCCTTAAGAGCGGTTTCTATCGTGAATTCATGCAGACCACTTATTATTGTGACGTCCACAAAAACCAGCCCAGGAGAGCCGCAAATGAGGAGCAAGCGAGGGAGTGGCCCAGCGATGGACCGCCGCCATTTTTTATCGGGGGCGGCAGCCGCCGTCTTTGCTTCGTCGAGCGCGGTCTCCTCTGCTGCGTCCAATTCCGCGGTGTGCGGAGGCCGGTCCGATTGCAACGGCCCTCTCAAAATCGCAGACCTGGAACTTATCGAACTCCGAGGACGATACGTTACCGAAGCCGGCATTAACGGTCAGCATCAGGTAAATCCACTGGATATCTATGATGCCCTTCGTCCTCCCATCTATCACGACAAACCCGATGGAAATAAGCAGGTCACGACCTCGGCAATTTATCTGCGGATTCGCACCAGCGCCGGTCTCGACGGCTTATATGGTCCAATCGAACGCGATGCCGCCATCGTCGTCAGGGAAGACCTGCGGCCCTTCCTGATCGGAAAGGATGCGCTCGCCGGCGAAACTCTATGGGACCAGATGTATCGTTCGAACCGGCACTCGCGCGCCGGCTTCTTTCTTATGGCGATCAGTGCGGTGGACAATGCGCTCTGGGACCTGCGTGGCCGCTATTACGGTGTTCCCGTCTATCGGCTGTTGGGAGGTCCCTCCCGCGACTCGGTGGAAGTCTACGGGAGCTGTCTTGGATTTTCTCTCGAGCCTGAGGCCGTCAAGACCCGTTGCCTTAGTTTAAAAAAAGAAGGATTTCGCAAACAGAAGTGGTTCATGGGATATGGTCCAGGCTCTGGTCCTGAAGGCATGCGGCGGAACGTCGAACTCGTCAGGATACTCCGGGAGACTCTCGGCGATGATACGGAGATCATGTTCGATGCCTACAGCGGCTGGGATCTTGGTTATGCGCTTGAATGGTGTCATCAGGTGGAAAAGTATCGGCCTCGCTGGATCGAAGAAGCATCGCATCCTGAAAAAATAGAGAGTTTCGCTACTCTCCATCGCAGCACATCGATTCCTATCGCAGCGGGAGAGCACTTTTACGGGCGCTGGGAGGTCGAACACTACTTGCAGGCCGGCGGTCTTTCCGTCGTACAGGCGGACCCGGAATGGTGCGGAGGCATCTCCGAACTGCTCAAAATCGGCACTGTCGCTTCACTGCACGATGTTCCGGTCATTCCACACGGCCACAGCATCCACGCCGCTCTGCATGTCATCGCCAGCCAGTCACCTCTGACATTCCCAATGGGCGAATACCTTATCAATAAAATGAAGCATTATTACCACTTTGAGAAGCATCCACCCTTTCCCCGAAATGCGCATCTGGCACTTCCCACCGGTCCCGGCTTCGATATTGAGTGGAATCCCGCGAATATTGAATCCCAAAAGATACTGACCTGGGACTGATCTCATCCCGAACCCGCCTGGCCATACCACTTCATTTACAGTTAAGTCATGACGAAATTGTCGAAGGTCGACCTGGTCGGGGTCGGGCTGAATGCCACCGACACCGTGATCCCGCTCTCTCATTACCCTGCGCGCGGTTCGAAGGTCGAGTTCGGCACTGCGGATGTCCTGCCCGGCGGCCAGGTTGCGACTACGGTCGTTGCCTGCCAGCACTGGGGAATGCAGACCCGCTATGTTGGCAAACTGGGCGACGACAGCGCCGCCACCCTGCATCGTACCGCTTTTGACGATGCAGGCGTCGAATCCCAGTTGATCACCGTTCCCGAGTGTGCCAGTCGTCAGTCTCTGATTCTGGTCGATGGCGACGGTGAGCGCACCGTTCTTTGGAGACGCGATCAGCGGCTCGATATGCCTGCCGCCGAACTCAATCGCGAGTGGATCGTCAATGCGCGGGCGCTTCATGTGGATGGATACGATACGGCTGCGGCTACGCTTGCGGCCGGCTGGGCACGCGCCGCCGGAATTCCCGTCGTCGCCGATCTCGATGAGATCTATCCCGGTGTGGAAGATCTCCTTGAGAAGATCGATTACCTTATCGTGAGCCGGGACTTTCCCTGTCGCCTGATGGGGGAGACTGATCTCGAAAAGGCTCTGGGCCAGATGCAGCGCCGTTATGGTGGCGTTCTGACGGCAGCAACATTAGGCGAAGACGGTGTGCTGGCGTGGGATGGCGAGCAGTTCCACCATACCTCTGCTTATCGAGTCCCCGTAGTCGATACCACCGGCGCGGGCGACATCTTCCATGCCGGATTCATCTATGGGCTGCTTCAGGAATGGCCGCTCGACCGGCAACTTGACTTTGCCTGCGCGGCGGCGGCGCTGAACTGCATGGCCGTTGGAGCAAGAGGCGGTATTCAGACCGTGGAGGCCGTTGAAAACCTGATGGCGACCGGAACTCGATACAGCACTTCCTGTTATGTGCCTCGCCCCGAGAGCACTCCGGTTTAGCAGTTCTTATGCCGTACGTCCCACCGTTTTCGGGGAGATCGTAGGAGACAACGTCAGCAACAGCACTGCTCCCATCGCGGGTACGACAAGGCCAGCCCGCAATCCATCGAATTGCGTCGAAACTAGGCCGGTCAGCCACGGCAGGACCGCGCCTCCCACCGACGCCGCGGCAAATACCTGTCCCAACCGGGGATGATTGCCCGTACGCGCCAGAAAAAACGAGACGATCAGCGGATAAATGGGTGCCAGCGCGAGTCCGCTCAAAATTGTCAGGGCCAGCACTCCAGCCGGACTCAGGTGCTTTGCAAAGATCAGCGCGCCCTCCGTCAGGATCAGCAGGCCCACACTTCCCCTGTAAAGTGACGCCTCACCGAAAAGGTGGGTCAGTCCAGCCAGCAGCATGCGTCCCGTCAGCTCCGCAATCCAGAAATAGAGTGCAATCGATGAGGCCCGCAAAGCCGAAGTGGCGCGGACGCCGTAGCTGGGTAGCCAGCCTCCCAATGCATTTTCTATGCCGACATACAACAGCATCGCGACGGAAAACATCAGCAAGGGAAACAGCGGCAAAGGAAACCGTCTTTTTCCCTCTTGCTTTCCCTGCAGATTCTTTGTGGCATCATCCAGACTCGCCTTGGGCAGAGCCATGGCGAAGACTGCGCCCAGGCCGAGAAATCCCGCCAATACCAAAAAGAAAAGGTGCACATTCCCCCGTCCACAAAGCCGCACCAGCAGCGAGCAGAGGATCGCTCCGATTCCCCATGCAACGTTCAGCATGGCGAGCAGACGGGTTCGGGCTGCAGGTATTGCGGTGCCGACGATCACATTGCCTGCAGTAAGCCCCGCGCCCAGACCAAATCCAACACAGAACAGAGCAATGTTAGCGACTCCAAAACTGGCCCATGCCATCACGGCGCATCCCCCAGCCGTAATGCTCGAGCCGTAGAGCACGCTTGCCCGCAGGTTACGCGTGGCGAACCACGCTCCTAAAAGCTGGCCTATGAATGTGGTGGTAAACAGCGCGCCTGCCTGTTCATCCTGAATATGCCAGCGCGCCGTCAGCGCTGGTAACAGAGGCCCGAGCATCACCGTCGCAATGCCCGCGACAAAGAAGTAGAAGAAGATCGGACCGAGCGCACGAAAAGCTGCCATTCGCAGATTCGAGGAGCTCGCAGGGATAGCAGCGGCGCGAGTCATCTCCGGCAAAGCGCCTCAATCCGCCCTATTGGTGTTGTCGATTGGTGCATTGCCTTACGGGGCCCTCGCCATCACCCTGCTAATCTCACCATATTGAATCGGCTGTCTTGGATGAACCAGGATTAAACCTTTTTGCCACTCCCTCTCAATGCTTCGCGCGGCGACCTTTAACGGGGGTGTCCCGAATCCCCGCCGTCGATTCTCGCACCACCAATTCCGGTTCGAACCACACGTCTTCAGGAAAAGGCTCTTCCGGAGATTGAATGCGCTGGACCAGCAGCTGCGCCGCCGTCCACCCCATCTTATGCAACGGCTGACGTATGGTCGTGAGCCTGGGATTGTAGTATTCGGCGACAATAATATCGTCGAAGCCAATCACCGAAATATCCCGCGGACAGCTTAATCCAACATCCTCAATGGCACGAATTGCGCCGATCGCCGCCGTATCGTTGAACGAGAAGATCGCCGTAAAGTCCCGTGTGCGCGCGAGCAGTTCGCGGACCGGAGGATAGCCCAGTTCCGGCGACCAGGAATTCTTTTCAAGATGGATGCACAGCTCGGGACGGATCGCAATGCCGATCTCCTGCGCCATATTAGCGATAGCTTCCCAGCGCGCATCCGTATCGCTGACGTACTTTGTGCCCTTCATAAAAGCGATGCGCCGGTGACCGAGATCATATAGATGGCGCAGCGCGATCTTTGCCGCGCGCTGATGATCCAATACAACATTGGTAACACCCGGCATCTTGCTATGCGAAGAGATACCGACTACCGGCAGCGGTACCTTGTGGCGAAGCTCCGTGTTTACCATCAGAAAGCCATCGACCGCGCGGTTCATCAGCAGTTGAGGATACTCCTCGACCAGGTCTGGTCGACCGAGATGGCTGACTGTGAAGTAGAGAAACCCTTCCTGCAGCAGGTACTGCTCAACTCCGAGCATTACGCCCGTGAAGTATCCCTCGCTGACCTCCGGCACAATCAGGCCGACCGTGTTGGTCATGCGCGTGCGCAGCATCCGGGCATGGAGGTTGGGTCGGTACTCGAACTTTTTCGCCGCCGCATGCACTCGTTCTTTAGTGGCCGGAGAGATGGATTTCGCTACCGGCGAATCGTTTAAGACGATGGAAACGGTAGCTGGCGAGAGATCGAGATACTCCGCAAGGATCTTCAATGTCACCGGCTTACCGGCTTCGGATACTTTCTTCTTGCCTGTCATGGTTCTCCAGGTAACAATCGCGATTGGTTCAACCTTTTTACACCTTTCGCTATGGCTCCTGCGAGTTTTACTTGAGCTGTGGCCATCTTTGCCATAGCTCACCATGCAGCGTTCGATGTTGAACGGGACAGTTTCACAAACTCAAAAAACGATTGAATACGGGGATTACTTCTTGCCGAAAACATCTCCCATGCGCCGAATCTGCGCCCCTACGCCGCGCAGTTTTTCTTCCAGCCGCTCGTATCCACGATCCATGTGATAGACACGGTCCAGGATGGTCTCTCCGTCCGCCACCAGCGCAGCCAGCACCAGCGAGGCCGAAGCTCGCAGATCCGAGCACATCACCGCAGCGGATTGCAGTGGCGTTCTGCCCCGAACTGTGGCGGTTCGGCCTGTTACCGTGATGTTTGCGCCCATCCGGTTCAATTCCTGCACATGCATGAACCGGTTCTCGAAGATATTTTCCGTGACCAGCGTCGTTCCCTCAGCCTGCGTGGCCAACGCCATGTATTGCGCCTGCATATCTGTGGGGAATCCGGGATATTCTTCTGTCGAAATATCGGCCGCAACCAGTTCACCTCCGCTGCGAACGCGGATATGGTCCGTTCCCACGTCGATGCGAACACCACACTGCTCCAGCTTGTGGATCAGCGCGCTGAGGTGGGCCGGCTCGCAGCAGTCGACATTCAGATCGCCTCCGGTAATAGCTCCGGCGACCAAAAATGTTCCTGCTTCGATGCGGTCAGGATTGATGCGATGACGCGCACCATGCAGGCTGCTCACCCCCTGAACACGAATCGTCGAAGTTCCGGCACCCTCGATCTTTGCTCCCATCGCGATCAAAAGCGCAGCAAGGTCAGTGACCTCGGGCTCTCTCGCGCAGTTTTCAAAGAGCGTCTCTCCCTCGGCGAGCGTAGCCGCCATCAGCAGGTCCTCGGTTCCAGTGACAGTGATTTTATCGAAGACAATATGCGCGCCTTTTAGCCGGTCGGTGCGGGCTTCAAGGTAGCCGTGCTCTTGCGTAATGATGGCGCCCATCGCTTCGAGACCTTTGATATGCAGATCGATCGGGCGTCCGCCGCCCACCAGACCTTTTCAATGTATGGTCGCCTGGCCCCCTCGCCCATGGCGCCAATCTCCTCGGGCTTCCGCGATCACACCATAGGCTAACGCGATCCCGCCAGTTCACAATACATCT